>Ga0233425_10004798_pt1 | contig 22182 bp, 20 predicted proteins | sample Watercolumn_Towu_2_FD_181712 | JGI IMG/M metagenome (GOLD analysis project Ga0233425, IMG submission 181712) | Freshwater microbial communities from Lake Towuti, South Sulawesi, Indonesia - Watercolumn_Towuti2014_140_MG | ecosystem: Environmental > Aquatic > Freshwater > Lake | place...
GCCGAAAACTTCGGCGCGACTGGCTTCTTGCCGCGGGACGTTGGATTATGGTCCGCCCATGAAGATCCGCCTGATTTCTGCGAGGCGCCCCGCCGGCGGCGAACGGCGCATGCGGGCCCACTGCGCGCCAAGCTTCGCACTGCCGCTCATTCTCATGGTCGCCCTCATGGTCGCCGCCCTCTTGGCGTTGCCCCGCGCGGAGGCGGCCCCGACCCCGTCGCCGGCCGAATCCCCGTGCCCGACGCACGGGATCGCCATGCATGGCGCGCCCGCCTTGCCGAGCGATTTCCATCACTTCCCTTATGCGGAGCCCGGAGCCAGGAAGGGCGGCAAGCTTCGCGTCGGCCTCGCCGGCACCTTCGACAGCCTTAACCCTTTCAATTTGAAGTCGGGAACCGCCGCGCAGGGGCTTGTCGGCAATGTTTTTCAAAGCCTGATGGCCCGCTCGCAGGACGAGCCCTTCACGCTTTACGGCCTGATCGCGCAATCGATCGACATTGATCCGGCGCGCTCGCAGGTGACCTTCCATCTCGATCCGCGCGCGCGCTTTTCCGACGGAAAGCCGATTACCGCCGAAGACGTGCTGTTCTCCTTCGATTTGCTCAAGACGAAGGGCCGGCCGCAGCAGCGCATCGCCTATGGGCTGGTCAAATCGATCGACGCGCCGGACGAACATACCGTCCATTACGACCTCTCAGGCGTCGGCGACCGGGAGCTGCCGCTCATTCTCGCGATCATGCCGGTGCTCCCCAAACATGCGACCGATGTCGAACGCTTTTCCGATGCGACGCTCGCCAAGCCGATCGGCTCCGGTCCCTATGTGATTGCAGACGTCAAGGTCGGCGAGCGCCTCTTGCTGCGCCGCAATAAGGACTATTGGGGCGCCGATCTGCCGAGCCAGCGCGGATTCAACAATTTCGACGAGGTCGACATTCAATATTTCCGCGACGGCAATTCGCTGTTTGAAGCTTTCAAGGCGGGACTTCTCGACTATCGCGATGAAACGAGCACGACCCGTTGGGCGAGCGGCTATAACTTTCCGGCGCTCGCAGACGGGCGCGTCGTAAAGGAGACGCTGAAGAACGAAAATCCCAAGGGCATGGAGGGATTTGTCTTTAATACGCGCCGCCCCCTGTTCAAGGACATCCGCCTGCGCGAAGCGCTCGGCATGATGTTCGACTTCGAATGGGTCAACGCCAATCTCTACGCCGGACTCTATACGCGCACGAAGAGCTTCTTCGACGAATCTGAATTGTCCTCCTCAGGCCGCCCGGCGTCCGAAGGCGAGCGCGCCTTGCTCGCGCCATTTCCGGGCGCCGTGCGGGAAGACATTCTCGAAGGCCGCTGGCGCCCGCCGGTCAATGACGGTTCCGGCCGCGACCGCGAGATGGCGAAGCGCGCGCTCGCCTTGCTCGAAAGCGCCGGCTACAGCATCAATGGCGGCGCCTTACGCAAGGACGGCGAGCCGGTCTCCTTCGAGATCATGGTCAAGGACCGCAATCAGGAACGGCTCGCGCTCAACTACGCTTCCTCGTTGCAACGCATCGGCGTCGACGCCCGCGTGCGTCTTGTCGACGAGGTGCAATATCAGCGCCGGCGCCAGAAGTTCGATTTTGACATGATGCTCGGCCAATGGCTGGCCTCAGCGTCCCCCGGCAATGAGCAGCGGATGCGCTGGGGCTCTTCGAGCGCAAATCAGGAATCCTCCTTTAATCTCGCCGGCGCCGCTTCGCCGGCGATCGATGCGCTCATCGCCGCTCTGCTCGCGGCGACGACTCATGACGATTTCGTCACCGCGGTGCGCGCCTACGACCGCGTGCTGCTTTCCGGCTTCTATGTCGTGCCGCTGTTTCATGCGTCCGAGCAATGGATCGCGCATTCGACCGACATCGCTCGGCCGTCGCAATTGCCGCGCTATGCGTCGCCGATGTTCGGCCCCACGCTCGAAAGCTGGTGGAGACAGCGCTGAGCGCCGACGGAAAATGCGTTCGCGCACGTTTTTGACATGTCTGACACGCTAGAGCTTGGTTGGCGCTTAGGGCTGGCCTTCTTGGGAAGGTCTGCGCCCATTCGTGATGTTAGGAGCATTCGCTCCGCATTCTCTCAACGCGCCTCTAACCGGGGGTTCATTCCATGGGTTTCGCGCTTTTTGTCGTCGGCGCCGTCGCAGTCGGCCTGCTGATCCTCGATCACTCCTTCAATCTCAGCCTTCCGATCGGCCTCTTCCAAAATCCGCTGTTCTGGTTCGCCTATGTCGCGCTGCTGGCGCTGTCGACGATGGTGCGGTTCGTGCGCCAGCAGACCGTGCTCGTCATCGAGCGGCTGGGGCGCTACAACAGAACGCTGGCCGCCGGCGTCAATTTCGTCTGGCCGATCGTTGAACGCGTCGCTTACACCTTCGATCTGCGCGAACAGGTGATCGACGTGCCGGAGCAGGACGCGATCACCAAGGACAACGCCACCGTCACCATCGACGGCATTCTCTATTACAAGATCGTCAACGCCAAGGACGCAGCTTACGGCGCGCAGGACATCCGCCGCGCCATCATCAATCTGGCGCAGACCTCGATGCGCTCCGCCATCGGCTCGATGGAGCTTGACAAGACATTCGAGAACAGAAGCGAGATCAATGAGCGCGTGGTGCGCGCCGTCTCCGACGCCGCGCAGCTCTGGGGCGCGCATGTCACGCGCTATGAAATCAAAGACATCGCCATGCCAGAGTCGCTACGCCAGTCGATGGAGCGGCAGATGAAGGCCGAACGCGACAAGCGCGCCGCCGTGCTCGAATCGGAAGGCGTGAAACAATCCGAGATCAACCGCGCCGAGGGCGAGAAACAGGCCGCCATTCTGCGCGCCGAAGGCCAGGCGAAGGCGATCGAACTCGTGCGCACGCAGATTACGCAGCAAGGCGGCGATCAGGCCGTGCAGCTCGAAGTCGCGAAAAGCGCGATCGAGCAATATGGTCGGCTCGCCAAAGCCGGCAATTCGCTCGTGCTGATGGGCGACGGCGCCGATCCCGCCGGTTGGCTCGCCAAGGCGATGGCGGTGCTCAAGACTGTCAACGCCGGCGCTGCGGGGAACGATGCGCAGTCGTCGCGCCGGGCGCAGCCCTGGCAGACGACGGAGTAAGGGAATGGAGCCAACGTTCTTATACGATCCCGCGAATTTGAGCCTCGTCGCCGGCCTTGTCCTGCTTGGCCTGGACATTGTGGTGATCGGCCTCTCGCCGGTGATGTTCATTGCGGTCGGCGCGCTCTTAACGAGCGCGGTTCTCTACGCGACGGGCTGGCGGCCAGCGCTCATTGAAACGGCGGCCCTTGTGGCCGCCGTCAGCCTGCTGATCGCGATCGTCGGCAAGAAGCCGCTGCAGCGGTTTCAGAACGCCGACGTGGAAGAGGACAAGAGCAGCGATTTGATCGGGCGCGAATTGACGACGACGCATAAGGTGACGAAAACGCGCGGCGTCGTTTTCTGGTCGGGCGTCGAATGGCAGGCGCGACTCGCCGAAGATTCGCCTGTCGATAGCCTTGCGCCTGGCGCACGGGCGCGTGTCGTAGCGGTCGAAAATCTCGCGCTGGTGCTTGCGCCGAACCGATGAGAGGAACGAAATCGTCCCAAATACGTTTCCTTAAGTCTCTACGTTTGCTTCCTCATTTCAAGGAGTGCTTCATGTCTGCCGCATATGACTTTGAAAAGGCTCCGCCAGCCCCCAGTTGGAAACTTCTTCCCCGAACAGTCGATGGCGTAAAGGCCAAGGCCGAAGTGCGGCCGGCTTTCGTGCCCGATACCTACATCCTCATCGTCTCAGGAAAAAAACCCTGCTTGAACATGACCGTGCGTCTTTCGCCTATGACGTATATCCGTCAGCCTGAATATTGGGAAATTCAGGTGATTGGCAGCGTTCCGGGAATCTGCCTTACCGCCATCGGCGATTACCACGAAACTCTCCCGCTCGACGGCATTCGGGGCTCGAAGGGAATCGTCGTGAAGTGGGCGGACAGTTCGGAGAAGTTCGACATCTAGTTCGGCTTCAGTCGAGACGGCGGGTCGGCGCGGCGCGTATAATGGCGCAGTCTTAGGATTCGCCCATGCCCGTTCGCCGCCTCGACCCTATTTTCACCAGGTCGGCGCGCGGTATATTGCTCGTTGGCGTCAGGCGACGGCTTGGCGCGGGCGATGCGCTCGCGCTCCTTCGGGGAATGCGTCGCTTCCCACAAATCGCTGCGCCTCTGCACGTTCAGCCAGAATTCGGGGCTATTTCCGAAGACGCGCGAGGATAAGCGTCGTCGCGGTCACGCTCCGACGGTCGTCGCACAATTCATTGACATGCTTGCGCTGCGCGCCCATCGCTTCGGCGAGTGCAGCCTGAGTGAGCATGCGTCCTTCGCGCTCAGATTATCGCCTCAAGACCCCGCGCTTTCACGATTGAGAGCAGCTTGAGCGATGGCCCGCTTGGCTTCTTTTCGCCGCGCTCCCATTCGCTCACCAGTTTCGGCTTTACGTTCAGCACGCGGGCAAATACGCCTTGGCTCACGCCTTCGCGCTCGCGCAGCGCGAGGATTTGCTTGCCCGTCAGCGGCTCGATCGTGGTGAGACACGCCGCATCAAATTCGCGCATCGTCTTGGCGTCGAGCACCCCAATGCGATGCAGGCCGCTTGCCGTCTCATGCGCGGCTTCCGCGATTTTGCTGTGAAATTTCTTCTTGGCCTTAGTCGTCATGCTCCGCCTCGATGAGTTCGCCTTCCTCGATCGCCCTTTCAATCTCCGCTGCGCTCATGAGCAGGAATTGCCGCGCCAGCTTTTTCAAAAGCTCCAAATCATCGGCGTCGATATTGTCCCGCTCGTTCTTGGCGAAGCCGTAGAGAAAAATGCTTCGCTCCTTCACGCGGTAGGCAATGATGGTGCGGAATCCGCCGGACCTGCCCCCGCCATCCCGCGCAACCCGTTGCTTGATAAGGTTGCCGCCAAGCGTGGCGTCAATGCCGCCCTTCTCCGCGCGGCCGATCGCTTCGCGCAGCCGCGCATCCCCGACCTTTTCCTTTCGTGCAAACCGTGCAAACTACTTGGTTTTGAAAATCTGCAAATCCGCTCCTAGCCAATGCCGCTAATATATACCCCTAGGGGGTATAGTTTCAAGAGGCTTGTTTTGGGCATCCGCCCGATTACCTAGGCTCCTTGCGTCTGTCATAGCGATTGTTCCGCCAAAGCCGTTATAATCTGCAGAACCATGGCCGTTTGAGCAGATTCGCCCATGCCCGTTCGCCGCCTCGATCCTATTCTTGTCGATCGCATCGCCGCCGGCGAAGTGGTCGAACGTCCCGCGTCCGCGGTCAAGGAGCTCGTCGAGAATGCGCTTGACGCCGGAGCGACGCGGATTGACGTCGCGATCGAAGACGGCGGCAAGAGACTTATCCGCGTCATCGATGATGGATGCGGAATGGACGAGCATGATCTCGCGCTCGCCGTCGAGCGACATGCGACGTCGAAAATTCCCGACGGCGATCTGACCAATATCGCCACGCTCGGTTTTCGCGGCGAGGCGCTCCCTTCGATCGCCGCCGTCGCTGACCTGACGATTGAAACCCGCGCGACAGGCGCCGCGCACGGTTTTTCGATCCGTGTTGAAGCCGGCGAAAAGCGTGGACTCGGCCCCTCGAACTGGCCGCGCGGAACAAAGATCGAAGCGCGCGCGCTCTTCGCGGCGACGCCGGCGCGACTCAAGTTTCTAAAGACCGAGCGCACCGAGACTGCGGCGATCGTCGATGCCGTCAAGCGACTCGCCATGGCCCATCCACAGGCGCGATTCTCGCTTTCCGTCGATAGCGGCGCGCTCTTCGACTATCCCGCATGCGGCGACGATCAGGCGCGGCGCATCTTTCAAATTCTCGGCGAAGAATTCGGCTCAAACGCCTTTGAACTCGAAGCCGCGCGCGAAGGCGTGCGTCTTTGGGGCCTTGCTGGCCTGCCGACCTACAGTCGCGGCAACGCGCAGATGCAATATGTCTTTGTCAATGGCAGGCCGGTGCGCGACAAGCTCTTCGCCGGCGCCATTCGCGCCGCCTATCTCGATTTTCTAAGTTCCGACCGCCATCCGGTCGCGGCGCTCTTCGTCGATTGCGATCCGCGCTTCGTCGACGTCAATGTGCATCCGGCGAAGGCGGAGGTGCGCTTCGGCGATCCGGGACTCGTGCGCGGCCTTGTCGTCGGCGCGCTAAAACAGGCATTGGCTGAAAAGAGCCGTCGCAGCGCGGATACGAGCGCACGCGCGGCGATCGACGCGCTGTCGCGCGGCAATGGCGCACAGCATCGCGCGCCCCCGCCCGCGAATTGGAACCTATCACGCTCGCCCTATGCGCCCTCGGGCTTCGAAGACTCGCCGCAGGCCGCCTTCGACGCTGGCGCGCCGATGGCCGATGCGCGCGCCCATGAATCGCCTGCGCAAGACTCCGAATCTCCCCTCGGCGCAGCGCGCGCCCAGCTGCATGAAACCTACATCATCGCCCAGACGCGCGACGGACTCGTCATCGTCGATCAGCACGCCGCGCATGAACGCATCGTTTACGAAAAGCTCAAACGCCAGCGCGAGGAAACGGGCGTTGCGCGGCAGATGCTGCTGATCCCGGCCGTCGTCGAACTCGACGAGGCGCGCGTGAATGCGCTTGCGCCGTCGCTCGACGAACTTGCGGCGCTCGGTCTTTCACTTGAGTCTTTCGGGCCGGGCGCCGTCCTCGTGCGCGAGACGCCGGCGCTGCTCGGGGAGGTCGATTGCAAGCGGCTCGTCGAGGACATCGCCGATCTCCTTGCGGAGGATGGCGACGCGCGCGGGCTTTCGCGCAGGCTCGATCACGTGCTCGCCACCTGCGCCTGCCATCATTCGGTCAGGTCCGGCAGACGGCTCTCAGCGCCGGAGATGAATGCGCTGCTGCGCGAAATGGAAGCGACGCCGGGCGCCGGCCAATGCAACCACGGCCGGCCAACCTATATCGAGCTGAAGCTCGCAGATATCGAAAAGCTCTTCGGCCGCCGGTGACCGCAAAAATCTTTCGGCGGGACGTAACATTTTTCGGCGCGTGAACGAAATGAGGTCCGAGAACTCGGGAGCCGAGCGTGAACCGTCGCAGCCTCTTATCTGGAGCCGTCTTCCTGGCTTTTGCGCGGAGCGCACATTGCGCCACCCAAATGGTCGAGGTTGAAACATTCGATGCGAACGGCAAAAGCTTGGGGATTTCGCCCGTCGAAAAGATCTTCAAGACCGAGGCGGAATGGCGCGCACAACTGTCGCCGCTCGCCTTCGAGGTGACTCGCAAAGACGGCACGGAGCGCGCGTTCACAGGTCCCTATTGGGATAATCACGGCGACGGACTCTATCGCTGCGTCTGCTGCGATACGGCGCTGTTCGATTCGAAGACCAAATATGACTCAGGCACCGGCTGGCCGAGCTTCTTCGCGCCGATTTCCAAGACGAATGTCGTCGAAAGCGTCGACAACTCCTTCGGTCTGCGCCGCGTCGCCGTCTCCTGCAAGCGCTGCGACGCGCATCTTGGCCACGTGTTCACTGACGGTCCGAGGCCGACGGGGCTGCGCTATTGCATGAACGGCGTCGCGCTGCGTTTCGTCGGACGTGGACAAGCGTGAGAGATGTCGTCATGAGGCTCGCCGCTACTCTCGTCGCCGCACTGATAATCCTTGCTCCTTTGCGCGCGAGCGCCGCCGAACGCGCCGTCGTCTTGCCCGCCCCCGCTTACGATCCCCCGTCCGCAAGCGGCAGCGAACAGAAGCTCGTGGTCGCCGGCGGCTGCTTTTGGGGCGTGCAAGGCGTGTTTCAACGCGTGAAGGGCGTCTCGCGCGCGGTGTCCGGTTATGCCGGCGGCGCCAAGGAGACGGCGCATTATGATAAGGTGTCGCGCGGCGACAGCGGCCACGCGGAATCGGTCGAGATCACTTACGATCCGAAGATCGTGAGCCTTGGAGACTTGCTGCGCGTCTACTTCTCCGTCGCGCATGATCCGACGCAGCTCAACCGCCAAGGGCCGGACCAAGGCGCGCAATATCGTTCGACTATTTTCGTCGCGACCCCCGAACAGGAAAAGGCGACGCGCGACTATATCGCCCAGCCTTCCAATGCGAAGGTTTTTTCAGCGCCAATCGTCACGACGCTCGAACCGCTAAAAGTCTTCTATCCGGCGGAGTCCTATCATCAGGACTATCTCGTCCGCCACCCCGCGCAGCCTTACATCGTCTACAATGACTTGCCGAAAATCGACAATCTCAAGCGCCTCTTCCCATCGCTCTATCGCGAAAGCCCAGCGCTGACGAATTGATCGTGCGGCCGCAGATGAGAGCGCCCATTGGCGTCAGCGCTGCAGACGCCGAGTCCCGATAAATGGCTTGACCAAGCGTCGCCGCGAGTGGAACAAGCTCCGGCGACAGCAAGCCTCGCCGCCGCGTCGGCATCCCGTTTACGCTTGGGCGGCTCCGTCGGAATCCGCATGGATGAAGTCCGCGCCAGTTTCGTCGAAACATTAAAGCGCACCGAGCGGATGCCGCTACCCGAGCTCGTGCGCTATCAGGCCGGACTCGCCGAGCATTTGGCGCGCTATGCGGCCGACAAGGCGCCTTTTTACGCCGAGCGGCTCCGGTCGGTCCTTCGCGAGGGAGCGTTTGATCCCAGGGGTTGGAGCGACATTCCAATCTTGACGCGTCAGGAACTGCAAGAGTCGCTCCAGGACATCGTCGCGCTTGATGATCCGACTCAGCCGGGCTGGGTGGTCGACTCACGAACTTCGGGCTCCACCGGCGTTCCGCTATCGGTCCAATGGACCTGGCTTGCCCATACGTCGACGCACGCCATGCTCGAACGCCTCTATCGCTGGCACGGCCTCGATCCGAATGCCAGCCTCGCGGTGATCCGATTCCTGAAACGCAACAAGAAGGCCGCGTGGCCTGATGGCCTCGCTGGGGGACCGTGGTCGCTCGACGGACCGCACGGGACGTCCCACTTCCTCAACAACACGACCCCAGCCCATCGCCAAGCCGAGTGGCTCAGTCGCACTCGGCCTCGCTATCTCTCCACCAACCCAAGCAACCTCGACGCATTGGCGGACGAACTGGGCGCGGCCGGGCGCGACGTCGGGCTTGAAGCCGTCATTACGGTCGGCGAAATTCTCACGCCGGAGACGCGGCGGCGCGTCGCGGAATCGTTGGGCGCAAAGGTCATCGACACTTATGGCTGCCAGGAACTCGGGAAGGTGGCGCTCGAATGCCCCGAAAGCGGCCTCTTGCATATCTGCGCCGAGAACATGATCGTCGAAGTCCTCGACGGGAATGACCAGCCGGTCATGCCCGGCGAGACGGGCCGCGTCGTGCTCACCGGCTTTTATAATCTTGCCATGCCTCTGATCCGCTATGCGATCGGCGACTACGCCGAGACGGCGCCAGGGCCCTGCTCCTGCGGTCGCACGCTCCCCGCGCTCACTCGCGTGCTCGGACGTCAGCGCAATATGTTCGTCTTCGCCGACAACACCCGCATATGGCCGCGAACCGCGATCGTGACGGGGCTCGGCGGCCTGTTGCCGCTCAAGCAGTTCAAGATGATTCAGACCGCCGTCGACAGGGTTGAACTGCTTTATGTCCCCATCGATCGGAGTCACGAGCCAGATCTCGACGCCATACGCACGCGGCTGCGCGCCAATCTCCATCCGACAATCGATGTGACGCTGAACGCCGTCGATCACATTCCGTATGGCGCTGGCGGCAAGTTCGAGGATTTCGTCTCGCTTGTCGCGCCGAATAGCACACGCCTCGATTCGTAAGCTGCAATTCGCTGCGCGCGCCAGCTACTCGCCTCCTGAGCCGCCGCCGCTTCCAGTCAGCACCGTGTCAGGCCTGCGAGGAATAAAGCTCTGGTTTGTCGAATTGACGATGCTGAACAGCGTATCCGGGCTCCAACTGATTGGATCGTCCATCCGGTTGCGATCGATCAGCGGCTTGTCGTTCTGTCCGAAGTAAACGCGCAGGCCGCCCCAAACTCCGTTGTGATCGCCGCCGCTGATGCGGCCTTCGACATAGGCCGCAGCCATAACGCCGCGTCCAAGCGGCAGTCCGAATTCGCTGCTGAGCGCAAGCGCATGCCTGCCGCCGAGATAGCGATGGCCGACGTAGGCTTTCCAGTCGTCGGTCAGGTAATAGGCGAGATTGACCCGGTCGAAAAAACGCGTGTCGATGTTGAAAGACTGAACCGGGAATCCGGCGAAGGTGATCGCTCTAATGCTGCGGCCCGAATTGCCGAACTCGACGCCGGCGACGGCTTGTAGCGTAAAGCGCTGCCAATAATATTCCGTCTCGCCGCCGATTTGGCTCAAGCGCACGCCGCCGAACCGGCTCCACCAGGTATGGCTGCCATAGACGCCGAGCAGTCCGATCGCCGGATCGCGCCAAAACAAATGGCCGGCCGCGGCCCTGAAGGACCGCCGATCGAAAATGCCCCAAGCGCCGTCGACTTGTGCGCCGAACTGGCCGCCGAGCGGCACGGTCAGCGCGCCTTTCGAGCCGGCGACAGCCTTGTTGGCGAGCGTGCCCCCGAATCCTTCAATGGTGGCGTTGGGGCCATCAACCGCCGGCGCGCTGATCATCAGCGGCGGCGGCGCGGATTTTAGAAGGTCGCCCGCTCCCGCGGAATTCGCAGACAGCGAGATGCCGGCGATGCCGGTGAGCATCGTGGTTCGAAGCAGTTCGGGCTTGATGGGCATGGCGATGTCCGACAACGCGCGATCAGCGTCGTCGTCAGATTGATCAGAATTAACGACGAGTGAAGTCTTCCGCCTTTGAATACGGGGGACATCGACAAATTTCGGCCAAGTGTGGCGCTAACGCCACGTTGCAAACGGGATAATCATGTAGAAAAGACCTAAGCCTGGAATTTATCGTTGTTTTAAGGCTTGGTAATCTCGCTCTCCGCGATTGTGATCAGGAAAAGTTCCTTTGATCGCTGGGAAATGTTGGAAAGAACGATAGCGCGACAAGTATTTGGCGGAGAGGGAGGGATTCGAACCCCCGATACAGTTGCCCGTATGCCGCATTTCGAGTGCGGTGCTTTCAACCACTCAGCCACCTCTCCGCGGCCATGGGCGCCGCAAATAGCATGCGCTAGGAGCGCGGATCAAGTCGCACGCCCCGCACTTCCGAGCGTTTTGCGATGGCCCAGCGCTTGGACAATCGGATCATCGGCGTCGGACGATCCAGAGAGCGCGCGACGCGGGCAGTGGAAAAATATATACGAAGATTGACGCTTGGGAGAATCGCTGTCACGCTCGCCTCATGAGCGCGACTCGGATTTTCAAATCTGGCAACAGTCTTGCGGTAAGAATTCCGCGCGGAATCGCTTTCGACGAGGGCGCCGAGGTCGTCGTGCGACGGCAAGGCGGAAGTCTCGTAGTGACGCCGCTGCGGCTTGGTATGAGGGATCTCGTCGCACGGCTGAGAGCCGCGCCGGCTCCCGTCGAGATCACGCGACCCGAGTTCAAGCCGCCGAAGCGGCTTTTTGACGTGATATAGCGCCGTGGCGCGCTATCTGCTCGACACCAATGTCGTCATCGCCGCGGCGCGCGGCCTTCCCGGCGTGCTCGATCGGCTCTCGGCGCTCGAGACTGGCGACGTGGCGATTTCGGCGATCAGTCTCGCCGAAACGCTGGCCGGGACAGCCGCCGCCCCGAGCGATGAACGGCTCGCCGAGAATGTCGCGCTCATCGCCGAGAATATGGATGTGCTGCCCTTCGACCGCGGCGCCGCCGACGCCTATGGCGCGGTGCTCCGCAAGCTCGACCCGAAACGCCGCCGCACGCTCGACCGGATGATCGCGGCGCAGGCGCTGGACCTCGGCCTGACGCTCGTCGCGGCGAACACTGAGGATTTCGACGACATTCCCGGGCTTACAATCGAGAAATGGGGGTGAGGGACGCTAGTCCACGTCCTCGACCTTTTCCGGACCGCCGCCGTATATACGCTGCGCCAGAGAGGCCTGCATGAAGTCGTCGAGCTCGCCGTCGAGAATCTCCGAAGGCGTGCCCGAGGTGAAGCCAGTGCGCAGATCCTTCACGAGCTGATAGGGCTGCAGCACATAGCTGCGGATCTGATGACCCCAGCCGATTTCGGTCTTCGACGCAGCGACCTTGTTGGCCTCGGCCTCGCGCTTTTCGAGCTCGAGTTCGTAAAGCCGCGCGCGCAGCATATTCCATGCGGTCGCGCGGTTCTTGTGCTGCGAGCGCTCGGCTTGGCAGGCGACGACGATGCCGGTCGGAATATGGGTGATGCGGATCGCCGAGTCGGTCGTATTGACGTGCTGGCCGCCCGCGCCTGACGATCTATACGTGTCTATACGACACTCCGACTCATTAACGTTGACTTCAATGCGGTCGTCGACGACAGGATAGACCCAGACCGAGGCGAAGCTCGTATGGCGCCGCGCGTTTGAGTCAAACGGCGAGATGCGCACGAGGCGATGCACGCCGGATTCGGTCTTCGCCCAGCCATGGGCGTTGTGGCCCTTAACGAGAATCGTGCCCGATTTGATGCCGGCCTCTTCGCCCGGCGTCTCTTCGATCACTTCGACCTTGAATTTGTGCCGCTCGCCCCAGCGGGCGTACATGCGAAAGAGCATGCGCGCCCAATCCTGGCTCTCGGTGCCGCCAGCGCCGGAATGAACCTCGATATAAGTGTCGTTGGCGTCGGCTTCGCCGGAGAACAGCGCCTCGGTCTGGCGGGCGCGCGCCAGCTTCAGCACGCCTTTGAGCGCCTCGACACCCTCTTTTTCCGTTTCCGCGTCGCTCTCAGACTCGCCAAGCTCGACGAGCGTCAGCGCATCTTCGAGCTCCTGTTCCAGGCTTGAGAGCGCGCCCATCTGCTCTTCGAGTTGGGTGCGTTCGCGCATGACTTTTTGCGCGGCTTCGGGGTCGTTCCAGAGTTCGGGATCTTCAGCCCTGACGTTCAGTTCGGCGAGACGCCTTTGAGACGTATCGACGTCAAAGATGCCTCCTCAGCAGTCCGATGGACTGCTCGATGTCGGCTTTCAGCGCAAGCGGTTCGGCGCGCATAATTCTTCCCAGTGGCGTTGTTCGAAGCGGCCTTGCGCCGCAGTCGGCGCGGAAACTAGGCGGCGGGCGCGCGCCTGTAAACCCTTGTAATCAGACGACAGCTCAAGAACTCTGCTCAGCCGGATCGGTGTTCCCCGCGACCCCATACTTATTCACAGAATGATTCACATTTTGATCCAAACCGACTTGTCATATGATCCAGCCAAGGCTAAATCGCCGTGCGATGAATGATCCACCGGAAAAGGTTCCAGTTTATCAAAGGCCATTACCTGACCCGCCGCTGTCCCGCGACGAGGCGCGAACGCGGTTTTTGGATGCGATGGATGAGCTCATCTACGCATACAGGGTGGCCGATGACGCCGCATGGCGAGAAGGGTTCCATCACGGTTGGACCTCGTACAAAGCGTGGTTCGAAGAACAGATCGCCAAGATGCGAGAAACGGCAAATCCGCAGCCAACCGCCCCCCTGCAAAGCAACCCCGCCAATCTGGACGTTGAGTTCAGGAGGCCGCCGGCTTCGACGAGAGATGCTGTTCTGAACTTTATCTCAGCCAATCCAGGTCAGAAAGGTGTCCAGATTGCATCCGCTCTGCGTGATATAGCGCCAGAGCGCACGGTCAGAACTGCCTTGCATCGGCTTAAGGTGGCTCAGAAAATTCAGGTTGTGGAAGGACGATGGTACGTTCTCGATGCCGTCACGTCCAACCAGCAACTCCCCTTTCAGGAGGAAGACGATGCCACCCCCTAAGACTTAGGCCAGCACGCCCCCGAGAAACCGACTTGGCGTGTCGGCTGCTTGAGGGTCGGGCCGGATGGGCGAGAGGTAGGAACTCTCGGACTATCCGGTGAGCCAAAGCCCAAACCCCTTAGATGGCCCCATGGCGAAATTGGTAGACGCGGCAGCTTTGGGAGCTGCTTCCTGCAGGGAATGTCGGTTCAACTCCGGCCGGGGCCACCACTTAATTTAGCACACCCCGGCTTTTACGGGCCAGGGTCTTTTTTGTTGTACACAGTTATCTGGTTAATAGTTCATTGTATATCAATCTCTTGCCGAAAAATCCTTCGCCGGCTCGTTCATCGCGTTCAGCAGGCGTCATACACCATAAACGTATGGTACGATGTATCATTCGTGATTTTGTTCATGGTCGCCGCCAACTGCGTTCCGCAGGATAATACTGATTAGTCCAATCTCGCTTTACCCTCGAGGGTTATCACGGCGAAAGCGTCGCAATGAGCACAGACTGCGCTGCTGCGTTAGCGAATGCTTCGTTGGCCTATGAGGCTACGGTGGATCACATTCATTGCTCAAAAACTCCTGTCCGCGGGCCGATCTGGTCGATTGGACGCGCGTCGCTTTTGCTCCTCGCTCTCAGGCGCGCCGGCAAGCCCCCATCGGCGCACCAAGAAAAGCGCCATCGCCGAGGCCAGAACGCAAAGGATCGTCGCGTAAAGCGTGCCGTTGTCGGTTTCCGCGAAGAGCAGATTTCTGGTGTTCATCCCGAAATAGCCAGTGACGAAGGTCGCGGGCAGCAGCAGCATCGTCGTCACCGTTAACGCATAGAGTCGATCGTTTGTCTCAAGGCTCAATATGGCGTTGAGCTCGTCCTGCAGGAGGCGGGCGCGCTCCTGAAGACTCGTCACATCCTGAGTGAGAGCGCCGGCGTGCTGAACGAGCCTTGCCGCCGCGTCGCGCAGGTCGTTGTCCCGCTGTTCGCCGACCTCCTCCTCGATCGTTTCAAGCCGCGCCACTGTCGTCGAAAGTCCGCTGATCTGGCGCGCGAGACGCACAGCTTCGCGCCGTGCCGCGCTCAGGGCTGGCCGCGCCTGACGGCCGCGCTGGTCGATGATGCGGTCCTCGACGCGATCGAAGGCCGCGCTCAGTTCGGCGGCCTTTCGCGCCAGCCCGTCGATTAACGCACTGGTTAGCAGTTCGAAGAGATGGATCGGCGACGTAATGCGGACGCCACGATTAACCGCGATGTGCATCGCCTCGATGCTGTCCATTGGCAGCCGGCGCGCGCTGATGAAGAAGCTCGCGCCCGAGGCGAAGCGGACATAGTCCGTGCGCGAGGTCGGCCCGCTGAGGCCGCGCTCGTAGTCAAGCAGCGCGCCGCTCACCATTCCCTCCGAATATTCAAGATGTTGGTGGTCTACGGGATCGCAAAGCGAATCGCGCGCGTCTTCCGAAAGCGCCGCAATGCGCGCCAGCAGCGGGCGCGTGCGTACGTCGGCGAGGTCCATGTGGAGCCACAAGAATCCATCGCGCGGGGCGTCGATGTTTTCGAAATCTTCAATCGTTCCAGGCTCGGCTTCGCCGGCCTCGTTAAACCGCACGAACCATAGATATCCCGGAATGTCGACATGCGGCGCTTGTGCGAGGCGGTCTAAGGTCATGGCTGCGCTCACCGGAAGACGTAAAAAACCGATCGAAAGATCACAGGCTTACGATAGCGCGGCGTCAATCCTCGGATAGCCGGGTCTTGCCCGGCCCGTGCGGTTCGACGAGGGCGCCGAAATCATGCGGCTCCTTGCGCGCGCGCCGGAGCGCCCCCTCCAGAAATTGAGTGAAGGCGTCGATGTCGCGCGCCTCCGTCCGGTGATTGATGATCGCGGCGCGGATCGCCGGAACCCCGTCGAGGATCGTCAGCGACGGCGCCGCCTCGCCGCGCTCGTGCAGCTCCATTACGATCTCGCGCGCCAGAGAACCGTCATCATCGTCCTTGACCCCGAAGCAGACGATATTGAGCGTCACCGGCGCGCGCAGGACGAAGGCGTCCGATTGCGCGATCCAGGCTTCGAGTCGTTTCGCCATGCGGCAGGTCTGCTCGATACATTGGCCGAGACGCTTGGCGCCGAAGGTTTCGATGGTGAACCAGGCCTTGAGCGCGCGAAAGCCGCGGGAAAGATCCGGGCCCAGATCGCAGGGCCAGGCGTCGCCCGCCGCGAGGCCGCGGGGCGCGCGCGTCAAATAGGCGGCGTTGGCCGCGAAGGCGCGCTTATGCGCCTCCCTGTCGCGCACCAGAAAGAAGCCTGCGTCATAAGGGACGTGCAGCCATTTATGGAAATCGAAGGCGATGCTGTCGGCGCGCTCGAGCCCCTTGACCATCGGTTTGAGCGTCGGCGAGAGCGCGGCCAACGCGCCGAAAGCGCCGTCGACATGGAACCACATGTCCTCGCTGTGCGCGACGTCCGCCAGCCGGTCGAGCGGATCGATCGCGCCGGTGTCGACCGTTCCCGCCGTGCCGACGATCAAAAACGGCCTGAAGCCCGCCGCGCGGTCGGCGGCGATGGCGTGGCGAAGATCGGGCACTTTCATCGCCCGGCGCGCGTCCGAGGGAATGAGGCGCAGATGCCTTGCGCCGAGTCCGGCGAGCTCCATCGCCTGGCGCACGCAATTATGCGCTTCTCGCGACGCATAGGCGATGAGCTGGCCCGAAAGCGCGCAGAGCCCGTTGAGCCGCACGTCCTTGTCGCCATAGGCCTGATCGCGCGCGACGAGCAGGCAAAGGAAATTGGCGATCGACGTCCCCGTGACGAAAATGCCGCTGGCGTCAGCCGGAAAGCCGAAGGCCTCGGCCATCCAGGCGGCGATCTGGCGCTCGACGTCGATGGCGATGTGATTGCGTCCGCCGCAGTTCGAATTCATGCCGGTGGCGAGCATTTCGGCGATCATGCCGGTCGGCGTGCCCGCGCCCTGCGCCCAGCCCATGAACATCGGGTGGGTGTTGCCGGTCGCAAATGGCTTGATGTGCCGGTCGAAATCCTCGAGTACGGCCGAAAAGTCGCGCCCCTCCTGGGGAAGGTCGCGTTTGAAGCGCGCCCGCGCCTCTTCGGTCGGCTCTTTCCAGACCGGGCGTTTGCGGATGTCGCGCAGATAGTCGAGCATCATGTCGAGCGCGCGATGGCTCTCGGCGCGAAATTCGTCCCAGTCTTCGGGGTCGAGATTGACCGGCGGCATGTCCAGAGCCTCGCGCGCCGACGGCTCGGCGGAGGCGCAACGACGGTTGCGAAAGATCGCGCGAAGGCGTTTCACGCTTCTGCAAATAGCCGGGTTTGCCGGCCCGGCGCAACCTGCCCTATTTTTCGATGCTTACGGCCACAGTCCCGACATGCTCGACTTCGCCTTCGACCCGATCGCCGGGAAGGATGGGTCCGACGCCCGAAGGCGTGCCGGTGAAGATGAGATCGCCGGGCGCGAGCGCGACACTGTGCGAAAGCGCCGCGATGATTTCGGGAACGCTCCAAATGAGATCGCTAAGATCGTCGGCCTGTCGAAGGACGCCGTTGACGGAAAGCGCGATGCGCCCGCGCGTCGGATGGCCGATCTCCGCGACGGGGCGGATCGCGCCGATCGGCGCGGAACGATCGAACCCCTTGGACATGTCCCAGGGCAGGCCGGCGTTGCGCGCCGCGGTTTGCAGGTCGCGCCGCGTCAGGTCGACGCCGGCGGCATAGCCGAAGACGCAGTCGAGCGCCCGCGAAGCGGGAATGTCCACGCCTCCACGGCCCAGCGCCGCAACCAGTTCGATCTCGTGGTGAAGATCGCTCGTCAGCGTCGGATAGGGAATCGTCGCGCCGCTGTCGACAACGGCGTCGGCGGGCTTAGAGAAGAATATAGGCGGCTCCGCGTCGCCGCTTTTCGCCGGCTCCTTGCCCATCTCGCGGGCGTGCGCGGCGTAATTCAGCGCAATGCAGAATATCCGTCGCACGGGAAATCGCCGGACGTCTTGCGCGATGGCGACGCTCGGGCAGGGCGGCGGCGGGAAGACAAATTCAGCGGACATTGCTTCGCGCTCGCGGCGTTCAATCGAAATCGGCGGGATCGAAGCTGCGCAGCGTTCCGCAGAATTCGCAGGTGACGCCGATGCGCCCGTCATCGCCGATCATGTCGCTTCGTTCTTGCGGGGAGAAGCTCTTCAACAGTTTCTCGATGCGCTCGCGCGAGCAACGGCAGAATTCCTCGAGCGCGCGCTCGGAGAACACTTTGACGCCGCGCTCGTGGAAAAGGCGATAGAGCAAGCGCTCGCCCGAAAGCGCCGGATCGACGAGTTCGTGGTCTTCGAGAGTTGCGGCGAGCGCCTGGCCCTCGGTCCAATGATCATTGTCATCCTCGGAAAGCTCCTCCGCGCCTTCGGGCGCGTCGCCCGGCGGAAGATCGCGGGCACGCACGCCGCCCGTCGGCAAATATTGCAGGAGCAATCCGCCGGCGCGCCAACCGCGGCCCCGTGGGGTGACGCTTTCTGCGACAGCGAGTCTGACGAAAGACGGGATCTGCTCCGATTGCTGGAAATAGATATGCGCCGCCTCGGCGAGGCTTTCTCCCTCGAGCGGCACGACTCCCTGATAGCGCGCGGCGTCTTCTTCGCGTTCGATGGTGAGCGCGAGATGACCGCGTCCAAAGAGCGCCGCCGGCGAAGCGTCGCGCATTTCTGCGACCCGCTCGGCGTCGAAACGGGCGAAGCCGCGCAGCTTCCCCGGCGCGTCATAGTCGACGACGAGCATGTCGACGGGCCCGTCGCTACGCGTCTGCAGCTGAAAGCGACCGTGAGACTCGAGGATCGAGCCAAGCAGTGCGGCGAGCGACACCGCTTCGCCCAGCAGGCGCGCGACCTGCGGCGGATAGGCATAGTGGCTCAGGATGGAATCGACCGTGGGGCCGAGGCGCGCGACGCGGCCGCGCAAGTCGAGCGCTTCGACCGCGAAGGGCAGCACCCGGTCATCCTGTGAATGAAGCGCAACTGGCCGGCTTGGCGCCGGGGCGCCGCGTTGCGGCATCAGACCTGCCCCGGCGCGAGACACCAGCACAGGATGCCTTTCTGGGCGTGAAGGCGGTTCTCGGCTTCGTCGAAGACGACCGACTGCGGCCCGTCGATCACTTCTGCGGTGACCTCCTCGCCGCGATGCGCCGGCAGGCAATGCATAAAGACCGCACGCTTCGCCGCGGCGCGCATCAGTTTCGCGTCAACCTGATAGGGCGCGAGCGCCGCACGGCGCTGCTCTTCGTCCGCGTCGCCCATCGACACCCAGCAATCAGTGATCACGGCGTCGGCTCCAGCCACCGCCTCATAGGCGTCGCGCGTCAAATTCATCTTCGCGCCATTGGCTTTCGCCCAGCGGACGAGCTCTTCCGAAGGGGCGAAATCTTCTGGCGTCGCCACATTGATGGTGAAGCCCAGCCGGCTGGCGGCGTGCACCCAGCTCGTGAGCACATTATTGGCGTCGCCGCTCCAGGCGACCGTGCGCCCTTCGATCGGACCGAGACGTTCCTCAAAAGTCATAACGTCCGCCATCACCTGGCAAGGATGCGACTTCTTGGTCAGCCCGTTGATGACCGGCAGACTGCCGAAACGCGCCAGCTCCATGAGATCGGGATGCGACAAGATGCGCACCATGACCGCGTCGAGGAAGCGTGACAACACGCGCGCCGTGTCGGCGATGGTCTCGCCGCGGCCAAGCTGCATTTCGGCGCCTGTCAGCATGATCGTCTCGCCGCCGAGTTCGCGCATGGCGATATCGAAGGAGACGCGCGTGCGAGTCGAAGGCTTGTCGAACACCATGCCAAGATATTTGCCGGCGAGCGGCCGTTCGGTCGGCTCTACGCCTTTCACGCGGCGCGCCTTGAGCGCTTTGGCGAGATCGAGAATGCAGCGCAGCTCCTCGCCGGAGTGATCGGAGAGATCGAGAAAGCTGCGCGGCCGCGTCAGCGAATGCGCGGTCATCACGCGGCTCCGAGCTTTTGGGCGGGAGCGACGAGCCTTGCGCAAGCTGCGGAAAGACGCGCCGCCGCAGCCGCGATGTCGCTCTCGTCGATGACGAGCGGCGGCAGCAGCCGCACGACATTGTCGCCGGCGAGCACCGTCAACAGACCTTCGGCGCGGGCGGCGGCGGCGAAGTCGGCATTAGGAATCTTCGTCTTGAGGCCGAACATCAGTCCCTCGCCGCGAATCTCTTCGATCAACGACGGATAGCGATCCTCAAGCTCGGCGAGCCGCTGGCGCAACAGCGCGCCGAGACGCGCGACGCGCGCCATGAAGCCTTCAGCGAGCACGATGTCGAGAACAGCGCCGCCCACCGCCGTCGCCAGAGGGTTGCCGCCGAATGTGGAGCCATGCGCGCCGAGCGTCATGCCTTTGGCCGCTGCGCGCGTCGCAAGGCAGGCGCCAAGCGGAAAGCCGCCGCCGAGCCCCTTGGCGAGCGCCGCGATGTCGGGCGCGACGCTGGCATGTTCGCAGGCGAGGAACTTGCCGGTGCGGCCGACGCCGCATTGCACTTCGTCGACCATAAGCAGCATGCCGCGCGCGTCGCAAAGCGCCCGTAGCTGCGCGAGGAACGAGGGCGAAAAGACGCGCAAGCCGCCTTCTCCTTGAATGGGCTCGAGCAGCACGCCCGCCGTCTCTTCGGTGATCGCCGCCTCGACGGCGTCGTAATCGCCGAAGGGAACCTGATCGAAGCCATCGACGGGAGGCCCGAAGCCTTCAAGATATTTCGCATTGCCGCCTGCGGCGATCGTCGCGAGCGTGCGGCCATGGAAGGCGCCTTCGAAGGTGATGAGGCGATAGCGTTGCGGCTGTCCGTTGACCGCATGGAGCTTGCGCGCGGTTTTGATCGCGCATTCCACCGCCTCCGCGCCGGAATTGGTGAAAAAGACGAGATCGGCGAAGGTGGCGTCGCAGAGTCGCTTGGCGAGGCGTTCGGCCTGCGGGATGCGAAAAAGATTGGAGACGTGCCAGGGCTCTTCGGCCGCACGCTTCAGGGTCTCGACGAGATGCGGGTGATTATGGCCGAGCGACAGCACCGCGACGCCCGCGCTGAAGTCGAGGTAGCGGTCGCCGTTTTCCGCAGTCAGCCACGCGCCTTCGCCATGTTTGAAGGTCAGATCGGCGCGCGGATAAGTCGGATAAAGCGCTGACGTCAAAAGCCCTGCTCCATGCTCCCGTCGCCGGCTTCGGCCACAGGAAGCTCAAAAAACAAAGCGCCGCCCTCTTGAGGGCGGCATTTCAGCGTGATTTTAAGCGCGCCGCCCGGCTCGGTCAAATCCGCGAGGACGGCGCCATCAACGGGCGTTCGGGACCGCCGCGCAAGCCGCAGAAGTGAGTCTCACGGGCAACAGTCTCGGTGAAAGGCTGTTGAGAACGCCGGCGCGCGCTTGCCAGCGCGACTCGCGCGTGATTCAAAGTAAATAGTGAGTTCTAGCCGGCGTCCGCGTCGTTTATTCGGGCGCGTTCTCTCGAGTGTTGATGCGCGTCACATCGCCTCTGGGCTTCAGGCCTGCGTTGCGGTCGGAACAGACTCTGATCCGCGCTCGACCCGAAAGAATGGAGAAGCCTAATGTCATGGACCGACGAACGCGTCGAATTGCTTCGCAAGCTTTGGAACGACGGCCTGAGCGCCAGCCAAGTGGCGGCTGAACTCGGACCGGGCATCACCCGCAACGCCGTGATTGGAAAGATCCATCGCCTCGGACTCGCCGAGCGCGCGAAAGCGGTGAGCGCGCAGCGGCCGCGCGTGGCCAAGGCGCCTCGTCAGACTCAGCCGCGCATGAACGGCGTCTCGTCGCACGGCAATCTCGCCCTCGCCTTTGCGCCGCATGCGCTAACGTCGCCGCGGCTTGCGCCTGAAGAAGAAGTGGTGATCCCGATATCGGAGCGCGTCACGCTCATGGAGCTACGCGAGTCCATGTGCCGCTGGCCGATGGGCGATCCGACGTCGCCGGAGTTCCGCTTTTGCGGCGGCAAGTCGAAGATCGGCGGCGGCCCCTACTGCGCCTATCACGCGCGCGTCGCCTATCAGCCTGCGCAGGACCGGCGCCGCGCGCGCGATCAGCTCAGGGCGCAGCGCTACGCGTAAACCCGCCGCGGCGGACGCGTCATTCCTGTCCGAAGGTTTCGTCGAAGGAATAGCCGGCGCCACGAACCGTGCGGATCGGATCCTTCTCACGCCCGCGGATCAGCGCCTTGCGCAGCCGTCCGACGTGAACGTCGACCGTGCGCTCGTCGATCTCGGCCGACATGCCCCAGACGCTGTCGAGGAGTTGCGCGCGCGTGAATACCCGCCCCGGCTTCTCCATAAAATATTCGAGCAGCCGGAATTCGG
>Ga0233425_10004799_pt1 | contig 22179 bp, 13 predicted proteins | sample Watercolumn_Towu_2_FD_181712 | JGI IMG/M metagenome (GOLD analysis project Ga0233425, IMG submission 181712) | Freshwater microbial communities from Lake Towuti, South Sulawesi, Indonesia - Watercolumn_Towuti2014_140_MG | ecosystem: Environmental > Aquatic > Freshwater > Lake | place...
CTTCCGGGAATACCTTGCCAGTCGCAAGGGACCCTGAACGTGAGGTACTCTGTCGACATCACGGCCACCGCCGAGAAGGAGATGGACAAGCTGCCGCGACATGTTCACCGCCGCATTACGGAGAAGATCCTGCTGCTAGAAGAAGACCCGCGACCCCCAGGGGCAAAGCACCTTGAGGCGCCGTTTGAGGGGTATAGGCTCAGGACGTGAGACTGGAGGACGCTGTATACCGTCGATGACGCGGCTCGCACGGTTGTCGTGTATGCCGTCAGGCATCGGAAGGAAGCGTATCGGAGGCCACGATGAGCACGGACGAGTTCGAGGTCGAGGAGGGACGGGAAGTGGTGCGGCAGACCATCGTCGGCGGCCGGCCCCTGGCTCGCCGGGCCCGCTCCATCCGCGTGCCCATCGGCGTCGAGAAGGTGCTGGTGCGCGCCGCAGCAGACCCGGTGTTCCGGCACCGGCTCTTCACGGACCGCGCCGCGGTCCTGGCGCAGCTGGGTGGCGACCTCTCGCAGACCGAGGCAGCGGTCCTTGCCGGCGTCCCGGCAGGGACCCTCACCGAGATGGTCAACCGCATCGACCTCAAGGGGCACGGCAACGGCCGATTCATGAAGGGCGTGGTGGCGGCCGCGCTGGTTACGTCGGCGGCCTCGGCCTTGCTTGGCTGCGACGCGCTCGACGGCCAGTCCAAAGGCTGCCGTCCAGACGTGCCCGACACGACCGAGGCCCGCGTGCAGGACTGGAGCCCGAATGCGGGCGTGGACATCCAGGTCGAGGACCTCGGCCAGCGGGGCCGCGATGGGGCCGCCTCTCCGGACGCCCAGGATGCAACGCCCGCTTCGGACGTCATCGAGGTGGACCAGCTGCCTGCCCCGGGCGGGATCCTGCCGGACGCGTTCTGAGCCCGCCATGAATGGGGCCGACATCACCCTGGTCAACCTGAACATGCTGCTCATCCGCTACGTGGACAGCATCGAGCGGGAGCTGCACGTGCCGCTGGGCCCGCTCTATCTCGTCACCGCGCTCGAGCAGGCCGGGTTCACGGTGGACTTCCGCGACTTCCAGCGCTGCGACGCGGCCGAGCCGCTGGTTCCCGCAAGCCTTGCGGACTTCTGTGCGGACCCCGCGCCGGTCATCGGCCTGAGCTGCATGGCCAACCTGCTTCCCTTCACGCTGCTGGCCGCAAGGGAGATCAAGGCCCGCTACCCGGAGTGCACGGTGGTGCTGGGCGGGGTGGGACCGAAGGCAGTCGAGCGCACGATCCTCGAACGGTTCCCCTGGATCGATGTCATCGCCCACGGCGAGGGCGAGGTGAGCGCGCCGATCCTGGTCAAGGCGCTGCGCCGCGGACTTGCCCTCGACGCGGCTCCGGGGATCTTCCACCGTAGAAACGGCACCGTGGTGGAGAACGATCCGCCGGCCCGCATCGAGGACCTCGAATCCCTGGGCCGGCCTGCGCTGCGCCACATAGACTACTCGAGCTATGCCGGCCACAATGTCATCACCTCGCGCGGCTGCCCGTACGAGTGCACGTTCTGCTCCGTGGCGCCGGTGTGGGGACGCAAGCCCCACTTCCGTACATCCGAGGGCATCGTCGGGGAGATGCGGGAGCTGAACGAGCGCTTCGGCGTGGATCTGTTCCTCTTCCAGGACGAGTTCTTCGTTTCCTCGAAGGAACGGGTCCGTGAGTTCTGTGCCGCGTTGAAGAAGGCCGCCCTGCCCGTCCGGTGGAAGGCTTTCGCACGCATCAACCTGGCCGACCAGGAGACCATGCGCGACATGGCCGAAGCCGGCTGCGTGGAGATCCGCTTCGGCATCGAGTCGGGCTCGAACCGGATCCTGGAGAGGACGCACAAGGGTTTCACAATCGAAGAGGCGACGCGGGTCGTTTCGCAGGCCGTGCTGCACTTCCCGCGGGTGGATACCTTCTTCATCTGGGGCTTCCCGTTCGAGACCATGGAGGACTTCCACCAGACGCTGTTCCAGATGATCGGCTACCGCCTCATCGGTGCGCGCATCCTGCCCTCGCTGCTCTGCCTGCTTCCGCAGACCGATATCTACCGTGAGTACAGGGACCGGGCGAAGCTGACGTTCTACCCCGGGCTGCTGCCGGAGTACATGCTGACCGGCCACGAGATCTGCGACGACGGACACCTTCAGACTTCGCGCCGGCACGCGTTCATCTTCGACTTCATCCAGGAGCACCCGGATCTCTTCCCGGGTTTCTTCCACATCGACCTCGAGAGCAACATCCTGCCCAAGTTCGAGATCCTCCGGCGTCACGGTTTCTACGCGTCCCGTGCAGCCGAAGTCAGCCAACAGGACTCGTGCGGCGCGCACTCCCCCCGCCTCGATGGCGAGCAGGTGCTGGGAGCGCTGACCCGGGCGCGAGGCGAAGACCGGTAGCTGCAGGCGGGCCCGCTGGTCGCTCCCCCTGGATCCGAACAAGTTGATCTTTGCTTGAAAGCCAATATAATGCGCCGCATTCGCGGGCGGATGCGCACGTGGGAACCCATGAAAGGAGGGGGACATGCTGAACCGACGATGGATGGCGGCGCTGGCCGCACTGGCTCTGGCCGGATGCGGAACCGAGGGAAGCGGTGAGCAGACCCAGGACCCGGGCAAGGTGGTGGCAAAGGGGGACTGCCCCGACTGCGACCCCGCTGGACCGGGAGCCTTCGAGCAGGCCGGGATGGGCGTGAAGTTCTACGCTCCGGGCGATTCGTGGAGCGTGGCCTACCAGTTCAAGCAGCGCAACGACATGGCCCGGGAAGCCCTGACCGTGGAGCAGATGCCCGAAGACCCGTCCGAGCTGCAGATGGTGCAGGAGGATCTGAAGGTCGAGCTGACCGAGCCGTTCCTCTTCTCGTATTCGGTGGGCAAGGTGGAGAAGCGGGTCCTGGAGGGCGTGGAGCGGCAGGTGGCGACCCTCCGCGTGACGCAGGCAGCGGTAGCGGACCCGACCTTCTTCTCCCAGCAGCGTGCGGACACCCACGAGCTGGCGCTGGAGTTCGAGCTGGACGACCTGCTGCGGCCGGTGGCGGAGACGTTCTTCAACGCGGAGTACCCGCACGGCAAGACGGTCCCGGTGGACAAGGTGTCGTCGCTGTCCGGGCTGGACAGCGGGTCGAGCCTGTATCCCCACGTGGTGCCGCGGCTGCTGACCCAGGCCGTGGAAGCGGCCGCCCCCGCGATGACTCCCGAGCTGGAGCAGGTCGCGGACGGGAAGCTGCCCGGCTGGAGGGGCAACGTCTACCGGAAGTACCAGTTCGACAACGGCGACGTGGTGTACTGGGCAGCGGGCCAGGTGTGGCCGTTCTTCGTGGACAGCGCGCAGGGATACGGGCTCCTGGTCGAGCACACCCTGGCCACGGCACGGTAAGGAGGGGACCATGAAGCGGATCACGTCGATAGCAGCTGCGCTCCTCGTTTGCATGGTGGCGGTGGCCGCACTGGGCGCGGACGACTACAACAAGCGGTACGGGCAGACGCAGTTCAAGAAGCTCCCCGAGAAGGGATGCGTGTCCAAGACGGTGTGGGTGGGCTCGTGGTGGTCGTACAAGGACGACGGCATTGCCAACCGCTACCTCGGCGAGTACGAGACACAGAAGTACACGCCGGTGACCGACGCGGCCAAGAACAACCTGCTGTCTCCCGCGGAGAAGATGGACTGGTACGCGGGGCGCAAGGACAAGATCGAGTACGACAAGATCAAGACTTTCATCGAGAAGAAGGCCGCGGTGGAGACCGAGGTGGACGGCTGGATCGAGGAGCGTCGCACCCTCGTCTACAAGCTCAACGACCTGATCGAAGAGCACTCCAAGGACCCTGCGTTCAAGTGGGAGGAAACCGAGGAGGGGAAGAAGTACAAGGAGCTCGGCACCAAGATCGATGAGAAGCAGAAGGCGCTGGCGGAGTCGACGTTCACCGCGGACACCGCGTACGAGTGGGAGGTCAACGAGCACGGGAACTCGCAGTTCGGCGTGCAGTACTGGTGGGGCCACTGCAATGCGTGGTCCGCTGCCGCGGTGATGGAGCCGGAGCCGGTCAAGGACGCGGTGGTCAAGGACGTGCCGTTCAACGTGGGCGACGTGAAGGGCCTGCTGACCGAAGCGTGGATGGAGTGCAACTCGAGCTTCTTCGGCACGCGCAACGAGCGGCACTCCGAGGCCAAGGACCGGGAGAAGCCGGACTACCTGGACATCACGCCTGCCAACTTCCACATCTTCTTCGCGGACCAGATCGGCATCCGGGACAAGTCCTTCGTTGCGGACATGTACGCGGGCAGCGAAGTGTGGAACCACCCCATCAAGGCCTACTGGAGCAAGTGCGAGCCGCAGTACGAGGTCGGTGCGGACGGCAAGGCCAAGCCTGAGAAGAAGGACCCGAAGCTGACCGACTACGGCGGGTGGTACGGGGGAAAGCCGCAGGTGACCAGCCTTGGCGAGAGGTCGGTCTACCCGGTGCTGTGCACCACCACGGTGCACTACATGTCCGACGGCGTGGCTCCGGCCGAGCTGACGGAGAAGTACGACTTTGCTTCCATGACCTACGAGAAGTTCACGGGCTACTACTCGGACCACTACTTGCGGCGCACGCTGACGTACGTGCTCTACCTGAGCGCTCCAATGGACAGCGACGACGCGGCGATTGTCGGGGACGGCGAGTGGAACCACGGCGACCTGACCAAGTACGGCCAGATCCACCCGGACTTCGTGTGGCAGCCAACCGCCAACACGAACCAGTCCAACCGCGACTACGAGAACCCGTACGTGGACTACAACGCGCTGGTCAAGGAGATCCTGCCTGCGACCCTTGCGGCTGCGGACGACCCCGCGGTGCCTGCCACGGAGTTCTCGTCCACGGCCGAGGTGGCGATTCCGGACGGTGGTCCCGAGAACAAGATGGGCACGCCGGTCACGAGCGTCATCACCGTCGGGCAGTCGGTCACGGTGGAGAAGATGGAGGTTGCGGTCAACATCGAGCACACCTACATCGGGGATCTGCAGGTCACGCTGACGTCCCCCGCGGGCAAGGAGGAGATCCTGAAGCGGGTGGACGAGGGGGGCTCGGAAAAGAACCTGGACAAGACCTACGACGTCAAGGCGTTCAATGGCACGGATGCCAAGGGGGACTGGACGCTGACGGTTGTGGACGGTTTCGAGAAGGACACGGGCACGCTCAAATCCTGGAGCATCAAGCTGAAGTAGCGGGACGTCTACCGCTGCCCGGCGGGAGCGCGGGGCGGCAATCCGGAGAGGAACGATGAAGCTGATCGACGACGTTGGAAGGACTCACCTTTGCGGAGCGCTGCGCGGCACGGACGCGGGCAAGGAAGTGGTGCTGATGGGGTGGGTGTCGCAGGTGCGGGACATGGGAGGGCAGGTATTCGTGCTGCTGCGGGACCGGGCGGGCCTGGTCCAGCTCCGGTTCGACAAGGGCGCTGCGGTCTTCGAGGAGGCCCGCGCTCTGCGGTCGGAGTGGGTGGTGGGTATCACCGGCACGGTGGCAAGCCGCGGGGACCACGTGAACCGGGAGATGGACACGGGCGAGGTGGAGATCGTGGTGACCGCGCTGGAGGTGCTCAACCGCGCGGACACGACGCCGTTCACGATCCGGGACGACACGGATGCGCACGAGGACCTGCGCCTGAAGTACCGGTACCTCGACCTTCGGCGGCCGGTGATGCAGGGACGCATCATCCGGCGGGCGAAAGCCACGTCGGTGGTGAGAAGCCACATGGAAGCGCACGGGTTCCTCGAGATAGAGACCCCGATCTTCATGAAGAGCACGCCCGAGGGTGCACGTGACTTCCTCGTTCCGTCGCGGCTCCAGAAGCACAGCTTCTACGCGCTTCCGCAGTCGCCGCAGCTGTTCAAGCAGATCCTGATGGTGTCGGGATACGACCGGTACTACCAGATCGCGCGCTGCTTCCGTGACGAGGATCTGCGGGCCGACCGCCAGCCGGAGTTCACGCAGGTGGACGTGGAGATGTCGTTTGCGTGCGAGCGGGACGTGATGGCCGTTGCCGAGAGCCTGGTCGTGAAGCTGCTCAAGGAGATCATGGGCCGCGACGTGGCCACGCCCATTCGGCGCATGCCGTACGACGAAGCCATGGACCAGTACGGCATCGACCGTCCGGACCTCCGGTGGGGCATGCCGATACGCGATCTGACCGGGCTGCTCGGGGCCAGCCAGTTCCAGGTGTTCCAGCAGGTCGCCGCGTCGGGCGGGCTCATCCGGGGCATCTGCGTGCCGGGGGGAGCGACCCGGTCCCGCAAGGAGCTGGACGGCATGGCCGAGGTGGTCAAGCCGTACGGGGCCAAGGGCGTTGCATGGCTGAAGCTGGAGGAATCGGGCGTCACGGGGTCGGTGGCGAAGTTCCTTTCTGACGGTGAGAAGGCAGCGGTGGTGCAGGCGGTGGAGGGCAAGACCGGGGACCTGGTGCTCCTCATTGCCGGTCCGCGCAAGGTGGTGCTCCAGTCGCTGTGTGCCTTGCGGCTGTCGCTTGGGCCGTCGGTGTATCCGCAGCGGGCCCGCGACCTGGAGTTGCTGTGGGTGTACGACTTCCCGATGTTCGAGTACGACGAGGAGGAGAAGCGGTGGGCCGCGATGCACCACCCCTTCACGCAGCCGCGGCCGGAGCACGTGGACCTGCTCCAGTCGAATCCCGGGGCGGTCAAGGCGCGGGCGTACGACATCGTGCTCAACGGCATCGAGCTGGGCGGCGGGTCCATTCGAATCCACCGTCCGGAGCTGCAGCAGAAGGTGTTCGAGGCCATGGGGATCGGGCCCGAAGAAGCGCAGCGGAAGTTCGGGTTCCTGCTGGAAGCGTTCAGGTACGGTGCGCCTCCCCACGGCGGCATCGCGCTGGGTCTGGACAGGGTGGTGATGATGATGACCGGAAGCGAATCGATCCGGGACGTCATCGCGTTCCCGAAGACTGCCAGCGGCTCGTGCCTGATGACCGGCTCCCCGTCGGAAGTGGATGAGAAGCAGCTCATCGAGCTGGGGCTCCAGCTCCGGAAGTAGCGCCCTACCCTACAGCTTGAAAGGCCTGAGGCTCGCCATGAACGCGGGCAGGTCGCGCACATCGAAGTGCATGACGCCCGAGGCGATGACCTTGTCCCCTGCCAGCAGCCTGCAGTAGAGGGTGGTCATGGTCTTGGGGAGGTTGAGGAAGTCGAGGCGCTTCTCCCCTTCGAACCGGACGGTGGAACCGTCGTTGGCCTTGAAGTCGAAGAGGTAGATGAGCTTCTGCCGGCGCAACGGGTCGATGTCGAGGGTGCCCTCGAAGGGAGCGGAGTCAGCCAGCCCCTCGCAGGTGAAGGTGCCGGTGAGCCTGGTAGTGCCGGAGCGCATCATCGCGGCCCAGTCGGTGACCGCGAACTGGGCGTCGAAGCGTGCGGCCCGCTCCTGCCCGGGAGAGTCGACGAAACGAAGGGAACCCTTGATGGTTTCGGACTGCTTGATGCCGAACGGAATCATGGGAGCCTCCTTGCGTTGTCGCGGCGTCTAGGCCGGAAGCCAGTGATTCTCCCGGTACCAGGAGATCACGTCCCGGATGGCGCTGCGGTAGTCCGGGAACCGGCATTCGAAGCCGGTCTCCTTGAGCTTGGTGGCGTCGAACGCGGCGTCCCGGGCCGCGTACGAGATGGCGCCCGGGTCGAAGTGAGGGGCCAGGGGTCCCGAGAGGCTCTGCCGGGCGGCGATGCGACTCCAGAGGCCGCCTGCTGCCTTGTTGAGCGCCCAGAAGACCTCGGGCCTGGCGACGGCCGGTGCGACCGTGGCGACGAGCTTCTTGGGAGGAAACGGGAATGCGGGGATGGGGAGCTGCGGGACACCGGACTCCTCGCACGCGACGTTGAAGAACTGGGAGAACGGGAGGATGTCGTCGTTGGCGACGTTGTAGGCCTCGCCGTCCCTGCCGTGCTCCAGCAGGTGGACCGCGGCGCGGGCGACGTCGAGAGAGTGGACGACGTTGGTGAGGGGTCCGCCGACGGCCTTCGGAGCAAACCCGAGGTAGCTCTTGAGGAGGGGGGGCAGGGTGGCGATGGTCGCCATGAGCGCGGTGCCGAAGGGCCCGATGATGAGCGCGGGCCGCAGGATGACCAGGCGTGTTGCCGCGCCGCCGAGCTTGCCGCGCAGCAGGACCTTCTCCGCGAGGAACTTGCTCTTCTCGTAGGGACCGGCCGGGTCCTGCGGGTCCTCCTCCCGGATGGGCCGGTCCTGGCCCGCGTAGATGGAAGCGGAGGAGAAGAACACGAAGCGCTCGATGCCGGCCTCGACGCAGCGCTCCCAGAGCCGGGTGGTCGCGTCGAGGTTGACGGTCTTGAGGTAGTCCCACGGCTTGGAGATGTCGACGCTGGCCCCTGCGTGGATCACGAAGTCCGTTCCCATGGGCAGGCCGTCCACGAACTCGGGGTCGGACAGGTCGCCGCGCACCTCCTTGATACGGCTGCCTCCGAAGCCGAAGGGCCTGCCGGGGATGTCGGTGGCCTTGACCCGGTAGCCTGCCGCAACCAGCTCCTGGACGAGCTTGGAGCCGACGCAGCCCCCCGCTCCGGTGACGAGGACGGTTTCCTTTCCGGCCATGTGCGCCTCCACGTTCGATCCGACCTCATTATGCCGCGGCGCGGCAAGAGATGCAACAGATTTGCCGGAATGGTTTGCCTGGACGCCAAATGGATCATAGGATGAGCGGACTGGCGACGCGGATCGGCCGGGAGGTGTGACCATGGCATTTCGGCGAGGGGTGCTTGTTGCGTTGGTTCTGGCTCTGTCGGCATGCGCTGCCGCGTCGGACGTCCTGACTCAGGACGGCTCCCCGAGCTCGGAGGACGTCGCGTCGGCCGAGTTGGTCTTCCCGGGGTGCACGAGCGGTGCGGACTGCGATGACGGCAACCCGTGCACGCTGGACACCTGCGGTGCGGGAGGCCAGTGCCTCAACACGCCGACGGAGGGGGCCGAGTGCGACGACGGGAATGCGTGCACGTCGGGGGACTCGTGCACCAAGGATGCGCAGTGCATGGGAGCCGAAGCCGTGGCCTGCAACGACGACAACCCGTGCACCACGGACGGCTGCGACACCGCGGGCGGCTGCGTCTTTGCGCCGGCTGACGGGGCAGTGCCGGACTGCGACGGCACGCCGTGCACTGCCGGGGACACCTGCTCGCAGGGGGCTTGCCTGCCGGGCCCTCTGGTGGAGTGCGAGGACCCCTCGCCCCACGATTGCACCTACGCCACGTGCAATCCGCAGACCGGAGAATGCGACGTGGCGATGACGCATCCTGCGGGCCACCCGTGCGCGGACGGGAACCCGTGTACGGACAACGACTTCTGCGGCGAGCTGGGCGTATGTCAGCCCGGGGCCGCGCACGCGTGTGCTTCCCAGCACCCCTGCAAGTCCGCGTGGTGCAACGAGCAGGCCAAAGAGGGGACCAACCCGTGCATCTCCGACTTCCTGCCCGAGCTGACGCCGTGCGACGACGGCAGCAAGTGCACCGACTCGGACCTGTGCGTGGCGGGTGCGGGCGGACAGCTCCAGTGCACGGGCACGCCGGTGGTGTGCGACGACGGGAATCCGTGCACGCTGGACACGTGCGAGGAGGAGGCGGGCTGCGTGCTGACGCCCAAGACCGACGGCGTTCCGTGCGGCGGACAGGCTCTGTGCGGCGGACAGGCTCTGTGCAAGTCCGGGGTGTGCCAATGGGGACAGGGGCAGGGGTGCGACGACGGCATCCCATGCACCGAGGACTCGTGCGCTCCGGAAGGGAAGTGCGTGAGCGCGCCGGTGGATTCCGCTTGCGATGACGGCAATGCGTGCAACGGCGTGGAGACGTGCAACGCGGTCACCGGCTGCGTCTCCGGGACGCCCGTGGTGTGCAATGACGGGAATGCCTGCACGGTGGACCAGTGCGTCGCGGGGCAGTGCTCCTACACGCCGGGGCCGGCCGCGTGCGACGACGGGGACGCGTGCACCCAGGACTCGTGCGACCCGGCCACGGGGTGCGTGCACACGCCCAGCGGCCCGGAGTGCGGCGCATGCACACCGTACGCGGTGGAGCCCTGCTACGACGGCGCGGCCGGCACCGCGGGCAAGGGGGCATGCGCACAGGGCTTCAAGCAGTGCCTCGGCACGGGGCAGGCGTGGTCACCCTGCTACGGCCAGGTGCTGCCTCTTGCTGCGGACATCTGCGGCAACAGCGTGGACGACGACTGCGACGGCACGCAGGCCGACGAGGGGTGCCTGGACCAGCCGGGCTCCGGGGTCTGGGCAGACTACGACAACGGCAGCGACGAGACCGGCAACGGCTCGTTCAAGAACCCCTACAGGACGTGGGGCAAGGCGCTCACCACCGGGTCCAAGCTCATCCTGTTGAAGGCGGACGCGGACGGGACGATCTACCCGGAAGAGGTGCACGTGGGCACCGCGGTCAGCGGCTTCACCACCATGGGCTGGGGACCGCAGCGGCCGGTGGTGCAGGGCAGGCTGGATCTCGTGCACTGCTACGACTGCGTGTTCGAGGGAATCGAGTTCCGGTATCCCAAGCAGGGGACGTTCGAGACCATGCCGGGCGGAGTGGTGGACGCGGTGCACAACTACCGGAACACGTTCCGCAAGGTGAAGCTGTCGGCACCGGACGGTCTTCCCAGCGGCTTCACGCTGGCCCGCTGCCACCACGGGTATGACAACCTGTGGGTGGACGTGGAGATCGACGATGTCCAGCTCCTGCCCGTGGACGGCGCCAGCAGCAACACGCTGCTGAACTGGCAGGACCACGGGTCCGGCTCGCAGTTCGTGAGGGTGAAGCTCGGAACCAAGATCTGGGTGGCGGAGCCCAAGCCGACGCAGCTCAACCTGACCTTCCTCTCGGTGGGCGGGTACTGCTCCACGTGGCCCAAGGGGGTCAGCGGCATTCGCAGCTGCGTGGCCGGCAACCTGGACCTGACGCAGCTCACGACGGGAACCAGCTCATTTACCGGGTTCAACTACTGGTGCTACTTCCCGACCGAGCTGGCTTCGGGGCTTACCGTGGCGAACAACACGGTGGCGCACGTGACGGCCGGCACCGTGACCGGGATGACGTCGTCGCAGGCGTACGACTTCGAGGTGCAGGTCACGAGCAACATCTTCGGCCCGTTCACCGGAGCGTCGACCGTCGGCGTGAGCTCGGGCAATCCGATTCTGGTGAGCTACAGCGACCTGCCCGGCGTGGCGACCCCGTTCTCGGGGAAGGTGTCCGGAGGCGTTGGCAACATCAACAAGGATCCCGCGTTCAAGGCGCCGCTGGCCGGCGACTTCCACCTGTTGCCGGGCTCGCCGTGCATCAACGCGGGCGACCCGCAGTTCCCGGATGCGGACGGGTCGGCCGGCGACATGGGAGCGTACGGCGGCCCTTACGGGAAGTGGTAGGCTGCACCTGCGCTACTCCAGCCAGACGGACAGGTTGTAGGGACCGACGAAGACCTGGCTGCCCTCCGCGTACGTGTCAGCAATGATGAAGTAGCGGCCGGGATAGACCGGCGCAGACGCTTCCGCGTCGCCCCGGGCGAGGCACGCGTCCGGGTCGTCCGCGTAGAGGATGTGCACGTCGATGTCGATGCCGTCGCCCTGCTTCTCGTCCACTGCGGCAAACAGGGTCCCGGAGGTGTCGATGGTCAGGAGGTAGACGACCTCGGGCCCGGCCTCGCTGGCCACGGAGCAGTTGTACTGGGGCCACTTCGGCCACGCCAAGACCGCGGTGTTTCCGGATGCATAGTACGGGAGCAGCTCGATGCGGAACGGGCAGGTGTGGCTTCCGTTGGGAGTGCACGGGGTCCAGACCATGGGGTCGATGTCGCGGGCGTCCACGAGGAAGTAGTCCACCGGATCCCACAGCCCGGTCCATGCGGCCTGGATGAACCGGGTCCAGCTGGCGATCCCCGGGATGGTCTGGCAGCCTGCGGACCAGTTCTGCACGACAGCGGACTCGATGGGAGCGTCGACGGAGGCCATGTGGATGTTGTGGGCGCTTCCGGTCCTGTCGTGGTCGTCGTTTCCGAGCGGAGGCAGCCAGCCGTTGCGGTCCGAGTCCCAGTGGCCGTTCTTGTTTGCGTCGTCGCGCACCTGGTAGGCTTGCTCGGAGATGGACAATGCGTTGTAGCTCTTGTGCCAGCCGTTGGCATAGTGGTAGCGGCGGTTGGGCCTGAGGGACGAGGATGCGTGCTCGCCGAAGTCGTTGGCTCCGGTGTCGGTATGCGCGGCAAACTCGAGGACCCTGCGGGTTCCGTCCGCTTCGCGCCAGAACAGCACGAGGGTGTCGTTGAACTGGTCCGGAGCGTTGCCGTGCCAGGCGAACGTGCCGGGGTAGGCCCCGCGGATGCCGAGCACGGAGCGGCGGTTGGCGGTGGTGTTGACGGGGATGCCGGTGGTCAGCTCCGCGATGCTCCGGTACAGGTCGTAGGCCTGGCCTTCGTCCAGCAGCACGGGGCCCGACGGAAGCTCGAAGCAGCGCGGTTTGCCGTACCAGGGTTCGGAGCGGGCAAACGGCGGCATGTCATCGGTGTAGCCGGGCATGACGATGTCGTCCCGCCCGTCCGGGGCCGGGGTCGACCAGGTGAATGGCGGCTCCGGGTCGAGGTGGGCGACCGGGTCGGGCCCGTCCGCGGAGTCCTGCTCGCGGGGGTCCGGCACGGCCTCGAAGCCCGGGCGGTTTCCGTCATCCGGCCCGGTTCCTTCGGGCCAGGGGTATTCCGGGAACGCGTAGTCGAAGTTGCAGGAGAGGAGCGGCCCCTGGTCTGCGGTCTGCCCGTCGGACGGCGCGGCGTCGGAGCCGCCGACGGTCGCGTCTGCGGAAGGGGCATCTGAAGCGACGGCTCCGTCCGGCAGGTAGGGCTCCGAGTCGCTCAGGCCCGAATCGAGGGCATCCGCGCCGAGTGCGTCTGTCGGCAGCGAGTCCCCGGTGCCTGGCGAGTCCTCGGTCGGGCCGTCATTCCCGGCCACGAGGTCACCGGCCACCAGGCTGTTGTGCCCGCCGCTGCCGGAGCAGGCGCATGCGAGGGCAGCGCACACGGGCAGCAGGAGGAGGCGGACCATGGCCGCGGGCGGCCGCGGCTTCCAGTCGGTGCACGGTTCCTTCTTCTCGCACATGCCGGTATCCAAGAGGTGTCCTCGCTCGTGCCTCTCCGCCCCCGGGACCCGCGGGGGACGGGACCGGCTCCACGATAGCGGTACAGGCGGGCCCGTGTCAAACCCGGCCGTATGTCACGTTTCTGACGTCTCTCACGTCTCTAATGACTTGAAGTTGGCACGAGAATCATAGTAGCATCGTGCGCGTCCCATGAAGCTCAGGTGGTGCCCGCATGAAAGGCCAGACGCTGGGCAGCTATGTGATCCTGGAGCAGCTCGCGGTGGGCGGGATGGCCAGCGTCTACTCTGCCAGCCACACGCGGCTCAGCAGCCTCGTTGCCATCAAGATCCTGCACCCTCACTACCAGGAGGACCAGGAGGTCCGCTCCCGGTTCCTGGACGAGGCGCGGATTCTGGCCAGCCTCAGGCACGCCAACATCCTTGCGGTTCAGGACATCCTCGAGACGCAGAATCACACGGGCATCGTGATGGACCTGCTGGAGGGTACGAGCCTCGAGGGGTTCTACAGGTCCCGGGGCCGGTTCCGCTCCCCGGGCCAGATCCTGTGGCTGTTCAGGCGGGTGGCGGACGCGCTGGCGTTTGCGCACTCGCGGGGAGTGGTGCACCGCGACCTGAAACCTTCCAACATCTTCCTGCGCTGTCTGTCTGGCAGCGTGGTGCCGACGCTCATGGACTTCGGCATCGCCAAGCACCGGAGCCTGGGGCGCCGTGCCCAGTGGACCACGCTGGGAGCCGCGCTCGGGACGCCCCAGTACATGGCGCCCGAGCAGTTCGAGGACAGCAGCACGGTGGACGGCAGGGCCGATGTTTTCGCTCTGGGAGTGCTGCTCTACGAGGCGCTGTGCGGTGCGCTTCCGTTCGACGCCCCGTCGCCCGCGGAGGTGATGAACGCGGTGTTTCATTCCGCGCCGAAGCGGCCCTCGGCGCTGAGGTCGGGGGTGCCCGCGGACCTGGAGGAGGTCTGCATGAAGTGCCTCCAGCGGGACCGGAGTGTCAGGTACCCCTCGGCCGAGCGCTTGCTGGGGGAGCTGACCAAGGCGGCGTCCCGGCATGGAGACGAGGCTCTCTCGGAGGCAGAGGTGCGCGCCCCCGGTGGTGCGGACGGAGACGACCTGCCGGGTTCGCCCGAGGCGCCGACCAGGGTGGAGGCGGCCCCGTCGCCGCCGCCCATGCCTGCGCCGGAGGCGCGGGCCCAGGTGATCTCGCTGTCCGGCTGGACGCCGTCGCGCGGGCCTCAGGGCGAGGAGACGACGGGTGGAGCGCCGGGGCCTTCGAAGGCAGCCTCCGGCCAGCAGGGTAGTGCCAGGACGAGCGCTCCGCCGGTTGTGGATGTGCCATCGACGGGATCGTTCCAGGCAGCGCAGGTACAGGAGAAGCAGCGGGAGGCGCCGGAAGCGATCTATCCCCTTGCCGGGTACACTATCACCGAGCGGATACGGCAGGGTGTGGACACGGTGGTCTACCGGGGGGTCCGAAACTCCGACGGGATGCTGGTGGTGGTCAAGACGCTGTGGGCCGAGCACCCTCAGTCCTCGTCTGTGGCAAGGATCAAGAATGAGTTCCGGCTGGCGTCGAGCCTTTCGCTCCCGGGGGTGATGCGCACGGTGGAGCTGGTGCCGTATCGCAACTCCGTGGCGCTGGTATCTGAGGACTTCGGCGGCCGGCCGCTCAAGGAGTTCGTGGCGTCGCCCCGCTACAAGCCCCGCCTGTGGGACACGCTGGAGCTGGGGATCAAGCTGGCCGAGACGTTGGCTGCCGTGCACGACAGGGGCGTCGTGCACCGGGACATCAACCCGATGAACATCGTGCTGAATGCGGCCACGGGCGAAGTGCGTATCGTGGATTTCGGGCAGGCGTCGGTGCTGTCGGGACAGGAAGCGGAAGCATCGCCCGGAGTCGTGGAGGGAACACCTGCGTACATGTCGCCGGAGCAGACGGGGCGCATGAACCGGCGGGTGGACCATCGGTCCGACCTGTACTCCCTGGGCGTGACGTTCTACGAGATGATGACCGGAAGCCAGCCGTTCGAGGGTACGGAGCGCAGCGAGCTGTTGTATGCGCACGTCGCGAAGCAGCCGGTGCCGCCGGACCGAATCACGCCTGAGGTGCCCCCTGCGGTGTCGGCCGTGGTCCTGAAGCTCATGGCGAAGAATGCGGAGGACAGGTACCAGTCGGCCCGGGGCCTGATGGCGGATCTCCAGGAATGCCTTCGGCAGCTTCACAAGGCGGGCTGGGTGACGGACTTCGCGCTGGGCCGCCTCGACGTGTCGGAACGTCTCCAGTTTCCCCAGAAGCTCTACGGCCGCGATGCGGAGATGAAGGCGCTTGCGGAAGCGCTGGACGACGCGTCTCGGGGGGCCCGGAGGCTGGCGCTGGTTTCCGGGTATGCGGGGGTGGGCAAGACCACGCTGGTCCGGGAGCTGCACCGGTCGGTCACGCGGGAGCGCGTGTACTTCGTCACCGGGAAGTTCGACCAGTACAAGCGGGAGGTGCCGTACGGCGCGTTCATCGAGGCGTTCCAGCAGCTCGTGCGCGAGGTCCTGACCGAGGGGGACGTCCCGCTGGTCCGCTGGCGGGAGCGGCTGACTGCGGTGCTCGGGGCCACTGCGCGAGTCATCGTGGACGTGGTGCCCGAGGTGGAGCACATCGTCGGCAAGACGGCTCCGGTGCCAGACCTTCCGCCCGAGGAAGCGCTGAACCGCATGTGCCTCACGATGCAGCGCTTCGTGGCAGCGTTTGCGGACCCGGAGCACCCCCTCGTGGTGTTCCTGGACGACCTGCAGTGGGCGGACCTGGCGTCGCTCAAGCTGGTGTCGCTGCTGATGACCAGCTCGTCGCTGTCGAGCCTGCTGCTGGTGGGTGCGTACCGCGACAACGAGGTGGATGCGACGCATGCGCTTCCGGCCACGGTGGAGGAGGTGCGGCGTGGGGGGCTGGTGCCGCTTCGCCTGGACCTCAAGCCGCTGCTGCTGAAGGACGTGTCGAACCTCATGTCGGACGCGCTGCGGTGTCCATGGCCCGAAGTACAGGAACTGGCGGTGCTCCTGCATGCCAAGACGGGCGGCAACCCCTTCTTCGTGCGTGAAACGGTGCGCACGCTGACTTCGCAGGGGATGCTGCACTTCGACCGGCAGGCCGGGGCGTGGAGGTGGGACCTCGAAGAGGTGAAGCAGTCGGGAATCAGCGACGACATCGTGGACCTGATGACGCGGAAGATCGGCCGCCTCCGTCCCGCGACGCAGCAGGCGGTGAAGCTGGGGGCCTGCGTCGGCTCTCAGTTCGACGTGCAGACGCTCTCGGTGGTGTCCGGTCTCACGGCCGCGCAGGTGCAGGCCGCGCTGAAGGAGGCGGTGGGGGAGGGGCTCGTGCTTGCGCTGGGGGAGGAGCACCGGCACATTGCGTCCGCGGGCCCGCATGCGGACCCGGGGATGCTGGACGCGGTGCTGCTCCGGTCGGTGCGCTACCGGTTCTCCCACGACCGGATCCAGCAGGCGGCCTACACGCTCCTGCCGGAGGACGTCCGGAGGTCGGTCCACTCGCAGATCGGGCTGATGCTGCTGCGGGAGACGCCGGAGGGAATACGGGGGCAGCGGATATTCGAAATCGTGAACCAGCTGAACGCGGGGGGCGGCGCGGCGGCATCCGGAGTGGCTCCCATCGAGCTGGCCGCGCTGAACCTGGAGGCGGGAAGGAGAGCCAAGAGCTCGGCCGCGTACGACTCCGCTTTCAAGTTCCTGCAGGGTGGCCTTGCGCTGCTGCCTGCGGACTGTTGGAAGAGCCACTACGAGCTGTCGGTCGCGCTGCACTCGGAGTGTGCGGAAGCCGCGTACCTGTGCACCCGGTTTGACGAGATGGAGCGGCTGGTGGGGCAGGTGCTGGACAGGGCCGAGGGCTTGTCGGACCGGATCGCGGTGTACGAGGTTCGGATCCAGGGGTATATCGCTCAGGCCCGCAAGGAGGAGGCTGTTGCCACCGCGCTGTCGGTGCTGTCCATGCTCGGCGTGGACCTCCCGAAGGAGCCGCGGATGCCGCACGTATTGAAGGGGCTGCTGGCTGCGTGGGCGGCCATCGGCCTGCGCAGCGTGCAGGACCTGGAGCGGCTTCCTGCGCTGACGGATCCACGGCTCCTGACCGCGTTGCGGCTCCTGTCCCGGATCAGCTCTACGGCCTACGTGGTGAAGCCGAACCTGTTTCCGCTCATCGTGCTGAAGCAGGTGGAGCTGTCCGCGCGGCACGGCAACTCCGCGTACTCCTGCTTCGCGTATGCTCTGTACGGCTGCCTTTCCTGCGCCTACCTGGGCCGGATCCCTTCGGGCTATGCGTTCGGGCGGCTGGCGCTGACGTTGATGGAGCGCTACGAGGCCAAGGAGCTGCGGCCGCGCATCCTGTTCACCGTGGCGTCGGTGGTCCAGCACTTCGTGGAGCCGGTCACGCAGACCATGGGCCCGCTGCGGCAGGCCCACCTTGCGGGCCTGGACGTGGGCGACCTGGAGTTTGCCACGGCCAGTGCGGGCACCTATGCGTATGCAGGCTTCTTCGTTGGGCGGCCGCTGGCCGAGCTTGAATCGGAGCTCAGCGCCTATGCGGAGGTTGCCGAAGCGGTCAAGCAGACCCCCTACCTGAGCTACCTGAGGCTCGTGCTGGATGCCATCGCGGATCTGAGGGGCCTGCAGAGATCGGGGGCCGACGCGCCGGCCGCGCGGCTGCAGGTGGAAGCCAGGCTGGCCCGATACCGGCAGGAGCACGACTCGCACGGGGAGCACAACCTGCACCTGCTGCGGATGCTGATGGCATACCTGGCCGGGAACGCGGAGGAAGCAGTCCGGGCAGCGGATGCTGCTCGGGAGCGGTCCTTCGCTGTGCTCGGCATGGTACCCTGGGTGGTGTTCAGCTTCCTGGATGCGTTGTCGCGCACCCGACTGGCCGGGGTCTCGACGGGCAACCGTCGGCTGCGGCTGCTGAACCAGGCTCGCAAGAGCATCGGCAAGCTGAAGAAGCTGGCGCGGCACGCACCGGCCAACCACGCGCACCGGCTGACCCTGGCGAGAGCCGAGTTCGAGCGGGTCGTCGGTCGCTTGCAGCACGCGGAGCGGCTGTTCGATCGGGCCCTGGAGGAAGCGCAGCGTACCGAGAATCTGCTCGAGATCGGGATGGCGGCGGAGCTGGCCGCGCGCCACTACATCGGCACGGGCAGGGTGAAGGTCGCCCGGGCCTTCCTCGCGGACGCGGCCTACGCGTTTTCGAAATGGGGAGCCGGGGCCAAGCTGGCTTCGATGCGCGGCCAGTACGGAGAGCTGCTTGCTCCCGAGTACCACGAGAGCCCTGCCATGGATGCGCTGGTGACGGTCAAGGACGATACGGGGCCGTTGGCCGCCCGGCAGGCGGAGGCGGACGTCAGGCCCCGCCTCTGGCGCGCAGCGTGCGGCGACCCGGAGCTGGAGCCCCTGGTCGAAGGGGTGCTCAGCGAGCTGGTGAACCACTCCGGGGCCCGGTACGGTTTGCTTGCGCTGGACCAGGGAGACCGGCTGCTGGTGGAAGGGGAGTACTGGGCGGAGGACAACCGCACGGTCGTCGGTCAGCACGCGCCGTTGAAGCTGGAGGACGATCTTCCGCACATGGCGATCAACTATGCTCTGCGTGTCCAGGAGCCGGTGGTGCTGGAAGACGCGCGCAACAGCACCTTCGCGCGGGACCCCTACGTGGAGAAGGAGGAGGTCCGTTCACTACTGTGCATGCCGCTGACGAGAGGGCAGAAGGTGTTCGGCCTCCTGTACCTGGAGAACGACCTGACTCCCGGAGCGTTTTCCGCGGAGCGGGCCCGTCAGATCCAGTCCCTGACGCCCGAGCTGGTCACGTGGCTGGAGGCGGCCCTTCGCAGGCGGGAGCAGGCGGAGCGACTGGTTCGGCTGGAGCGGCGGGAGCATGATGCGATGGCACGGGTGCGGGAGCTGTCCGAGATGCTCGGGAGGGAGCGACAGGTAGCGTCCAGCATGCTGCAGATGATGCTTCCCGCGGAGTTCGCGGAGGAGTTCCGGCGCACCGGGGCCGTGGCCGAGCGGCAGGTGGACGAGTTCACGGTCTGTGCGGTGGTCGTGGAGCCGCCTCAGCCGCGGGCGGCCGGGCAGGAGCGGCTGGAGACCCGGGATCTCGAGGACATCCACCGGATCGTGGAGGAAGGGCTCACGAGCTGCGGAGCGGAGAAGCTGACCCGGGGGGTCACGCGGTTCCTGGTCTGTGCGTGCGCGGCGGTGGAGCGCGATCGCCGGGCGACGTCCGCTGTCGCGGCCGCGCTGCGGGTCGTGCGCCAGGTCCGGGAGAGGAACCAGCTGACGGGCCGAAACTGGACGATTCGTGTCGGCGTGCACACGGGCAGGGCGACGCTGGCGCTGCTGGGTTCCCACGTGCGGGAATTCCACTGCACCGGTCCCGCGCCGGACGTGGCATGGGAGGTGGCTCAGTCCGCGACGGGCATGACCGTCACGGTGACGGAAGCCACCGCGGTGCGGCTTCGCAAGGGGATGAAGCTCACGGAACGCGGCAGGGTGGCTGGGAAGGGAGAGCCTTCTTCGCCTCTGTTCGTCGTGACCGAAGAGAGGGGAACACCATGAGGATCTCATTCCACTGCGCCTCTCACGCGGGCAACGTCCGGAAGAACAACGAGGACTCGCTGCTCGTTCTGCCGGACGAGAACCTGCTGGTGGTGGCAGACGGTCTCGGCGGACAGAACTGCGGCGAGGTGGCCAGCCGGGTGGCGGTGCATCGGATCCGCGACTTCTTCCGGACGACCGGGGCGGAATCCGCGATCACGTGGCCATCCATCGACACGCGGGTCCAGGACGACCTTGGGAGGCGGCTCGTGAGCGCGGTGCAGTATGCGCATGCAGGGGTGAGGGATGCGGCAGTGGAGACGCCGCAGTTCTCCGGCATGTCGACCACGGTGGTGGCAGCGTGGTTCGTGCAGCGCCGGGTCTACGTGGCGCACGTGGGCGACAGCCGGTGCTACCGGATGACCGGCGGACGCCTCGTCCAGATCACGCGGGATCACACCCTGGTCAACGAGCTGGAGAACCTCGGGCAGGGTGCGCCTGCGGAGGGGGTGACGCTGCAGGCTCTCAGGCACGTTCTCAGCCGGGCCGTCGGCACGGGCTCTGCTCCTCACGTGCAGACGGACCTTGCGGTGGTCAGCCCCGAAGTGGGCGACGTATTCCTGCTCTGCTCGGACGGCATGACACTGGACACGCCGGACGACCGGATCGCCCAGGTGCTGTCTTCGGGCGACCCTCCGGACGACATGGTGCAGGAGCTGCTGGCCCTCGCTCTGGCGGCCAGCGGCGGGGACAACATCACGGTGGTGGTTGCCCGGGTGGAGTCGCTGGAAGAGGATGACGGTGGGAACGGCTGCGCGGATCCGGACACCGCGGAGACGACGGTCGAGGTTGCCGAGTAGCGTTGGGGTGCTGACCCCGGAAGGGAGCGTACGGCGTGGGGGCAGGGTCAAGACAGTGGGACTTCGCCGTAGCGTGGGAGTGGCCCTACGACGACGACTTCGTGGCCAGGCTGGCAACCCGGTGTGCGGTGAGCGGCCGCACGTTCCTGTCCATAACGGCTGACAACTTGACCGCATCGCTTGCGGAGCTGATGGAGGGAGGCAGCGTGCGCGTTCTGCTGGACCGTGCGTCGGATGCGGACCAGCGCTTCCTGCCGCTGCAACGGCTCGTGGAGAAGCGGGGCGGCAAGGTGCTCAACCGGGATGCGCTGGCGCTCTGGTCGTCGGACAAGACGACGATGCACATGGAGTTCCTGTCGCACGGGGTCAACGTTCCCAACACGGTCCTGCTGCCGCCGTATGCGTCGCATTCCGAGCTTGCGGCAGAGGCGATAGCCGGGATCGGGTCGCCGTTCTACGTCAAGCCTGCTTCCTTTGGCGGCGGCGAGGGGGTGCGGGTAGCGGGCTGCATCGAGGAAGCGCAGGAAGCGCGGCGGCAGTACCCGTTGGAGAAGTACCTGCTGCAGGAGCGCGTGTTGCCGCGGCTGCTTGACGGGCGCCGGGCGTGGTTCCGGCCGCTGCACTGCTGCGGCGACGTGCACCTTCTGTGGTGGGACGACCGCACGCACCTGTACACGGCAGTGACCTCGCAGGAGGAGGCCCTTTACGGCCTGTCGGGGTTGCGGCAGGTGAGCCGGCAGGTCGCGGAGGTGTCGCTCATGGATTTCTTCACCACCGAGGTGTGCATGGTGGAGTCGGGGCGGCTGGTTGCGGTGGACTACGTGAACACGCCGTGCGACATGCGGCTCCAGTCGCGGCATGCGGAGGGTGTGCCGGACGCGGTGGTGGACCGGGTGGTGGAGTCGCTGGTGTGCCTGGCCGCGGGCGAGGACACGGTGGGCTAGCGCGGGGTCGGGGACCCTGCCGGGGACTCGGCGGGCTGGCGCGGTGCGAGGCTGCCCGCGAGACGAGCGATGGGCGCAACAGTAGCGGAGGCTCCGATGGTGTTTGTCCGTGTGCTGACCGTGGCTGGAATCGTGTTGTTGGGCGCGTGCTCAGGGACGTCCGGGACGAGTCCATCAGGGGATGCCGCGGGGCAGGGCGTCCGCGACCGCGGACAGTACTGCGAAAGCAACGCAGAGTGCGCTGAGGGACTGGTGTGTCGGGCGACAGAGTATGGAGAGGGGGGCTTCGACCAGTGCTACGACGATTATGAGTCCTTTGACTGCGGCGTCTGCCTTCCTCCGGGAAAACCGCTTGACTACTGCGACGAGGATGCGGACTGCGCCGGCGGACTGCTCTGTGGCTTCAACAGTATGCCATGCAACACGATTTGCGTGAGCCCCCCCGGCGGTCCCTGTACCCCCGGATCCGACGAATGCGAAGACGGCGCTCTGCCGTGCCTCGAGCACGTGGATGGAAGTGGAGCGTATCTGGAAGTCGGTACCGACGGCTACCTATGCGGTTTCATGTCGGATGGTTCGGAGGTCTTCTGCGCCGATGGATTCGTCTGCAACGAGGCACTCTCGAAGCCAGTGTGTCAGCCAGCGCCATGAGC
>Ga0233425_10004800_pt1 | contig 22176 bp, 7 predicted proteins | sample Watercolumn_Towu_2_FD_181712 | JGI IMG/M metagenome (GOLD analysis project Ga0233425, IMG submission 181712) | Freshwater microbial communities from Lake Towuti, South Sulawesi, Indonesia - Watercolumn_Towuti2014_140_MG | ecosystem: Environmental > Aquatic > Freshwater > Lake | place: Indonesia...
GCAATGTTATGTAAAAGTGCTAAAATCGCTGTCATGGGCTTCTCGTTGGTAAGTTGGTGTCTTGGTAAACAACAACTTTACCCGAAAAGCCCTATTTCATTCGCTTAATTTTGGCGAAGGTATTGCTGTATATAATCATTTTAGATGGTAACTGCTCAGCCAGGAGACTTCTCGCCGCGTCGCCAGTGGATGAATCCACCGGCTGAGATTGAGAAGCCCGCTGCCCTATAAGGATGCTTCGCGAAAGCGGGCTGGAGACGTTTCTTAGCCGTCTTCAGACGGCTTCGTATCTCAGGCGGGGCGTTCAACCCCCGCCGGAGGCCGATCGGTGAGCAGTTACTTAAGATGAACGAGAATGATCGGATGGTGCTATTCGCATAGCCTCGCATGAGGTTGCGCGTTAATTGATGGAGGCCGGATCGTGTCGAGATTTTTTACGAATACCAGCAAACTCATCAAACTTGTGTTCGTGATCGCATTCGCCAATACCCTGGTTGCCTGTTCATCAAAAGGAGTTTCTGAGGAATCAGAAAGGAGATTCGTCGAAGTTGATGTCGATGTTCCGGAAGCCGTTTACCTAAGAAAAGATAACCGGCCAATCGTTTACGGTATGATGGTCAACCAAGAGTATGAGGTTCGCATATCGGCAACGAAGTTTATGCAGGCTTTGGAGGGGGAAATGACCATCCATATTGAAAACCCTCCAGAGATTTTGGTCACTGGTAGTTCAGAATGGGGTGACACGGATCAGTCCTATGCTGTCGAGACAATGTTGAAACCCACCCAGACGGGTACTTTTAAAGTCGACATTGTTGCGTGTAATTTGGTAATTGATTTCTGTTCTACAAATAGAATGATCATAGAAGCTCTCACATCGCGCTAGGAGTTGTCTCATGTTCAAGAAAATCAGGAATTTCTTGTTCGCGGGCGGTCTTTTGCTCTCTGTAATCACGCTCATGCTTTTTCCGCAAAACCTGTTTCGTTTCTCCGACCATTCTCAAGAGGCGGAGGAACGGCCAGTGGAAGCTTCCCTTGAATTTTCCAACGCGGCCGATACAGACTTTAATGGCAGACCGATCCATTATTGGTACGTTCTGGGTACATCTGGAGAGGTCACATACAGCGCAACCAATCACGCTCAAAGCCTGAGTGACTTTATGAGCATGACCCTGAATATTCCTGAGGGAGTGACTCTTGCAGCAGGCAATAGCGATTGGGAGGGGACTGCTGCATCTCACACGATGACCCTTTCACTGAAGTTTGATGTGAGCGGGGAATATGAAATATCCGCCGTATCGAGTATCGGCGACCAGTTGGTTGAGTCAAGGACGATTGCACAGATCAGTGTGGTTGACTCGCAAGAGGCGCTCCGCAACAGGATTCGACCCGAGCCTGCCCTCGCTGCCCTGCTCCCTCTGGGGAATGTTTCACAAGAAAGCCCGCAAGCCGCATCCACTGCGACTGTCCGTGGCGTGGTTGCGACTTACCCATTCTCGGATGGCAGATCATACTTATTGCGCGGTGTAGAAATCCAATTATGGGAGGACATTCCTCTCTGGCCGGATGCGCAGTTGGGATCGACGATCTACACTACCGAAAGCACATCCGCGAATAATTGCGGGTTGGACAGGAGCAGCAATTATGTCCAGGGCGGCGTCTGGACGCATAGTGATAACTCTGGCTCTTTTGATTTTGGCGCTGTGGATGTTGGCTCTGGAAAGAATTTGTATTTCATCATAAGGTTTGTCTTTCATAGTGAAGGGACAGGTACAACCGGCGGCGGAACGGAAAAGTTTGCGGTCAGGGAGGATCAACTCTTATCCGACCCTGTCATCGAGGTTCAATCCGAGCGCTTCATGACTTATACCGGAGAGGATAAGAACCTAATCGTAAACATGCCCAACCTCGGAGATGCAAGCACCCTGGCCGATGAAGCCACCCATGTGTTCTATGATCTGAGCCGTTCATATGGATACCTCCGGGATTGCGCCGCCTTTACTCCCGATAACGTCACGGTCTTGATCGATTATCCCGATACATCCTCCCCGGATAGCACCGGAACCACGATCAACTTTGATGGCTGGAACACGGATTATCTGACCTATGAATTCACAGCAAGTCTAATCCATGAGTATGCCCACTCGGTGCATTATGCGATGAGGGGCGGAACCTTACCGCCGCGCTCCGCCGGGGATACCAACCATGGGGGCTGCGCCAACACCACCAGCTCGGATGGCTTGACCGAGGGCTGGGCGCGCTTCGCTCCTGCCAGGATATTGAATACGAATGATTATCGCTGGGGTTCCACGGACACTCCCTGGGATATCAGTCTGAATACAGGTGAGAATGCTGCTTGTGACAAGGATGAATGGACGGTCGGGTCCATCCTGTGGGATGTGTGGACGGAACTGGGGAGCGGAGTCGACACGGAATTCTTACATATCGCCTCTACACTCTACACGTGGGATCCGGACTATGTTCAAAACTATTACAATGATTTCGTATTTGATTGGGGGTTGTGCTCCTCGGTAAGACAGATCTTCTTGAACCACAATGTGAACTACCCGGATTGTTCCGCCCCGGGTGGATTCAACAAAAGCGCCCCGGCCAATGGCGCCACGGGCCAGGTGATCGACAATCTCGTCTTTAGCTGGCAGAGTAGTTCAACCGCTGTCAGCTATGAGTATTGCGTGGACACCATTAATAATAATGCCTGCGATGATACCTGGATCAACGTTGGTACCAGCACCAGTGTGAACAAATACGGCCTGAACGCCTCAACCACTTACTATTGGCAGGTCAGGGCAGTTAATGCATATGGCCGGACCTACGCGAACACCGCTACCTGGTGGAGTTTCGCGACTTCACGATCCAATGTGTGCGGGACGATCTCATCCAATACCACATGGAGAGCGATCAACAGCCCTTACGTGATCATCTGCGATGTGACCGTGGCTTCCGGTGTGACATTGACCATCGATCCTGGGGTGGTGGTGAAGTTCCAGTATCAAAGTAATGGTATTTACAAGCGGCGCATGCTGGTGGATGGGGTGTTGGACCTTCTCGGGACAGGTGGCGCGCCAGTGGTGTTCACCTCGGAGCGGGATGACAGTTATGGCGGGGATACGAACGGGGATGGGCCAACCACCACTCCTGGTGTGGGAGACTGGGGCTACATCAAGATCAACAACGCCGCCACCGACTTCAATCATGCCATCGTCCGTTATGGCGGGTACTATGCCTACGATGGCTCGAACGCGATGGTGTGGATCAACGGGGTTGCGCCGGTGATCCAGAACAACACCTTCGAGCGTTCTTATGACAAGGCGGTCTATGTGCAGAACGGCAGTCCGACGTTCGCCAATAACACCTTCGCGTACAGTCCGAACGGGCTGGTGCTGGATGGCGGGGGCTACACCACGCCGGCGAATGGGGTGCTGAGCAACAACACCTTCAGCAATAACACCTACCCGGTGTGGCAGTTGAACTATGCCTTCCCGACGTACAGCGGGAATACCTTCACAGGGAATGCCCGACAGGCGATCGCGGTTTCGGGCGGGATCTCGGCGGTGATCGCTGCGCCGCGCACACAGGCTTGGCCGGACGTGCAGGGGTTGGGACTGCCCTACATGGTCGTCGGCGACCTGACGGTGGGGAGCTACGTCACCCTGCAGGTCGATCCTGGGGTGGTGGTGAAGTTCCAGTATCAAAGTAATGGTATTTACAAGCGGCGCATGCTGGTGGATGGGGTGTTGGACCTTCTCGGGACAGGTGGCGCGCCAGTGGTGTTCACCTCGGAGCGGGATGACAGTTATGGCGGGGATACGAACGGGGATGGGCCAACCACCACTCCTGGTGTGGGAGACTGGGGCTACATCAAGATCAACAACGCCGCCACCGACTTCAATCATGCCATCGTCCGTTATGGCGGGTACTATGCCTACGATGGCTCGAACGCGATGGTGTGGATCAACGGGGTTGCGCCGGTGATCCAGAACAACACCTTCGAGCGTTCTTATGACAAGGCGGTCTATGTGCAGAACGGCAGTCCGACGTTCGCCAATAACACCTTCGCGTACAGTCCGAACGGGCTGGTGCTGGATGGCGGGGGCTACACCACGCCGGCGAATGGGGTGCTGAGCAACAACACCTTCAGCAATAACACCTACCCGGTGTGGCAGTTGAACTATGCCTTCCCGACGTACAGCGGGAATACCTTCACAGGGAATGCCCGGCAGGCGATCGCGGTTTCGGGCGGGATCTCGGCGGTGATCGCTGCGCCGCGCACACAGGCTTGGCCGGACGTGCAGGGGCTGGGGCTGCCCTACATGGTCGTTGGCGACCTGACGGTGGGGAGCTATGTCACCCTGCAGATCGATCCTGGGGTGGTGGTGAAGTTCCAGTATCAAAGCAGCAGTATTTACAAGCGGCGGATGCTAGTGAGTGGAGTGCTCGATCTGCTCGGTACGGATGGGAGTCCTGTGGTGTTCACCTCGGAGCGGGATGATACGTATGGCGGGGACGCCAATGGAGATGGGCCGACAACGGCGCCTGCGCCGGGGGATTGGGGCTACATCCGGATTGACACTGCGACGACGGATTTCCAGCATGGCATTGTGCGCTATGGGGGTTACTACGCCTACGATGGAGCGAACTCGATGCTATGGGTGAACTCGGCATCGCCGACGATCCAGAACAACACTTTCGAGCGCGCTTATGACAAGGCGGTCTTCGTCGCTGGAGGTAACGCTGCCATTGTCAACAATAATATCTCCAATAATGCGCATTATGGCGTTTATGTTCAAAGCGGCTCCCCGACGATCAACTACAATGATATCTACGGAAATGTGGATTATGGGGTTTACAATGGCAACTCCGCAGTAACGGTCAACGCCACGAACAACTGGTGGGGGAATGCCTCGGGGCCGTCCGGAGCCGGTCTGGGTAGCGGGGATCGCGTCAGCACATACGTTAATTTCAACCTCTGGACAGGAAATCCATACGCTCCGCCGGCAACCGCGAGCGTTCAAGCCAGTGATGGTACATTTGCGGACAAGGTCCAGGTAACCTGGGCTGCATCGGTCCGGGCGACAACCTATATGGTGTACCGCGCTGCCAGCCCAACGGGAACGAAGAGCTTCCTGGGAAGTTCAATTGGCACAAGCTATGATGATACCCGCTCCGCTGCAAGCGTTGTCTTTTATTACTGGGTGGCAGGCTGCAACAGCACAGGCTGCAGCGACTATGGCAGCTCGGATACCGGCTGGCGCAATATCTTCTATCCGCCTGCCAACCTGCAGGCCAGCAATGGCACGTACACTGACAAAGTGCAGGTCACTTGGGAAGCGGTATCCGGGGCGACATTGTTCGAGGTCTACCGCGCTGACAGCGTCACCGGATCAAAAAGCCTGCTCGGCAGCCCTGCGGCTTCCCCCTACGACGATACCAGTGCCGCGCCCGTTGTCACCTATTACTACTGGGCTAAAGCCTGCAACGGCGCGACCTGTAGCAGCTTCAGCGATACCGACAGCGGTTGGCGGAGTCTCTCCGCCCCGGCCAATGTCCAGGCAAGCGATGGCATTTATACCGATAAAGTGAGCGTAAGCTGGGATACGCTGCCAGGCGCAACCTACTACGAGGTTTATCGCGCCGCCACAGCCGGCGGGACGAAGAGCTTGCTCGGCAGTCCAGTGGCTTCTCCCTACGATGACGCCACGGCTGCGGTGGGTACGACATACTTCTACTGGGTGAAAGCCTGCAAAAGCTCGATCTGCAGTGACTTCAGCGCTTATGATCTCGGTTGGCGGAACCTGCCTGCTCCAGTGGACGTGCAAGCCAGCGATGGCGCGTACACGGACAAGGTACGGGTGGTCTGGAATGCAGTCGCGGATGCGGCCTCCTACCTGGTCTACCGCGCCGAAAGCGCCGGCGGGACGCGGAGTCTGCTCGGCAATCCGGCAGACGCCAGCTTCGATGACACCACCGCCACACCCGTTGCCACCTACTACTATTGGGTTAGGGCTTGTACCAGCTTGAGCTATTGCAGCAATGAAAGCGCCTATGATACCGGCTGGCGCAATCTTGTTGCCCCGACCGTCGTCGTTGCCAGCGATGGTACGTTCACCGACAAAGTGCAAGTGACTTGGAATGCCTCGGAGGGCGCCACTTCTTACGAGGTTTACCGTGCGGATACGGCGGATGGCGCAAAGACCTTGCTCGGCAGCCCGGCGGTTTCGCCTTACGATGACCTCAGCGCGGCCTCCTTCGTCACCTACTACTATTGGGTCAAGGCTTGCCGCGCAGGGATGTGCAGCGACTTCAGCGCCTCCGACACCGGTTGGAAGAATCTCCCTGTGCAAGCCAGCGATGGGACGTACGCCGATAAAGTAAAAATCGCCTGGGATGCGGTCGCTGGTTCCACATCCTATAAAGTCTACCGCGCCACGAGCGCGGGTGGTACGAAAGCGCAGATCGGCAATCCCACCGCCACGCAGTACAACGACACCTCTGCAGTGGCTGGCGCAACCTACTACTACTGGGTGCGGAGCTGCGTCGGCGCGACCTGCTCGAATTACAGCGCTTCCGATAGCGGTTGGCGCAACTACCTGCCGCCTATCAATATTCAGGCCAGCGATGGTGAATATCTGGACAAGGTACAAGTGACTTGGGATGCACATGCCAGTGCGGCATCCTACGAGGTCTACCGCTCCGATAGCGCCGGCGGCACGAAGAGCTTGCTCGGCAGTCCAACGGCCACATCCTTTGATGACACCACCGCCTCGCCCGGCACAACCTATTACTACTTTGTGAAAGCCTGCTTCAGCCTGGGCTGCACAGCCTTCAGCGCCTCCGATAACGGCTGGCGCACGTTGACCGCCCCGACCACTGTTCAGGCCAGCGATGGGGCGTTTACCGATAAGGTGCAGATCGCTTGGACGGCAGCCAGCGGCGCGACCTCCTACCAGGTCTACCGCGCCGATACCGCGGACGGGACGAAGAGTCTGTTGGGCAGCGCGGCGGCCTCTCCTTACGATGATGCCACAGCCATCGCCCGTATCACCTACTATTATTGGGTGAAATCCTGCCTCGCTGCGAACTGCTCTGATTTCAGCGCATCCGACGCCGGCTGGCGCGAGATAACCTATCCGGGCAACGTGCGTGCCAGCGATGGGACGTTTACCGACAAGGTGCAAGTGAGCTGGAACGCTTCGAGTGGCGCGCTGTCCTACCGGGTCTATCGCGCCACAAGCGCCACTGGCTCGAAGACCCTGCTGGGCAGCCCGGCGGCATCCCCCTACAACGATACTTCCGGCACTCCGGGCGCCAGCTATTACTACTGGGTGAAGACCTGTACGGCCACGCTCTGCAGCGACTTCAGCGCCTCCGATACCGGCTGGCGCAAGCTAACCGCCCCGACCGGCTTGGCAGCCAGCGATGGCGCGTACACCGACAAGGTGACGCTTTCCTGGACTGCCTCGGCAGGCGCGACTTCCTACCAGGTTTACCGCGCCACGAGCGCCACCGGCGCGAAAGCCGGCCCAGCCACCACGGCGGCAACGTTCACAAATGACACCACTGCCACACCCGGTGTCACCTATTATTACTTTGTGAAAGCCTGTCGCGGCGCCAACTGCAGTGATTTCAGCGTCTACGACACCGGCTGGCGCAACCTCGCCCCACCCACGAACGTCCAAGCCAGCGACGGCACGTTCACTGACAAGGTACAGATCACCTGGACGGCCTCCCTGGGTGCGACCTCCTACAAGCTCTACCGCGCCGCCAGCGTCGATGGGGCGAAGACCCTGCTCGGCAGCACAACCTCCACCACGGCTAATGACACCTCGGCCACACCCGGCGCCACCTATTACTACTGGGTAACAGCCTGCCGTGGAACGGTCTGCAGCGACTACAGCGTTTACGATACCGGACGGAGGTAAGTACATTCGTTCCTGAGGAACAATACCCAAAATTTTCCTCCTCGCTCCTCCCTATCTAAACGCGAAATTGACCCGTAATGTTGCCTATTGTTTTTTATATGGATTTGCTATATTATCTATGTGACGCCATTCTTCGATGGACTTCGGGAGAAAAGATTTGGAGGCTATGATGAAGAAACACTTGCTTTCCCTTGTTAAGTGGATCGTTGCCGTCATCATCGTCCTTTCGATGCTGTTCGTCCAAGCTGGCTTGGTTGGACCTCAATCTGTCCACGCACGGGTACCAGACTCCGGCGCGATTTCCGGTATTCTTTATGATGCAGCCAACCATCCGATCACCGGCGTCGCTGTTCAAGTGCGCGCTGTGCTAAAGTCCGATGGGAGCGAAGTGGCCTCGACCACATCCAATTCGGCGGACGGCTCATACTCGTTGACCGGCTTGCCGCTCAACACCGGTCTGGCGGTCGTCGCCAGTGATGAATCTCCGGACATTGATGGCTACTTGGGAGAATATTACGATAATGTAGAAGCCCTGGAATGGGCTGAAACTATAACGCTGACCGATAGCGCTCCCGACCGAGACGGCGTGGATTCTATTTTAGATACAGTGGACACACGGGCAGGGGCCACCATCGAACACCTCACTTTCAACACGCGTCCAGGCCGCTTGTTGAATGATGTGGATATTCGCAGGGCGATCGCTTTTGGCACAAACCGCTCGAGCCTGCTTTACGATGCGTTCTTGCACAACGAACTCTTGGGCGTCATCATGCACTCGATGATTTCTCCCGGTTTGGGGTACCAGGCGGCGCGCAGCGACCTGACCATCTACCCTTACAACCTGACGACTGCACAGGATATCCTGACCAATGCCGGCTGGATGGACACCGACGCGGATGGCATCCGCGAGAATGGCAACGGTGATGAACTCGAGCTTTCTTTTAAGACCGTTGACCAACCATTTCGCGTTGAATCCGCCGCACTATTTACCCTGCAAATGCAGGCAATTGGTATCCGCATCTTTACTTCTACGTACCCGAATATCAGCTCCCTTTTTGAAGAGCTGGATACCGAAGATTTCGACATCGCCGAGTTTGCCTGGATACTTTTTGGTACCGACATATTGCCTGCTATGTATAATTCCGGCGATACACAAAATTATGGCGGCTACTCCAACGCCGCAGTGGACGACTACTACAACGAGGCGCGCAATGCCAAGATCGCCGGCGATCAAACCGCCTTTCTAACCAATGCCCTGCTCTGGCAGCAAACTGTGGCGGACGAGTTGCCCGTGTTGCCATTATTCACGCGGCGCTCGATCGCCCCGGCCCAGGTGATCATCGGTTCTAACGTAATCGTGTACGCGGGTAATGCTGTGGCTACTTTTGAAGTCTCAAGCGGCGGCTGGTTTGGCAGCGTTCCGAGTAAGTACAACCCGGATGATCTGCCCGCTGGATATGCTCAGGGCGACCCGAATGTTTACGAAGTTGGCGTGAGCACTGGTTTAGGCGGCGCCCGAGTCTGCATCACTTACGACAGCGGTGGGTTGTCCATTGCCGACGAATATTCCCTGCGTATGTTCCACCTCGAAAACCTGACCACCTGGACGGATGTCACCGCGCCCGGCACGTTGGACGTGGACGCCAACCAGATCTGCGGCGACTTCACCGGCTTCTCCGTCGTCGCGCTGATGGTGGATCCCGATGCAAGCGGGAGCATCTCCGGCACGGTGAAAGATGCCAATGGGTCACCGATCACGGGGATAGAGATAACGGTAAGCGCCGAGCGCGCAGATAAAACCGGCCTGGGTTGGGTAAACACAAATCCGGCGGATGGCAGCTACCTCCTCGAAGGCTTGCCGTTTGGCGTTAATTTCACTCTGATCGCATCTGACAACAGCGGCGCCTATGGTCTTGAGTACTACAACGAGGCTGCCATGCGCAGCCAGGCAACCATCTTCAATCTAAGCGAGGGAACGCCAAGCTATACGAATGTGGTCTTCACGTTGCCTCCCGCCAAACCCGCTCCCGGAATCGAGCATCTCACATTCAATGTTCGTCCGGAGCGCATTCTCAGCGATCCGGTCATCCGTAAGGCCATCGCTTACGCCACCGATCGCGAGCGCATCCTAAACAACGCTTTTTTGGCGAACAGTGATGAGTACGGCATGGTGATGAACACCTTCGTCCCGCCTGGTTACTGGTCACAGCCAGCCTACGATCAGGTCACCGTCTATCCTTATAACTTCGCAGAGGCCAATGCCATACTCAACGCGGCCGGGTTCACCGACCATAACGGCAACGGCATTCGCGACATTCCCACAATCAGCGGTTACCGGGACATCGTCCTAGAGTTCAAGACCACGCCAGCGGTCCAACGCGTGGCAGCCGCGGCTATCTTTGCGGCGGACATGACTGCCATTGGCATTCAAATTAACGTCGTCATTGTACCTGCTGGTGAATTCTTCGGCACTCCTGGGCCGTTGACAACCGGAGATTTTGACATCGCCGAGTTCGCATGGACTTTTGCCGATCTCAACTTGGACGATATCTTCCCGGAATATATGTACCAAACGGGCAATATCTGGAACTACGGGGATTACAGCAATGCGACGGTAGACGCGGAGTATGACGCTGCGATGGCCGCGACCAATCGCACGGACATGTTGCCTCACGTTCTCGCGTATTATGCAGAAACCACCGATGATCTGCCATCCCTGCCACTGTTCACTCGCGAAGATGTCACGCCGATTGAAACCTCCAGCGGCGCGAACGTGCTGGCGGATCTAAGTGGAGTAGGCGTTACCGTTCGCTTCCAAAATGCAGCGCTTGGCGGGCGCACGGCTGCATATGTCTCCGCGATCCACCCCGCGGATCTGCCCGCGAATAACACGCTGGTGGCTGTGTATGAGATCGGCTCCAGCGTGAGCATGTCACCTGGCACTGGCGCAACCATCTGTGTAGATTATGATGACAGCGGATTGACCAGCGCGGAAGAAGGGAGACTGCAACTCTACCACCTGACGATGACCGGCATCCGCGCATGGGCAAATATCTTCACCTCGCGCGATACTATTGCCAACCATGTCTGCGGTTTTACCAATAGCTTCAGCGCCTTTGCCGTGCTTTTACCCCCACTTTCCGCGCCGACGGACGTGTGGGCAAGCGACGGCGCCTCCGTAAGCATAGTTCGGGTAATCTGGACCGCATCGAGCGGCGCTACCTCCTACCAGGTCTACCGCGCCGATAGCGCCAGCGGTGCGAAGACCCTGCTCGGCAGCCCGGCGGTCGCCTCCTACGATGATACCACCGCTGTGCCCTTGGTCACCTACTTCTATTGGGTGAAAGCCTGCGACGGTGGGAAGTGCAGCGATTTCAGCGCTTACGATACCGGCTGGCGGAGTCTCAGTGTTGCCGCCAGCGATGGGACATTCACTGACAAGGTGCAGGTCGCCTGGAATCCATCGAGCGGTGCGACCTCTTACAAAGTCTACCGCGCCACGAGCGCGTCCGGGACGAAGTCCCTGCTGGGCGGCCCGGCGGCTTCTCCTTACAACGATATCACCGCCTCTCCCGGCGTCACTTATACCTACTGGGTGAAAGCCTGCCGCGGGGCGGTGTGCAGCGACTTCAGCTTCTCCGATACCGGCTGGCGTAAACCGCTCGCACCGACCGGCCTCACCGCCAGCGATGGGACGTACACCGACAAGGTGGCGCTCTCGTGGACCGGTTCAGCCGGTGCGACCTCCTACCAAGTCTACCGCGCTACCAGCGCCATGGGGACGAAGGCAGGCCCCGCCACCACGGCGGCCACCACCACCAATGACACCACTGCCACGCCCGGCATCACTTATTGGTACTTTGTGAAAGCCTGCCGTGGCGCCAACTGCAGCGATTTCAGCGCCTACGATACCGGCTGGCGCAATATCGCCCCGCCTACCAACCTCCGGGCCAGCGATGGCACATTCCCGGACAAGGTGCGCATCACCTGGACCGCCTCGCTCGGTGCAACATCCTATAAGCTCTACCGCGCCGTGAGCGCCACCGACGCGAAGACCCTACTGGGCAGCACGGCAGGGACAACCGCCAATGACACCTTGGCCGCGCCCGGCGTCACCTACTACTATTGGGTGCAAGCCTGCCGTGGGGCGGTGTGCAGTGACTTTAGCGCTTACGATACCGGTTACAAGCGGGCTTCCGCTGCCATTCAGTTCACGCTCCCCGATATCGCCTTGTTGATGAGGCAGGCGCTGGAATGGATTCAAACGTAAGGGAAAGTGCCTCTTTATATTGGTTGGATTGAAGATTTGGGCTGCCTTCCTCCGGGCAGCCCTTGTTTATCTTGCATCATGCGCAATTGACTCTCCAACCGAGTTGCCGTAAACTATGGCAGCCTGGAAAATGATTACCTACAACTCAGAATTTATCGGCCAGGCAGTTACGGCCTTCACTTGGCCGGGAACCTTATAACTATCTTTATCGTCATAAAGTCAGCAGAACCACCTTTGACAGTGGTCTGTTCCGTGTTTATCAGGTTAAAAGACGTTTATCTATGTGTATTTCCGGTAAATGCTCAGCCAGGAGACTTCTCGCCGCGTCGCCGGTGGATGAATCCACCGGCTGAGATTGCGAAGCCCGCTGCCCTATAAGGGTGCTTCGCGAAAGCGGGCTGGAGACGTTTTATAGCCGTCTTCAGGCGGCTTCGTATCTCAAGCGGGGGGTTCAAACCCCGCCGGAGGCCGATCGGTGAGCAGTTACTATTTCCGGTTCAAATTATGTTTTCAAAAGACATTCCGTAGACTTGGGAAGGGACGAATGAACAATCGCCAGTTCCACCTGCTCCTTGTTGGTCTCCTGCTCCTCCTCCTGGCGGCCTGCCAGGGTGCGCCGGTTGCGCAGAAGGTGCAGCCGATGGCTTTTGCTGCGCTACCTTCGCCGACGCCGGAAAGGCTCTCGGTGGCGGCCAGCCCCGCGCCTGTTCCACAGATTATCCATCAAGCGCCACTGCCAGGGGAACGCCTGGGGCTTTCGCCAACCATCACGATCACCTTCGACCGGCCGATGAACACGACCAGAACGGCCGCCGCCTGGGCTTTCCGCGCCTCGGATGGTGGACAGGTTGCCGGTCGCATCACCTGGTCTGACAGCCGGACATTCCAGTTCAAGCCGAACAAGACGCTGGAGGCCGGGAAGCGCTACACAGGGGTATTTTCCAAGCAGGCTGCCAGCGCGGATGGTGTGAGCCTGCCCGAGGAAGTCCGCCTCGAATACCAGACGACGAATCAACTGGTTGTCGGGCAAGTTTTCCCTGCTGACGGGACCACGGAAGTGGACCGCACCACAGCCATCACGGTCATTTTCAACAAACCGGTGGCGCCCATCGGAACGGTGGAAAGCCTGTCCAGCCTCCCGTCGCCGGTCGAAATTCTCCCGCAGACGAAAGGAACGGGGAATTGGGTCAGCTCCTCGGTGTACGTTTTCCAGGTGGAGGGCGGGCTGCAAAGCAACACGGCTTATCGCGTAACGGTGCGTGGCAACCTGAAGGACACCACCGGTACTGCCCTCGGCGCGGATTACTCCTGGAGTTTCACAACCAGCGCGCCGCAAGTAATGGATTTCGCGTTGAAGAATATCGGGCAGGTATCTTCTGATAATGTCGAAAATGTCCTGCTCGACCAGGCCTTCCTCGTCTCCTTCACGCAGCCGATGGATCAAGCCAGCGTCGTCGCCGCGCTCACACTTGCCAATGTGGAAACGGGGGCAAACTTCCCCTTGAAGCAGGCGTGGAACAAGGATTCGACAGTTCTGACGCTCACGCCGGTGGGACGCTTCAAGATCGCCAGCTTCTACAATCTGACGATTGCCACCTCGGCGCGGGCGCAGGATGGCGGTTCGCTTGTGCAGCCGTTTTTGATCAAGTTGTCCACCATCCCCTTGCCGGCGGTGGTAAGCGTTTATCCCGCCTCGGGCACGCAGAAAGAATTCTCGCCGATGGCCAGCGTGTATTTCGCCTCCGCGATGAAGCTCGAGAGCATGAAAGACAAGGTCAAAGTCTCGCCCGAGCCGAAAAAGCCGGTGGAATTGTATTTTAACGATTACGACCATTCCCTGAATATCTGGGGGCTGGAGCCATCCACCCAATATGTCATCCGCCTCCTGCCCGGCATGACGGATATTTACGGCAACGCCATCCAGGGCGAGACCTCGTTCAGCTTCGAGACGGCCAGCCTCAGTCCATCTGCCTGGTTATTAGCTCCTTACTACCCGCTCATCTACCATCCGCAAAGCGAGATCGGCATCTTCCTCGAATACACCAACATTACATCAGCCCACCTCTCGCTCTACAAGCTGGATTTTACGCAATTTTCGGCGCTGCTGGGCGGTTTCACGCCGCTGGACGCCCTGACCACGAGCGACAAGCAACCGTTGCGCCAGTGGAACCTGACGCCGGATGCCGCCAGGGATCAATTCGTGCGCAAGTTGGTGCACTTGGACGAGACTGAGCCGCTCGCCCCGGGCTACTACTACCTCGGCCTGACCGCCGAACCGATCAAGCCCTATCACCGCTTTTTGCAGGGGGTGATCTTCATTGTTGCCAATGATAGTCTGACGCTCAAAGCCACGCAGGGCGAGGCGCTTGCTTGGCTGGTGGATTCGGCAAGCGGCCAACCTGTGCCGGGCGTCCCACTCATCTTCTATTCTCTCGATAATAATGGCTCATGGAGCGTGGCAGGTAAAGGCACGACTGACAAGAACGGCCTGGTTCACCTGGCAGACGCCGCCTCGGTCCGCTATGTACGCACCGACGACCCGGCGCACCTGGCGCTGGCCTCGCTCGATTGGGGCTCCGGCGTCAACGAGGGCCAATTCGGCATCTGGACCGATTACTGGTCGGATGTCAAATCCACCTTTGCCTTCGTCTACACCGAGCGGCCGCTCTACCGCCCCGGACAACCGGTTTACATCAAGGGCATCGTGCGCCTCAATGACGACTTGCACTACAGCCTGCCCGATACGGCCTCGGTCTACCTGACCATCGAGGGCGACGCCGGGCGGGTGTTCAGCGGCGATATGCCCCTCAGCGCGGATGGCACATTTGCCGGCCAATATGACTTGAGCGTCGACGCGCCGGTGGGCAATTACTTTATCTATGTGCGCCCATCGGCAAGCAGCGACCGTTTCCTCGGCGGTGCAGACTTCCGCGTCGCTGAATATGTCAAGCCGGAGTTCGCCCTCACGGTGGACGCGCAGCCCGCCCTCTTGCTTGCCGGCGAGCAGGCCACCTTCAGTGTGGACGCGGCGTATTATTCCGGCGGCAATTTGAGCGACGCCGCTGTCTCCTGGTACATGGAATCGCAGCCTTATTCCTACATACCCCCTGATGACTACAGCGGATACAGTTTCAGCGATTTCGATTATTACGATTATTACTACAATGGGCAAAGCGGAACAAGTGGAGCGCCTGTCTCCAACTCGGGCGAGGGGCAGACCGACGCCAACGGTCACTTCGAGTTGCGCCAGACGATGAACCTGGCGAAGGAAGGCGTCAGCGAAACGGTTGCCTTCAGCGCCAACGTCTCGGACGTGGGCGGGAACCTGGTCGGCGGCAGCGCCAGCTTGACCGTGCTGGGCAGCGCCCTCCATGTTGGCATCCGCACGCAGGATTATATCGGCGAAGGCGGCAAGCCGTCGACGCTCGAGCTGGTTGTGCTGGATATGAACGGCCAGCCGGTGGCCGGGCAAACGGTGCGTGTGGCTTTCGCTGAACAGCGCTGGTTCAGCGCCATCCGCACGGACGCCAACGGCGTCTCGCGCTGGGAAACCTCCGTGAAGAGCATCCCGGCGGGTAGCGCCAGCGCAGTGACCGACGCGAATGGCCTGGCGCAGGTGTCCTTTACACCGCCGAACGGCGGGGAATTCAAAGCCACAGCCACTGTCCTGGATGAAAAAGAGCGCGCCGCGAAAGCCTCCACTTACATTTGGGTGGTAAGCGATTCTTATATCCCCTGGCGGCAAACCAACGACCGCTCCTTCCAACTGGTTGCCGATAAAGATTCCTACAACCCCGGCGAGACGGCCAAGATCCTCATCGCCCAGCCGTTCGAAGGTGAGAACGTTGCCCTGCTTACGGTGGAACGCGGCCACATTTATGATGCCAAAGTGGTTACTTTGACATCGAACAGCACCGTCTATGAGCTGCCCATCACCGCTGATATGGCTCCTGTGATGTACTTCTCGGTGATGGTGGTGAAAGCTACGAATGGCAAAACGCCGCCAGATTTCAAGATGGGCATGGTGCGCCTCAACGTCAACCCCTCGCAGCAGCAGATTGCCGTGCACGTGGAGAGCGACAAGGTCACCGCCAGTCCCGGCGAGGTGGTGACGTATACGGTCACGACCAAAGACCTGGTCGGCAATCCGGTGCAGGCCGATGTTTCGTTGGCGCTGGTGGATGAGGCCGTGTTGGCGCTGGCCCCCTCGAATAGCCCGCCGCTGCTCGACGCCTTCTACCCGTTGCGCGGCCTGGGTGTGAGGACCGCTTCGAGCATCGTCGCTAACGCCGCGGATTTCAATGCCAACTACCAGGAGACTGGGCCGGACGGTGAGCGCGGTGGAGGCGGCGGAAAAGGAGCTGGTGATGGCATCGTCACCGTGCGCGGCAACTTCAAGGATACTGCTTTCTGGCAGGCGCAGGTATCCACCGGCGCAGGTGGGCGCGCCCAGGTGAAAGTGACCCTGCCCGATAACTTGACCACCTGGCGCATGACCGCCCGCGCCATCACCCGCGATAGCCGCGTCGGCGAGACGGCAAGCGGGCTGCTTAGCACCCGCCCGCTGCAGGTCCAATTGCAGACGCCGCGCTTCTTCACCGCCGGCGATACGGTCACACTCGGCGCGGTCATCCACAACAATACGGACAAAGACTTGACTGTTCAGGTTTCGCTCGCTGCCGAAGGCCTCGTCCTGAGTTCGGATGCAAAACAGATGCTCACTGTGGCTGCCAAGAAACAGGCTTACGTCACCTGGCAGGCGGCGGTGGCGGCGGGCGCTCAACGGGTGGACCTGGTCGCCAGCGTCTCTGGCGGAGGCTACAGCGACGCCACCCGCCCGACCCTTGGCACGCTGCCCGGACAGGGCATTCCGGTGCTGACTTATCATGTGATCGAAACGGTGGGAACTTCCGGCATCCTTAGGGATGCGAATTCGGCAGCAGAGGCCGTCACATTGCCATCCACCAGCTACCTGGATGCCTCGCTGAACTTGGAAGTCTCGCCCTCCCTGGCGGCCTCCATGACCGATGGGCTGACCTACCTCAACGATTATCCTTACCTGTGCATGGAGCAGACGGTCTCGCGCTTCCTGCCCAACCTGGTTTCGCTCGAAGCGCTCAAGCTGGCCGGAAAATCCACAGACGCGCTGCAAGCCGTGCTCGATGCCCAGGTGAAGCCCGCCCTCCAGCGCATCATCAATAGTCAGAATAAGGACGGCGGCTGGGGTCTATGGCCCGGCACACCGACCCAGCAGACAACGTCCGCTTATGTCCTGCTCGGGTTGCTGGAAGCGCGCAAGGCTGGTTACACCTTCCCGCAGGCCACTTTAACCAACGGCTTGGATTATTTGGCCAACAACATGCCTGCCATCAGCAAATTAGGCGATAGCTGGAGGCAAAACCAGGCAGCTTTCATGCTCTATGTGATGGCGCGCGGCGGGCGGCCGGTCAATTACCGCCTCAACTCGCTCTATAACGACCGGACGAACCTGGATATCTACGGTAAAGCCTTGCTGATGCAAGCGATGTACATCTACGACGCCAAAGACGCGCGCATCCAGCAACTGCTTTCCGAGATCAACGGCGCAGCAGCCCTCTCTGCCGCAGGCGCGTGGTGGAGTGAAAAGAGCGTGGATTACTGGAACTGGAACACCGACCTGCGCACCACGGCCATTGTGCTGAACGCCCTCATCCAGGTTGACCCGCAGAACGCGCTCATCCCGGATGGCGTCCGCTGGCTGATGAAGCATCGCCAGGGCACCCACTGGTATTCTACACAGGAGACAGCTTGGTCGCTGATGGCGCTGACCCATTGGCTGGAAGTTTCGCAGGAATTCAAAGCCGATTACCAATACGCCATTGGCTTGAACGGGAAGATGCTCGCAACGCGGCGCGCCAACGCCCAGAACCTAACCGACACCTATACGTTGAAGCTGGGTGTGGAAGACTTGGTGGCGAATACGGTCAACAACCTGGTCATTACCCGCGGCAGCGGCCCAGGCGTGCTATATTACACGACCTATGTGGATTACTCGCTGTCGGCAGAAAATATCCCGGCGCTCGACCAGGGCATCCTTGTCTCGCGGCAATACTTCCGCGTCACCGACCTGAAGACCCCGATCACCGAGATCAAGCGCGGCGAGCTGGTGCAGGTGCGTTTGATCCTGGTCGTCCCGGACAGCCTGCATTACGTGGTGATCGACGACCCGCTGCCGGCCGGATTGGAGGCGGTGGATGCCTCGCTGCAGACCTCGATGCAGGTGCCTAGCGCCTACCAGCCGCGCGACTACGACCTGTATGGCTGGGGCTGGTGGTACTTCTACTACAAGCAAATCTACGATGAGAAGGTGGTGATGTCCGCCGATTACCTGCCCCCCGGCACCTATGTCATCAACTACCTGGCGCGCGCCAGCACCGCCGGCGAGTTCCGCGTCCTGCCGCTGACAGCCAAAGAGTTCTATTTCCCGGATGTGGCCGGAAGGAGCGCAGGGAGTTTGTTCGTGGTGAAGCCGTAAGGCCTGCCCTCACCCCTGACCCCTCCCCCGGTGGGGGAGGGGAATCAAGACTTCTGAAGTCTGGAGGTTTTGGACTCCATGTGAAATAAGTAGGTCGGACTGCCAGTCCGACCTACTTTCTTGTCACAATAATTTCCACCTTCGCACTTGATACCACGCTCCCATCGGAAGCAACGCCCTGCGCCCAGAAGCGGTGCGCCCCCTCTTGCAACTGCCACCAGGCTACATACGGCGGTGCGTCGAAGGCGGCCAACTGGGCGCCATCCACCCATAGCGAGATCTGGCTGACGCCTGCGCCTGCTACGACTTGGACAGGTATCTGTTGGGATGAAGCGTCGAACTGGTCGGAGATTCGGTAACTCGCTCCCGGCTGGGGCGAAAGCAATAGCAGGGGGGCAGAGGTAGTCTCGGAAACGGCGACAAAGTCGGAGAGCAGGCTCAGGCCTTGCGAGTGCGCCCAGCGCTGCGCGGCGGGTGGCAGGTCGAGCACGGTGACCGGCTTCCGGCGCGTGCTCGGCGTGGTATCGTTGGCAAGGGCGCCGGTGGCCACGTCCAGCCAGATCTGCCGGTAGATGGTATCCGGCTGCATGGGTTGCGTCCCCTCGATGAACCATTCCAGGTGGGTCTTGTCGCACAGCGGCGTGGGCAGCAGGCCGGAATAGGTGCAGATGGTTTCCTGGACGATGCCATCGGGCTGCACGAACTCCTCCTCCGGCTGGCCGCGCAGCAAGGAACGCAGCACCTCCTGCCAGATGGGCGCGGCGCCGGTCAGCCCGTTGACGTCGTGCATCGCCTGATAATCGCTGTTGCCCACCCAGACGCCGACCACCAAGCTGGGGGTGTAGCCCACCGTCCAGTTGTCGTGGAAGTTGGTGGTCGTGCCGGTCTTGACTGCCGCCGGGCGGTCAATTTTCAGCGTACTGTCTCGCCCAAAACCGATCAGGCGGGCGTTGTCGTCGCTCAGGATGTCGCTGATCAGCCAGGCCACACGCGCCTCGAACACTTGCACTTGCGGCGGTTTCTCTTGAGTGTAAAGCAAGTTTCCATCTGCATCGCGTATATCGAGAATGGCCGTGTACCCAGGATAGAAGCCGCGGTTGGCAAAAGTGGCGTAAGCCGCGCTCAGGTTCAGCAGGCTCATCTGCCCGCCGCCGAGGGCCAGCGTCAGGTCGGTTTCACCGGGGTCGAAGGACAGTTGGATTCCCAGCCGGCTTGCAAGGGCGACCATGTGTTCCACGCCAACGTGTTGCAAAGTCAAGACCGCTGGCACATTGAGCGAGGAAGCCAGCGCGACGCGCGCCGGGAGGATGCCGTGTTCCTTGTTATCATAATTCTCGGGTATGTATGGCGGCCCGCTGACGGTGGGGAAGACCGTTTGTACATCGAGAATGGTGGTGGAGGCGGTCCAGGGGGAGGCGCTGGCCGGGTCGAAAGCCTCAGCGTAGATGAATGGCTTGAAAGCTGAACCGGACTGGCGCGGCGCGGTGGCCATGTTCACCGCGCCGGAGATTGCCGCGTTGAAATAGTCTGCGCTGCCGACCAGGGCAAGGATCTCCCCGCTGCGTGAGTCGAGCGCGACCAGCGCGGCGTTATTGACGTTGTGGTCGAGTCCGTTGTCATCCTTGAACTTGGCGATCTGGCGGGCAATGGCGGCTTCGGCGATGCCCTGTGCGTCGAGATCGAGCGTGGTGCGGACGGTTAGGCTGGCACGCGGGTCAAGTGTATCGTTGGCGGTCAATTCTTCCACCTGCGCCTTGACCATCCAGACGAAGTGCGCGGCGCGGATGGGAAACGGCGCCGGGTTGTAGGCTAGCGGCATCCCTTCGGCCTGTCCGCGCTCGCTTGCAGTAATAAAGCCGTCCTTTTCCATCAGGCCGAGGACAACGGCCTGGCGTTCTTTAGCTGCCTCGGGATGATTGAAAGGATCATATAGCGCCGGCGCTTGCGGGAGACCGGCCAGCAAGGCGCATTCCGGCAGGAGCAGCTCGGAGGCGGGCTTGCCAAAGTAGGTCTGCGCGGCCGCTTCCACGCCATAGGCAAAGCCGCCGTAGAATGTCTGGTTGAGGTAGATGGCGAGGATCTCGTCTTTGGAGAAGCGGCGGGTCATCTGCCAGGCAAGGAACATCTCGCGCAATTTGCGGCGCAGAGTGCGCTCGCCGCGTTCATCTGCCAACAACAGGTTGCGCACTACCTGCTGGGTGATGGTTGAGCCGCCCGCCACTGTCTCGCCGCCTTGCAGGTTGATCCACACGGCGCGCAAGATGCCCTCCAGGTCCACGCCTGGGTTGGTGTAGAAATTCTCATCTTCCACCGCAATGGTGGCTTGGAGCATGCAATCCGGGATATTTTCGAGAGAGATGACCGCGTGTCGCCCCCCCTCCTGCGGCAGAACTTCATAGAGCGGCCGCCCGTTACGGTCGGTGATGCGGATGGATGGCTGGTTGAGATGGGAGGGGAGGCTATCCAGGCTCGGAAGGCCAGAGAAGACGGAAAAATAAATCCACCCGCCGAGGACCAGTAAAGCCAGAATGCCCCCCAGGAGAATACCGGCGCGATTGTGCTGACCGCGAGGCGGCTTGGCAATCGTTGGTTTGCCTGTTTTTTTTGTGGAGGTCATAGAAATTACCTGATACCGTCCACCTCCTGACTAATTCTAGAGGTCCACTATTTATTGATTCGCTGAGTGCAGTTTGCTGGTCAGGTCGCGCAGTTGGGTGAAGCTGATGGGTTTGACCAGGATGTAATCTGCTGACTCGCGCAAGCTATCACCCATGCGCGCATCCGCGGTGGCGATGACGACGAGCGTATTTTCCAGCCGCTTGTCGGCGCGGATTTGGGTCAGCAGCTCTTGGCCGGACAGGCCGGGGAGGTGCAGGTCCAGCAGCACCAGGTGGGGCGTCCCCTCTTCCAGACGCTGGCGTGCAGCCAAGCCGTCGACGATGGTGTCAACTTTGTAGCCGGCTGCTAACAGCGCTTCTGAAAAGATGGTGGACAGATCTTCATCGTCTTCGATAACAAAAGCGAGTTCACCCATTTTGTAATCCTCCGGTTCGTGTGATAGGTAGCGTGACTGTGAAGTTACTCCCGACGCCCACCGTGCTATCCACTGTTACAACGCCTCCCATGAAAGTGACGAGCTGGTGGACGATGGCCAATCCCAAGCCAAAGCCGGCATGCTTGCGGGTCATGGTGTTATCCACTTGGTGGAAGGGGGCGAAGATGCGAGCCTGTTCTTTTTCCGGGATGCCCTTGCCAGTATCGCGAACCGACATCGCCCAATGCTCCTTATCAGGACAGAATAGGTGGATATTCACGGATCCTTTTTCAGTAGACCTCTTGCGAAAGTAAATCAGCGTACATGATCGAGTTCCATGTTGTAGATGGCAGCGATCAGGTTGAAACGAAGTCCAAAACGTTTGCGGCGATTTCGATAACGTTCGCTCAGAATGCGGAAG
>Ga0233425_10004801_pt1 | contig 22169 bp, 15 predicted proteins | sample Watercolumn_Towu_2_FD_181712 | JGI IMG/M metagenome (GOLD analysis project Ga0233425, IMG submission 181712) | Freshwater microbial communities from Lake Towuti, South Sulawesi, Indonesia - Watercolumn_Towuti2014_140_MG | ecosystem: Environmental > Aquatic > Freshwater > Lake | place...
CGCTCTGGCCGCCGCGCCCCCCGCCTCCCCCACCCCATCCACCGCCACCACCGCGGTTGCTGCCGCCGCCCTCGCCGCCGCGGTCTTCACCCTGGCCGCCGACGAAGACGACGCGATCTGCGGTGATCTCCCAGGCCTCGCGCTCGTTGCCGTCCTTGTCCTGGTACTTGCGGCTGCCCATCCGGCCTTCGACGAGCGCGGTGCGGCCCTTCGCCAGGTACTGACCGCAGGTTTCCGCCTGCTTGCCCCACACCGCGACGCGGAACCACTGGACCTTCTCCTGGCGGTTGCCATCCTTGTCGGTCCACTGCTCGTTGACCGCGATGGAGAGCTGGCAGACCGCCTGGCCGCCCTGGGTGTACTTGACCTCCGGGTCTTGCCCGAGGTTCCCCATCACCACGATCCTGTTGTACGACGCCATCTCGATTCGCTCCTCAGCCGGCGCGCGCCGGCGATTCGATGAGCCTTGCTCGAACCAGCCATCGGCTCGGGCTCCTGGGCTTCCCTCTGATGTTCGATGGGCAGATCACGCGCAGTACGTCCCGCGCGCGCGTCATGCCCACGTAGAGGATTCGGCCGGCCTCGGCCACATCCTCGTCGGTGGTGTCCATGCGACCTGGCGACGGCAGCGATCCCTCGCTGGCTCCGACGAGCACGACGGCGGGCCACTCGAGGCCCTTCGCGCCGTGGATCGTCGTGAGCACGACGTGCCCTTCGCGCATCTGGACATTGCAGTTGGACTCGTCGCTGGCGAGCCAGCAGAGCCAATCCCCCGGCGTTGCCGGCGCCGGATCGTCCTCCTCACCCGTCCTCGAGACGGGCTGCCACGTGGTCATTTCCCTGGCCGCTTCCACCAGGGGGCGTCCGCCCAGGACGTCTGCTTCCTCGATGTGGGCGGCGAGCATCGAGGTGATCTTCTTCTCGAGGATGTTCGGCCACCACCCTGCGGGCAGGCCCGCCCGGGCGGCAGGGTGGTGGTCGAGCGCGCGTGCCAGCGACTTCCGTTCCTGCGTCGCCGCGAACATCGCATCGCGAACGATCCGCGCCGGATCAGCGTGGCCCAGGACGCGCAGGACCGTGCGGGCGTCCATCTCGTCGATGAAGCCACGATCGGCGGATCGGGCCATGGCCACCACGGCCCGCCCCGCGTGCGATCGCCAACGATCGCGCCCTCGCTCGGGGATCGCGAACGGGATGCCGAGCTCCTTCAGTTCTGCGCCGACCGCCTCGAGCTCTTCCCACGTCCTGGCCAGGACAGCGATCTCTTCGGGGCGGAACGCGCGCTGGCCCGCCGCGGGGTGCGCGCCGCCTTCGAGCAGGCCCTGGACGTGGAACGAGGCGCCGCCGCCAGGCTCGTCTGCCTCGATGACCACCGAGCCTGGCTCGTCTGGCCTGATCGGCTGCAGGTCGAGATCCGAGCAGGCGCCATCGTCCGTGAGCTGCCGGCGGACGCGGCGGCAGTCGGTCACGATGGACCTGACGCTGCGGTAGTTCCGCCCCACATCGAGCCGGGCCCGGGCAGCGGCGAGACGTTGCTGGAAGAGCGGCACGCCAGGGAAGTCCGCCCGTGTCTCGTCGTGCATGAACGAGTAGATGGCCTGAGCGTCGTCGCCGGCAACGGTCAACCCGGTCGGTCCCCACGCGTCGATGATCGCCCAGTGCATCGGGGAAAGATCCTGGCCCTCGTCCACGATCATCTGCGGGATCTCGTCGGCCAGGCGGGGCGGGCCGCCCGGGAGCGCGGGGGCGCTGACCACGCGCATCAGCATCACGAGCAGGTCGGAGAACGTCACGAGCCCGCGAATCGCGAGCTGGCGGCGCGCCTCGGTCTTCTCAGTGAAGCGTTCGAGGTCTGCGCCGTGAGCCTTCAGGCCGGCGCGGAGCACGCGCTTCGTCACCCGTTTGCGAAGCTCCTGGTACGCGACCTCGACCAGGTCGTCGACGTCCTCTGGCTGCGCGATCCCGAATTCGGGCGTCTGCACCCAGCGCAGCGCCAGGACGTGGCCCGCGCCGGCGAGATCGCCCTTCAGCGCGCGGCGCACCCAGCCCGCCGCGAGGCTGTGGAGGGTGCCGACGACGGGCTGCGTCGGCCTCGATCCGCCGTTGCCCAGGCACGCCCCGCAGGTGAAACCCGTCAACTCGCCCGTGCCATCGCATGCCTGGCACCGCACCAGATCGGGCATGGCCGATGCGATCCGCGCGCGGAGGTCAGACGCCATCGAGCGGGTGTAGGTGAGCGCGGTGATGCGCCGCCCGTCGACGCCGCTCGCCACCAGGTGCGAGGCCCTGGCCGCGAGGATTCTGGTCTTCCCCGCCCCCGGGCCCGCGCTGATGAACACCTGCTCGGCAGGCGAGGTCGCGGCCGCGAGCTGGCGATCGTCCAGCTCAAGCATCGGCGCCGGCCTCGTCGCCATGGTTCTGCCCCAGTGCCAGCTCGCCGATCATCTTGACCAGGGCGTCCGAGGTCATCCCCTGCTGAATCGCCGCGGCTTCGGCCTTCGCTCTGCGCTCCTCGATCTTCTTGGGGACGCCGGCGACGCCCATCATGCGCAGCAGCGCGGTCAGCGCCGGCCCGAGCAGCGGGGCCAGCATCTGGCGGATCTCTGCCTGCGGATCGGGCTTGGCCGGCGGGGCGTCGTCCTCGAACGGATCGAACGAGTCGCCGGCGGGCGGTGGCGGGGCGTCGTCCTCGAACGGGTCGAAGTCCTCGACGGGATCAGACGAAGTGGCGTTGACCGCCGGCGGGGCTGCGCCGGGCCGCTCGAGGATGATCCGGTTGAAGCCTTCGAAGTACGGTCGGTCGATGTCCTCGTGGCGCCAGAGCATCACGAAGGCCTGCCCGATTTTGCCCGACTCCACCGCCGCGCGAAGCTCGTCGATCGCCTGGGCACGGGCGGCGTGGTCGAGCTGGTCCACCTCGAGGTGGACGATCCGGATGGTCCTGTTCTGGATCGCGTCCATCGCCGCGTCGAGCGCCATGGCGACCAGGGCGCGCTGCGCCGCGGAGAGCCCCGGGCCGGACCAGAACGACGTGCCGTCCGTCAAGCCGACGCAGCCTTCGATGAAGGTCAGCCGCCAGGGTGGCGGGATGAACCCGGCGGCGTGCCCCAGCACCGCATTCTGGCCATCCACGACCACGCCCGCCTGAACATCTCGGATGTCCTCGACCAGCCGCTTGGCGCGGTCCTCGCGGTCTTTCGCGGCCTGCTCGTCCTGGCGGTCTTTGCTGTACCGCTGGTGCTTCGTGGACTGCTCGGTGGCCTCGGTCAGCGCCGCGCGCGCGGCGTCCACCTTGGACTTCGCCTCGTTGTAGGCGGCCTGCGCGGCGTCGACCGCCTCGCTGGCCTCGTCGATGGCCGCGCCGAGCTGGTCCACCCTCAGCAGCGCGTCCTGCAGCTCGTGCTCGGCCGCCTCGATCTCCTTGGCTGCCGCGGCGACATCGGCGTCGGCCTTGCCCCTGGCCTGGGCCTGATCCGATGCCGCGCGCTGGCTGGAGATCGCCTGCTCGTAGGCGATGCGCGCGCTGTCGTACGACCCGAGCAGGTTCTTGGCCTTCGACTCGGCCTCCGCGCGAGCGCGCATGGCCTCATCGCGGGAGCGGATCGTCTGGTCAAGCGCGGTGCGGTCTTCCTCGAGCCTCGCCTGCGCGCGCTCCACCGCCGATCGCAGATCGGGGATCTGGTCCTTCGCGCGGCGCGCCTCGGCCAGCAACGGGCAGTTGCCGGCCAGGTCGTGCTGGGTGGGACCATCGTCAGGCGGGATCTCGTCGTTGTCCACCCAGCAGCCGCTCGATGTGCATGGCACCTTCGAGAGAAGCTCGGACCTGCGCTGCGCGTCCTGCATGGTGCGATCGGCCTGCTGGACGTCGCCCTCGGTCTGGAGCACCCGCCGGCGCTTGGCCTCGACGTCGTCCTTCAGCTTGGAGAACGCCTTCTCCTTCTCGTTGAAGGCATCCACCGACGCGGCGTGCTCGCGCGATGCATCGTCCCGGGCCTGCTGCAGCTTCTGCAGGCGCTCCTGGCTGGGCCCCGCCGGCGGCGCCGCGCTCAGACGCTGCTTCGCTGCCGCTTCTGACTTGCGGGCGCGCTCGATCCGGTCGCGGATGTCCTGCGCACGCTGGTCGTTCTCGCGACTGCGGTCCTGCGCGTCGCCGTGCCGCGTCTTGGCCGCCGCCAGCTCACCCGAGAGCCGCTGTGCGTCGGCCTGGGCCACCTCGAGGTCTTTCGTTCTGCGATCGACCAGCCCGGGGTCCACAGCCGCGGTCACCTCGGTCCGGCTTCGATCGGTGGACTTCGAGACGGCCCGCTTGTTCTCGCGCGCCTCGTTCAGCTCCTCCTTCGCCAGCTCCGCGCAGAGGTCGAGCGCAGCGCCGGCGTCTGCCGGGTTCGTGAACCTCGAGCCCAGCGAAGGCTTGCCCGGGACCTGGGCGGGGTACTCCATCAACAGGTCGATGGCCGACTTCACGCGCTCGGGGTGGAGCGAGATCCCGATCTTGGCCAGGGCCGCGTTGACCTTGGCGTCGGAGAAGTCGATCCACTCCGCGCCGCCAGGGGCGGAGGTCTTCCCCAGGAGCTGGGCGATCTTGTGGCCTGCATCGGCCTCGACGCCGTCCGCGAACAGGCGGCTCTCCTGAAACGCGCCCTTCGCGCTGAGCTCGCGGACGCGCACGACGTCCAGGCATCCGTTGCCGCGATCGGGGAAGCAGTGGATGGCCCGCACCCGCATCGCGTCGCCCGTGAGCAGCGCGCGCAGGTTCCGGCCGTTGACCTCCTCGCCGGCGACCAGCCGTCCGTAGACGAAGTCGATGGCGTCGGCCAGCCTCGTCTTGCCCACCCCGTTGGGCCCGGCCACCACGTTAAGCCTCGTCAGCTTGTAGTCCCCGCACGCGCCCTTCAGGCCTTCGATGACCAGGCGCTCGATGTAGGGCGTGGTGTTCACGTGCCCTCCTTCGCCGCCGCCGCGAACGCGTGGCGCAGCGCGACGAGCAGCTCGTCGTTCGGCCCCTTCTCGCTCTCGGGCTTGGCGATCATCATCGGCTGGAGGTCCCCGCGGTTGTGATCGGCGCAGACGCGCACCCAGATCTCCTTGCCGGGCTCCTTGCCGATGCGCTGCCAGAGCGATCGGACGTCGCCGATGCACTTCTTGCGCTTTTCCTCGCGGGTCGCCGGCGCGCTGCCCTCGGCGGGCCGTCCCTCGCGCTCGTTGGAAGCACCGCTGGACCGCTCCTGCGCGTCGGTGCCATTGCCGCGGGGCTCGTCGTCCACCTTGCGCTGCTCGGGCTCGGGCTTCTTCTCGTCGCGGCGCTCGGCCTTCAGACGCTCGTGGAGCGCGACCAGCGCATCACGCACCGCCTGCAGGTGCTCGACGCCCTTGGCGCTCGCCGGCCGCTCGAGGATCTGAGCCATGCGCATCTTCACCCTGGTGCGCTGCTCCATGACCTGCTCGGACACCCCGTCGATGTCCTCCATGTTCAGCGGGACGTTGGCGCACTCGTCGCGCAGGGCGAGCCACCTGGCCTGGATCTTCTCGTCTTCGGTGGGCTCGCGCCGCGGCTCGGGGGCTGGCTCGCGGTGACCGGTGTCGGGCTGCCCAACATCCTCGCTGTGCCCGCTGCGCTCGTCGTCTTCCCCCAGCGCCGCGTGCGGATCGGGCTCGTCCACCACGCCGGTGGTCGGGTCGAACGTCCGACCGTCCGGCAGCAGCGTCTTGCCCTCCAAGATCTGCGAGAGCAGCACCAGGTCGGGCATGGCCAGGCGCTCATCGCTGCAGAGCCGCCGCCAATCGACGTCGCGCCCGTCCTGGTCCTTCAGCTTCATGCGCTGGACCGCCAGGCCGAACTGGTGGCCCAGCGTGATGGCGGCGTTGCGGATGGCGTAGGTCACCGCGCTCGCGGCGCTGTTGTCCACGGTGTCGATGAAGTTCTTCGAGGCCTTCTCGTCTGCGCCGACGCCGGCGCGGACGAACTCGCGGCCGCCCGGGGTCCTGATGACGAGTTCGAGGACGACCAGTACCGTGGAGCGGTACTGCGTCTTGTCGCCGTCCTTCACCACGCTCTTGTCGACGAGCGTCACCTGCATATTTCGGGTGGACCAGCCGTCGAACCCGAAGATCCTGTTGAGTTTCGTGATCACCGTGGTCCCCTTGATGTAGGGCCACTTGTGATGCGGGTGCGTGGCGACGTCTCCGATGAAGATCGGCTTGCGCAACGCATCGATCTGCGCTGGAAGAAGCCCGTTGAACACGGGACCTTCCACGCTCTGCTTCTTTTGCGCTTCCATCTGCGGCCTTTCGCGCTCGTTGTGGTGCTGCGCCGGACGCTACTGAACGCCAGACGCCGCGGCAAGTATTTTCTCGGCGCCTGCGCAGATTTGCAGAACGACCTGGTGGCGATCGTTCAGGTTGCGCGCGGGCGGCTCGGCGGACTATACACGACGCGACGGCGAGAATCGGAGCGCGCTGATGGAGTGGATCTTCGAGGTCAATGGAATCCCGGTGCCGAAGGCCCGTCCCCGGGCGGGCCGCGCCGGGGCGCTGACCGCTGCGCAGAAGCGCGAGCGGGCGTCTGCGAAGAAGGCCGGCCAGGCATGGACCGACCCGCGGGCGGTGGTCTTCCGCACGCCCGAGCGGACCACCTCGTATGAACGGGCGGTCGCCGCCGCCGCCGGCGAGGCGGGGGTGATGGTGCGCGACCGTCCGTGCGAGGTCTGGTTGCGGGTCTGGCTGCCGCCGCACTCCACGATGGATCTCGACAACGTCACGAAGTCGGTGCTCGACGGGCTGGTGCTCGCCGGCAAGGCGGCGCTGGCCGACGACAACGTCCAGATCGTGCGACGCACAGTGGCCGAATACGCCGGCGTCGACGCGGTCAGGCCCAGGACCGAGGTGCGCGTGATGGTCCTGCCGGCCGGCGTGATGCGCGCGTTGGCGCAGACGTACTTCGGGGCCGGCTGCGAATGAAGAAGCTCCGCGCCCCGTACCCGTGGCCTGGCGGCAAGCGGAAGGTCGCAGACGAGGTCTGGCGCCGGTTCGGTGACGTCCAGAACCACGTCGAGCCGTTCTTCGGATCGGGCGCCACGCTCCTGGCCAGGCCCAGGCCGTTCGGCGGCGTCGAAACGATCAACGACAAGGACGGCTTCGTCTGCAACCTATGGCGCGCGCTGCAGGCTGCGCCCGGCGATGTCGCGCGCCACGCGGACTGGCCCGTCAACGAGAACGACCTGCACGCGCGCCACGTATGGCTGGTCGGCCAGCGCGAGCCGATGACCTCGAAGCTCGAGGGCGATCCGGAATACTTCGACGCGAAGATCGCAGGCTGGTGGGTGTGGGGGCTCTGCTGCTGGCTCGGCACCGGGTGGTGCGCCGGCCGGGGGCCATGGGTTCAGCACGAAGGCCAGCTCGTCCACGCCGACGACATCGGCGTGGAGTATGTCACCGACTCGAGGAACGGCAGTGATCAGCACGGGCTCGGCGTTTCGCGGAAGCGAATGCGCTTGGGACGCGGCGCAGGCGGCGTCAACCGACAGATGCCCGACTGCTCGGGGATGGGCGGCCGCGGCGTCCACTCGGCGAAGAACCGAAGCGCCGCAGGTGTGACCGTCGCCGGCGAGCAGGCGCGCGACAGGCTCGTCGAGTGGATGCGGGATCTGGCCGAGCGACTGCGCTTCGTCCGGGTCTGCTGCGGGGACTTCGAGCGCGTGCTCGGAACAACGCCCACCACCGGCAACGGACTGACCGCAATCTTCCTCGATCCGCCCTACTCGTTCGAGACCGGCCGCGACGCCCGCTGCTACGCAGTGGACGACGCGACGGTGTCGAGCCGCGCGCGGGCATGGGCCATCGCGAACGGCGACAACCCGAAGCTGCGCATCGCGCTGTGCGGCTACGAGGACGAGCACGAGATGCCCGCGTCCTGGGCGAAACACCGCTGGAGCGCCCACGGGGGCTATGGCAACCAGGGCGGCAACACGAACGGCGACCGCGAGACGATCTGGTTCTCGCCGCACTGCCTGGCCGACGACCGCCCGATGCAGCTCGGGCTCGGCCTCGAGGTTGGACGATGAAGCTGAGGAACTACCAGCGCGACTGCATCGACGCCGCGCGAGAATACCTCGACACCTGCATCGAAGATGGCCGGCCGCCCAACGCGCTCGTCGTCCTGCCGACAGGTGGGGGAAAGGCGCTGCGTATCGATCAGCGGGTGCTGACGCCGACCGGTTGGGTCCCTATCGGGTCGCTGCGCGTCGGTGATCTCGTCATCGGCAGCAATGGGAGACCGATCCGCGTCGAAGGCGTCTTCCCCCAGGGCGTCCGCCCGATGGTGGAGGTCAAGACCAGCGACGGCGCGGCGATCGTCTGCGACGATGACCACCTCTGGACGGTCCGCACGAAGCACGACAGGATCGACGGCTACCCGTGGCGCACGTGGAAGACGCGCGACCTCGTCGCAGCGGGCATCAAGGACAAGCAGGGCGGTCGGCGGTGGGAACTACCATCCGTTGCGCCAGTCGATCACCCCGCGATGGGGCTCCCGATCGACCCGTACCTGCTTGGGGTGATTCTTGGCGACGGCGGACTCTCAACCATTGGCCGAGTGATCATCACCACCGAGCACGATCTCGCAGAGACGCTGCATCCGTACATCCCAGCACCGGCCAAGCTAAAGCTGGTGAGCCACGCGGGCAAGGCTGGAAACTACATCGTCGGTGGGCCGGTTGGTCGCAGCCCGAACCCGGTGATTGACGCAATTCGAGACCTCGGGCTCGAGGGCCACACCGCGCATTCGAAGTTCGTGCCAGACTGCTACATGTTCTCGCCGGCGTTCGTCCGACTGGCGCTGTTGCAGGGGCTCATGGACACAGACGGCCACGTCAGCCGTGGCAACAAGTGCGAAATCACGCTGGTCAGCCATCGGCTCGCCGAGGGCGTCCAGGCACTCGTTCGAAGCCTCGGAGGTCGTGCGACGCTGCGCGAGAAGCCGACGACATGGACGCACAAAGGCGAGCGCCGACACGGAGTCGCCTGGCGCGTGTTGGTCGGCCTGGACGTCTGTCCGTTTCGATGGAAGGCCAGCCGGTGGACCCCGCGGGTGAAGTACGACTGCTCGCGGCGGATCGAGAGCGTCAGTCCTGCAGGTGAAGGCGAGGCGGTCTGTATCAAGGTCGCCGCCGAGGACGGGCTCTTCGTCACTGAAGGCTACGTCCTCACGCACAACACGATCATCTTCAGCACCATCGGCAAGGAGCTGCGCACCGAGGGCTACCGGCGCGGGCTGGTGCTGGTGCACCGCAACGAGCTGGTCAAGCAGTCGGTGGACAAGTGGATGCGGGTGGACCCCACCGAGAGCATCGGGATCTACCAGGCGGGCCGGCGCGACACCCACTGCGACATCATCGTGGCCTCGGTGGCTTCCTGCTACCCTGACGTCTACCGAGACGAGGCCTGCGCCTGCACGGTCGGCCCCGCCATCCTGGGCGACGACGGCTGGCCTTCCGGACGAACCGAGAAGATCGACGCACGCGACGACTGCCCCGCCTGCAATGGCGAGGGCTCGTCTCGGGTGTTCGTCAGGCCCGGGCGCATCCACGAGTTGCCCCTGGGCGAGATCGACTTCATCCTGATCGACGAGGTCCACCACGCAACCCGCGACAGCCTCTACGCGAAGGTGGTCGAGGCGGTTCGCTCGAAGAACCCCGACTGCCTGGTCTTCGGCTTCACCGCCACGCCCTACCGCACGGACGGCCAGGGCCTGGGGCACCTGTTCGAGGCCGCCTGCTTCTCGCGCGGCATCAAGTGGATGGTCGAGCACGACTTCCTGGCGCCGCCGCGGGGCCAGCGCGTGGTGCTCAACATCGACTTGAGCCAGGTGGCCGTCTCGAAGACGAGCGGCGACTTCAAGGAGAAGGACCTGGGCGAGGTCATGGACCAGGAGGACGCGCGCTCACAGATCGTGCGCGCCTGGTTCGAGCACGCAGGCCCTGGCACGTACCCAGGCGATCCGCGGGGGCGGCCCACCGCGATGTTCTGCCCGACCGTGGACGCCGCCGAGCACCTGGCCGAGGAGTTCGTCAAGGCCGGGGTCGAGGCGCACTGGATCTGCAGCGACAAGAAGCGGTGCTCGGACGAGAAGCGCCAGCAGGTGCTCGCAGACTTCGACGCCGGCAAGTTCCCGATGCTGGTCAACGTCGGCATCCTCACCGAGGGCTGGGACGCGAAGCGGACCGCCTGCATCGGCGTGGCCAGGCCCACGAAGTCCATGGGGCTCTACGTCCAGATCGTGGGGCGAGGCCTGCGGTGGATGGGCGAGCACTCGACGAAGGAGGAATCCATCGCCGCGGGCAAGGCCGACTGCCTGGTGCTCGACTTCGCCGACGCCTCGTCCCTGGGGCTGATCTCGCTGGCCGATCTCTCAGACGACGTACCCGAGCCCGGGAAGAAGAAGCGGAAGAAGGCAGACGACCAGCCGATCCCCGACGACCTGTTCCCCGACGAGGTGGAGACGCGCCGGATCGTCGGGTACTCGACGTTCGAGGTGGACCTCTTCGGCGGCGGCGTGGACTGGTGTCGCGTGAACGGCTCGCGCGTGGCCGCCCTCGACGCCGGCAAGACGATGGTGATCTTCCCGACCGGGCCCGGGGTGTTCTCGGTGATGTTGACCGGCAAGAACCTCGAGCTGCTCGGGAAGGGCCTGGACGAGAAGCAGGCGCTGACCCTGGCCGAGACGTTCGCACTGGAGAACGGGCAGCGCCGGTTCCTGAAGCCGGGCGACTGGTTCCAGCGCAAGCCGGCCACCGAGAAGCAGCGCAACCTGGTCGGGCGCCTGGCCAACATTCCAGAGAACCGCGGCCGCTTGGACATGCCCGATCCGCTCAAGATGAGCATGCAGCAGGCCTCGGCGTGGGCCGGATACCTCTTGGCCCGCAAGCAGTACGTGGAGGTGGTCGTCCGCGCGTCGAACGCGGACCTGGCGGGGTAGATCAACCCGGCGGCCGAGCCGACTCGACCACTGGGTGCCGCAGGAGTAGAAAAGTCAGGTCGCGGGTGACGGGACCCGCGACGACGGTGACGACGATTCCATGACGACGGGAGGAATACGGGAACATGCTGGCCGCGCGATCGACCGGTGAGGCGGGAGAAGACCGGTTTGTGAAGTTCGAAGGGCTGAGGACCGGCGGGTGCTTGGGCACCCTGACCGACGTTTGGGAGCTCCACTGCTGCGACGACTGCCACGAGGCCCGTCGCACTCTGCCAGGCCACGACCGCCTGGGCTGCTGGTTCAACGCCGCCGCCCACGGGCCCGTGGACCAGGGCCTTCTCGAGACGGTGTTCCGCGACGGCGAGTGGCGCCTCGTGCTGACCGAGGACGGCGCCGCCGCCTTCGGGAAGCACCTGCAGGCTGCCCCCCGCTTCGGGATGGCCAGCTCGGGGGGGAGAACTAGAACCCGGCACGCCAGCGCGGCCTGAGGGCGCCCATGTCGATCGGGCGCCCCAGCGCGGACGTCCCATCGCTGTGGGACGTTGCCCAGCGGCACGGCCTGAGGCCTCAGAGGTCCGGCCGTCGCATCCGCGCACTGTGCCCGTGGTGCATCGACGCCGGCGAGAGCCCGAAGAAGGGGCGCACGCTCAGCGGCGCCGGCGACATCGAGGGCAACCCCTGGATCTGCTTCCGCTGCGAGAAGAAGGGCAACGCCTACCTCATCGCCGCGTACTACGGCGACGTCGAGCCGCCGGCGAACCACGAGCCCAGGCAACCCAGGCGAGAACCGCCCAAGCCGCCGGCCACGCCCGCGGAGAACATCGAGCAGGGCTGGCGCCAGATCCTGGCGTCGGCCACCGAGGACGACATGGCCCGCGTCTGTGCCTGGGCGCGAGAGGTCCGCCGATGGCCAGCCGAGGTCGCCGCCGCGGTGTCGCAGATGGACGACATCGCCGCGCCCGAGCGACGCTTCGTGGAAGGTCGCCAGGGCGTGGCCATCGTCCGCGCCGCCGAGAACGTCGGCCGCCCCTTGCTGATCGCAATCCGCGATGCCCGGGGGCGCGTCTGCCAGGTCGCGCGCCGCTGGATGGAGCCCGGCCCGCCGCCCCCCCGTGAGGACGGCAAGCCAGGGCAGAAGTCGATGGCGCTCTCCGCGAAGCTCGCGGGCGACGCCGAGTCGTGGGGCGGGATCTGGGTCTACGGGCAGATCCCCGAGGCCCTGCAGGCGGCCGAGTGCGGCGAGCCCATCGTGATCGTCGAAGGCGCGCCGGACTACTTGGCGACGGCGGCGGTCCTGCAAGTGACGGGCGAGCCCGGGATCGTGCTGGGCTCGTACAACACCTCGACGACGAAGGCCCTGGTCAAGCTGCTCGTGCGCGAGCTGGGCGAGCGCGGGATCGTGGCGCCCAAGGTGGTGCTCGTGCCGAACATCGAGCCGCCGAGGAAGCGCCGCGACGGCACGATGCCGGAGCACGGCGTGGGCCTGGCCACATTCCTCGAGGCGGCAGAGGTCTTGCGCGGCCGCGCCGGGATCTACCTGGCCCAGGCCCCGCTGGGGGACGGCCAGCGATCCACCGACGTGGCCGATCTTCTCGCGCGCGAGGGGACCGATCGGGTGGCCATGCTCATCCGGCGGGCAGTCTGCGTCCACAAGCCGCCCGTGCTCGTGAGCGCGGCCGCCGATCAGATCCGCGACCGCGTACTCGATGCGATCCGCGACGCGACTGGGTTCCGCAGCGTGGGCGGCCGGCGCCGGATGGTGATCCTGCGGGTCGACGCCGGCGCCGGGAAGTCGTACGCCGCGCTGAAGGCCGCTGCCGCGGTGGCCGCGGGGGACTTCCGCATCCCGGTGAACGGGCGGCGCCCCAAGAAGTGGGACCCGGACATGGAGTGGCCACCCCGCGAGCGGTCGGTCGTCTTCGCCTGCCCCGATCACAAGCTGGGCGAGGCCAAGGTGCGCGAGTTGGAAGAGCTCGTGCCCGACACGGAGACGATCCAGATCCACGGCCTGCTGCACTACTGCAACTTCGCCACGCACGTGGAGGACGTCTTCCCCGCGGTCGGCCGGGCCGGGATCTGCGGGCGCGCAGGCGACGACGAGCAGCGTTGCCACCTGGCCGAATTCTGCCCAGGCGCCATGGAGCCCAGCGCGCCGCGGGGGACGGTGACCTTCTGCGCGCACGCGCTCTTGCCGTCGATCAAGGCCGACCTCTGCATCATCGACGAGAGCCCGGGCGTGGTCACGATGTTGGCCGAGGGGAAGAAGGGGGCCAGGCCCGGGATCTCGGACGAGACGATCTCGACGTTGTACCAGGCCCGCATGCTGCCGCGCGTGAAGGCCTGGATGGTGCACCGCAACCCGGACGCTGCCTGGGCGGCGCGGCTGTTCTCCGAGGCGATCTTCCCCCTCGCGCAACGCCACGCCGCCGACGTCACCGCCGGGCGGGTCGAGCCGTACCAGCGCCGGATCGGCGGCGAAGAGCTGCTCGCGCTGGTGAAGGGCGACCGCGACCTCGAGCGGTCGTTGCTCCTGGGGTTCAGGATCCGGCGCAAGATGCGGCCGCCCGCCCCCTTCCCGTCCGAGGCCCGCTCGGGGTTCCACGTCGGGCGGCACATGCCCAGCCGCATCGCCTTCGGGGCGATGTGCGCGCTCGCGGACTGGATCTGGAGGCTGGGCGATTACCACGACGACGAGGGCGCCCAAGCCCAGGAAGAAGAGGCGAACGATCTACCGATCCTGGGTCAGAAGAAGCAGGCGGTGGACCTGGGGCCGGCCGCGCCCCTGCCGGTCGTCGCGGTGCGCCTGGACACGGACGGGCGCTGGTCGCTCGAGGTGCGCGAGATCAAGGAGCTGCCCGACGCGCCCGTGGTGATGCTCGACGCGACCGGCGACCTCACCGAGGCCGAGTACAAGAAGGCCTACCCCGGATGGGACATCGTCTTCAGGCGCCTCGACGTGCAGGGGTCGGCGCCGGCGACGGCGGTGCACGTCGAGACGACGAAGCTCTCCCGGCGCTGGCTGCTCGGCGACGCCGGGACGCTGTCGGCCGAGGCGGCCGATCGGCTGCGCCGGACCATCACCCTGTTCGCCACGAAGGTGCGCGCCCACCACCCGCTCTTCGAGCACGGCGAGCCCACCGAGGTGGCGATCCTGACGCACATGCCGATCGCCCAGGTGCTCGCCGGCGAGGGCCCGCTGATGGCGACGGCGACCGGCGCCGAAGTGCGGCGGGTCATCACCGATCTCGAGGCGCGCAGGTTCAACGTGAAGATCGGGTACTTCGGGCTCCACGACCGGGGCCAGAACGACTGGCAGGATGTCGACGGGCTGCTCGTGCTGGGGGACCCGTTCGGGAACCTGGGCGACATCGAGGAGGACGCGAAGCTGCTCGACCTGGACGCGGGGCGCGTCTCGCGGGCCAGGACCTCGGCCACCTGCACGCAGGCCGTGGCCCGGGCGCGCTCGATCCGGCGCAAGCCCAACGAGCGCGTGGTGCTGATGTTCGCCGGCAAGACGCCGCCCGAGGTGCCGGGGGTGATCTGGAACGAGGAGCGGCTGCCGGACGGCGCGCTGCCAGGGCAGCAGGCCGCCGACCTGGGCTCGCTCGTGCTCGAGGTGGCCCGCGTCGAGGGGGTGATCGGCTCCAGGGCCATCGAGCTCTTCGACCGGAAGGGCACCAGGTGGGAGAGCATCGACCTCGACCGCACGCCGCACTCGACGGTTGGCCGCGCCATGGACAAGATCATCGCCCAGCTCGGCTGGGGCCACTTCTCGGTGAAGACTCGAGATTCGAGGATGGGGGTGGCGGCGCGCTCGATGGACGCGATCAACGCCTGGCTGGCCAAGCACCAGATCGTGTCGATGGCGACGACGTTGGTCGATCCTGCAGGTGGGGCGGCAGCGGGCGTCGCGGCGGGGTAGGGCAAATTCGCTGGGCGATTTGCCCGATCAGTCTGGCTCGTTGCCGGTGTAGAGGTCTCGGCTGTCGCGACGCTTCATGGCACGCTTCTTGTGCCAGTCGTGCGTCGTCTCGTTGTCCTGCCACGACTGCAGCACTTTCTCTGCGTCGGGATAGAGCGTGAACGGGCCCAGGCCCCTGCTGCGCGACCAGAGCCGGTACCCCATGACACCGCAGGCGCAGCGGTAGACGTTCCGCACCCTCGTCGAGTGGTCTTGGTCGAGGGTCAGGTCGGTGTGCGGGCAATCCATCGGCGTCAGCCGGCGACCGTCGCGCGGGCGCTCTTGAACCCAGCGTTCTGCAGGGCGGCGGCGGCGCGCTTGAAGTCGCCGTTGAACTTGCCAGGCCAGATCTCATTGAGGTCTTCCGCGAAGAGGTAGCAGCACTCGGCCACCGACCATGGGCGCGTCAGCACCTTGGCCAGGCGGGTGGCGAGCGCGGGGGCGTCGGCCTTCGAGAGCTCGACGACCTGGATGTGGTGGCGGGGGCTGGAAACGATCTTCTGGTTGCGGGCCATCTTCTTCTCTCCTCGATGTGCTTCGTTCGCGTCGTTGCCGACGAACACACGATGCCAGACGCGAAGGCATGTATCCAGGCAATGAGCGCGAGATTCGACCGGCCGATGTCGATTTTACGACATCGCTTCGCAGCGAGCCGCGTTGCAGGATTTCGGGAACGATTCCGGCATGTTGCGCATTTCAGTGTTCGCCGCGCATGCGGCTCGCGACCAGCTCGGGCGGGAGCGCCTGGTCGCCAGGCAGATCGATGACTTCGCCGGTGCGATTGATCTTGCAGATGATGGCATCGGCGCCGTCGATGAGACTGAGTCCGGTGCCATCGATCCACCGGCGAAGCGATGGCAGGTCTGTGGCATAGGCTGTCGTCCATCCGGTCGTGAACCGAACCCGAAACTGCGAGAGCCCGTAGACCCTGGCGACGCGCTGACAGTAGATCGTGATCTTCGCTGGATCTTCCATCAGCAGATCTTCCCATTCGGTGCCATCTCGCGGGAAGATCGCGAGCGCGCGCGGGCCGATGACGCCCTGGACGTTGCCCATGTGGACGAGGAAATCCACCAGGCGTGCGGCGAAGTATGTCGGCAGAGAACCACCGATGTCTTCGTCGTAGTTCCGGAAGACGCCGACCGGGTAGGCCTTCATCTCATCGCGGGTCAGCCGGAGGTTCGGACCGCGCATCGCAGCTTCCCTGCGCCGAGCGTGCTCTTGGAGGTTCTGCAGCGCCGCCAGGCGCGCCCTGGCTCGGAAGCCCATCTTCTTCGGTGGCTGGCTGGTCGCAGGCGCATCTGGCTGCTCTGCGCCGATGCCAGGTTGCTGCGCATCGGCCGATGGCGCCGCGGGCGGTTCTGGCTTCAGCTCGAGGATCCTGCTCTTCTTGCGGAACTTCGGATCGACACGGTAGAGCCGGTAGCGGAAGTCCTCGCGGCGGTAGAGCTCGGGGAAGACGACGACGATGCGCCGGCGCAGGTCGTCGTTGAGCGGAATGTCGCCCACGAGGATCTGCCGCAGCCGACCTCGGCTGATCTTCATGGCCTCGGCCATCTCGTCCGGGTTCCTGGGGCCGGCGCGGCGTTCATCTTTCGCGCGCTTGAGCATCTCCATGATGAGGATGCCGGCGTCACAAAGCGGGCGTTCCTCGCCTTTCCTGGGACGCCCGCGCCGCAGGCTCCCGCGGCGATGCCTGTGCGGATCGTCGTTGACGGTGCAGATCTCCTCGCAGTCGGTCGCGGGCTCAACCGCTGGTTCTGGATCGCCGGCCGTGGTGGTGGTGAAGGCCTGGCCAGGCCGATCGGCTGGCGCATGCGGTGTTCGCAAACCCGCATGGCAGGCCGAGGTGCGGGGCGTGCCCTTTTTTCGCATCGAAATTCCTCCTGTGATTCCGGGACCATGCGCACAACTCTGATAAATGGCGGATCGCCCCATCGAAGATCAACTCTTTTACGCGGCGAATTTACCGTGTGATTCCGGGACCATGCGCACAATATCTATTAGTATATAAGGGTCGCTACATCGCGGCACATTTCCCTACATTGGCGGTTTCGCGGAAAAAACGGACGGTGGCCGACGCCGCCAGCGCCGACCTGGTCGGAGGCCTCTCGAGGCGTTCACCAGAGAGACTTGACGGTGCGGTTGGTATTGGCGCAGCATGCCCGACGAGCGGCAGACCGCCGCCTCAAGCCCGTCACCAGGAGCACGATCCGATGCCACAGAGCACTGCGACCACCGCGGCCGACGCCGCCCAGGCGCCGGCCCGCGCTCGCCGCGCTCGCCGCGGTGCGCAAGGCGGGAGCACGCCCACGAAGACGAAGGGCGCCGATCCGAAGCCGAAGAAGGGCAGGGCCAGCCCCGGGGCCAAGAGGCCGAAAGCGGCATCGACAAATGGGAAGGGCAACGGGAAGGGCAACGCCGGGAAGCCGGGGACCTCGACGCAGAAGGTCACGGTGCCGAAGGTCACGCCCGAGCCATGCGCCAGGACCCGCGCTCGCAGCAGCTCGGGCAAGGTCCAGCGCATCACCCCCGGCTTCACGGTCACAGGCGTCCGGATCGACGAGCGGCTCTCGCCGAAACTCATGGCCCTGGCCCGCCTCTTCGGCAGCCGCGAAGGCGTCAAGGAAGGTCGCACGATCTCGCTGACCTCCATCGCCGTGAAGGCCATGCGCCGGTACGCCGAACGACACGGCATCGCCCTCGCCGATCCCGGCGACATGTCCGCCAGCCGCCGCGACGACGTCGAGCTCGAGGAGGTCCGCGAACGCAGGCTCTGGATCAAGTACCCCGAGGCCTGGGCCGATGGCCTCGAGGAACTTCGCCGCGCACTCCCGATCCTGAACCACGCCGCCGACGTCTGGCGCATCGCGATCTTCGAGCTCGCACAGGCCGAGGGCGTCGAGGCTTGAACCTCGTGGTCGTCAGCCAGACGTCGAAGCGACGCTTCGTCGCTGAGCTGGTGACCGCCGGCAACCCCGAGTACTCCAGGCAGGGCGGTGCCTGCGCGCAAGGCCTCGGCCTGCCCGAAACCTGGTCCGCCGGGCCCACGCCGGAATCCGCCGCAGGCGCTCTACTTCTCAGTCTCGGCCGCAACCTGGGCTGCGCCGTTCTCGTCGTAGGCGACGATCCGAAACCCTTCGTCCGGATCGTCAGGAAGAAGACGTGCACGACATCATCGGTTTCGCCATCGGCCTCGCCATCTCCATCGCCGCCGGCATCTGGCTCGGTCAGAGCCTCAGGCTGTGACCGGCCACCCAGGCCGGACTACGTTGCGATCCCTGACCCGTTGGTTTACAGTCCGGCCGACTGCTCCCCCGTCGCAGTCGGCTCGTCGTCCCCTTCCCCGACCAGGGCGGATCTCCCGCCGCCCTGGTCGGGGCTCCCGTCGCCCACCAGCAGGACGAGCCCGTGAGCCTCCCCAAACCACGCCGCAGCTACCACGCAGAGACAGGCACGTGCATCGCCTGCAACGGTGAAGGTCCCGCACACCGCGTCCGCGAAGGCGGACCGTTCATGCACCAGAACTGCGCCGCCGTCGTCGTCCGCATGGCCACCGATCCGCTCGCCGGCGACGCGGACTTCATCGCCAGGTGCGACGCCGCCGGCTCCCGCGACGCCGCCCTCGCGTCCATGATCATGTACGTCCCGTCCGCCTACATCGAGGACGCCGTCATGGGGCTCATCTGATGACCCGCACCCGAGACCTCGAGGAAGACCACGTCGATCCCGAGCTGTACAAACGGCTGATCGACCTCGCCCGCCGCAACGGCGTCGACCTCGACCGCCTGAAGAAAGGCCAGCCCGACTACAGCGATCCCGCCGTCGCGCTCGCCTCCATGCCCGACGAGATCCAGCAGCTCCTGGGTGACGTCGCCGACGAAGAGGACGAAGCCGCCGGCCAGGCCGCAGCCCCCGCGGCCGATGCAGGCGACGACCTGCCCGAGTACACGCGCGAGGCCGATCGCATCAACGCAGGCCAGGCCCGCCGCCCACCAGGCAAGCCGCGCAAAAACCAGGACCCCGTGAACTGGGACGCCATCGAGCACCTGCTCGTCTTCGGCGAGACGTACGAGTTCAATGGCCGGACCCTCATCCGCTTCCCCACCCACCTCGACCTGGCCAAGCGGTTCAACGTGGACCGCTCTGCCGTCTCCAGGCGCGCCCGCGAGCTGAAGGCCGACGAGCGCCGCGCCAGCGTCCAACAGCGCATCACCACCGAGGTCGAAACGATCATCGTCGCCGAGCACGCCGCCGCCATCGTCCACGGCCGCGAACAGATGATCGGCATCTGCCAGGACCTCATCTCGCAGTTCAAGGAACAGGTACGCCTGAAGAAGATCCGCGTCGACTCCGTCGCCGACTTCAACACCCTCATCCGCCTCCACGAGTTCCTCACCGGCGCGCCCGACCAGCGCGGCGAGCTCTCGCACGTCATCAAGCTCGAGGACCTGCAGGAGCGACACCGCCAGGCCATGGCCGCGCGCTCGGTCTGGCCCACCCAGGATCAGCCCACCCTCGGCGTCGTCGATGAGCGGATCGTCCACCGCGCCGGCGGCGTCTTCGACATCCTGCCGAAAGAGGGCTCTGGCGACCCCGTGGCGGCGATCGGGGGGCTGGACGCCCCGAGACAAGGGCAGGGTCCGAAAAACGCCGCGCAGACCCCGCCGCGCTCCGGCGATGGTGTGCTGCGCCTCACCCACGAGGAGGAAGAAGTGGCCGAAGCAGACCAGGCCGTCGAGGACGGCTACATCACCACCCACGCTGTCACGTCCAGCCAGCTCGCCGAGCTGGGCTACTCCGACGAGCGCGGCCTGATGGAGGTCGTGTTCCACAGCGGCGACGTCTGGCGCTACAAGGTGCCCCGCGACGTCTACGAAGCCATCGACCACGCAGGCAGCCCCGGCCGCGAGTTCGACGCCCGCATCAAGAAGACCGGCGTCCAGGGCAAGAAGGTCGCGTGATTTGTCCGATGCTACGAATCGTAGCACCGGATGGCTTCCTCGCTCCGATTTGTAGACTCGATGATGCAATTCGTAGCATTCGGCTCCCCGCCCCTCTCGTCAGCCGCGCCCCGCGCCGAACGCCCGCCGCGCCCCTCCCTACCTGCTGGCGACATGCTCCGACCTGATGCCACATGCTCCGACATCATCCGCCACTCTGCTGACCTGCTGGAGCCCTCCGCGACCTGGCACTTCCGTCCAATAGCGCCAGGTCGCGCGGCAGTAGGCGACGACGGTCCGCGGCCGCGGGACGATCCGCGTGCTCGGCCACCTGGCGCTTTCCGCATCTGCGGCCGGTCCAGGCCCGCGCCGGCGCATGCGGCCGCGGCCGCATCGACCGGGCGACCGCCTGTCCGCGGATCGGCAAAACGTAGGCGTATGCCTACCTGTGATGACTGGTGCCGACGCCTGCCGAAATGTGAGGAATGGTGGGTGGGGGGAGGGTGCGCGTTCGGCGCCGGCGGCGCCGCGGCCCCCTCGCAGCCCACCCTTCACATACCCACCCCATTTTGAAACGCCCCGTTGGGCCACGAAAAACCCGGGCGCCGATCCGGAAACGCCCGCGTGCAACTATCCGTGATCGTTGAAGAATCTCCGGTAGCCGCCGAGCTCCTCCTTCTCGTCGCGCACCATGGGCCCGATCGTTTTTCCGAAGATTCCGTTGATACTCTCCATCGAGTCGAGCATCGTCCGTGCGTGCATGGCGATCCGACCAACGACGAGCGACCCAGCGCGCGAAGCGGTTCTACCGACAGCGGCGAATCTTCGGTGTCCCAGCCGTCCCCGACTTCGTCGGATGTCAGACGCCGGCGTGGCGGTCGTCCTGCGGGTGTCCTGCTGCTGGCGGACGAGCAGCCGATCGTGCATCGGCCGCTGGTTGGCCCGACGAACAACAGGCGCCACGAGTCGGGAGACGGCGCGAGCTGGCACGACGCCAACTGGCGAGCGAACGCGGTGGCTGACCTCGAGCGGATCTACGGGAGCGGCGGTGCGAGCGTCCCGAAGCGCAGCGGCAGGGGTCGCGGGAAGAAGGCTGACGACATGACGACGAGCGAGAACGGACCGCAGAAGGCGCCCGCCCTGGCCGGCGCGTCACTCCCCGACCGCCGCGACGACTGCGGATCTGTGAAGACCTCGCCGGAGCACACGCCGTCCGCCTGCGCCCGGGTGCATGCGGCGATCAGGGGCGACGCCGAGGTGATGGCGGCGCCGGCGGGCCATGCAGACGAGGTCGCGCGGGGCATGCCATCGCGATCTGCGACCGCATCGCCGGTCGTGTCCCGCCATGCCCCCCCCGCGCCCGCCGCCACGAGATCTGCGACGGCCTCGACGACGACTGCGACGGGGGCGGTCGCGCAGGCGAAGAAGAGCCCGATCCCGCCGGCGACGTTGAGCACGGGGAAGTTCGCGGCGAAGGGCATCGACTGGGACGATCCGGCGGTGCAGGCCCGGGCGCGGTCGACCTGGCCGGAGCAGCTCGCGCGGGAGCTGGGGGTGACGGCGGCGGCGGTGCGTGCGGCGTGCAAGCGTCGCGGGATCGTGCCGGGTGTATGCCCGAACCCTGCCGGTGGTCGCAGCCCGAAGAACCAGTCCCCGCCTGCGACACAGGTCACCGCGAGCCTGGCTCCCGCCGAGGACATCCAGCCGCCGAAGGTCAGGCTTCGGACGCAGGAAGAACGCGAAGCGATGGCGGCAGAGAAGCGGTGTTCCGGCGCCGGCCTGCCACCGATGATCGTCGCGCGGTTCCCCAACACGCTGAACGGGCCGGTCCCGCCCCACGACCTGCGTCCGGGGTGGGGGCTGCCGCGGGTGCGGCCGAAGCCGGAGGCCATCGCCTTGCGCGAAGGCCAGGCCACGACGGCTGCGAAGGCCTCCACCGGGTGCGCCGCCTGCGACGGAGCCGAGAACACGTCCTACCCGGAGTTGAACCGCTGCCCGTCGTGGCCGCACCACCCGCCGCCCGAGATCCCCCGCCCGGTGCCAGCGCCGCCTGGCGAGCGCACCGCGCTGGACGTCGCTGCGGCGGTCATGGCGCCGGCTCCCAGCGGGTCGCCCACCCTGGAGCCGGCGCCGGTCGGTGTCGGCGCGCCGCCAGCACCTCGATGTGAGCACCTGCACCACTGCGCGGCCTGCGGCCAGATGACCGCCTGCTCGTGCGCGCCGCCGCACACGGGCTCGAAGTACTGCGACGATTGCCTGGACACGGGGATGTTTCTCTGCATCTCGCCGGCGC
>Ga0233425_10004802_pt1 | contig 22166 bp, 21 predicted proteins | sample Watercolumn_Towu_2_FD_181712 | JGI IMG/M metagenome (GOLD analysis project Ga0233425, IMG submission 181712) | Freshwater microbial communities from Lake Towuti, South Sulawesi, Indonesia - Watercolumn_Towuti2014_140_MG | ecosystem: Environmental > Aquatic > Freshwater > Lake | place...
GTAGTTTTTTTTAACGTCGACGTTGACATAGGCTTCTCCTTTTTTTGAATAGAAGCTAAAATTGGAGAATGCCCTATGTCTATTAAGGCGTCAACTCATTTTATTCTAAAATTACGTAAGTCCTGTAGTTAGTGTTCCTGTTTTATCAAATATAATTGTCGAAGTTTTGGCCATATTTTCAAAGGCAACACTTCCCTTAACAAGGATACCTCTACGAAACGCAGCAACCATTCCAGCAAGTATAGCCATAGGAGTAACTAAAGTTAATTCTACAGGGGCTCCAAAGACTAAAAGAGTAATTACAAGATCTAAATTCTTTGTCACAATCCATGATACTACAATAAAAAATATTAAAAATATAACCAAAAACGAGGCAACTCTATTTGAAAAAATAACAATGTTGGCTTTATTTATCTCAGCCTGCTCAACCAAACTACTTATCTTATTAAATAGAGTCTCTTTACCAACTTTTTTTACACGTACAATTATCCCACCGGTCTCAACAAAACTTCCGGCAAAAACAAAATCAGAAGGTTCTTTTTCTTTTGGGGTACTTTCACCAGTCAAAAAAGATTCATTTACTTCAGCAACACCCTCAACAACGACACCATCCACAGGAATACGGCCCCCTGTTTTAATAACAACAAGCATACTCTCTTTAATATCATCAATCTTTACAGTCTTCTCCTGCCCATTTACACGTATTATAACCTCAGTTGGAACTAATTTAATCAGGCTTTCTATCGCTTTATTTGTACGAATTTTAATAAGTTGCTCTGTAAATTTTGCAACAATCATAATAATCAAAACAGCACAGATAGCCTTTTCTTGATTAGCCAGTAATCCAATAACTGTTGCAAATACTAAAAAAAAAATCAGTCCCTATATGTTTTTTTGTAATATCTTTAATTGTATCAATTAAAACAGGGATAAGTGCAAGCCCCAGAGCAACAAAAATAAGATTATGATACGAAGATACACCTAATGATATTAAGTACAGAATAGTTGTTGCTACAACATAACTTAAATATAATTTGTGTTCAAATAAAAGCTCAATAAACAAATAACCCTTTGATTGTGCACTCATAACTTTTCATCAGAAATTAAATTTTTTTACTTTTCATCAAAGCAATAACCTCTTCATCTTCAATCTGGTCAAAATTTTCATAAAAAGAACTTATGCCCCAAAAAGATATGGGGGAATCTAAATAGATTACCTCATCAGCCTCTCTTTTTATTTTTTTTAAAGTATCTAAAGCTATGACAGGGACAGCTATAATTATCTCTTTCGCTTCCTTTTTTCTTACTGATTTAATTGCTGCAAGCATTGTGTATCCAGTAGCAACACCATCATCGACAAGTATAACTCTTTTGTCTTGTAAGTTTAATGGGGGGCGAGTCCCTCTATATACACTAAGTCTTCTATTCGCTTCTTTAGTTTCTTGCTTAATCTCTTGATTTACATAATCTTGACTAACTCTCATGGTAGAAATAAGAGCTACGTCCAAAACACTCTCCCCTATCTCAGTGATGGCCCCAATGGCCAATTCTGGATTTCCTGGAGCACCAATTTTTCTTGTCACAATTATATCTAGTGGCAAATTAAGCTCTTTGGAAATCTCAAACGCTGTAACAACACCCCCTCTAGGGAGTCCCAAAACAATAGTCTCTTGTGAATTTTTAAATTTTTCTAATTTCTGGATTAGTTTTTGGCCAGCATCTTGGCGATCTTTAAAGATCATATTATTTTTTACCCTACCTAAAGTTTCTTCTGAGAGCCACATCGGCCTTCGGCCGGGGCATCACAACTCTACTTTACTCTTTTAAATTATGTTTATTCATCTCATCTAAAATCATTAAATTATTAAACTTCGAAAAAGGTTGCGGGTACGAGATGAAAGTCTTGCCTAGATACCCGCTTTCGCGGGTATGACGCCTGCGTTTTACCCCGTGCATTCCCATGCAAATGGGAATCCAGGCAACTCTGCCTGTTATACCCACTTTTAGATCGTATAGTAACGCTTGTAACTATCATATATTATTTTCTTTGTGTTTGTTCTTGTTCAAACAACTTCATCTGCTGATCAACTTGATGCGCCAATATATTTAATGAAGAATAAGCTGCTGCAATAATTTGGTCGTCTTTATTAACGATAAACTCATCATATTTATATGCTTTTATATCTTGTTTAGCATATTCAAGAGGATCCGTTACAATTGGCCTAGCAAAAACACCTAAGCATATAAGTCCATGTTGTGCTCCATATTTTGTAAAAGCCTCTTGTAATGTAAACGCATATTCTGGATCAGAAACAATATAAAATTCTTTTGATATAAAAGGCTTTACTTTAACAATAAAATCTTCGTACGAAATTTTATCATCTGCTCGAAGAAAATACACTTTTATATTACTGAAAAATTTATGTTGCTTCTCTACTAAATTCTTGCAGCAATTCTCAAGTTCTTGTGTTCTAGACATAAAAAAAAGATTTTCATATTTATATCCCTCATCAACAAATTTTTTCAAACTATAAAAACGTTTTTCCATAGATCTTTCTAAACCTGCACAAATAATTACATCAGCTGTAATTTTTTTTACAGGATCCTGTGTTTTAAATAATGCATAAGATCCACGTATAAGTTGCAAAATATCCTGTGCCTGTTCTATAGTAAAAATATATTGTGATTTACCCCCTTTGCGATAAAACTCCCGATCCTCTTGATAAAAATTTTTTAAAAAATTATAGGCATTAGAAATATGATTAGTTGGTAAAGATTTATCTATTCTGTAAAGATTAAGATCTATGTTTAATATCTTTATAACATCGGTTAATTCACCTTTAATACACCCCCTATTATCAATATATTGAGAATCAGCCTTAACAGATATTAAATTTACAAACATTATAAAAACAACTAAAAACATATTTCGCATGTTTTATTCTCCTCTAAAAAAATAGAAAAATTACATCACAGACAATATTATAAAAGATGAAACAAAATACAATCTAAAGTTAAATATCTTTAGACAAGAATTTTAACTTTATAAATCTACCCAAAACTATAGATATCTATGCTACATCGTGATATACATTTCCAGTAATTTCTACTCGTGCTCCACTTAAAACATTTATATCTAAATTATAAGAATCACCTAGTGTGCTATTTCCCCAAATAATACTATTCGTCATCGGCTGAGCATACGTATTTGCATTATAATTCACTCCAAATATCTCTAAAAGACTCACACTTGTAGCATCGCAGGAGACTGCTAAACATCTTCCATTTGGCGACCAACAACATGATACTGGTGTGCTTCCAGATCCTGTTGAAATATTACTACCGATCTTTAATGGAGTTCCACCAGAAAATTCATATATTTGTAACGTGTCTCCACTATAATTTACTAGCGCTATATATTTTCCATTAGGCGACCATGCGCATGAAATTGGAAAGCTACTACCTCCAGTTGATGCATTACTTCCAACCTGTGTTACAGAACCATCAGAAAATGAAAATACCTGTAAAACATTATCATTATTAGATGTAACTGCCAAATATCTTCCATCTGGTGACCAACTGCATGAATATGGATTATTTGCAGTTGAAGCACTCGCATTTAATGTTAATGCCCCACCAGAAAAAGAATAAACATTTATGGAATCACTAGTTCCAGCAAGAACAACCGCTACATATTTCCCATCTGGTGACCATGAACATTCCGTTTGATTAGTTCCAGGTGAAACTCCTCCAGAATATACAGGTGTTGCTCCGGTAAATTCAAAAATCTGAAATGTACTACTAGACCAGTTTGCAACAGCGATATATTTTCCATCTGGGGACCAACAACATGACATCGGGTAGCTACCTGTAGAAACATTACTCCCAACTTGTGTTAATGTCTGATTCAAAAAAGAGAACACCTGTAGGGGGCCAGTATTTTCATAATGAACAACAGCGATATATTTCCCATCTTGTGACCAGCAACATGATCTTGGCTGTGTTCCCGTAGATATGCTTGAAACAAGCGCTGGTGGAGTACCATAGCATGAGAACACTTGTAAAGTGTTACTCTGATAAGTCACAACAGCTATATATTTCCCATCTGGGGACCATGAACACCCCCAGGGCCTACTACTAGCTCCAGTAAACGCACTCGTTGTCAAAGTAGCCGAAGTTGTCGAATTTATAATTTCATCTTCTCTACTATTTAAAAAAATTTTATTATCTAGATACAATCTACCTTTAGCAAGACGCATTCCTGTATGTGTAGTTTTTAGAGTACACCCATTTAACACAAGGGTAGAAGATTGATCATTCATAACTATCAAATCATTACTTGTACATGATGGTACATATGAAAATGTCGTACCCAAATCGAAATACAAACACCCATGTGATGTTATAAAGCTAGATTTAGGTGAGCTATAAACAAGCGCTGATGTTCCTGTAACAGACACATCATTGTGAATAAACAACTGTCCCCTGTTTACATACCAATCATCACCTAGTGATAAAATCACATTATCAAGAGCTAACTTACTTGTATTAGAACCCAAAGCTATCGAAGGCGCACCTGGGTAAGATTTTTTTGTACTTATAACTATATTTTTTAATGTTACAGTTGCTGCTGTATCTAAAAACAATTGCCCACTATCATCTATAAATAACGTATGCCCAGAACCATTAATAGCTAAGTTTCCCCCACAGTGCAATACTTTACTAGCAGGTATTGTCAAATCTCCAAGCATAACAAGTGAAGCCCCAAAACCATAAATGTACCCACTATCTGAAAACGTAACTCCCTTATCTAGATACAAATCATGTAATAACGTTACAGTACTAGTTCCACGTAAATCTATTGCACCAGAAACAGAAATATTTAAATCTAGAAATACATTTGATGCATGATTTGTTGCAGGCAATACTGTAAAACCATTATCAAGACAAACCATTCCCTGCGCTGAATTTCTATCTCTAAACACATAATGATTAGACTTGTAAACTATACCAGATGTCCCATCAAGACTTGTAGCGCTAAGATCTACATTTAAAATAAAAATTAATATTACTAAAATTAATTTTACATTTATAACATAAGCTATAGCTTTACACATTATTACACTCTCCTTTTATATTACACAGTGATTTATGTTGCATCGTGATATACATTTCCAGTAATTTCTACTCGCGCCCCACTTAAAACATTTATATCTAAATTATAAGAATCACCCAACGTGCTATTTCCCCAGATAATGCTATTCGTCATTGGCTGAGCATATGTATCTGCTTTATAATTCACACTAAACACTTTTACTGTTCCTTCAGTTAAATTATTACACGCAACAAATCTACCATTTTCCGCCCAAGAACAATAATATGGGCCGCTGTCGGTAGAAACATCACTTCCTATTTTAGTAGGTGTTCCACCATAAAAAGAAAAAACACTCAATGTATTATCACCATTATTAGTTGTTAATATATATCTGCCATCGGGAGACCATGCACAATAAAATGGCGTATTACCCGCAGATGCATATGTACCAACTAAAGTTGGTGTATCACCTGAAAAAGAAAATATACCAACATTATCGCTACCTGTATAAGTAATTACTGTAATATATTTTCCATCTGGTGACCAGGCACAAGATTGACAAACGCTAGAAACAGAAGCACTACTTCCAACCTGTGTTGGAGTTGATCCTGTAAATTGATAAACCTTTAAAGTTTTGTCACTAGGATTCTGACAAACCATTGCAATATATTTCCCATCTGGAGACCATGTGCAATCTTTTTGCGCATACGTAAACGTAGCATCTTCACAAGTCTTAACTGGAGTTTTTCCTGTAAATTTAAATATACGCAAAGAATATGTACCACCATTATTAGTAACAGCAATATACTTTCCATCTGGGGACCATTTACACATATTTGGATATTGTGGAGATGCAACAGCACTTCCAACTGTTGATAATGCACTTCCTGAAAACGAAAATATCTGCACTGAGTTACCAAAGTAATTAGCAACAGATATATATTTACCATCTGGCGACCAGTTGCAAAACAGCGGGCTATCCCCTGTTGTGATATTTCCTCCAATTTGCAACCCGCTTGATACTGAAAAAACCTTTAATCTGTCATTAGCAAAATCTGTAACTGCTATATATTTCCCATCTGGTGACAGGGAAAGGCCTCTATGCGCAGTCCCAGTAGTAATAGTTTCAAGCAATGTTAATGCAGGGGATGTTATATATTCATCAGCCATACTGTTTAAATTAACTTTGTTATTCAAATACAGACGCCCCGTTGTAAGACGCATTCCTGTATGCGTCACATTAAGTGAACACCCGTCAAGAACAATAGTCGAAGATTGATTATTCATAACAATCAAATCATTACTTGTACATGAAGGTGCATATGAAAATGTTGTACCCAAATCAAACAATAAACACCCGTGAGATGTTATAAAGCTAGATTTAGGTGATCTATAAACAAGCGCAGAGGTTCCTGTAACAGACACATCATTGTGAATAAATATCTGCCCCCTATTAATATAAAAATCATCCCCCAACGATAAAATTACATTATCAAGTGCAAGCTTACTTGTATTTGCAGACAATGTTATCGCAGGAGCTCCAGGGTACGATTTTTTAGTACTTATGATTACATTACGTAATGTTAACGTAGTATTTTCATCTAAAAACAACTGTGCACTATCGTCTATATATAAAGTATTTCCACCGCCATCAATCACAAAATCTCCACCGCAATGTAATACTTTATTTGCAGGAAGTGTTAAATCTCCACCCATAAAAAGTGAAGACCCACGACTATAAATATACCCACTGTCTGAAAATGTAACCCCATTATCTAAATATAAATCATGTAATAATGTCATAGTACTAGTCCCACGCAAATCTATTGCACCAGAAACAGAGATATTTAAATCTAGAAATACATTTGATGCATGATTAGTACCTGGTAAAACAGTAAAACCATTATCAAGACAAACTATTCCCTGTGCTGAATTTCTATCTCTAAAAACATAATGATTAGACTTGTAAACAAGACTTGATGTCCCATCAAGACTCGTAGCGTTAAGATCTAAATAAAACACCAAAATTAATAACACAAAAAATAATTTTGCGCTCATAGTACATTTCATTACAACTCTCCCTTAAAAAAAAATTTAAATAACAAACACACACAGCATAAACTTAATATTTTAATAGCTAGCAATAAATTATACACTAGATTATTGGCGCTACACTTGATATATTACCATTGGCCTGATAAATAAGTGTCCCTGAAGCTGTGATGTAAAGATCTAAAAGAGCAACACCCAATTTACCTATAAGAGGATTTTCTTCTGAGTTTGGGGTATATTTAGCTTTAATTTGAGGGCTTGAAGCCTGATATAGCCTCATGCCATCTCTCATACCACTTTCACCAGCAACTATTGCATCGTATCCCCCCTCTTTATCGTCAATCAAAATGACATCAAATTTTAAATTTGTATCAGCATCGACAACAAAATTTATTGTTATTACAATTGGAGACCCATCACCCATATTTACAGATAAAACTTGAGTATAAGAAGACTCTGGGTCATTACTTAAGGCGATTTCATCAATTATTCCATACACACCCCCAATATTAACACCAGATGAATCAGTTATGTTTTCTACTTTTAGCGTTCCATTAATATCTGTATCTGTATTTATAGTTGTCTTCCCATCACCAGCATTAGTAACTTCAAAAAGCTTTGTCGTTGAAATCCCGTCTATTACTTGAACTGTAAGTTTATCTGAAATGGTTGTAGCGCCTGAGGTTAACGTTCCACCCAGAGATGTGTTTCCTGATGCAGACAATGTCCCTGCAATAGTTGTATTTCCGGTGCCATCAGCTACTACAAATTTATTAGTATCCATGGTCAGGCCACCATTTAGCGCCGTCGCACCAGTTACACTTAAAGTTCCGCCAAGGGACGTGCTCCCTGATGCAGATAATGTTCCTACAATAGTTGTGTTGCCTGTACTAGTTGCCCCAGCTACACTTAATGTTCCACCAAAAGATGTGTTACCTGATGCAGATAATGTTCCTGCAATTGTTGTGTTACCTGTACCATCAGCTACTACAAATTTATTAGTATCCATGGTTAGACCACCATTTAAAGCCGTTGCCCCAGTTACACTTAACGATCCGCCAAGGGACGTACTGCCTGATGCAGACAATGTCCCTGCAACTGTTGTATTCCCTGATGCCGCAGTTACATTAAATTTGTCGGTATTAACAGAAAAATTTCCAGTTGATGCCAATGTTCCACCGACAGTTGTGCTACCCAAAGAGAGGCCTCCACTAAAAGTTGTCGCACCCGCGACAGTTAATGTACCACCAATTGTTGTGTTCCCGGAAGTATCAGCAACTGCAAATTTACCAGAATCCATCGTCAGTCCACCATTTAAAGTTGCTGCTCCTGTCACCCTTAATGTCCCGGCAATAGCTGTGTTTCCAGAAGCCCCGGTAACATTAAATTTATTTGTATTAACTGCAATATCCCCAGGAGTTGTTAATGACGCAACGGTTGTATCACCCGCATTAAGTGTTCCAGCAACAGTTGTGTTGCCAGATGATGCCGTTACTTTAAACTTGTTTGTATTAACCGCAAAATTACCAGTTGATGACAAAAGCCCCGTAACTGTCGTATTGCCTGCATTTAGGGTTCCATTAATAGTTGTATTGCCTGCTGCTAAAGTTCCCGCAAATGTAGTGTTACCAGTTCCTGAAGCAATTACAACTTTGTCAACATTAACAGTAAGGCCACCAACTATTGACGCCCCTTTGGATACTGATAATGCCCCAGCAACTGACGTGTTACCAGATGCTCCTGTTACTTTAAATTTATTTGTGTTAACCGCAATGTCACCAGAAGTTGCTAGTGATTTAACAGTTGCAGCCCCTGAATTCAAAGTCCCAGCAATAGTTGTATTTCCAGTTCCATCGTCTACAGCAAATTTATTTGTGTCCATAGTAAGTCCGCCGTTCAGTTGAGTACTTCCTGCTACTTTTAATGTTCCAGCAATAGTTGTGTTTCCAGACGCTGCCGTTACATTAAATTTGTTAGTATTAACCGCAAGATTTCCATTTGACGATAATGTCCCACTAATTATCGCATTATCTGTTGTCTCTAATGGACCTAAAATTCTTGCATGAACAGCATCGAATATTCCAGACACAGTTGTATGCCCAGTAATTGTTGTATCTCCAGATGCAGCTAAAACTTTAAATTTATTTGTCCCAACAGAAAGATCACCAGTAAAATTTGTAGCCCCTTGGTTTGCAGCATTTAATAAAGACCAGAAAATACATACAAAAAACAAAACAATATATATTTCTTTGTGTATCTTTTTATTCATTACTTCTCCTTTAAAAAACTAAAGAACCCAATAACACATTTTAATGGCTAATCTATTGGATATTGCTTTTATTTGTCAACATTATAAGACAGTACTAGAAACTCACTTGAGAAATATATATATATTGATTTTTCTATAGATATTTTTTAATACTTCCCTAAGTATTAATTCTGCCTGAAAGGTAAAAGCTTGTTTTTTAGAAAAGGGGTAGTTGATGAAAATCACATTTTGGCAAAAGTTGCCATCTCTTCTTGCGCTTTTTTGGATATTGAATGTAACTAATATTAACGCTTCATCTACACTTGACGGGACATCAAATGTTGTTTATAAATCCAATCATTATGTTTTTAGAGATAGAAATTCAGCACAGGGAATAGTTTGTCTATCTAATGGTTTTACTGTTTTGCCCAGTACTAACCATGGATCAAATGTTTTTCTAGATTTAAATATTTCTGTTTCTGGGGGTATAGATCTGCGCGGAACAAGTACTATGACGTTATTACATGATTTATATTTAGATAATGGGGTTACATTTTCAGACAGTGGTAAAATTTACAGTTATGGTTCTACACTCATTATGTACGGTGATCTTACGATTCCCGAAGGCAAAGTTTTGCACTGCGGTGGAAATTTAGTAATAGATGGCAAAGGGAACACACTACACATGGGCAACAACTCCCAACTTTTTTTAGATAATTATGCAACAGTAACCTTGTGCAATATGGTCATCGAGACTAAGCGCTCTTGTCAAGGGCAACCGGCGCTCACATTATCTTCTACACTTAGTAAATTAGCATTTGATAATGTAATTTTATCACTCGGAGATGATTGGAATATTAAAAGTGGCCAATTATTTTTTCACAACGATGTTGTAGTTACTGGAACATCAGCATTTATATATAAATCTATCGCACCAAGTTATATCGCACCACACGGATGCTTAATGTTCGATTACGGAACAACGTTTTCATATGCACCAGTAACAGATAATCAAAATTTATTTGTGTTGAGTGATGCATCGTCAACACTTGTATTAAACGGTTGTTCACTTTTAACAACACACACAGGGTTGCAACTTAGCAAGGGACGATTGTTCTTTGACAACAAAGTAGAATTAAATGGAATGGCCTACAACAAATTGAGTACGCTATCTACAACAACATTTGATAACTACGGCGGATCAAGTTCATATATTGTTGCAACCGCCTGGTCGCCAAATGAAAAGTATTTGGCAATTGGTGGAAACGGGCCTACCAGTGGAAATGAATTATGGCTTTATGCTTTTACAGGAACAACACTCTCTTTGTTAGATTCTAAAAATTATGGAAATGAAATTGATTCACTATCATGGTCCCCTGATGGTAAATATTTGGCTGTTGGTGGAGACAATGGTACAACAGATCTTACAATTTATAGTTTTGATGGTAGTACTCTTACATCAGTAACAACGCAAGAATATGGATCTAATGTTTATGGAATATCATGGTCACCTGATGGTAGATATCTAGCAATTTGTGGACTTCTCGCATCCAAATTTGGGGGCACAGCCAGTACAGACGAAATTCAGGTTTATTGCTTCGATGGTAAATCTCTTGTACCAGTAACATCGCAAAGCTATGGAAATGATCGCTATGTTCGTTCAGTATCGTGGTCACCTGATGGGATATATCTGGCAGTTGGTGGAGTAGCTCCATCATCAGACGACACCGGGTTTACTTACGACCAAATTCGAATTTATCGGTTTAATGGTAGTGCACTTACCGCTGTCACATCACAACCATACAGAACTTCATATTCTTCCAGCGTTGTTCACTCTGTTTCATGGTCACCAAATGGGCAATATCTGGTGATTGGAGGGTATGCTCCAGCGGCCATTGGTGGATTTTCTAATTCTGATGTATTACGATTATACTCATTTAATGGAAGTACACTTACTCCTGTAACATCCAAAAATTATGGGCTGACTGTTCGTTCAATATCCTGGTCACCCGATGGCCGATATGTGGCAGTTGGTGGAAATAGCCCATCAGACAACAACGAAATTCAGGTTTATCGTTTTGATAGAAGTCTTCTTACTTCCATAACATCTCAGGACTATGGAACATCTGGAGTTGTATACGCAGTTTCGTTTTCACAAAGTGGAAAATATTTGGCTATTGGAGGAAAATACGCTTCCAATAATAATGAACTTTGGATTGATACTTGCCAGTACATAAATGACACCTCCGAACCAGCCAACCCAATTACTTTTGGGAATAGTTCTCTAGGATCAACATACGATCTAGACGTTAATATACTTTCCGGGGCACGAGTTGAAATAACAGGAAAAGTAACACACGATCCGGCATAATAAAAAACTTTAATAAAAAAAAGCCCCTTCTAAAACTCAGGGGCTTTTCATTTTGCTTTGACAGAGCTTCTAATACCTTAAGCCTGAAGAGGCTTTAAATGATTTTCTGCGACCAAATCGATGTTCCCTATAAAAATTATTTTGTTCTTGATTGTGAAGATTAGTCTCATTTTTTTTTGCGTTATTATTATATACAATTTTTAAAAGTGCTGCGGCTACATCAAGTGATGTGTACTCTTTAGCAACAAATTGCTGCACTTTGGACGTGTATTTTTCTAAGTTGCCCTCTTGCAGAATTTTTTTTACCTCACTTAATATTTTATTATTATTAAGCACCTCTATCTGATCTGGCAGTGGGATCTGTTGCAACTCTATATTTGCCTGAATGTATCGTTTTATGGCTTTGAAATCAGACAGTTCTCTTTGAGTTACAAAGCTAAATGCCTTGCCTCCACGACCAGCACGTCCGGTTCTGCCAATACGATGAACATAAGATTCTTCATCTTGTGGGATATCAAAATTAAAAACAGCCTCAACATGTGGGACATCTATCCCTCTTGCTGCAACATCTGTTGCAACCAAAATATCTGCATCCCCTTTTCTAAATTTTGCCATAATTCTATCACGTTTTGGCTGTGAGATATCACCATGAATTCCATCTACGGCGTAACCTCTAGATGATAACCTATAAACTACATCGTCAACTTTTCTTTTAGTATTACAAAAGACAATAGAAGATCTGGGATTATTAATATCAATCAGACACGATAATAATTCTATTTTCTTCTTATTTGAGTCTACTTCAAAATAGACCTGTTCAACTGTAGGGACAGTAATTTTCCCGTGAGATATTTTTATATTATTCGGGTTAATTTGATATTTTTTAGCCAGATTTAAAATCTCAGTTGGCATTGTAGCCGAGAATAAAACAGTCTGTCTCTCCCGTGGCGTCTCTTGCAATATCATCTCTATGTCATCACGAAAGCCCATATCAAGCATTTGATCAGCTTCATCAAGCACAACGATTTTAACATTCCGTAAATCAAGTGTTTTTCTATTAATATGATCAAGTAATCTACCTGGGGTACCTATGATAATCTGGACCCCATTTTTTAAGGTTCTTATCTGTCTCTCTATTGGCTGCCCTCCATACACTGGAAGTGCCGAGACGTATTTTTTGTATTTTAAAAACTTATTAACCTCAACTGAGATCTGTATAGCCAGCTCACGTGTTGGGCATAAAACCAATGCTTGAACAACACGATTTAAAGGATCAATTTTTTCTATAAGTGGTATACCAAAGGCTGCTGTTTTCCCTGTTCCGGTCATGGCCTGTCCAACGATATCTCTTCCGGAAAGCATAAGGGGGATAGCTTCGGTCTGAATAGGAAAGGTCTCCTCAAAGCCGATATCCTTAATAGCTTTTAATATCTCTTTAGATAAATTTAGCTCTTCGAATTTTAAATTTTTCATCATAAACGATAATCCTTTATTGCCTAAGTCGAACCACTTTAACATGATTAAATGGTCAAACTTAAAATATATGATTAATTAAAGATTTCTTATGGTTAAGAAAGATACCTTCATACTCTGTAAGGTTCCGAGCTTAGGCATAGATCGCATTTATTAAAGCTATCGCACCACACCCATCTTTATTGAATATACTACTTAGCTTAAAGCATCTACTCTATTTGTCAATAATGTGTCTTATATACATAAAATCACACTAATTAATTGGGCTCTTGCCCAGGAGCAGATCACTAACATTCATAAACCAGTGGAATTTAACGCTCTGGGCTACAGAAATTTCGCCCATAGCGGGGCTTATATGAGTGACCAAAATTATTCTTTTAAAGCTTTAAAAGAGACCAAAGGGTGTGTAATAAATATCCCGACTGTTAAATTAATTTCCCAAGTTGTCGGTATTGGAAACACAAGCGGGATAAATACAGATAAATTTAAAAAATTTAATCTTACACAAGAGAAAGCTTCATGCGTCAAAGCCCCCTTAATAAAAGAGTGTTATGCAAATTTAGAGTGTAAAGTTATAGACACAACTATTTCAGAAAGATATAATATCTTTACTCTTGAGGTTCTGAAAGCCTGGATCACTCCCCTTAATAAAAGACAGCTTACTGTGCATCATTGTGGGGACGGGAATTTTATTGCTGACGGCAAATTAATAAGAGTTAGCCCTAAAAAGAAATAATATTTTATGTATAAAGAAAATATAAAAAGCTTGGTTACTATGTGCCAGGCGACACAAGATATGTTTCACATAAATACAACAAGTGGCTTTACCTGCAATTGTCTGTATCTGTTTTATCACAATAGAGTATTTGTAGAAAATAACTTTGATTATGAAGAGTTGGCTCTTGCCAAAAAATATCATCCAAACAGCCCATACTGTCTATTGATTAATTCTCAAAATATCGATGCGAAAAACAGTTTACCCCCGGATGTTTTTGAATTTTGTATCTCTTGGCCAGCAATGAAGCTAGACTTAAAAGCTATATCTGAGTCACGGTTATTCCAAAATCAACACATCTTAATTAAAGAGATCTCGTCAGAGAAAGAGATTGTTGCTACATGGATCCCCCTTGTGATTTATGAATATAATTCACAAATAATATTAACTGAAGATGATTTTCAAAAAGCTTTTCACGACTGGGAGATTTTTTTTACTTATCTAAAAAGTTCTATTGTGTATAAAAACATGCACTTCTTTTTGGGATATTGGGATGGTACCCCTGTAGCAACCGGGCTTTTTATTACTCAAAATAATGACGTTTATATTCACTGGATCGGGTGCATGCCTGATTTTAGAAAAAGAGGCATAGGCTCAGCAATAACGAGCATCCCACTTGATAATTTTAAAAAACAGGGAATCAAAAGGGCTTTTCTATTTGCCTCTGTGATGGGTAAGCCCATTTACGAAAAGTTGGGATTTTCAGTGATTGGATCTATTGACGTATATAAAACAAAATAGAAAGAATACTATTTAAACAACTTTTCAATAGACTGCCAACTTACAAGGGCACCATGAGCTCTAACCTGTTTAGAAGCCCCTGCAAAAACAACAAAACCCTGTTTGCTTTTATCCTTTGCTAAAGTATTCCAATAATTTAGCCCATCTAGAAATCGCTGATTAAATGTCCTTCCGGCTTTAATTTCGATCGGTACCAGCTTTTGTTTTTCTTCCAGAATACAATCAACCTCATGTTCAGTCTTATCACGCCAGAAATATACTCGGGGGTCAATCCCTTTGTTGTAGTAATTTTTCAAAATATCAGAGATGATAAACGACTCAAAAATATTCCCTTTGTTCGGGTGGCTTGCCAAATCTTCCTGACTAATTTTTAGAAGTGAACAGATTAATCCCGGGTCATAAAAATATAACTTTGCTGTTTTGACTATTCGCTTGCCAAGGTTTACATGATAAGGGCGCAATAGAAAAACTATATAACTCGCCTCAAGAATACTAATCCAACGCTTTACCGTTAAATCACTTACATTGGCGTCATTTCCCAATGCAGTAAAATTAACTAGTTGGCCAACACGCGCAGCACATAATTTTATAAAAGTTTGAAACGCAGTCAAATCCCCGACATTGGTGAGTTGACGCACATCTCTTTCTATATATGTTTGTATGTAATTTTTATAAAGTTTTTCTGGTGGAATATTTTTAGAATAAATCGCAGGATAACAACCCTTGTATAACATCTGTTCTATCTCGTCTGGTAGATTTTCGCTATTCTTAAGCTCCAAAATCGATAAGGGCAAAAGAGTATGAATAGAGATCCTTCCGGCCAGAGATTGAGTTATTGCCTGGTTCATTAAAAAATTTTGCGAACCTGTCAAAATAAAATATCCGGGCTTTTGATCTTGATCAACTAATGTCTGAATATACGACAGTAATTCTGGAACGTATTGAAATTCGTCTATGATAATCCCATGGTCACTTTTATTGGCAACTAAAAATGTTCTTGGATCATTTTTGACAGCTGCTCGTAGGTCCAGATCTTCAAGTGAAAAATAGCTATGCTTTTTGAACAACTCTTTTGCTAAGGTTGTTTTGCCAGATTGACGTGGGCCTAAAATCCCAACCACAGGAAAATATCGAGCCCCATCTAAAATATCTTTAGAAATTTTACGCTTTATCATTTTTTGGTCTCCTACTTATCTTTCCTATTGGACAAATTCTACATCAAATATCGAATTTGTCCAGTTAATAAAATTTTTTAGATAAAATATAATTGCAAAGACAAATAGCCCTGATATCCTTAAAAAATAATTATAAAATCAAATAAGGACCCCTATGCAAATTGTTTACGAAAAAATTTCACTTGATGAATTAAAGAAAATGTCCCAAAAAACTTTTGGTGTATTCATAAAAGCCGTTGTTGACATAGAAAAAGAGATTATAGCAATCGATGCAGTTATGCATGCCGATGAAGAACAGCTTCTTTTAGAAAATGGTTCTGCGCAAGAAAATCTTTGGGGTATTAATCTTTACCCAGAAAAATTCCCTGACAATAGTTGGATAGTATTTGATTCTATGATAAACCTTCGCCCATCATATGGAAACAGAACAAGAGGGGTTGATAATCCAGAGATACAGAAAAAAATAATAGCTATTGTAAATAAATTGGTATCACAATGAAGATGACAAATGTTATACACAAAGATCTCTTGAAATCTGGCCGATGGTTCGAGCTCTCTTTAGTTGAACAGATGGCAAACATAGGATGCGATATCGAACGAGCCATTCAGTGGAAGAAAAATGGAAATCTTGAAGAAAGCAAACGAGCCTTTGAGCGAGCGCTTGAGCTTTTAGATTTCACTAAAGCAGATCATAAAAATAGAGGCGCTAGCCTTAGAGAGATCTGTCGGGTTCGAGAGGCACTTGTGGATCATTTTGTTTATGCCAACGAATACAAGACTACAGATGAACTTTGGCAACAATATTTTTATGATTTCAACTATGCAGCAGCTTTACAACGGGGAAGGTAAACATCTTTTGACAAGATATCTAAAATAGTTTTTTCAAATAACTTTTGATCTGCCCATATTGCAACTTCTACCTCAAATCCATTATTATCTTCAAAAATTTTCCCCATTGACGGTCCATTAAGTTTTACATTTATTTTGACTTTTTTCATTTTTACAATTTTGGGATCTATAACAGAAGCACTTGTTAGAACATCCCAAAAACAATATTGGCCAGTGTCAACGAATGGTTTAAGCATCTTTAGACTCTCATAAACTAGCTGGCAAGGTTTATGTGCTATCTTTTTTCCAACTTGAGCTATAAATTCACTTTTAACCGGAGTGTATTGAGTTGCGTCCAAAGAGATAAGTTTGATATAGATTTTTGTTTTCAAGAGTTCTAAAAATGCCATTGGATTATTGTATATATTCCATTCTGCACTACCGTCTCTGCCTATCTCTGTAACATTACCTCTAATATAAAGTGCTCCCCCCATCATATAAATGCAATGTATTTTATTTTTAAATTCAGGATGTTCTTTTAGAACTTGGGCTATATTTGTGCAAGGACCTGTTTCTAATATATCAACCTGCGTTGACAATTCTTTTAATACTTTGGTAAGTACAATAACCGGGGACAGAATACTTTTAATTTCTACAGTATCAACATTCTCTTCATTATCGATTCTCCATACTGGTAATTGAGCAAGTCCAAATGTGCAGGCTCTCCATTCAGAAGGAAACAGATTGACTCCCTCATCATCACCAATTCCAATAGGGATATCTATTTCTTTTGGAACAAAAAGCTTTTTCAAGCGGGCCATTATAAATGTAGCCGGGTGTGCATAGCAATCGGCTGGTGTGATTGTGATAGCCTTAATTCTATTCGGATTATAAAGTACTTGTAGTGTAGTTGCAATTACATCATCAGCACTACTATCATGATCAATGATAAGTGGCAGCTCATCAGTAAAAGCAGGTGTTAATGGACTAAACATACATAGAAATAACAGTATAAAATTCTTCATTAAAAAACCTTTTTATTATAGCTTCTGGTCTAAAACTTTTATCCAGAAACACTAGCATGGCCGATACTGTTGCTCAAGCATAAATAGTTATTAACATCATATATTGTCGGAGACAAATATTGTTTGCACTGCAAATTCTTTTGGAGGTGATTTTCAATCCACATTTTCAAACTATGGGAACAGTTGAGAAATTAACTCAGGCCGTCGGCTTTAAGAAAAAAATTTTTTGGCAATCATTTTGTATACACGATGCAGTTCGAGAAATAATTGAGCACAAACTAAAATTTTAACTTTTAAAATTTATAGCAAGTACCCATCCAAAATAAATTTACGTGAGCCAATAGGCTAATTGGCATTAGGCTCTGTGGGTAATATCTTTTTATGTTCAGTCCAATAATCGAACTGTTTCTGAACTAATTTTTGATCGAGTTTAATTTTCACTTTAGGTTCTGCTCTATATGGAAAGCATAGGCATTGGATACCTAATTTTTCCATTGTACTTGAAACACTTGAGCATTGCTCTATGAGGTCATCGAAAAAAATAACTTTATCAGGTTTAAATACTATTTTATTTAAAAACTCCATTAATACTGTACCTTTTGGACTGCCTAAGGCGTATAAGATCCCCTTATAAAAGATTGGTGAGTATCCCCATAATGGTGGCAAGTTTTCCAAAATCAGCTCTTGAATATTAAAGCTGCTACTAAAATCTAATCCAACCTGGTTCATGTGGGAAAAGCGCAATTTTTTCATGATTTCGATGCCAATAAATTTGCACAAACTACCATTTGTAAGAGCAAGAATCTTAACATTACGATTTTGCAATTCTTTTATAAGCACTATGGTTTTTTGTTCAACTGGAATGAATTTAATTTTTGAAAAAATTACATTAGCTTCTTTACTTTTGGCTAGTTGCCAATAGATTTCCTTTAATTTTTTCACAAAAGCAGTATCAGAAAAATCAAAATCATCAACGGCTTTAAATAATGGATAAAATATTTTTTCTTCAGGAACAATTAGTGTGTCATCAATATCAAAAATGACCAAAGTCTTAGGGGTTGCTTGTTGTAAAAAATCTTGTACTTGTTCGATAGAATCAATAGAATTAAATTTTTTTATATCATTAAGACAATTTATTTCACACAAAGAAATAAGCATAATAATAATGAGTAACCCGTAAAGCAGATACTTTTTTTTCATTTTATTCTTACCTATTTTCTAATCTTTTAATACATTCACCAAGCCATTTTATTTCGATTTCGTATTTCTTAAAATACATTTTTAAAAATATATTAAAATTTCTGCTTAATATTCAATCTTATCTTTTTTTTGCATCCAAACATTAAATGCCTTTATCGCTTCAGTTTTAATTATCTGAACAGAAATAATAGATCTTTTTGATACAGGCTTTACTAGTTCATCATAAATAAATGAATCGTCAAAGCCTATTTTTTTAGCATCTGTTCTATCGTTGGCATAAAAGATCTTTTCTATTCTTGCCCAATAGATCGCCCCTAAGCACATTGGGCAGGGTTCACAGGAGGTGTATATCACACATCCGGATAGATCAAATGATTTTAGCACTGCACACGCACCTCTAATCGCATTAATTTCTGCATGTGCTGTTGGGTCGTTATTTAAAGTAACACTATTTGATGCCTTAGATAAAATATTCCCGCCTTTTACAATTACAGCACCAAATGGCCCCCCATTATTTTTCACACTCTCAATTGAAAGCTCTATAGCCGTAACCATAAAAGCTTTGTCTTTTTCTTCCATAATTTAAATCCTGTTTAAAAAAATTACTTATCAGAAACATATTTACTCTTAGCCGCAATAACATCCTTTTTAGCTATATGACTGCTCACTACCCTTGCAATATAGCAACTTTTGTTTATTTTAACTGAGTTAGTAAAGCTTAAACACAGGTACTTTACGAATTAAAAATAATTGATAGCGTGTTTTTTATAATTTTATTAAAAGGTTGATATCATCGCTTTCAGATTCAGCCACTTTGATAAAATGTTTTTTAGCCTCTTTGAAGTCTTCTTCTTGAATTGTTTCAAGTGATTTTGTTAACGCCATTACGTAGGCAGTTTTAAGAGCCTGGTTTTCTGGAACCTTAAAATCAGGATCTACTCCAGTCCCTTCCCAATTTGTTTTTGTTATTGGATTTATTGCACGCTTTTCGGGTATAGATGCGACAAAATGTTCACACAGACGACACGTGTAACATGGGTGAGCACCCCCACGAGTGGTCTGGCCAACGATTGTTGCACGCTTTAGATGTTTGAGATTATAGCAAAATTCTTCTGCCCCTGAGAATGTATTGTGACTTGTTAAAATATAAACATCTTTTTTGAATTTTTTTCCCGCAATGTCTGGATTAGTCCAAAACTCTTTAGTTTTATCTTCTTTTCTACAGTACAAATCATTCAAATGTACCGGTTCATCCCCAAACAAATATGAAGAAATCAAGGTTACCATTGCTGGCTCCCCGCCACCATTGTATCGCAAATCAATAATCAATGCGTCCGTGTTTGAAATAAGCGTCATTGCCGCAGCAACTGTTTCTTTGCCTGATTCTGAATCTTTGAATCCTCTCAGGTCAATGTACCCAATATTTCCATCCATTCGCGCTACTTTTTTGAAACCGAAATTAAAGTGCTTATCAAATAGCAATCTTTTAGCCTTTTCTTCTTGAGTAGGGTCTTTTCTTTTTGCTGTGATTTGTAATGATTTGGCGAAGTAGTCGACATGAAGATGTTTGTCTTTGCTTATCAACTGCAAATCCGCAGTGAGTTTCATAGCAAATGCCTTGGCATCGGTTATAGAATCGTATTCCCCATTCTTGAGGCGATCAAAAAGATCAGTTTTAATCTTTTGGGCTGTTTCGGCAAATATATATGACTCATCCAGCTCTCTACTCAAATTGTTGATCACCTCTGAGCGAATTGATGCATCTATTTTGAGCTGTGGCTCTGACAAATTTTTTGTTACTGGCTGATTACAACTGGCTAATAAGACACAAAAGCCTAAAGTTAACAGCATAGACATTTCTTTCATAAAAACTCCTCGCTCTTTTCTTTTTTGGAGAATCAATTTCTTTCATAGCATCGCATAGCATGTGTCTAGAGTCTAACACCAACTAAAAGGGGGTCAATATTTTCATTCTCTATAAAATTTATCGATGTACGCTATACTAACTCAAGTAGCTATGAAATTACACAGAAAAACACATGATATTTTTGAAATTATAATAGCATGGTGAATGATTATGATAAAACAAGATGTAATTGAAGAGGTGAAAAATCGTTTAATTAAGACATATAATCCTATAGCAATTTATCTTTTTGGTTCATATGCCTGGGGTAATCCAACCGAAGATAGTGATCTTGATTTGCTTATTGTAATAGAAAAATCTGATGAACGACGATATAAACGACAACGAATTGGTTTTGACGCTTTATGGGGACTTGGTATTCCAAAAGACCTTTTTGTCTACACAAAAGAAGAATTCGAACAAGGCCTAAAAGATAAAATGTCTTTGTGTTCAAAAATAAAAAAAGACGGAAAGGTACTGTATGCAAAAGCTTGAACGCTCATTATCAACTGCATACAAAGCCTGGTTGGTCAAAGCAAGAAGTGATTTTAAAATGGCTATTGCTGGTGAAAAAGATCCAGAAACATTTGATGGTGCAGTTTACCACACACAACAATGTGCAGAAAAAGCACTAAAAGCTTTTCTTGTTTTTAAAAAACAACCCATACGTAAAATTCATGATCTTGGAATTCTATTAGAAAGCTGTATTGGATTGAGTGATGATTTTATTGAGCTCAAAGAATTGGTACGCGAGTTAAATCCGTATGCTACTTATTTTCGCTATCCAGATGACGAGATGATGCCGGCACACGAAGATGTTTCAGCTGCAATACAAGCAGCTCGTGAAATTTTGCAGTTTGTTGAGGTAAAGATTTCAAAGGCTACGGATCAAAACACGTCTATCTTTTGAATTAAAAAATTTCTTGAAGCTTTTATTATTTAATTAAAGATATTGAACATTACAAAATTGAAATAGCGGGAGTTATACAACTGGCCAACTTCTACTTGTTTTGCACTTCTTCTTTTAGTTTTCTCAATGGGTATGTATCTAAGATAATTCTAAGTGTTTTAATTTTATTTTCTGTATCTAACTCAAAAATATCGACAGCTTCAAATTTAAGTGAAAACTTTTCGTTCCATACGGCTTCCATATACAGGACTTTGCACCCCGCGGCTGAATAACGACTCAATCGTCACTTTGTGAGAAATTTTGAGATTTTTTTGCCAAGCGCCATTCATTTAAAATTTCCTCGACTGATTTTTTCCCGTTGGCGATTTTT
>Ga0233425_10004803_pt1 | contig 22166 bp, 13 predicted proteins | sample Watercolumn_Towu_2_FD_181712 | JGI IMG/M metagenome (GOLD analysis project Ga0233425, IMG submission 181712) | Freshwater microbial communities from Lake Towuti, South Sulawesi, Indonesia - Watercolumn_Towuti2014_140_MG | ecosystem: Environmental > Aquatic > Freshwater > Lake | place...
CACGCCACGCCGCGTCGCGGTCGCAGGCAGCCGACGCAGCGACACAGGCCCAACAGGTGCAGTGGGCAACTGGAAATGCATGGCACTTTTCCCCCGCCGGTGAATCCCGACCTCCCCCAAACCACAAGGAAGTCTACACCGCGGCTCACGCCACGTAAACGGATCTTGGGGCGTCCTCGCCCGTCTGCCGGCATGGGGACAGCCGACGCAGGGCCACCGGATTTCCCCGCTTTGCCGGGAACCGTCCGCCGTCAGCGGCCCGCGCGGGACGCCCAGCGTTCGAGGGCCTGGGCCGGCGTGGCCTTGAACACCTTGGAAAAGGCGTCGTCAAACGGCGCCCCGGCATCCAGCAGTTCCCGCACCTGCGCGAGCTTGCCCCCCGTCGCGATGGTGGTGATGAACCCGCCGGCCGCCAAGGCCGAGGCCGACGGATCGGCGTGACCGCCCAGGAAGTCGGCGACGGAACCGAGCCTCGGCACCGCTCCCAAGGCGTCCTTGCGCCACAGGGCCACGACGTCGGCCTTGGGCGCGACGCGAGCAGCCACCGCACGGCCCGCCCCGCGGGCGAACCACGGCGGTGCGGTTCGCCCGGCGAATGCAGCCGCCCCGATCGCCTCGGCAACGAGCGCCCGGAGGTCGTCCGCATCCCCCGATGAGGGGACGAGCATCGCTCCGTAGACGACGTCACCGGACACACCGGCGTGGCCCGCGACGCCCTTCGGCCTTTCCGAGCCGAGAATGTTTTGCCAGATGGCGGAGTAGTCGAACGCCTGTTTCACGGCGATGAGCACGATCCCGCCCTTGAGGAGCGGCCCCTCGTCGCCGACGAGTTCGCCACGAACCTTGCCCGCCACCTCCGCCGCCACGTCGGCCAGTTCGACCATCCGCGCCGCCGGCAGGTTGCCGATCGCACAGACGCCGGGCCGCGATTCGACCGTCGGCTCCTCGTCGGGAATGGCCCGTCGCCACAGGGCCACGCCCGCGGCCGAGCGAAGCTTCGTGAGCTCGGCGTCGGAGAGCTTCTTCGAGCGACCCGCGGCGGCCAGGTTCTCGAGGGGCGTCGCGGACGTCAGCATGTCGAGCCGTGCGCCTTGGTCGATCCACTTCTCGACGATCGCGATCTCGGCGTCGGGAAGCGGCGGCTTGTTGAGCGGCATCCGCTGACCATCGATGCCAGCCCCACGGAGTTTCTTGACGAGAAGGCTCGCCGCGCCCTTCCCCGGCACCACGGCCGGCGACGTCCGCCCCCCCTTCATGAGGGCGTCCAGCGAGGCCATGCTCAACCCGGCCTCCGTGGCTCCGCCCCCGTGGCACCCCAGGCAACTGCGGGCCACGATCGGGGCCACGTCAGCCGCGAACGACACGTCACCGGGCCGCAACGGGGCCGCCTTGATCGCCATGGCGGGCGTCGCGGCGGGCGGGGCGGCGCCGCCGCCGCGTGCCAGGATGTCGAGGCTGATCGTCGGATCCGTGCCGTCGTACGCCGCGCCCGCGTCGATCCACTTCACGAGCGTGGCGACGTCATCCGACGAGATCTTGCCGCCGCCCCGCGGCATGTCCCCCGTCAGGATCACCTCCACGAGCCGGCTCGCGTTGCCCGCGCCGCGCTGGACCATGCCCGAGCGCATGAGCCCTTCGTAGGATGTCATTTGGAAGTCTCCCTTCCGGCCGGCGACGTGGCAGCCGCCGCACGACTTGGCGAGGATCGGCGCCACCTGCCGGGAGAACGACACGGCCATCGCTTTGTTGCCGACGGCGGGCTTCGGCGGCTCGGCACCGGCCGCGGGTGCGGCCGCAGCCCGGCCCGGCACCACCAGCGCGCTGACATCGACGCCGGCTCGTTCGAGCCGCCGCCGGGCGCCCTCCGCACGGTCGGCCAGCATCTTGAACCCCGCCGGGGGCCGTGGTTGCGACGCCATCGCATCGAGCCCAGCCACCGCCATCGCGAGCGACTTGAGGGCGGCGTCCTTGTCGTCACCCTCGACGAGTTTGACCGCGGCGTCGATCTTCTCGCGGATCTCCTTCGCGTTGGCCGGCTTCACCGGCTCCACGCCTTCAGCCGGGAGCGTCGCGACGGCGACCAGGAAGAGCACCGCGAGCGGGAACGCACGAAGGAGCATCTCGACACCTGCGATGGGGGGTGATTCGTCGCGCCCAGACCCGATGGCCCCGCAGCATACGCCGCACCATCGGGTCGTGTCACGGTGGCCCCCGCCGACCGCGACCATCACTCCGGACGATCCCGCGGAACGTCGGCGAGGGGGTTGGTGCGCCGGAGTTCGCCGCCTCGCTCCCGTCGCCTCCGGCGACGCGGCCCCCGCTCCCGACGTCGCCGGACCGGACGACGCGGTTCCAGCGTCGCCACCGCGTTCGCCGCCGTCGTCACGACGACCGCCGTCAGCCAGAGTACGCCGACGGCCAGCCCCACCCGCCCGCACACCGCGGCCCCGACAGCGTCCCCGAGGGCCGAGAGCAGTGCCCCGAGCCCAAGGAGCACGGCAAGGATGATGGGCAGCAGGACCGTCGCCGCCAGCCCCCAGGCGAGGCTTCGTCGGATCGGATCCTGGTGCATAAGCATGGGCCTCGAAGGGGGCGCCGACACCCCGCTGCCGGGCCCACGCGCTCCCCGGGATTGTCATGGCGGCAAGCCGGGGCAGTCAAGAAATGTTGCCAGCCCCGTTCGTGCCGACACCGACCGTCTCGCGCGGACGGCCGGCGCATCGTGCTCTACACTGATTCCCGCACGAACCGCCGTCCCGAGGCGGTGTTTCGGAGCCCCTCGCATGGACGCACTCCCGCACGCTCCGCCGCGGCCCCGTCGCCGGCGCCCGGCGACGCTCGGCATCGCCGCCGCCGTCGTGCTCCTCGGCGCCGTGGCCCGTGCCGACCGCGTGGAACTCGCCGACGGCCGCGTGCTCGAGGGACGGTTCGCGAAACTGCCGGGCGTGGCCGTCGATCCCCTCGCGGAGGCCGGCAGCGGTACGGCGAGCGAGCCCATCCTGATGTGCGACGACGAACTCTCCCGCACGATGGTGTCGAAGCGGAAGGCGGTGAAGGTGGAAGAGGCGCCGCTCGACGCCGGCATGGAGCGGGTGCGGATCCCGCAGCGAGTGCCCGAGAACGGCCGTCGTGTGGCCGGGGTCGGTGCCATTCTCGAGACCACGCCGTTCGACGCCTTCGGACGGCGCATCCTCTCGCTCGCGACGGCATCGGGACGCGTCGACGTGGTTCAGGGAATCACCGAGATCACGCCCCGCTGGACGCGAATCGAGGGCGTGCAGACGGAGAAGCCGCTGCTGCTCGACATGCGCCTGGCCACGACGTCGATTCCCCCCGACGTTCTCAAGCGGGTGATCGGCCAGCACATCGACCGCACGAGTGCCGATGAGCGGCTGAGGGTCGTGCGTCTCCTCCTCCAGGGCGAGCGCTACGAGGAGGCCAAGCGCGAGCTCGACGAGGTGCTCGCGGATTTCCCGGACCTCAAGGATCTCGCGAAGGAACGCCGCGCGATCGCGCAGCTCGCGGCCTCGCGGCTGCTCGACGAGGTCACCCTGCGGGGCAGGATGGGGCAGGACCGCCTGGCGATCACGATGCTCGAGGCGTTTCCGGCGGAGGACGTCGGCGGTGAACTGCTGGAGGCGGTGCGCGAGGCCCGCGACCGCTACCGCAGCCGCCGTGAGCAGGGCTCACGGGTCGTGACGGCGATCCGCGAGCGGGTGGCGGCGCTCCCCGACGAGGCGGAACGCGTTGCGGCCAACGCGATCTGCGACGAGATCCAGCGGGAGCTTTCGTTCACGTCGCTCGACCGGCTCGCGACGTTCGAGCGCGTCGGCACCGACCCGGCGCTGCCCCCCGACCGGTCCGTGGCGATCGCGATCAGCGGCTGGCTCCAGGGGGCCGCCGCGGGGAACGACAACCTCAAGGTGGCCCTCTCCGCATTCCGCGTCCGCGGGCTGCTCCGCGACTATCTCGCCGCGGCCGATCAGCCGGCGCGCGACGGACTTCTCGCGCGGCTCCGAGGCGAGGAGGCGGGCGACCCGGCCACCCTCGCGGCCCTGGCGGCCAACATGCGGCCTCCGCTCGATCCTCCCGAGCCCGTCTCCCCAGGGCTTTTCGAGATCACGGCCGCGGGGCTCGAGGGTTCGGGCGACGTCCGTTGCCTCGTGCAACTGCCCCCCGAGTACGACCCGCTCCGCCGGTACCCGACCGTCGTCTCGCTCCACGCTGCCTGGTCCACGCCGCTCAACCAGATCGAGTGGTGGGCCGGCATGCCGGGGCCGGACGGCGTGCGGCTCGGCCAGGCCACGCGGCACGGCATGATCGTGGTGGCGCCGGCCTGGGGTGAGCCGCACCAGTCGGCCTACGGTTACTCGCCGCGTGAGCACGCGGCCGTGCTCGGGTCGCTCCGCGAGGCGATGCGCCGGTTCTCGATCGACAGCGACCGGGTGTTCCTCTCGGGTCACTCGATGGGGGGCGACGCGGCCTGGGACATGGCGCTGGCCCACCCCGACCTGTGGGCCGGGCTCGTGGCGGTGGTGCCCTCCGCCGGCCGCTACGTCACCCACTACTGGCCCAACGCCCGCACGCTGCCGATCTACGTGATCGACGGCGAACTCGACCGTGGCTGCATCCAGCGCAACGCCACCGACCTCGACCGCTACTTCTCGAAGGGATTCGATGCGACGTACGTCGAGTACCGCGGGCGCGGTCACGAGCACTTCTCCGACGAGATCCTGAAGGTGATCGACTGGATGGGCCGCAAGAAGCGGACCTTCTTCCCTCGTGAGATCGAGGCGGTGTCGATGCGGCCCTGGGATCGGTTCTTCTGGTGGGTCGAACTCGAAGGCGCCCCGCCGCGCACCGTCGTGCTTCCCGAGCAGTGGCCGCCGGCGGCCGGCGTCCGACCGCTCCAGATCGAGGCGAAGGCGCCCCCCACGAACGCCGTCACGGTGCGGTGCGGGGCCGACCGGGTGCGGGTCTGGCTCTCGCCCGAGTTCATCGACTTCACGCGCCCCGTGACCGTGAGCGTCGACGGCCAGCGGCTCCTCAAGAGGGCCGTCGCCGCCGACGTGCAGGTGATGCTCGAGGACCTGCGCCTCCGGGCCGATCGGCAGCACCCGTTCTGGGCGGTCGTCGAGTCGGTGAAGGGCGGACGGCCGTGACGCGTCAGCGGCTCGCGGGCTCGGCGGGCCGCCGGGCGACCTCCTGCTCCTGCTGCTGCGACCGCGGCAGGACCAGCCCCACGACGTACCAGCCCTGCGACCTGGTCTCGATCGCCAGACCGGAGGTGCCGAAGTAGCGGCGCACGAGTTCGAACTCGGGCAGCGTGCTTCCGTCGATCCGCTGCTCGCGCACCGTACCGGGCTTGCCGTCGCCGAGCATGTCGTTGAGCAGCTGGCCGAAGAGGCTCTTCGACTTCGGCATCGCACCCTGGCGGAGCAGTTCGAAGGTGGGGCGGATCGACTCGTCCTCGCGGCCGAAGCCGCGGGCGGCCGCGGCGGCGGGCACGTAGCGGGCGATCTCGGCCTGCACCGCGGCGTAGTCGGCGGCGGTGGAGAGGGCGTTGCCGTCGACGGTGGCCGCGAGCACACGCTCGAGGATGTCGCGGTGCGACGCGATCAGGAGATGACCACGGGCGACGGCCACCGTGGAGTGGGGCAGAAGCCGCTCCTCCTTCTCGCGGAGCCGCTGGCGGCGGCGATGGGCCTCATCGTTCGTGTCGTGGTCGGCATGGGCCACGGCACCGCCGGGCGTCTCCACCTCGAGCTTGGGGATCGCCATCGAGCGGTCGATCAGTTCCCAGGCGGCCTGTCCGCCGATGTCGATCTTCTGCATGTCGCTGTCGGCGTCCATCACCTTCGCGACGGCGGCGGCCACCTTCGCCTCGTCGGTCACCTCCATCGCGATCACGATCCGCTCGCAGTCGGTGCCGATCGGGTCGACGGCGTCGGTGATCACGGTGAGCCGCTGGCCAAGACAGGCCACGAGTTCCTTCTCGACGTCGACCTGCGGGCCATCGACATCCTCCTTGAGCGAGGCGATGACGTCGTCGAACACGCCCTTCTCGCCCACGATGTCGTCCACGAGCGATTCGGCCGAGCCGAACGCCGTCTGGACGTCCCACTGCATGGCGATCCAGCCCGACACGTCGCGGGTGACCCACGCCGGAGGCGTCACGCCCGCGGCGTTCGGGAAGCGAAGCATGCGGGCGGCGAGGTCGAACCGCTCCACCGAGTCGGGGTCGCGGCCGGGCAGCGGCGGCGCGTAGATCATCGAATGGTGCCGCATGGCATGGCCGCCGTCGCCGAACACGAGCAGACCGCCGGCGGCCTGCACCGCGTCGAAGCCCTGCCGGCCGAGGATGGCGACGTAGTCGGGCCCCTTCCGCTTTTCGCGCGGCGGGTTCGTGGTCTGATAGGCCTTGGCGAACTTGAGCGGATCGATGAACCAGCGGAGCGGCGCCGCGGTCGCCGCGGTGTGACCGCCGCAGTTCTCCACCACCGCCCGATACGATTCGAGCGTGGCGAGGTTGTCCTTGCGCCCCTGGGCGAGGACGGAGAACGCCTGGGCGACCTGCATGGCGTCGTCGCCGACGATGAGCGCCTGCGGCGCCAGCGCGAAGGCGACGCGACGGGCCTTGGCCGGCGTCTCGCCGCGGACGTCGTTGGGATCGGCGGGCAGCTCGAACGCCGTGAGCTGCGGCGGGGCCGACGGCACGGCCACCTTCGTCGCTTTCTGCTCCGCGAGCCGCGTCGTGATCCGGTCCACGACGGCCTTGGCCTCGCCCTCGTGCCCCGTGGTGTCGACGAGGATGATGGTGGCGAGCCGGCCGGGTTCCGCCTCCACCGCCGCGGCGGCGAGTTCACCGCCGGGAAGCTTCTCGAGATCCTCGAGCGTGAGGCCGAGCTTGGCGAGCCGCTGCTTGCCGTTCTTCGAGATCTCCTCGCGGAGGTGGTCGATGAACGTCTTCATCGCGGGGTCGGCGACGAGTTGACCGTACGGCGAGCGGTCGAACTGGCTCTGGAAGCCTCGAAAATCCGCGATGCTGATCCAGGCACGGGTCGTGTCGGGGAAGATCGTCTCACTCGGCGGAAACCCCGCGGCCGCGACGACGGCGGCGGCGAGCGACGCGTGCAGGCCGGCGGTGACGGCAAGGGAACGAAGCCACCGGCGGGCAGTCATGCTTCCTGGCACGAGACGACTCCTCGAATGGTTTGCGGAATCCGCACGATCGACACGATGCGGATGAGTATCGTGCGTCGGCGATGGTTTTCTCGACTCCATCGACCGGCAAAACACGAAACGCCGCCGCCACCCCACGCGTCGGGCAAGGCATCGACGTCGGCGAAGTTTCGCACGATCGCCGAAAACCCTCAACATCACGCGACACCGACTCCGCAATCGTGCATTGCGGCAACCTGCGGACCCTGGCTGAAGCAGGCGACAGAGCGAAGGACGATTCCGCAGTCCCGCACCCACGTGGGTTCGCGCGTCGCCCCTGCCGCGGGCTGGCCCGACGCCGGCCTCGCATCGGGCGGCCCGGCGCGGACGGGTCGCCGATCGCGGTGCTCACCACGGCGACGCCGGATCACCACCGATGGCCCGACGGAACACGAGCGTCGCCCCCGCCATCGCCAGCGCGGCGATAATCGCCAGCGCCGTCTCGCCGTGCCCCCGTCGCACCGCAGGGGCGGCGATGCCTGCCGTCAGTGCCCCGAGTGACGCCAGGACCATAAGCGCCGTGAGCGGGCCGTCGGGGCGCATCGCGGCCGAACCCCAGAGAACCGCCGCCACCGCGGCGGGCCAGGCGAGGATCGCCACCTGCGTCGCCACGATCGCCAGCGCGTGGGACGATGTGCCGGGCACCGCTGGACGGCCGGGCGCCGAGGCCACGAGCATCGACCGCGACACGACGTCGTGAGCGCCCCCGGCGATCGTCGCGGCGGGCGCCGCGAGGCACACGAGCCAGCCCGCCGCCAGCACCGCGTACCACACGGCATGCTCGGGCGCGAGAAAGTAACACGCGGCCATCGCGGCGAGCAACGAGATCATCGCCAGCCATGCAAGCGGCGACCCGCTCGCAGTCTCCACGTCCGTGCGCCATGCGCCACCCGTGATGTCGTCGATGCCGTGCCAGCGCGGCCACCAGAGAAGCAGCGCACACGCTCCGAGCCAGCCCCCCGCCGCCGCCGCCACGCCCGCGCTCTGTGGCGCGAGAACGCATGCCCCGGCGGCAGCCAGACAGATCCCGAGGGCGATCGACGCCACGTCGGCCGGCGCGAGTCCCCGACGCCTTGCGACATGCATCGCCAGACCGGTCAGCATCGCCGTGCCGGCGATGCCGATTGGCGTGGTCGATCGGCAGGCGACCGCCGCGACAAGCGCGCCCGCCGCGGCCCACACGGCCCGCTCTTCCCCTCCGCGCGGCGCGCCCGGCCAACGACGGCCCTGGCTGTCGTCGCCCGGATCGACGGCACCGACCGCCGCCACCGCACCGAGCCCGCCGCACACGATCACGAGCGGCAGAACGGCCGTGAGCGGCGCGGTGGCGGCCATCACGCCAGCCAGCAGACACGCGGCCGCGGCGATCCACGAAGCCGGCCGTCGGGCGTCGATGCGCACCAGGATGGCGAAGACCGCGAGCCATCGCCGGGTCGCCCCCACGATCGATTTCCCGGGCGTCCGCGGGCGATCGGACGTCGTCAAGCCGCTGCGGCCGCCCGTCCCACGCGCCACGATCGCTCACGCCCCGCCGCGTGGCCGCACGCGGCCCTGCACGCGAAGCGGCAGGCCGAGGATGCGCAGGAAGCCCTCGGCGTCGGTCTGATCGTAGGAGCCGCCTCCCTCCATCGACGCGATCGCCTCGTCGTAGAGGCTCTGCGGGCTGGTGCGGCTCTTCACGAGCACGTTGCCCTTGTAGAGATCGAGCACGACCGTGCCGGTGACGGGCCGCTGCGCCTCACGGATGAACGCGAGGAGCGCGTCCATCTTCGCGCAGTACCAGAAGCCGTAATAGACCATCTCGGCCACCTCCGGAGAGAGCCGGTCGCGAAGGTGCACGAGGTCGCGGTCGAGCGTCATCTGCTCCACGAGCCGATGGGCCTCGTAGAGCAGCGTCATGCCCGGCGCCTCGTAGACGCCGCGGCTCTTCATGCCCACGAGGCGGTTCTCGACGATGTCGGTGCGGCCCACCCCGTTGCGGCCGCCGATCTCGTTGAGCGTGAGCACGATCTCGTGCGGCGCGAGGCTTTTCCCGTTGACGCGCACCGGCACGCCCGACGCGAAGTCGATCGTCACCGTCTCGCCCGCCTCGGGCGCCTGCTGGGGCGAGACCGTCATCCCGAACTCGACGAGCGTGAAGCCGTCGGTCGTGAGCTCTTCGAGCAGGCCCGCCTCGTAGCTCGTGTGCAGGCAGTTCTCGTCGGAACTGTAGGGCTTGCCCTTCGAGGCCTTCACGGGGATGTTCCGGGCCTCGCAGAACTCGATCAGCTCCTTGCGGCCGGGAAACCGGCTGCGGAACTCGGCGATCCGCCAGGGGGCGAGCACCTTGATCGTGGGATCGATGGCCTCGGCGGCGAGCTGGAACCGGCACTGGTCGTTGCCCTTTCCGGTGGCGCCGTGGGCATAGACCGTGGCCCCCTCGCGGTGGGCGATCTCGACGCACTTCTTCGAGATCAGCGGCCGGGCGATCGACGTCCCGAGCAGATACGTGCCTTCGTACCGCGCCTGCCACTGCATCGTGGGGAACGCGAAATCGCGGCACAACTCCTCGCGCACGTCCACGATCAGCGCCTTGACGGCGCCGCAGTCGCGGGCCTTCTTGAGGATCGCCTCGCGGTCCTCGCAGGGCTGCCCCAGATCGACGTACACGGCCACCACCTCGTAGCCCTGCTCGATGAGCCAGCCGAGGATCACCGACGTATCGAGGCCGCCCGAATAGGCCAGCACGCACTTCTGCTTCGACATCCCGCTCCTCCGGAAACCGTTCGTTCGATCGTCACACTTCGTGCACGAGGGCCATATTGTGGCCTCCCGTCCCGAATCCCGCACCCGCCACGAGCAGGATCCGGTCGCCGTGCTTGAGCCGGCCGGCCTTGATCCCCCAGGCGGTGACCCGCTCGAGCAGCGTGGTCGTGTCGGGCGTGGCCACCATGGCCAGCGGCGTGACGCCCCAGTAGAGCGCCATCTGCCGCAGCGTGGCGGGGTTGTCGGAGAGGCCCACGGTGGGCACGGCCCCGCGTCGCTTCGAGCGGGCGATCACCGTCACCCCCGAGCGGCTGGCGACCACGAACAACTTCGCGTCGAGCTCGCCCGCGATCCGGCTCGCGCCGTCCACCACGGCCTGCGTGATGGGATGGAGGCCCTCGACGAGGAACTCGGGTGACGGCAGAAACTCCTGAACGGGCACGCCCGCGGAGCCGCGCTGGGCGTGGAACCGCCCCTCGAGGTAGTGCCAGCGGTCGGCGAGGTACTGCTTCTCCGTCTCGCGGGCGATGCGTCGCATCATCTCGACCGCGAGCCGCGGGTGCTCGCCGATCGCCGTCTCGCCCGAGAGCATGCAGGCGTCGGCACCGTCGAGGATCGCGTTGGCCACGTCGGTGGCCTCGGCCCGCGTGGGCCGCCGGGCCTGCTGCATGCTGTCGAGCATCTGCGTGGCCACGATCACGGGCTTCTGGTAGCGCTGGCAGGCGCGAATGATCCGCTTCTGCACCATGGGCATGCTGGCGACGTCGGTCTCCACGCCGAGGTCGCCGCGGGCCACCATCACCGCGTCGGCCGCATCGACGATCGAATCGAGGTTCTCGATCGCCTCGCGCTTCTCGATCTTCGCCACCACGCGGGCGATCGAGCCCCGCGTCCGCAGGAGTTCCTTGAGCAGCTTCACCTCGACGGCCGATCGCACGAACGACAGGCTCACGAAGTCGATGCCGGCCGACGCCGCCCACTCGGCATGCTGCCAGTCGGCCGCGCTCATCGCCGCGACCGAGAGTTTCACGCCGGGAAGGTTGACGCCCTGACGGCTGCGAATCAGTCCCCCCTGCACGACGCGGCAGCGGACCCACTGCGGATTCCGCTCCTCGACCACGAGGCTGATCGTGCCGTCGGCGAGCATGATCGAATCGCCGACGGTCACCTCATCGACGAGCGGTTCGTAGGTGACCGTGAACTCGCCCGGACCGGCCTCGGTGCCGCGGACGAATCGGACCATCTCCCCCTCGGCGCACTCGACCGCTCCGCCCGGCAGCTCGCCGAGTCGGATCTTGGGACCGGCGAGGTCGGCCAGGGCACCGACCGGCCGCGCGAGGTCGGCCGAGATGCGACGGATGCGGTCGAGCGATTCCTGGTGCTCCGCGATCGAGCCATGCGCCATGTTGAGGCGGAACACGTCGACGCCGGACTCCACGAGGCCGCGGATGGCCTCCTCGGATCGCGACGCGGGACCGAGCGTGGCGACGATCTTCGTGCGGACGATCTCGACCGCATCCGGAGGGGGACTGGGCATGGCAACGCTCCTGCGGCAGGCGGGGTGGGGGACGGCGATCGGGGCGGGAGGACACGGGCCCGGGGACGGCGGCGGGCCGAAGGGCACGCATGGTACCACGCCGTTCGCGGCACCTGACGCATGCCCGCGGCCGGCTCGTGCACGCGACGGCCGCGACGAACGCCAAGTCGGATTGGTCACCCCCGATAACTGACAGGCCCCAAAATCCCTCTAAGTTCCCCAGAATGCCGTTCCGCATGGGGGATGGTCGCCACCATCCGTCACGTACCCGAGGACCAAAACATGCGTTGTCATCCGGCCCATCGTCGCCCGTGGCGGCACCTCGGCATCATGTCCGGCGAGCGGCTCGAGGATCGGCGGCTCCTCGCCAACACGGTCGGCCTGATCCTTAACAACCCCGCCGAGGCGTACGGCGGTTACACGCTGTTCGCACCATCGACATCGACCACGACGTACCTCATCGACCAGCAGGGCAACGAGGTACACCGCTGGGCCAGTGACGCAACGCCGATGACGGCCCAACTCATGCCCGACGGCACGCTCTATCGTGCCGAGCGCGTCAACACCGCCAAGCTTTGGGCGCCGGGACAATCGGGGAAGATCAAGCGACTCGACTGGGACGGCAACGTGCTCTGGTCGTACACGCTCGCCAATCCGAACGCGATGATGCATCACGACTTCGAGGTGCTCCCCAACGGGAACGTGCTGCTCATCGCATGGGAGCGCAAGACGTACGACCAGGCGGTGGCCGCGGGCCGTGATCCGAACGACGTGCCTCTTGCGCCCGGCACGAATGTCCGCGAGCTCTGGCCCGACATGGTGATCGAGGTGAAGCCCAACGCACCGCCCGTCGGTGGTGGGCCGGCGGAAGGGGGCCAGATCGTATGGAGCTGGCACCTCTGGGATCACCTCGTCCAGGATCGGTATCCCAACCGGGCCAACTACGGCAGCGTGTCTGGCAACCCTCAACGCGTGGACATCAACTACTACCTGACCGGCGATGGCATGGGGGGCGTGCCGGCCGATTGGACCCACTTCAACTCGATCCACTACAACGCAGTGCTCGATCAGATCGTGGTATCGTCTCGCGAGTTCAGCGAGTTCTGGATCATCGATCACAGCACCTCGACCGCCGAGGCGGCATCCAAGACTGGCGGCCGCGCCGGCCGCGGTGGCGACCTGCTCTACCGCTACGGCAATCCCGCCGCCTACAAGTCGGGCAGCGCGTCCGACCAGCGGCTCTTCTACCAACACGACGCGCAATGGATCGACGCGGGGCTGCCCGGTGCGGGCAACATCCTCGTGTTCAATAACGGGTGGAATCCCGATCCGGCCAAGGCGAGTTCCTCGTCGGTCATCGAGCTCACGCTGCCCCCGGCGGCTCAGCAGTGGTATCTCAACGACGCCCGCACCCCCACCACAACAGGCGTCAAGCAGTTCCAGACCGGCGCCCTCCCAGCGAACACCATCCCGTTGGCCGGTGACTGGGACGGCGACGGCAAGGACACGATCGGACTCTACGATCCGCTCGCGAAGCGATTCACGCTGTTTGCCAAGGCGGACGGCTCGACCGAGGCCTTCCGCACGTTCACGGTGCCGACCGCCGCAGCCGGTTGGCAGCCGATCACGGGCGACTGGAATGGTGACGGCACGGACACGGTCGGGTTCTACGACCCGAACGGACGGACGTTCCACCTGAACAACTCCGTCAACGGCTGGACACCGCAGGGGCTGGTGTCGTTCTCGATCGTCACCGCCGCGCCAGTCGGCAGGGCCGCGCGGGCGATCGTCGGCGATTGGAACGGCGACGGAACGGACACGGTCGGGCTCTATGACCCGGCCACCAACATCTTCCGTCTCAGCGACGCCCTCAACCGCTGGGGCACCGCCCGCGGAGTGGACGTCACCGTGTTCAGGCCCAACCTGCCCTACCTGCTCCCGGCGAGCTGGATCGCCGTCGCCGGAGACTGGAACCGAGATGGCAAGGCGACCGTGGGGCTCTACGACCCCGCGGCACGCACGTGGTACTTCAACGACCGTACCGATGGATCGATCACGACCGTGACGTCGGTTGCCACCTCCTACGCCAGCGCGTCGTGGAAGCCGCTGACCGGCGATTGGAACGGTGACCGCACCGACACGCTCGGCTTGCTCAACACCGACTACTCTCAGGGCAGCTACGCGAAGACCGGCGCCGTGTATGGCCCGACGTCGCCCACCTGGACCTATTCGGCCAATCCGCCTGCATCGTTCTACGCCCGGATCATCTCGGGTGCCCAGCGACTGCCCAACGGCAACACGCTCATCAACGAAGGCACCGAGGGCCGGTTCTTCGAGGTGACGAGGGCGGGCAAGATCGTGTGGGAATACAAGAGCCCCGTGATCGCCAACGGCGCCGTGCTCGCCCAAGGCCAGAATCCTCCGCTTCTGCCCGGCCTCGGGATTCCTGGCGTCTTCCAGAACCTCGCCTTCCGCGCATACCGCTACGCCGCGACGTTCCCGGGGTTCGCCGGCAAGAGTCTGACGCCGAAGGGGCCGATCGAGCGGCCGGCGGCCCCGTCTTCGTCGGCCCTGAGGGCGCCCGCCACCGACGGTGCCATGAATCTCGCGTGGGCTGCGTTCGCCGCCGATCTCCAGACTCCGTCGCCTGGCGGAACGAAGCCACGTCGCTGAATCGCCGCAGGCGAGATTCGCCGCGGGAGCCGCCCTGCCACCGACGGTACACTCCGACGCCGGAGGACGTGGCCCATGTGGCGTGACCGGAGGGTGATCGTCGCGGGGGGCACGGCCGGGTTCGGCCTCGTGCTCGCCCGCCACCTTGCCCGCGCGGGGGCGCGGGTGCTCATCGTGGGGCGATCGTCCGACGGCGTGCGCCGCGCCCTCGAGGTCTGCGACCGGAGCGGCGTGCCCAGCGCGGCGATCCACGGGATCGCCGCCGACCTCGGCAGGGCAGGGGAGGGGAACCGCATCGCGGGCGAGGCGCTCCGCCTTCTCGGCGGCGTCGACGACCTCATCTGCTGCGTGGGTCGTTCCGGACGCGCACGGATTCTCGACACGTCCGACGACGCGCTGCGTGACTATCTCGCCGCCAACCTCTTCTCCGCCACCGAGCTCACCCGCGCCGTCGCCGACGACGTGGCCGCCGCGCGGGGCCACGTCGTCTTCATCGGCAGCCTCGCGGGCAAGGTCGTCACGCCCTTCATGGGCCCCTATGCCGTGGCCAAGTCGGCCCTCGCGGCCTATGCCGACGCGGTACGGATCGAGCTGGCGCCGCGAGGTGCCCACGTGCTGCTCGTGTCGCCCGGGCCGATCCGTCGCGCGTCGGACGATCCGGCCGCCGACCGCGCGATCGACCGCTACGCGGAGGAGGCGGCCGCCGCAGGCCTGCCGACCGCCGCCACGGCGCCCGGTGGCTCCGCGCGCCTCCGCCAGCTCGACCCCGACCGTCTCGCGGCCCGCGTCCTCGACGCCTGCCGACGTCGCAGGAGTGAACTCGTGGTGCCGGGGAAGGTGGGTTTTCTCGCCGGGCTCATCGAGTGGTTCCCCGACGCCGGTCGCCGCCTTCTCGCCCGGCTCACCGCGGCGCTGGCAATCGCGATCGCGATCGACGGCCCGGGATCCCTCGAGGCCGTCGAGCCGTCGCAAGAGGATGAGATCCGGCGGGGATCGGAGACCGCCAAGGGGGGCTTTCGCAACGAGGTGGATGTCTGCGATCGCTTCAACCGCTGGCGCGAGGATCCGGATGGCCGGGCGTGGCTGGCGATCCTCCATGGTGGCACCGACGACGTGACGTCGGTGCATGCGGCGACGCTGCACGGCGAAAAGGCCGACATCGAGGTGCGGATCACGACGCCCGCCGGTGAGACCCGTCACGGCATCTCGATCAAGCTCGTGAGCACTCCCGAGGGGTTCAACCAGATCGACAAGCGCCGGCTCGCGGCGTATGCGTCGATGTGGGACATGCCGGCCGACGTCCGCGAGGCGCTCGCGCTGTTCGTGGGCGAGTCGCCGCCGACCGCTCCGAGCCGCAGCCCCGAACGGACCTTCCTCACCGAACTGCCGCCGGCCACGCAACGGCGGGTGGTCGAGTTCTTCACGATTCATCGCGAGACGATCGTGTCGGACCTGTTCGCCGGTGACGGCCCGCACGCCGCCGGCTGGCTGCTCGTCACGTGCCGCGGTGATACGACGGGGGCACGCCGCTCGGTCCTCCTTCCCACCGCCGAGGCTGCCACCTTCTTCGGCACCGGGGAGGTCGCGATCACGCCGGCGGGCAGCCTCCGAATCGGCCGGATCACGATGCAGCGCAAGGGGGGCGACAACGGCCGCGACACGGCGCGGATGCTGCAGTTCAAGATCGACCCGGCCGACCTTTTGGATCGGGCCGGGTCTGGTACGCTTTCCCCGGGTTCGCGGCCGGTCGCGGACACGGATCGAGGCGTCGGGGAGGATGTCGATGGCACAGGCAGGTGAGGCGTTCGCGGGGATCGGGAAGATCCGGTACGAGGGACCGCAGTCGAAGAACATGCTGGCGTTCCGCCACTACGACGCCGACGCGCTCGTGGAAGGCAAGCCGATGCGCGAGCACCTGCGGTTCGCCGTCTCCTACTGGCACGCCTTCCGCGGCACCGGCAGCGACCCCTTCGGCCCCGGCACGATGATCCGCCCGTGGGAGAAGGAGGGAGATCCGCTCCAGGCCGCCCTCGCCCGCGTCGATGTCGCCTTCGAGTTCCTCGACAAACTCGGCTGCGACTTCTACTGCTTCCACGACCGTGACGTCGCTCCCGAGGGGGCGACGCTCGCCGAGAGCAACAAGCACCTCGACGCCGTCGCCGATCGGCTCCTCGCCCACCAGCAGCGCACGGGCAAGAAGCTCCTCTGGGGCACGGCCAACCTGTTCTCGAACCCGCGCTACGTCCATGGTGCGGCCACGAGCCCGAACGTCGAGTCGTTCGCCTACGCCGCCGCGCAGGTCAAGAAGGCCCTCGAGGTCACGCATCGCCTCGGCGGCGCCGGCTACGTCTTCTGGGGAGGCCGCGAGGGCTACCAGTGCCTGTGGAACACCGACATGAAGCGCGAGATCGACCACCTCGCGCGGTTCATGCACATGGCGGTGGACTATGCAAAGGAGATCGGGTTCACCGGGCAGTTCTACTTCGAGCCCAAGCCGCGTGAGCCGATGAAGCACCAGTACGACTTCGACAGCGCGACGTGCATCAACTTCCTGCGGACGTACGGGCTCGAGAAGCACGTGAAGATGAACATCGAGACCAACCATGCCACGCTCGCCGGCCACGAGATGCAGCACGAGCTGGAGTATGCCGGCATGCAGGGCTTCCTCGGGTCGATCGACGCCAACACCGGCGACACGCTCGTGGGGTGGGACACCGACCAGTTCCCCACGAACATCTACCTGACGACGCAGATCATGTACTCCATCCTCAAGTACGGCGGTCTCGCCCCCGGCGGGATCAACTTCGACGCCAAGGTCCGTCGCGAGAGCTTCGAGCCCGTCGACCTGTTCCACGCCCACATCGGCGGCATGGACGCGTTCGCCCGGGGCCTGAAGCTCGCCGCCGCGATGCGGGCCGACGGGGCGATCCAGAAACTCGTCGATGAGCGCTACGCCTCGTGGTCGGGCCCGCTCGGCCGCCGGATCGAGGCGGGCACCGAGAGCCTCGCGTCGCTCGAAAAGGAGATGCTCGCCAAGGGCGAGGCCGCCCCGTGCACGAGCGGCCGGCAGGAACTGTTCGAGAACGTCATCAACACCTACCTCTGAGCCCTGCCGTCCGCACGGGAGGGAACGGGGCCGGCGAACCTCGGGCGGCCGATGCGATGAAGCGGCGACGCGACGTGGCGGAGGGAACTCGGTTCGTCGGGGCGGTGGCGAGGATGGTGGCGGTCGCACTGGCGTGCGGCGTGGCGTCCGCCCCGGCGGCGCCTCCGCGCGGCTTCGCCACCGACGCATGGAAGCTCGAGCGGATCGTGCTGCAGGACGGCCGACGGCTCGAGGGGCTCGTGATCGCACCCGATGCGGCTGCGGGCGATGCCGAGGGGGAGATCCGCTTCGCGCAGGTCGTCCAGCCGCCGGGCCGGCCGATGTACGTGATCACCTGGGGCCCGCTGCCTCGGGAGTCGATCAAGGTCGTCGAGCACCTTCCTCCCGCCGACCACGAGGTGCTGGTGGGCCGCGTCACGTCGTTCCTCGAGAGCCGGCAGCGTCGCGGCGATGCCGAGACGGCCATCCATCTCCGGCATGGCGGCGAGGAGGGACCCTGGCGATACGACACCGACGACTTCACGGTCGAGAGCACCGCCGACGCCGCCACGACGCGAACCGCGATCGTCACGCTCGACCAGGTGTTCGGAGCGCTGCGGGCGCTCGTGCCCGGCCCGCGGCCGGGCGACGCCGCCCTGATCCGCGTGCGTCTCTGCGGCTCGAGCGCCGAGTATCGCTCGGTGCAACGCGAGCTCGGCATCCAGATCGACAATCCGGCGTTCTACGTGCCGGCACGCCGCCTTCTCGTGGCAGGAGGTGACATGTCGTCGCTGGCGGCCGGCACCGCGGCCATCGAGGACGGTCTCGCCGCCACCGACCAGCGGTACGAGGAACTCGACCGGCTTTTCGGAGACCGGCTCAAGGCTCTGGCCGCCGACCTCGAGGGGCAGGGGTTCCCGGCGGCCAAGCGGGCCGAGATCGTCCAGCTCGCGCGGCAGCGATGGGAGCGCGAGCGGGCGAGCGAGAACATGAAGATCGCAACGGCCCGCCGTGAGAACGCCGGCCGACGGGATCGCGCCGTGGCCGCGTTCCGACGACGCCTCGCGCACGAGGCGTGGCATGCCTACGCCGACGCCGCACTCGCGCACGACGGCGCCGGCGGGCTGCCCCTCTGGCTCGACGAGGGCCTGGCGCAGGTGATCGAGTCGGCCCCCCTCGAAGCCGGCGAACTGCGGCTCGACGCGCCCGATCCCAAGCGTCTCGCCGCGCTCCAGGAGGCCCTGCGCGGCGGCACGCTGCCATCGGTGGCCGAACTGGTGCAGGCGGGGCAGGAGCAGTTCCTCGCGGGGCACGCCGCGGACACCGATCCCGGCCGCTTCTACCTCGCCGCCTGGGGCGTGGCGCTCGACCTCGCCATGCTCCGGCCGGTGCTCTCGCCCGATCGACTGGCCGGCATCACCGCACCGGCCGACGACGCCGTGGCCGCGTTCGAGCGACTGGCGGGGGAGCCGATCGACCGATACGACTCCGGCTGGCGACGCCGGATCCTGACGCTGCGACCCGGGCGGGCGGTGGCCCCGGATGGCGCCTCGCCCGTCACGCCGGCCCGCTGACGGGAGCCGTCGCCCGCTCGACGGCGGCACGGATCTCCGCCTGCCGTGCCACGTCGGTGAGCTTGCGGCCTTCTGCCGTCGTGACGTGGAAGGCATCGACGACCTGGTCGAGATAGGTGCCGATCTTGGCTGCGCGGACGGAGAGCCCCGCGTCGAACAGCGCCTTCGCGACACCGTACAGGAGCCCCGGCGCATCGGGAGCGAAGACTTCCAGGATCGTCGCGTGCCGCGAACTCTCGTTGTCGAACGTCACCCGGACGGGCTGTGTCGCCACGGCGGCCACCTGCGGCGCGAAGGGATTCCAGCGTTGGGCGAAGTCGGGCGGACGATCGCCGAGGATCGCCCCCCGGATCGACTCGGCGATGTCGGCGAGCCGATCGGGCGGCGGCTCACCGGAGAAGTCGTGGTCGAGCACGGTGTAATGGTCGATCACATGGTCGCCGGCGAACGTGTGGATGTCGGCGGCGAGGATCTCCAGCCGCTGGCTGGTGAGCGAGCCGGTGACGCGATGAAAGATGCCGGCGGCGACGTCCTCGCGCGTGCCCACGGTGACGAGCACCGTCGAGGTGTCGGGATGCCAGCGGGCCGTGGCGAACACACCGCCTCGCGGCAGCCGCGCGAGCCGTCCTAGCTCCTCGACGATCCGCGCCGCGGGGGTGGCCCCGAGGTAGGCGGCGGGCAGCTCGTGGGCGAGCCGCACCACGGGGTCGTCGTCGCCGCGGTCGGCGAGCAGCGCCGCGAGCTCCCTCCGCGTGCGGTCGGCCGCCACGCTCGGCCCCTCACCGTCGAGAAACCCGCGGGTCCGGTAGTAGAGATCGCCGAGCAGATCCGCCTTCCACTTCGTCCACGTGCCCGGCCCCACGGCGGAGACGTCTGCCGCGGTGAGCAGGGCGAGCATCCGCAGCACCTCGGGCGAGCCGACGTCGGTGGCGAACCGCACCACGATGCTGTCGTCGCCCACATCCCGACGGAACGCCAGATGCGCCATCACGAGGTGGCGGCGCACGAGCGTCTCCACGATCTCGGCCTCGTCGGCCGGGAGACCGAGCCGTGCGGCCACGTCGACGGCGATCCGTGCACCGAGCTCGCTGTGATCCTCCACGAAGCCCTTGCCGATGTCGTGGATCAACAGCGCGAGGAGCAGCGGCCGCTTGCGGGTGAGGGCGCGCCACTCGTCGCCCAGCCATCCGGGGTCGTCGGCGAGCGCGGCGGCCCGCTCCACGGCCAGAATGCAGTGCTCGTCGACGGTGTACTTGTGGAAACTGTTGAACTGCAGCAGGTTCCGGGCGTGGGCGAACTGCGGGATGAGGATCTCGAGCACGCCCACCTCGTGCAGCCAGCGGAGACCGGCTGCGAGCCGGGCGGGGTGCGAGAACAGTCCGAGAAAGGCGGCGTTGGCGGCGGCGTCGGGCTCCCGAGGGAGCGACGGCACCGCGGCCCGGACGGCGTCCCACGTCTCCCGGGCGATCGGCAGGTCGTAGAGCATCGACAGTTCGGCCAGCCGCACGATGCCGCGCACGCTGCCGGTCACCTGCGGAAGGGCGGCGGTGTACGCCGAGACGTCGAGGGGCCCCACGCGGAACGCGCCATCGACGTTGTGGCCGAGCAGCCCGCGGGCGATCGCCCCCACCGGGCTCGCGCGGCGCAGGGCCCGCACCATCGTCTCGGCCACCAGGGCCACCCGCCTCGTGTGGCCGAAGTACTCCCGCATGAACCGCTCGACGCCGAGCATGCCCTCGCTCGACTCGACGCCGCGGGCGGCGGCGATTCGCACCTGCTGGTGGCGGGTGAGGTCGTCGGCCGCCTTGCCGGCGGCGAGGTGGAGGTCGGTGCGCACGCTCATGAGGAAGTCACGGGCGTCGCGGATCGCGTCGGCGTCGGCCCGGGCGAGGCCGCCGGCGAGTGCGAGGTCGTCGAGATTCTCCGCGCCGTAGACGATCCGCCCGATCCAGCGCACGAGCTGGACGTCGCGCAGCCCTCCTGGCGACCGCTTCACGTTGGGCTCGAGGAGCGCCACCGTCTCACCGAACTTGTCGGCCTCGTCGCGGCGGGCCGCGATGATGCGTTCGAGGTGCCGGCGCCGCGCCCGTGCGACCGCCTGCGCCAGCCGCTGCTGGAGTCGGGTGAGGAGCCCGAGGTCGCCCGCGAGCGGGCGGCAGTCGAGGAGCGACGTGAGGATCGTGGCGTCGCCCGTGGCAAGCCGCACGGCCTCCGTCACGGTCCGCACGCTCTGCCCCACATCGAGCCCCGCGTCGAAGAGATCCTGCACGAGCCGTCGCGCGACGTCGGCCACGATCGGCGCGGCGCGGCCGTCGTGAAGGAGCATGAGGTCGAGATCGGACCAGGGGGCCATCTCGCGCCGTCCGAACCCGCCGTGAGCCACGAGCGCGGCGTGCCGGAGCAGCCGCTCGGCGTCGGAGGGCGCGAGGTCGGCGACGATCGCGTCCCAGATGCCGCGGACGATGCCGTCGAAGAGTTCGGTCGCGAGCAGGCAGCCCGCCCAGCCCTGCGATCCGGCGGCGTGCTGCGCGGCGATCCGCGTGCGGGCTTCCGTCACGGCGGCGGCAGCCCGAGCCACCGGCGGGCGGTGGTCCGCCGCACCGTCAGACCTCATGGATGGACCCAGGGATCGTCCGCGACCCCGGCCTGGCGGTTGGCCACCCTCGCGAGCACGAACAGCAGGTCGCCGAGCCGGTTGAGGTACTCGATGGCGTTGGCGGGGATCGTCGTCCCGTGCTGCGCGGCGAGCGTCACCACGCGGCGCTCGGCACGGCGGCAGACCGTTCGGGCCACGTGGAACGCCGCCGCGAGGGGCGTGCCCGCGGGGAGGATGAAACACGTCAGCGGCGGCAGCGTCGCCTCGTGGCGGTCGATCTCCTCCTCCAGCGCCTCGACGTGCCCCGTCGTGATCCGCTCCTGTCCTGCTCCCGGCGTGGCGAGTTGGGCGCCCAGGTCGAAGAGCTCGTTCTGCACGCGCCGCAGGAGCGGATCGAACACCGACGCGACCGAGTGCGTCCGCACGGTGCCGAGATGGCTGTTGAGTTCGTCGACCGTGCCGAAGGCCTCGATTCGTGCGTGGTCCTTGCGCACCCGAGGCCCGCCGAACAGGCCGGTCTCGCCAGCGTCACCCGTCTTGGTGTAGATCTTCATCCGCGCCGAAACCTCCTCCGCGGCCGAGCGACCGCACGTATACTGGTGGCCATGCGGCAAACGTGCAACTGGATCGCCGTCGTGCCCGTGCTCGTGGCCACGGCGTCGTGGTTCGGTGTCGCGTCGTGCGCCATGGCCGACGACATCGGCGCGGTCGGTTCGTCGCTCGAGAAGCGCTACC
>Ga0233425_10004804_pt1 | contig 22162 bp, 20 predicted proteins | sample Watercolumn_Towu_2_FD_181712 | JGI IMG/M metagenome (GOLD analysis project Ga0233425, IMG submission 181712) | Freshwater microbial communities from Lake Towuti, South Sulawesi, Indonesia - Watercolumn_Towuti2014_140_MG | ecosystem: Environmental > Aquatic > Freshwater > Lake | place...
TTGGAACCGGCCCCTATGTCCTTAAGGAATGGCTTCCAAACAGAGAGATCATCCTTCTGAAAAGGAAGGGCTATTTTGATTCTCCTGCGCTGGTGAGCGGCATTATTTACCGGATTATTCCGGAAGACCTGACTGCGATAACCGAGTTTGAAATTGGCAATATTGATGTTATTACAATACCTGCATCTGAATATTCACGGTACCGGCGCGACCCAAAGTGGCAGCCCATGATTTCCTCGATCTTGGGGTTGAATACCTACTATCTTGGACTCAACTGTTCAAAGGCTCCGTTCAGTAATGTGAATTTCAGAAAGGCTGTGTCGTATGCCATTGACAGGGGCAAGATATTGCGGACCCTGTATGAAAACAGGGGAAGGACAGCCTATGGGCCGGTGCCTGATATCATGCGTCTGTGGGAAGTCCCTTCGGGTTATCAGTACAATCCGGAAAGGGCAAGAGGACTTATCAGGAAGGAGGGATTGAGCAATGTAAGCCTTAATTTAACTATAACAGCAGACCAGGAGGTTGTGGATATCGCGGAGGTTATTCAGTCATACCTGAAAGAAGCGGGGATTTCAGTCAAAATAAAGCAGCTTGAATGGAGTGCCTACAAGGAAGCGGTCAACAAGGGGGAGCCGGACATGTTTTACCTGAGCTGGTGGGCGGATTACCCGGACCCGGAGAATTTTCTTTTCCCGCTTTTTCATTCATCCAATCACGGACCTGCCGGAAACAGGACCAGGTACACGAACCATACTGTTGATTCATTGATAGAAAAGGGGCAGCACTCCCTTGACAGTAAAACAAGCGCAATTTATTACTCGAAGGCAGAGGAAATCATTGTTGATGAAGCGCCATGGGTACCTTTCTGGCATAGAACCGACTTCACAGTGAGGCAGCCATGGATACGTAATTACAAAATATATCCGATCTACAGCATGGACAAAGGGACTGAGCTATCTCTTTGACCCGATTGTATTATTCGGGTTGATTATGTCTTCGGCTTTCTGAATCTATCGAGAGACACTATTTTCTGATCCGGCACTTTCTCCGGTTCAACACCGGTTCCTGCGGCTTCTGAGGTATCTGCATTGTCCCACCTGTCCAGCCTGACCCGCGCATCCGGAGAGAATACGACCATGATATCGTCGCAGTGAATGTAACATTTCTCTCCGGAATTTCCAGGTCCGAATCCAAGGGTTGCGGTAATGCTCCCGTCCTCTGCCCACTGGAGGCTTTTATGGTTCTGGTTGTTAAAAACCAGGATAATACCTTTTTCCTTTTCTTCTTCGGTGAACCCCCTTTTGCCGATAACAGTGCGTTCTGAATGCCGTATCAGTGTGAAAACACGGCCATAGTCATTCAGAATATCGTAGAAGAAACTCTGTAAATATCTGATCTGATTCTTCATCGGGTCAAGGCACTAAGAAGACCTTAAGTATGGGCACATTATCTATAAAAACCATCCTGCCCCCTGGTCGCCTTCGGCGCCGCCAGAGGCGGGTAACCTCCCTTTGCCAAAGGGAGGCAATATGCCCCTCTTTGGTAAAGAGGGGTGAGGGGAGATTTATCAATAATGTCACCTTGCTAATGATCGCCTTAGTAAACAGGTGTTATTTATTTACGATTACCCTTGCCGCGTTCACGCTTATTTTATATCCGCCTGAAACCATGAAATACCCTTTGTACAGATCTGACAAATCGGTTATTCTGGCAATATACCAGTTTGTATTCCGGGCTTCATGCTTGTTCCTCGGGGCACGGTAGACGTCACCTTCAGCAACATCGATCATAATGACTTTGGTTCCAAGCTTCAGGTCCTGCGGTTCCGCGATACGGGTTGACCAGAAGTATTTTGTCCACATCTGTTTCCCGTCATCTACCTTCATAAACTCTGCTTCTCCTTTGGTCTGCTGGGTAGGCGGGGTCATCATTTTTGCAACATGTACGTAAATCCATGCCTGATCTTTAAAGGGGACATGCGAGATGAAATAATCATCGGGCTGGATGTAATGGTCGTCATCGTCTCCGGAAGCCTGAACCGGCAGTGGTTTTGAAGGTTTTTTCGGACGTTCCTTTTCAGGATTCGCGGCAGGCTCAGGCGTTTCCTGCTTATCCTGGTCATTTGTTATCTTATTGTAGAGCCATTCCTCTGAATCCCTGAAGGTATTGTCAATGAGCGACCCGGCAAAAGCAATGCCGGTTAATCCTATAACCACCAGAACTGAAATAATAAACAGAGCTTTTTTCATATAATCCTCCTTTTCAATGGCAGTTTGTTTTTATGTCTTTACAATACCAGAATGTCCCCTGAAACCTCAAAGATAAAATCTATTTCAACAGGTGAGTTAAGTGGAAGCACATTAACACCGATTGCTGAACGAGCGTGCCTGCCTGCCTCACCGAAAATATCAAACAGCAAATCCGATGCCGCATTCAAAACCCTGGGCTGTTCAGTAAAATCAGGAGATGAAGCTATATATCCGGTCAACTTCACGCACTTTCTGACATTATCAAGTTTAACTATGGCTGATTTTATTATGGCAAGGGCATTGATTACCGCCTGCCTTGCATCCTGTCCGGCTTCATCAACTGATATGTTTGCTCCAACTCTTCCTGTCTTCGAGAGTTTTCCGTCCCGCAGCGGGAGTATTCCGCTCAGAAACAGGAGATTTCCCGTAAGAATACACGGAACATAGGACCCGAGCGGCTTTGGTGCCGGAGGCAGGGTAATTCCGAGTTGTTCTATTTTTTCTTCAATTGTCATTTAATAACAACTGCTGCTTTGAAATATGCGGTTTAACCCTGTTATTAACAGTCTTATAATAGTATTTACAGGTTTTTATTTTATATCCGTCATGCCCGAGGCCTGCCCTCAAAGTCTGTAATTGGAGGTTTTCAGTCGGGCATCCAGAAGCCTGGAACTAATAGATTCCCGCCAAAGACCTGCAGGAATGACTCACATAAGAATATGCATACTATTATGAAACCCCTGTTAAAGCCTGAACATACTATTTTACAGTCCAAGTTCTTCCGGGATTCCGATTCTTCCAAGGATTGCAGATGCTGCCGCAACAGCAGGGTTAGCCAGATATACTTCGCTCTCCGGATGCCCCATCCTTCCCACGAAATTCCGGTTTGTGGTTGCGACAGCTTTTTCACCCTTTGCGAGAATTCCCATATGACCTCCAAGGCATGGTCCGCAGGTAGGAGTTGATACGGCTGCCTCTGCTTCAACAAAGATGTCAAGTAATCCTTCCTTCATGGCCTGCCTGTAAATCCTTTGTGTTGCAGGTATCACAATCATGCGTATATTCGGATTGACCTTTCTGCCTTTAACAATTGACGCTGCCTCACGCAGATCCTCGAGCCTTCCGTTTGTGCATGAACCGATAACCACCTGATCAATGCTTACCTCAAAGAGTTCAGCCGCGGGCCGTGTATTTGAGGGAAGATGTGGACAGGAAACAGTCAGGGGAATTCTTGAGCAGTCATATTCCCGGGTATCGGCATAGTGAGCTTTCTTGTCAGATTTATAATAAACAGGGGTCCTTTTGGCCCTTTTACGCATATAAGTTTTCGTTATCCTGTCTGGTACTATAATCCCGTTTTTGCCGCCGGCTTCGATTGCCATGTTGCATATAGTAAGTCTTCCGTGCATGGGGAGATCCCTGATAGCCTCTCCTTCAAATTCGATTGCCCTGTAGAGTGCGCCGTCAACTCCGATATCGCCGATTGTATGGAGTATCAGGTCTTTCCCGCTAACCCATTTGTTCAGTTTTCCATAGTAGATGAACTTCATGGATTCAGGTACCTTGAACCAGCAGGTCCCGGTTGCCATGGCGGCGGCTACATCCGTTGAGCCTACACCTGTTGAGAAAGCCCCTATTGCGCCGTATGTGCATGTATGACTGTCAGCGCCGATGATCAAATCTCCGGCGACTACCAGGCCTTCCTCAGGAAGCAGCGCATGTTCTATACCCATCCTTCCGACCTCGAAGTAAAGGCTGAGGTTATGTTCCCGTGAGAAATCACGGAGCATCTTGCATTGCTCTGCTGCCTTGATATCCTTCTGTGGCGCGAAATGGTCAGGGATCAGAGTTATTCTGTCCCTGTCGAATACGTCATGTGCGCCGATTTTTCTGAATTCAGTAATGGAGATTGGCGCGGTTATGTCATTAGCGAGGATGAGATCCACTTTCGCGTTGATAAGTTCGCCAGGGGAGACTGTTTTTTTACCGGAATGTGCAGAGAGTATTTTTTCAGTGATTGTCATTATTCCTCCTACTTTTTGCTTTCGAAAGCCTTTCCTGCCGCAAGGACAAAGAATATTGAGGTGCCTATTAGCACAGCAATATCTATTATATACGAAAAATCAGGACTCATAACTCCCGTTTTATGTGTGAAGATTGCATGCTTCATCGCATCGATGCCATAGGTCAGAGGATTTGCCCTCGATACGAACTGCAGGAAAACGGGAAGAAGTTTGACGGGATACATAGCCCCGGACAGGAAGAACATCGGCATAATGATGAAATTGATGATAACGCTGAAGCTTTCATAATTATCGTAGAAAGTTGCAAGGACAATCCCGAAAGCTGATATGGAAAACGAAAGCGCTATGCATATAAAAATGACTTCAGCTATTTGTCCTATGCCGAGACTGAGCCCGATAAAAGGAAAGAATGCAAGGATGATGATTGCCTGAAAAGTTGACAGAACAGTTCCGCTTAACGCTTTTCCGATTACGATGGAAAACCTTGACACCGGAGCGACAAGGATTTCTTTCAAAAAACCGAATTCTTTGTCCCATATTATGGAGATGGACGAAAAGATTGAACTGAAAAGGATTGTCATGCCAAGTATGCCGGGGAAGATAAACTGCATATAGGGAACTCCGATCGAGGTTGTTACGAGACGGGACATCCCGGAACCTACAATAAAGAGCCAGAGCAGAGGACGCGCAATGGTTGATAAAAGGCGGCTTTTTTCCCTGATGAATTTCTTGAACTCCCTTGCAACTATGACATAAACGGCGTTGAATTCAATGTATGTATTCATATTGATGCCTGACAGCGTCCGGGGCTGATCATATGACTTTAATGCTTTCTCCTGTACGCCCTTACAAATGTCTTTACATCATCATTGGAGGATGCTTCTTCGTCCCTTATTGCCTTGCCTGTCAGTTTTAGAAAGACATCATTGAGCGTGGGTCTCTGAAGCCTGACAGAAAGTACCCGACCGCCTATAGTCCGTAACATTTCAGGGATGCATGTATCGCCCATAGCGCAGGTCATGTACAACTCATCACCCTTTTCAGATACTTCGAACCCAAGCAGCCTTTTTATCTCTTCTTTTGACTTGCTATTGTCAGCTGTACGTATATAAACGACGTCGCCGCCGATGGTTGTTTTCAGTTCGGCAGGGCTTCCCGTTGCGATAATTTTCCCGTTATCCATAATCGCGATCCTGTCACAGACTTCTGCTTCTTCCATGTAATGGGTTGTCATAAATATGGTTACATTATGCTGCCTTGGAAGTTCCTTTATGAATTCCCAGAGATTGGCCCTGCTCTGCGGGTCGAGACCCAGAGTCGGTTCATCAAGAAAAAGGACCCGTGGCCTGTGAATCAGCCCGCGGGCAACTTCCAGCCTGCGTTTCATTCCTCCGGAGAATTTTTTTACAAGATCGTCTCTGCGGTCATAAAGTTCCGCAAATTTCAGGGCATCATATACCCGTTCCCTCATTTTCTGTTTTGGGACATTGTACAGATACGCATGAAAGATGAGGTTTTCGTATGCGGTAAGGTCCTTGTCAAGCGTGGTATCCTGAAATACGAGGCCAATGGCCTTTCTTACCTCTGAAGGTTCCTTCATGCAGTCGTGTCCTGCGATAAACGTTTTTCCAGCAGTCGGAGAGAGGAGCGTGCAGAGGATGTTTATGGTTGTGGTTTTACCGGCGCCGTTTGGGCCAAGGAATCCGAAGATTGAACCTTCTTCGACTTCAAAGGAGATATCGTTGACCGCGGTAATCTTGTCGAAATTTTTTGTAAGATTCTGAACAGTTATTATTGGCACAGGCGAAATCAGTCAGCGGATGGTTCTTTCAGCGTTTTTTTTCACGGTTGCAGTTGCAGTTTAACCCGTGTGTACAGCCTTCAAATGGATTCAGGGCAAGGTCCTCGGGAATAAATTCACCGCATCTGCATTTCCATCCCTTTCCGGAAGACAGTGATTGATCGAGTTCTCTTCCGCATACCGGACAGAGAGGGAGAATTCCGTCAATAAAATATTGTTTCTTTTTGTCCATATCCAATTATAGCACACTCAATACCAGGCTATTATTGAATCAGGGGTGTTTCCTTGAGAGTGATTAACCGTCTTAAAAAAGCGGGTCTTCGTGTAAGTGAGTGGGTAAAATACTCTTTAAAAGGTATACTTATAGATATCCCCCCTTTAGAAAATGGGGGTGAGGGGGGATTTGAAAACCTCTGTAATGTTGATATGCTTCCATACAATATAAGTCTGAAAGAACTATCTATAAACTTACTAATAAAACCATAAGAAAGGTCACATTATTTAAAAAATCCCTCCTGACCTCCCTTTGCCAAAGGGAGGCAATATCCCCCTCTTTGCCAAAGAGTGGTAAATGAAGAAGATTGCCCCACTCGATTACGCGAAGAACCTAAAAAGTATTTACGGGTTTGGTTTTTTTATCTGTCATGCCCGAGGTTTTCAGCCGGGCATCCATAGGCTTGGGAGTAATGGATGCCCGCATAGGAACTGCGGGAATGACTCCAATAAGAATGTGCAAAATCTTAAAAACCCTTGATAAAATCCTTATAAGTTTCAATACCACTCAGCCTTATTCCCTGGCACATTCCAGTGGATGAAATCGTACCAGATGCCGATAGGTGCTTTTTCAACTCCCCTGAACCTCTTGTGGAGGACCGGGAGCGCATCCGGGACATAGAGGAAAGTATATGGCTGTTCAAATGACAGTATCTCATGTAACCTGCGGTAAATCTGTTTCCTTTTCTCCGGATCAAAGGTGCTCCTTCCCTCAAGCAGAAGCCTGTCAACCTCATCGTTTTTGTATGAGATAAAGTTGAACTCGCCTTCTTTTGTCTTGGAGGAATGCCAGATGTCAAAAGCGTCCGGGTCCCGCGAAAGAGCCCATCCAAGGATAACGGCTTCAAACCGTCTTTTGTCAATAAATTGATGCAGCATGGCTTGCCATTCAATCACCTTGATATTCATATCAATTCCGGACTTTTTCAGATGTTCCTGAATAATCTGCGCTGTCTTGATTCGCGCCTCATTGCCCTGATTGACAAGGACGGTAAATCTGAAAGGCTTGCCGTTTTTTTCAAGCAAGCCGCTTTTCCCCATATTCCAGCCAGCCTCGGCAAACAGTTTTATTGCCTTATCCGGATTGTATTCGAGGTCCTGAATATCCTTATTGTAAGCCCATGATTCCGGCGGGAATGGGCCGGTACATGCAGTGCCATAACCAAGAAGGACTCCCGCTATTATGTCTTTCCTGTTTATCGCATGGGTAATGGCGCGCCTTATTCTGATATCAGAGAACCTGCTATCAAGGTGGTTATATCCGAGATAGGTGTAACCAAACGCCGGGTATCTGAACGAATGAAAGTATTTTCTGAAAAAAGGGGTCTGGGCCTGAAGTTTGTATTGGGGAGGAGTAAGCCCCATGAAATCTATACCGCCGAATTTCAGTTCAAGAAACATGGTTGCCATATCTGGAATTACCCGTGCTACATAACGCACAATTCGTGGTCTGCCTTCAAAATATTGATCGAAGGCCTCAAGGACGATTTTTTGTCCGGTTATCCATTCCTTGAGCCTGTATGGTCCTGTTCCAACCGGATTCCTGTTATAGACTTCCTTTGTTATATCTTCTCCTTCGAGTACATGCTTTGGAATAATCCCCATTCCCCATGACTCGAGAGCCGGGGCATATGCCTCTTTATAGGTTACTCTGACGGTATACCTGTCAATTATCTCGACTTTGTCTGCCGGGCCATAATTGCTGCTGTAAGGGGTGGGAACTTCAGGATTTGTGACTGTACGATAGGTATAAAGGACATCATCCGCGGTAAATTCGACTCCGTCATGCCATTTTACTCCTTTCCTGAGGTGAAATGTGATCTGCAGGCCGTCAGGAGAGATATCCCATGATTTGGCAAGGTCCCCGGTAATTTTAATGTCCTTATCATATTTAGTGAGGCCGTTGTATAAAAGGCCGCTGATTTCGCCTGAAGCGCTGTCTGATGCGAGAAGGGGAAGCAGTCTCTTTGCGTCTGCCAGAAAACCGATGGTGATGGTGGCAGGACTTTTTATCTCCGGTTCGCGGGAACATGCGCTAAAAACAAGAAGAGAGAAGAACCAAAGGAAAAGAATCCCAGATATTTTATATATATTTTTTTTCATGATTTGCAACCCCAATATCCTCATATGAAGCAGGGAATATTCGATAAAGTATAGCAGAATTCGGACGATAAGAAAGTTGTGAAATTCCCTATTCACAAATCGGAAGAAAAGTTGTATTGTATTTCCAGAAATACTGATCCCATGTTTTTTTGGCGAATAAGAATGTTTTCGGGTCTGTACCGTACCACGAATGGAATATTCTTCTTCGCTTCTGAGATAAATTTCATTTTTGCCTGATAGAACCGGAGGATGATTTGGCCCAGAAATGCAGACGCATGATATCCTGCAGCACACTGAGGATACTTGCAATGCTTTTGATATCTCTCAGTTTATGCCAGGTTGGACATTCGTATGATTATGATTATGAGATATCCAAACTGGTCAAAAAACTGCATCATGAAGACTGGGAAGTCCGTTGCAGTGCAGCACGCATGCTGGGTGACACAAAGAAAGAATCCGCTATAGAACCTCTTATTTCTTCCCTGAAGGATGAAGACCCCGATGTCCGTCGGCAGGCTTCAACCTCCCTGGGTTTGTTAGGACCTCCTGCTTTTGAGAGTCTTGTTCCGGCGTTGCGGGATAGTGACTGGCGTGTCAGGGAGGGTGCTGCGCGTGCATTTGGTCATATGCATGACGTGCGGTCCGTTAGTTATCTTGTTGCTGTTTTATACGACGGTGGATACTGGGATGTCCGATGGGCTGCGGTAGAAGCTTTGATGAATATGGGTAACTCCGCTATTAAACCGCTGGTCAGGGCATTAAAGGATAATATTGATCTTGTATATGGGAATTATCATTTTTTTATAGGCAAGGGGTTAAGGGAAACTGAAGATGTGCTGATTGACGCGTTAAGTGAATATGGCGATACCCGAATGGCTGAGGATTTCCTGCAGTGCGGAAACGCACGCCTGGCGAGATTTGGCGCGATCTGGGCTAACAAACATGGTTATATTTTTTCATCGGTGTCAAATGGCAGGAACGGCCCGCATTGGGGACAGAGCAATTAAGCAATATGCCCTTTTGTGCTGAGTGCTGATAGCTTGTGGAAGTTTGAAATTGTATTTGATAAGTTGATGCAGATTAAGTATATCTAAATAAGTTCTATTCTGAATTTAATAAAAATAACTATAAGGGGGAGCAGGGATGCCGAGAAGAAGTGATATCAGGAAGGTAATGATTATAGGTTCCGGACCGATTGTAATCGGACAGGCGTGTGAATTTGATTATTCAGGTACTCAGGCATGCAAAGCCCTTCGAAAACTGGGTTATGAAATAGTGCTGGTGAATTCCAATCCTGCCACGATAATGACTGACCCGGGAATGGCTGAAGTAACCTACCTTGAACCCTTGACCGTTGAATATATGAAAAGGATTATTGAAAAGGAAAAACCTGACGCCATACTTCCGAATTTGGGAGGCCAGACCGGATTGAATCTTACTGCTGAACTGTCGCAGCTTGGGGTTCTTAAAGAGCACAATGTTGAAATAATCGGGGTTCAGGCTGATGCAATTGAAAAAGGTGAAGACAGGATTGCTTTCAAGGCGACAATGAACCAGTTGGGAATTGAAATGCCAAGGAGCGAGCCGGCTCTCAGTGTGGAAGAGGCGGAAGCTATTGCCCTGAAGCTGGGTTATCCGGTTGTTATCCGGCCGGCATATACCCTTGGAGGTACAGGGGGTGGTCTGGTTTACAATGTTGAAGAATTGCGGACAGTAGCAAGCCGCGGCATTTCAGCAAGCCTTATCGGACAGATTCTTGTTGAGGAATCCGTACTTGGATGGGAAGAACTCGAACTTGAGGTTGTAAGGGATGCGAAGAGTCAGAAAATAACGGTATGTTTTATTGAGAATGTTGATGCCATGGGTATCCATACCGGTGATTCATACTGTACTGCCCCAATGCTGACAATAAAACCTGAACTTCAGGAACGGCTGCAGAAGCATTCGTACGATATAGTTGACGCAATAAAAGTTATTGGCGGTACAAATATTCAGTTTGCCCATGATCCTAAAACGGGACGCGTTGTTGTAATTGAGATCAATCCGAGGACATCGAGATCATCCGCCCTTGCTTCCAAAGCAACCGGATTCCCCATTGCATTCGTATCCGCGTTGCTTGCCGGAGGGCTTACGCTTGACGAGATACCCTACTGGCGGGAAGGCACACTTGAAAAATATACTCCCTGGGGCGAGTATGTAGTTGTAAAATTCGCGAGATGGGCGTTTGAGAAATTTGAGGGAGTCAATGACCATCTTGGAACACAGATGCGCGCAGTTGGCGAAGTAATGAGTATTGGTAAAACATACAAGGAGGCCCTTCAGAAGTCGATACGCTCCCTTGAGATTGGGAGATATGGTCTTGGCTTTGCAAAGGACTTTAACAGCAAATCCCTGAATGAGCTGATTGATATGCTTGGGGTTCCTACCAGTGAGCGCCAGTTTATTATGTATGAAGCACTGAGAAAAGGGGTTTCCATGGATGTTATCCATGAAAAGACCTATATAAAAGCATGGTTCATTGCCCAGATGAAGGAGCTTGTTGAGCTTGAAGAAAAGATTCTGCAGTATAAGGGGCGCGAACTTCCGGATGATGTTTTTGTGCAGGCAAAAAAAGACGGTTTCTCAGACAGGTATTTGTCAATGCTTCTGTCAATCCCTGAAAAAGCAATCAGGGATAGACGCAGGTTGTTGGGAATAGTCCAGGCCTGGGAGCCGGTTCCCGTGAGCGGAGTTGAGAACGCTGCGTACTATTTCTCTACCTATAATGCTCCGGATAAAGTTGCAAGCAGTACGAGGAAGAAGATAATGGTTCTGGGCGGAGGGCCTAACCGCATCGGGCAGGGTATTGAATTTGACTACTGCTGCGTCCATGCCGCATTTACACTGCGTGATGAAGGATATGAATCCATTATGGTGAACTGCAATCCCGAGACGGTATCGACAGACTATGACACTTCTGACAAACTTTATTTTGAACCTTTGACAGCAGAGGATGTTATTTCCATATATGAAAAGGAGAAACCTGAGGGAGTAATCGTTCAGTTTGGCGGTCAAACCCCGCTTAATCTCGCGAAAGAACTCGACGAAGCAGGGGTGAGGATTATTGGAACGTCTGTAGAAGCGATTGACCTTGCTGAAGACCGGGACAGGTTCCGCAGTATCATGAAAAAAATTGGGATCCCCATGCCTGAATCGGGTATGGCAAGTACACTTGAGGAGGCAATGGAGGTTGCACGACGAATTGGGTTTCCGCTTATGGTAAGGCCTTCATACGTCCTTGGTGGTCGAGGCATGGAAATAGTCCATGATGGTGAAATGCTTGAACGATATATGAGTGCCGCGACAGGCGTTACTCCGGACAGGCCCATACTGATTGACAAATTTCTGGAAGACGCCATTGAAGCGGAAGCAGATGCAATAGCTGATGGCACCGGGGCATTTGTCCCTGCTGTGATGGAGCACATCGAACTGGCGGGTGTTCATTCCGGAGATTCTGCCTGCGTCCTTCCACCCATCAGTATTCCAAAAAAACATCTGGATACGATATATGAATACACCCAGAAAATAGCTGTTGAACTGAATGTTATTGGACTTCTGAATGTACAGTACGCGATTGCAAACAACCTGGTTTATGTCCTTGAGGCGAATCCCCGTGCTTCACGCACTGTGCCGCTTGTTTCAAAGGTATGTAATATTCCCATGGCGCGTATTGCAACAAAGATTATGCTCGGTAAGGAACTCTCCGAGATGAATCTTAAACACACATATGTTCCTCATTTCGGAGTTAAAGAAGCGGTATTTCCCTTCAATATGTTTCCCGAAGTGGACCCGCTTCTGGGGCCTGAGATGCGATCTACCGGTGAAGTCCTTGGTATGGCTGAATCATTCGGACAGGCATATTACAAAGCCCTTGAGGCAGCCCAGCAGCGACTTCCACTTGAGGGGAAAGTGCTGATTACAGTTTCTGATCAGGATAAGCATGCCGTGCTTCAGGTCGCCAGGAGATTCGAAAAACTGGGCTTCAGTCTAAAAGCAACGAGCGGGACATGCAAATTCCTTGTACAGAACGGTATTCAGGCGGAGCCGGTTGAGAAGATTAATGAAGGCAGGCCAAATATACTTGATGCCATAAAAAACAGGGAAATTAAACTGATTATCAATACACCGAGCGGCAAAGTGAGCAAACATGAGGATGCATATATTCGAAAAGCAGCAATTAAATATAAGGTTCCCTATATAACAACTATCGCAGCTGCTGTTGCTGCAGCGCGCGGAATAGAGGCTTTTATTGAAAATAAAGGAGTCGTAAAGTCTCTTCAAAGCTATCATGCGGATATAAGATAAAAAGATCTGTCTGGTAAGCGTAACAGACAGACCGAATCTCGGAAAAGTTGCGCCGTCACCGGGATTCAGGTTTGTCTGGAGCAGATATTTTCCATGCTGCATTGCGATTATCAGGTTATATATTAAAGAAAATGCCGGATAAAGCCGATTTTGTATATAATAGGTTCTATTATTTTACAAGGAGGCGATGAGATGTCAGTTGTTCTGCTGGATGCCAAAGGACTGAAATGTCCTCAGCCGACTATTCAGATGACAATCAAGGCCCTGAAACTGAAGCAGGGAGACACTCTCGAGGTAGTTGCCGATTGTTCCACTTTCGAAAATGATGTTAAGAACTGGTGCCGCAGGAATAACAAAGTCCTGTTATGGATAAATGAAGAGGGGGAAGGGGTAAAGCGTTGCCAGGTGCAATTTTAATGGATTTCTCTTCCGCTGTTATGCAAATGAATTGAGGATAAGTCATGACAAGCGAATATCTTCATAACTGGGGGCGTATTAAAAGTTTTCTCCGGAAGTCTGTCTTTACCTGTTTTTGTATTTTTATTGTTCTTCCTCTTTATTGTTCTTCGGTAACCGCAGAGGATTTGGTTATTGGCATGTCTGCGGCTTTTACCGGCCCAACCTCAGGTCTCGGAACAGAACTGTACAGGGGTTCCATGGCATACTTCGAACATGTCAATAAATCGGGAGGCATTCACGGAAGGAATATAGTCATAAAGGCGTATGATGACGGGTATAACCCTGTCCCGGCAATTGAGAATACGATCCGGCTTATTGAGCAGGACAAGGTGTTTCTTCTTTTTAATTATCTCGGAACTCCCACGGTGACAAGAGTTCTGCCCCTTCTGAAAAGTTACAGCGACCGGGATATGCTGCTTTTTTTTCCGTTTACCGGGGCGCAGCCTCACCGAAGTCCTCCTTACAATTCTTATGTATTCAATTTACGGGCTTCATATTTTCAGGAAACCGAGGGACTGGTGAAAAACCTCACCCGGGTCGGCAGAAAAAATATAGGAGTTTTTTATCAGGCTGATGCATACGGCAGAAGCGGGTGGAGCGGGGTAAAGACAACCCTGGCAAAATACGGACTTAAGATTGTTGGTGAAGCAACTTACAGGAGAGGGACGAAGTACCCGGAAAGCCTGAAGCAGCAGGTGGATATACTGATGCGTTCAAAACCTGATGCCGTTATATCTATCGGCGCATATGCCGCATGCGCAGCGTTTATTCGTGATGCACGTAATGCCGGATGGGATGTCCCAATCGCTAATGTCTCATTCGTTGGAAGTGAATTCCTGCTTAATCTCCTGCTGGCAACCGGCAAGGAAACTGGGAGGGATTTAACAAAGAACCTGATATTTTCTCAGGTTGTCCCAAGCTATTCTGACACTTCCCTGCCTGCCGTAAGACAATACCGTGATCTTATGGATAAATACCAACCAGCACCTCCAAGTCACCTGGTTGAAAAGGGATATTCCCCTCTGCGGTATAGTTCGGTCGGCTTTGAAGGGTTCCTGAATGCCAGGCTGCTTGCTGAAATTCTCAAGAGGATGGGGAATAATCCTTCCAAGTCTGAAATCAAAAATGTTGTGGAAAGCATAAGAAATCTCAATATCGGGATAGACTCGCCGGTTACCTTCAGCCGGAAGAAACATCAGGGACTTGACAAGGTATATTTTACTACGATTCAGGACGGTATTTTCAGACCGATACACGACTGGGACCGGTGGCGCACATGATAGTTTCAAAACTGTTCAAAAAAACCCTCCTGATCATAATCGCGATATTCATCGTCATTGCGATGACAATTGCAATCTCAACGGGATGGAATATATACAGGGACCTTACTCAGGAGTATAAGAGCAAAGGAACTGCCATAGCAAAAAGCATTGCCAATTCAAGTGTGGAAACCCTCCTGAACAGGGATGCCGCGACAATCCAGGCGATGATAGACCAGTTTCTGGAAATCGTTGGGGTTTCCTACGTTTTTGTGCTGGATTCACAGGGGGAGATTATCTCCCATACGTTTGTTCCAAACGTGCCCGAGGAAATATACGCTCTGGGAACAAAAAAAACAAGGGCTATTTTTATCAGCGATGTGAATCTTTTCAATAAGGGGGATTTTATTGACATAGAAGCCCCGGTACTTGAAGGAACTGTTGGATATGTTCATGTCGGAATGGACAAGGGCATCATCATGTCGCAGATGGGAACGGCCATGGTCAGGCAGTTGTCGCTTCTTTCAGCCATTTTCCTGTTTAGTATTGTGCTTATATACACACTAATGAACAAAATATCCCAGCCGCTCAATACACTTACTGAATATGCCAGGAGGCTTGCTTCTCACGACTTTTCATCCCCCGTCAATATACAGTCAACCGACGAAATAGGACTTCTCGCGAATACCATGACTTCATTGGCAACTGATCTCAATGAGGTGTTTGAGCGTTATGAGCAGGCAATAAATGACGCGATTGTTGAACTCCAGCATACACTGGTATATCTGACTGCTGTTATTGACAATATGGCGGACGGACTTCTGGTTACTGATACTGACGGCGTAATAAACCACGTTAATCCTGCCCTGACTACAATGTTTGCACTCAAGGAAACAGATATGATAGGCAAAAACTGCAAGGATATCTTTGGCCCGGGATTTGCGGAGCTTCTCGGAAAAACCAGAATGCACACGGATCAGGTATTCACCTCGGAAGTGAAGCTTGCGCAGGGCAGGACCGGAAAGGCGGTTGCTACCGGGATTCATCAGGATGTTCTGCAGTCAGGATATGGAGATCTGGGCTCAGTAATCCTGATTCGTGACATTACCTCTGAAAAGGAGGTGGACCGCATGAAAACGGACTTCATTTCAACAGTGTCGCATGAACTGCGGACTCCCCTCACGTCGGTGCTCGGATTTACCGGTATTATAAAGAGCAAGCTTGAAAGCATGGTTTTCCCGCATATTGATATCGACGGCAATGACAAGCTTGAAAAAGAGATAAGAAGGATCAGGCATAACCTTGAAACCATTCTTTCGGAAGGAGAGAGGCTTACTGCGTTGATCAATGATGTGCTTGATATTTCCAAGCTTGAAGCCGGGAAGGTCGAATGGAAAATGGAAAAGGTCATGCTCGCGGATATTATTGACCGGGCAGTGTCGGCTACAGCTTCGCTCTTTGAGCAAAAGAAAATCCTTTTTATCAGAGATATTCAGTATAATCTTCCTTTTGTCATTGCCGACAGGGACAAGATGATACAGGTCATGATTAATCTGCTTTCCAATGCCGTGAAATTCACTGAAAAGGGGTCTGTTACATGCAGGGTGCGCCAGGAGGAGGACGAGGTAATTGTCAGCCTCATTGATACCGGGCGCGGCATTTCTGACGGGGACCGGGAGATTATTTTTGAGAAGTTTAAACAGGCAGGTGATACTCTTACAGACAAACCAACAGGAACAGGTCTCGGTTTGCCTATCTGCAAGCAGATTATCGAATTTCACGGGGGAAGGATCTGGGTGAAAAGTAAACCGGAAAAAGGGAGTATATTTTCTTTCTCTCTACTTTTAAAGAAACCTGAAGAGCCTGACATGACAGACGTATACAGTTCTGCAGGCGCAGCCGGCGAAGTTGCCCGGGAAAAACAATAAAAAGAATGCCAAAGATACTGATTGTTGATGATGATTCATTGATCAGGGAATTGCTGTTGCAGGTACTGGAACCTTTTGAGGAAAACGGGGTCACCCTGCTTTCGGCGCAAAATGGTGTAATAGCGGTCGAAGTCATTAATAAAGAACTGCCTGACATGGTTTTCCTTGATGTGATGATGCCAAAAATGAACGGATTTGAAGTCTGCAGGATCGTCAAGAGCACAGCCGCGCTGAAGGATATATATATTGTCATGCTGACTGCCAAGGGGCAGGAAGTAGACAAGCAGAATGCAACCGCCGCAGGAGTTGATTATTATATTACAAAGCCTTTCAATATAAGTGAAATCATAAAAAAGGTGAATGAAGTCCTCAATATGAATGTATCGTAAAAAATGCAAAAATACAGCTTGACAACCGGATAGGATTGCTGTATAAATATAATCAGATAGAGCGAGCTTACCAAAAGTGGTGGACTTGCTCCTCTCTGACTCAGCATCAGAGTTGTAAAGTCGCAGGACGTATGTAAGTTTCAGACGTTAGAGTCTTTGGCTGTATGTCTCAGGATGTGCAATTTGCTGAGGTTGGTGAGGGAGCAAGCACCACTTTTTTTATTGTCTTGAAATTCCCGCGAAGACATTCTGCCAGGCATCAGTCAATCCTGTATTTCCGAACTTATTAACCGTCTTATAACAGCATTTACAGTTTTTCATTTTTTATCAATCATGACCGGGGCCTGCCCTCGAAGTCTGTAATCGGGGGTTTTTAGTCGGGCATCCAGAGCCCTGTGGAACTAATGGATTCCCGCTAAAGACCTGAGGGAATGATTCACATAAGAATATACATACTATTATGAAACCCTTAATATTATGAACACCTGCAGGATTTGGTATAATTGATGGGTTATGATTAACAGGGAAGCGATAAAGATTTTTGCGAGGGACACTCTCGGGTGCGGCTGTCCGGATGAGGTGTTTGATGTTATTGAATGCCGGTCCGGTTTTATGCTCAAGGGAAACATTCTGTTGAGAAACAGGTTGAATATAGGCAATAGGCTCCTGATTTACATTATTGACAAAGCTGCCCCTGATTTTTTGGAGAATAATATGGTAACCATTCTTCATAATGGGGTCAATGAAAGAGACAGAATGCGTTTCAACAGATTCCGCCTTGTCATTGCGGCTGATAATCCGCATCAGATACAGGAGATGGCAGATGATCTTTTCAATACCGTCGCACACGACGAAAAGACACACGTGCATTATATTTCAATGAAGGATATCCCGGACTTCGAGTCCGGTGATGCCCGGGAATGACGACGCGTTCGGATACTCCTCTAGAACTTCCCGATACATATTCAATGCAGCTGGATAATCCTGATGATCAGATCTACCGTCTCAGGACGTCGCAGGTTGTATGTATGCCTCCGGATGATGCGTTCAAATTTTTTGTGGATCCCAGAAAGCTTTACATGATTATCCCTGACTGGCTGAATTTCACGGTCATAAATGTCAAAACCCGTAAGGACACTCTTGCTGATGCGGAATTCAGGTACAAGGTGAAATGGCTTGGACTGCGCTTCAACTGGCACAGTAAAATCATTGATTATAATCCTCCTGAAAACTTTACAGATATCCAGGTCAGAGGGCCCTATAAGCACTGGCGTCATATTCATACCTTTGAAAAGATTCCGGAAGGGACCATGATGCGCGACGAGATAATTTATGAGATTCCCCTTGGCCCCATGGGAGCTTTACTGCACAAACTTGTCATCAGGCGGCAGCTTGAAGAGATCTTCAAATTCAGGGCAATGAGCATCTGCAAACTGCCGGGTAAGTGAACGCAATGCGCAAGGTCTTGAAAGAAAGGGCTAAAAAGAGCGGCCTCCCCCCCGGGACCCCGGTGTTTATTGGAGAAAAACGGACAGAAGCGGCAAAGATCACTGTCATTGAATATGATGGAACCCGTCTGCAGGAAAGTGTACTTGAAGACGTCAGTGAATGCATCCCTTACAAGGACAGCACTGCGGTACGGTGGATTAATATCGAAGGCCTTTCCCGTCCTGATGTCCTTGAAAAAATCAGCGGCTGTTTCGGCCTTCATCCGCTTGTGATGGAGGACATTCTGAATACTGACCAGCGCCCCAAAATTGAAGATTACGGTGAATATATTTATGTTGTCCTGAAGATGATTCATTACCAGAATGCAAAGAGCGAGATTGTTACCGAGCAGATAAGTCTTATTCTGTGGAAAAACCATATCATCTCCTTTCAGGAGGGGATTGAAGGGGACGTCTTCAATTCTGTAAGGGAAAGACTCAGGAATGAGAAAAGCCGCATGAGAAAGGCGGGCGCTGATTATCTTGCATACTCCCTGCTGGACGCTATCGTTGATACCTATTTCATCATTCTTGAAAAATTGGGGGAAAACATAGAAGTTATCGAGGAAGAACTGGTCTCCCATCCGACTCCACAGACATTGCAGGCACTCCACCAGTTGAAACGGGAGATGATCTTCCTGCGCAGATCTGTCTGGCCGCTCCGAGAAGTCATCAGCGCCCTGGAACGCGGAGAATCAGCACTTATCAGGGATACAACCCGTACATATATCAGGGACGTTTATGATCATACGATACAGGTGATTGACGCAATTGAAACATACAGGGATATCCTGTCAGGGATGCTTGATATTTACCTTTCAAGCATCAGCAACCGCATAAATGAGGTGATGAAGATTCTGACTATCATCGCAACCATATTCATGCCGCTTACTTTTCTCGCAGGCGTTTATGGCATGAATTTCAAATACATGCCTGAGCTTGAATGGCATTGGGGATATCCACTGGTGCTGCTGTTTATGCTCATGATCGGAATCATTATGATGGTGTTTTTCAGGAAAAAACGATGGATATGAAGAAATGGAGGAGTGTTATGGGTATTAAGAGATTTCATAAGTTCTATGCAGTGTTGCTTGTATCAGTCATTGTTTTCTGTATGGCAGGTTTATCATTCGCTGCTCCGCCGGAGAATTTTACTGCCACAATGGTTATGCAGGGGATGACGATGCCCATGGCAAAAATGGGAAACAAGATGCGCATGGAGAACCCCATGATGCAGGGGATGATAACGATATCGCTGATGGACTCACGGAAGATGATCATGATGTCAACTATCAATAAAAAATACATGGAACAAACCATGAAAGATGATGCCCCTTCGATCTATGACCCGAAGGCGGTTTTTGAAAAGAAGAAGATCGGCTCCGAGACTGTTGACGGGCATCCATGTATCAAATATGACACGATGTTTTATCTCAGGGACAAACCTGCGGAGAAATACCGCGCAACGATCTGGGAGGCACAGGACCTTGGCGGATTGCCCATACGGAATGAGATGATTGTTCCTCCGGACAAGCGCCATGGCGGACCGGAGAAAGTAGTCAGCGAACTGAAAGATATACGAACAGGCGCCGCGAAGTCATCCATGTTTGAAGTCCCTGCCGGTTATAAAAAGGCGGGTTCCATGCAGGAAGTCATGGGAATGGGCGGAATGATGAATCAGATGGACAGGATGAAACAGAGATGATTCGCCGGTTATGGTACAATATTCAAATTTTTTAACTTCAGGGGAGAGTCTATGAAGATTGTGGTATGCGTCAAACAGGTTCCTGATACTGCCGAGGTGAGGATTAACCCGGAGACAGGGACCCTAATTCGGGAAGGCGTTCCGAGTATTATCAATCCATTCGACATGCACGCAATTGAGGCAGGACTTCAGATACGTGAAAAAGCAGGCGGGACGGTTACTGTTCTTACCATGGGACCGCCCCAGGCGGATGCAGCACTCAGGGAGGCGATCTCGATGGGCGCTGATGCCGCGGTGCTTCTTTCAGACAGGGCATTTGCCGGTTCTGACACGTGGGCAACATCGTATACTCTGTCAAAGGCAATAGAAAAACTTGGAGCGGATATTATCATATGCGGCAAGCAGGCTATAGACGGTGATACCGCGCAGGTTGGTCCGGAAACCGCCGAATTTCTCAAAATCCCGCATATTTCTTTTATTCGCAAGATAGAAGAGGTTACCCAGGATTCGATAAGAGTGCAGAGGCTGATGGACGATGGATATGATATTGTTGAATCAGGTCTGCCTGTATTACTTACAGTGGTAAAGGAACTTAATGAACCAAGACTGCCTTCCCTCAAAGGCAAGATGGCAGCAAAAAAGGCAGATATAAAGAAGTGGGGGCCTGCTGACATCATGGCTGAAGAGAATAACATAGGGTTGAAGGGATCACCGACGCAGGTCAAGAATATTTTTACGCCCGAACCAAGAACCGGCAAACGCATGCTTGAAGGCACGCCTGAAGAAATTGTCGATGTGTTGCTGCGGGAATTGAGGCAGATGAAATGCGTATAGAAATCAATAGAGATAAATGCTCGGGCTGTGAAGAGTGCATTTCCTCATGTCCATTTGAGGCAATTGTCATGCATGAAGGCAAGGCTCTAATCAATGAATTATGCCAGATATGCAAGATGTGTATAACAGTTTGTCCCGAAGGCGCCATTACAGAGATAGATGAAGGTGAAGAGCAAAAGACAGTTCAGGAAGGAAAGGGTGTCTGGGTATTCGCTGAACAGAGGGAAGGCAAGGTTGCCTCCATAGCGTTTGAACTCCTTGGGGCCGGCAGAAGGCTTGCTGATGAACTGAAAGTGGAACTGTCAGCTCTGCTGTTCGGTTCCTCACGGCTCGAAGCGGAGAATCTTGTCAAATGGGGCGCGGACAAGGTGTATTTCTGTGATAATCCGATATTCGAAAAGTTTAATGATGAACCCCATGCGCAGCTCCTTTCAGACCTTATTACCAGGTACAGGCCGGAAATCGTGATTGCAGGTGCAACTCCTATTGGAAGGTCATTTCTGCCGAGGGTTGCCGCGAGACTCAGAACAGGTCTTACAGCAGACTGCACATCTCTTGCAATAGACAGCGAAACAGGAAATCTGCTTCAGATAAGGCCTGCGTTTGGCGGCAATATAATGGCAACTATTCTTTGCCCTGACTGCAGGCCGCAGATGGCTACAGTCAGGCCGAGAGTTATGAAAAAAGGGGAATACCGTGAAGACAGAAAAGGTGAGATAATTACCGTAAACGCCGATAATCTCATTTCCAGGACCAGGGTTATTGAATCGGTGAAGGATGTCTGTGAGATAGCGGTGAATCTCCATGAAGTTGATATTATTGTTTCAGGGGGAAGGGGGCTTGGCGAACCAAAAGGATTCAAACTTCTTGAAGAACTTGCGGGACTCCTTGGAGGAGCGGTCGGCGCATCCCGCGCTGCCGTGGACTCAGGATGGATACAGTACCGGCACCAGGTGGGTCAGACAGGCAAGACGGTTTGTCCCAAGCTTTATATTGCCTGCGGCATATCCGGAGCAGTGCAGCATCTGGTCGGAATGCAGTCATCAGATACCATTATTGCTATCAATAAGAATCCCGATGCCCCTATTTTTAATGTCGCAAGCTTTGGAGTTGTCGGTGATGTATACGAAATCATACCGCTGCTTATCAAGAGACTAAAAGAATCACGTGAAACAGGTAACCCCTGAAGCCGGCGGAGATACTAATAAAACCATAAGAAAGGTCACATTATTTAAAAAATCCCTCCTGACCTCCCTTTGCCAAAGGGAGGCAATATCCCCCTCTTTGGCAAAGAGGGGAAAGGG
>Ga0233425_10004805_pt1 | contig 22156 bp, 19 predicted proteins | sample Watercolumn_Towu_2_FD_181712 | JGI IMG/M metagenome (GOLD analysis project Ga0233425, IMG submission 181712) | Freshwater microbial communities from Lake Towuti, South Sulawesi, Indonesia - Watercolumn_Towuti2014_140_MG | ecosystem: Environmental > Aquatic > Freshwater > Lake | place...
CGGCGCGGCAGCCAGTTCTAGGGCAGATCGAAAAGGAGGATCTCGGCAGCCTCCGTCGCGGCGATCTCCAGCGCCGCTTCGTCGGCGATCTTCACCCCGTCGCCGTCCTGCAGCGACTGACTATTCATGTTCACCGCGCCGCGCGCCACGTGCAGGTAGGCGCGGCGGCCGGGCGCAAGCGCATGGCGCCACGCCACGCACGTTGGGTTCGATCCAGATCTGCAGCAGGTGCGTCGGCTTGTCCGGCGCGGGATTGAACTCGCTGTGCAGCACGCCCTTGCCGGCGCTCATGCGCTGCGCCTCGCCGGGACGGATCACCGCGCCGTTGCCCATGCTGTCCTTGTGCTCAAGGGCGCCGTCGAGAATCCAGGTGACGATCTCCATGTCGCGGTGGCCGTGCATGCCGAAGCCCATGCCCGGCGCGACGACGTCCTCGTTGATGACGCGCAGCGCGCTCCAGCCCATCTGCGCCGGATCGTGGTAGTCGGCGAAGGAGAAGGTGTGCCAGGTGTCGAGCCAGCCGTGGTTGGCGTGGCCGCGCTCGCCGGCCCTGCGCAGGGAGATCATGGCGCTTACGCGTGGGGGGCGTTCACCCAGTCGATGATGCCCTGCCACTGCGGCAGGTCCTTCTCGGCGCGGGCGGGCGAGAGGTCGAACAGCGTCAGGCCATGGGCGGCGGCCTGCACGTAGGTCTGCGTGTCGCGCAGGAAGCCGAGCACCGGCACGTCGAGTCCCTCGACGAAGCGTTCCAGTTCGTGCGCGGCGCGGGTGCGCGCGTCCACCCGCATGCCGACCACGGCGACGAAGGTCTGCTGCTTGCGCACCGCCTTCTCCTCCAGCAGCACGTCGAGGAAGGCACGCGTGGCGAGGATGTCGAAGATCGAAGGCTGCAGCGGCACGATGACGCGGTGGATGCTCTTCACCACCACGTCGAGCTTCTTGCCGTGCAGGCCGGCCGGCGTGTCGAGCACGACGTGGCTGGTGTCCTTCGGCGGCCGCGCCGGCTCGCCCGGTTCGATGTCCCAGCTGCGGATCGGCGGCAGCCCCTGCGGGCGCAGCTTCAGCCATTCGCGCGAGGATTGCTGGCGGTCGATGTCGCCGAGCATGACGCGGTGGCCCTGGCGCGCGAAATAGCCGGCGAGGTTGGTCGCCAGCGTCGTCTTGCCGCAGCCGCCCTTGGGGTTGGCGATGAGGAAGGAATGGAGCATGGGATTCAATTTATCACAGCGCGGCGCTTAGAATACGCGGATCACCCGCAGACAGGAGACCGAGATGGCAGAGAAACCCGGCTGGCAGGGGCGCTTCTACGAGGACTTCGAGGTCGGCGACGTCTACCGCCACCCGCTCGGGCGCACCGTGCTGGAGGTGGACAATTCGTGGTTCACCCTGCTCACGCAGAACACCGCGCCGATCCACTTCGACCGCCATTACGCGGCGCAAACGGAGTTCAAGAAGCCGCTCGTCGATTCGACCTTCACCCTGGCGCTGATCACCGGCCAGAGCGTCACCGACATCTCGCAGAACGTCTTCGCCAACCTCGGCTGGGACGAGGTGCGGCTGCCCAATCCGGTGTTCGAGGGCGACACGCTCTACTCGCAATCGGAAGTGCTGGAGAAGCGCGAGTCGAAGTCGCGCCCCGACGTCGGCATCGTCAAGGTGCGCACGCTCGGCTACAACCAGGACGGCAAGACGGTGATCAGCTTCATCCGCACCGTGATGGTGTTCAGGCGCGGCAAGGCGCCGGTGATGCCGCGGCCGGCGCCCTGAGAAAAGTCAGTCCCTGCGATACGGCGATCAGGGCAGGAGGATGGTCGAGCCGGTGGTCTTGCGCGCCTCCAGGTCGGCCTGCGCCTTCGCCGCATCCTTCAGGGCATAGCGCTGGTTCACCTCGATCTTCACCTTGCCCGAAGTCACCGCCTCGAACAGCTCGCCGGAGATCTGCAGCAGGTCGGCGCGCTTCGCCGTGTAGGTGAACAGCGTCGGCCGCGTGACGAACAGCGAACCCATCTTCGCCAGCAGGCCCAGGTCGAAGGGCGGCACGGGACCGGAGGCGGCGCCGAACAGCGCCATCAGGCCCATGGGCCGCAGGCAGGCCAGCGAATCCATGAAGGTGTCCTTGCCGATGGAGTCGTAGACCACCGCCACACCCTCGCCGACGGTCAGCTCCTTCACGCGGTCGGCGAACTTCTCCCGGGTATACACGATCGGATGGTCGCAGCCGTGCGCGCGCGCCAGGTCCGCCTTCGCGTCCGAGCCGACCGTGCCGATCACCTTCGCGCCGAGCGCCTTCGCCCACTGGCAGACGATGAGGCCGACACCGCCGGCCGCGGCGTGGATGAGGATCGTGTCGCCCGGCTGCACGCGGTAGGTGCGCCGCAGCAGGTACTGCGCCGTCATGCCCTGCAGCATCATCGCCGCGCCCTGCTCGTAGGAGAGTGCCTCGGGCAGCTTCACCAGCCGGTCGGCCGGGATCAGGCGCACCTCCGCATACGCGCCGACCGGCCCGCCGGCATAGGCGACGCGGTCGCCCGCCTTGAGGTCCTTCACCTCGTTGCCCACCGCCTCCACCACCCCCGCGCCTTCCAGGCCAATGCCCGAGGGCAGCGGCAGCGGATAGGCGCCAGTGCGGTGGTAGATGTCGATGAAGTTGAGGCCGACGGCCTGATGGCGCACACGCGCCTCGTTCGGGCCGGGATCGCCGACGGCGACCTCCTCCCATTTTAAAACCTCGGGGCCGCCGGGCTGGTGGAAACGGATGGCGTGGGGCATGGTCATTTCCTCTGTTGGTCCGGGTCAGGCCGCCAGGCGCTCGGCCTTGATCGGCTTGATGCCGGCGAGCTTTTCGGGGTGCTGGCGCACTTCCCACAGATCGACCGCTTCCTGCATGCGCAGCCAGCTCTCCGGCGTCGTGTTGAGGAGCTTGGCAACACGCGCGGCCATCTCGGGCGTCATGGCACGCTTCCCGTGCAGCAGGTCGGATACCGACAGGCGGGAGACGCCCAGGCGCTCGGCGAACTCGGTCTGCGTCATGTCGAGCGCCGGCAGCACGTCTTCGCGCAGGATCGCGCCCGGGTGGGTCGGGCGCCGGTTAGGGTTCCGCAGCGTCTTCATCAGTGATAGTCCTCCAGGTCTACATCCACGGCATCCTCGCCGTCGAAGCGAAAGGTGATGCGCCAGTTGCCGGTCACAGAAACCGCGCAGGTGCCCTTGCGATCGCCTGTCAGCCGATGGAATCTGTAGCCGGGCAGGTTCATGTCCTCGGGCCTGGCCGCCGCATCCAAGCGGTCGAGCATCCGCTCGATCCGCGCCTCGCTCCGGGCCAGGATGCCGCGGTGATCCCCCTTGGTGAAGAAGCGCTCAAGCCCCCGGTGTCTGAACGTCCGGATCATGGCATCGATGTAATATTCAGTGATGCAGTGTAATCCATCGTATTACAAAGTCAACACGCTTCGGATAAGTGCTTCGGGTCGCCCGGCGGAAGCGCAGCAAGTTTATGTGGCCGGCCGGGCTGGCAATGTGGGAGCGGCGTCCACGCCGCGAAACCCCCTTAGCAAAAGGGGGTGGCCCGCAGGGCCGGGGGATTTATCGCGGCGTGGACGCCGCTCCTACAAACAGCCTGCCGCGCGTCAGCCGCGAAGATGGTGGGCGTCGACCACCGCCAGCGCCGTCATGTTCACCAGCCGCCGCACCGTCGCGGTGGACGTCAGGATGTGCACCGGCTTGGCCGCGCCGAGCAGGATGGGGCCGACGGTGATGCCGTCGCCGCCGGTGATCTTGAGCAGGTTGAAGGCGATGTTGGCGGCGTCGAGGTTGGGCATGATGAGCAGGTTCGCTTCGCCCTTCAGCACCGAATCCGGGAACACCTTCTGGCGGATCTCTTCCGACAGCGCCGCGTCGCCGTGCATCTCGCCGTCCACCTCGAGCTGCGGCGCACGCTCGGCGATGAGGCGGCGCGCCTCGCGCATCTTCAGCGCGGAGGCGGTCTTGCGGCTGCCGAAGTTGGAGTAGGAGAGCAGCGCCACCTTGGGCGCGATGCCGAAGCGGCGCACCTCCTCGGCCGCCATCAGGGTCATCTCGGCGATCTGCCCGGCCGTCGGGTCTTCGTTGACGTAGGTGTCGCAGAGGAACAGGGTGTGGCGCGGCAGCATCAGCACGTTCATGGCGGCAAAGATGCGCGCGCCGGGCTTCAGGCCGATGACATTGCCGACGCGCTCGAGGTGGCGCGGCAGCTGGCCGTGGGTGCCGCAGAGGATGGCGTCGACGTCGCCGCGCCGCAGCAGCAGCGCGCCGATCAGGGTGTTGGAGCGCAGCACCTCGCGCTTGGCGATCGCCGGCGAGACGCCATCGCGCTGCATCAGCTTGTAGTAGTCGTGGGTAAGGTCGCGGTAGCGCGGGTCGTTGCCGACATCCACGAGTTCGAAATCCTTGCCGACCTCGATGCGCAGGCCAAGCTGCTTCAGGCGCGCCTCGATCACTGCCGGCCGGCCCAGCGCCACCGGGCGGGCGATGCCCTCGTCGACGACGGCCTGGATGGCGCGCAGCACGCGCTCGTCCTCGCCCTCGCAGTAGAGCACGCGCCTCGGCGCCTTCTTCGCCGCGGCGAAGACCGGCTTCATCAGCGTGCCGGAGTGGAAGACGAACTGGGTCAGCTGCTGGCGGTAGGCGGCGAAGTCCTTCAGCGGCCGCGTCGCCACGCCGGAATCCATCGCCGCCTGCGCCACCGCCGGCGCGATCTTCACGATCAGGCGCGGGTCGAAGGGCTTGGGGATGATGTACTCGGGGCCGAAGGCCAGCTCGGCCTCGCCGTAGGCCGTCGCCACGATGTCGGAGGCCTCGGCCTGGGCGAGTTCCGCGATGGCGCGCACGGCGGCGAGCTTCATCTCTTCCGTGATGGTGGTGGCGCCGGCATCCAGCGCGCCGCGGAAGATGAAGGGGAAGCACAGCACGTTGTTCACCTGGTTGGCGTAGTCGGAGCGGCCGGTGGCGACGATGGCGTCGTTCCTCACCGAGCGCACTTCCTCGGGCAGGATCTCCGGCGTCGGGTTGGCAAGCGCCAGGATGAGCGGGTTCTTCGCCATCCTGGCGACCATCTCCGGCTTCAGCACGCCGCCGGCGGAGAGGCCGAGGAAGACATCCGCGTCCCCGATCACCTCAGCCAGCTTGCGCGCGGCAGTTTTTTTGGCGTAGCGCGCCTTGATCTCGTCCATCTCCTCGGGCCGGCCCTCGTACACCACGCCGTGGATGTCGGTGACCCAGATGTTCTCCACCTTCACGCCGAGCATGACGATCATGTCGAGGCAGGCCAGCGCCGCCGCGCCGGCACCGCTGGTGACGAGCCTCACCTCGTCGAGTTTCTTGCCGAGGAGCTTGAGGCCGTTCAGCACCGCCGCGCCGACGACGATGGCGGTGCCGTGCTGGTCGTCGTGGAAGACCGGAATGCGCATGCGTTCGCGCAGCTTGCGTTCGATGTAAAAGCACTCGGGCGCCTTGATGTCCTCGAGGTTGATGCCGCCGAAGGTCGGCTCCAGCGCGGCGATCATGTCGACCAGCTTGTCGGGGTCGCGCTCGGCCAGTTCGATGTCGAAGACGTCGATGCCGGAGAATTTCTTGAACAGGCAGGCCTTGCCCTCCATCACCGGCTTGGCGGCGAGCGGGCCGATGTTGCCGAGGCCGAGCACCGCCGTGCCGTTGGTGACCACGCCGACCAGGTTGGCGCGCGAAGTCAGTCCCGCCGACGCGGCGGGATCGGCGGCGATGGCATTGCAGGCCGCCGCCACGCCGGGCGAATAGGCGAGCGCGAGGTCGCGCTGGTTGGTGAGGCCCTTGGTCGGCACCACGGAAATCTTGCCGGGGGTGGGCAGGCGGTGGTATTCGAGCGCCGCCGCGTCGAGGTCTTTTTCCATTACTTTGTCTCCTCCCGTCTCGTGGACGGCAGATTCATTCTAGGCAATTGAAGGCGGGGCTTCCATTGTGGGAAGCCGCAGGAGGAGTATCGCGGAAGGGCGTCGCGGCGTCAGTCGCCCGAAAGACAAGCCGGGCTCTGTGGGAGCAACTAAAAGGTTCCCGGATAGGCACCACCGTCGAGCAGCAGATTCTGTCCGGTGATGAAGCCGGCCTGAGCGCTGCACAGATACGCGCAGGCGGCGCCGAACTCCTCGGGGTCGCCGATGCGGCCGGCGGGAATGGTGGCGATGCGCTCGGCCAGCGCCTCCTCGTAGCTGACGCCGCGCGACTTGGCCTGGCCGCCGACCACCGTGCGGATGCGGTCGGTGTCGAAGAAGCCGGGCAGCAGGTTGTTGATGGTGACGTTGTGCTTCACCGTCTTGCGCGCCAGGCCGGCGACGAAGCCGGTGAGGCCGGCGCGCGCACCGTTGGAGAGGCCGAGCACGTCGATGGGCGCCTTCACCGCGCCGGAGGTGATATTGACGATGCGGCCGAAACGGCGCGCGATCATGCCGTCCACCGTCGCCTTGATCAGCTCGATGGGCGTGAGCATGTTGGCGTCCAGCGCGGCGATCCAGTCCTCGCGCGTCCAGTTGCGGAAGTCGCCCGGCGGCGGCCCGCCGGCGTTGTTCACCAGGATGTCCGGCTGCGGGCAGGCGGCGAGCGCCGCGGCGCGGCCTTCCGCCGTGGTGATGTCGGCGGCGACGAACGCAATCGCCGTACCCCCCGTACCATGAGGACTGACTTTTTCCAGCTCGGCGGCCGTCGCCGCCAGCGCCTCGCGCCCGCGCGCGACGATCGTCACGTGCACGCCCTCCTTCGCCAGCGCCAGCGCGCAGCCGCGGCCGAGGCCCTTGCTGGCGGCGCAGACCAGCGCCGTCTTTCCTGCGATGCCGAGATCCATCTGCACTTCCTCCGTGAGTTACCCCGAGCTTACAATGGCCCGCAGGGAGGAGCAATCATGATTCCATTGCTGGTCGTCGTCGCGGTTCTGATCGTCATCGTCTTCGTTCTCTGGCGGCGCCAGGCCTGGCTGGCGCGCGACCAGTTCATCCGCAACACGTCCTTCCCGCAGGGGCTCCTCGAGCGCCTGGCCAAGCGCCGGCCGGAGCTCTCGCTGAAGGACCGCGTACTGGTGTCGCGCGCCCTGCGCCAGTACTTCCTGGTCTACCACCATGCCGGCTACCGCTTCGTCTCGATGCCCTCGCAGGCGGCCGACGACCTCTGGCACGAGTTCATCCTGTACACCAAGGCCTACGACGAATTCTGCCGCAAGGCCTTCGGCCGCTTCTTCCACCACACGCCGGCCGTCGTGCTCGGGCCGGACAGGCTGGGCAACGCCGGGCTGCGCCGCGCCTGGTGGTACGCCTGCAAGGAGGAGAACATCAACCCGCGCAACCCGACGCGCCTGCCGCTGCTGTTCGCCATCGACACGAAGCTCGGCATCGCCGACGGCTTCCGCTACACGGCGGACTGCAAGAATCTGAAACCGGGCGAAAGCGGCGGCGCGCATTGCGCCGGGGATTTTTCCAGCAGCAGCTTCGACGGCGGCACCGAGGGCTTCGGCGATGCCGGCTTCAGCGGCGAGGGCGGGGACAGCGGAGGAGGAGGCGCCGACAGCAGCGGCTGCGGCGGAGGTTGCGGCGGCGGGGACTGAGGCCTTCCCCCCGCCCCCCTTCCCGCGGAAGGGGGTGACGGTGGCTCGCTGCGCTCGGAGTCAGCTGGCCAGGAAATCCAGCAGCAACTTGTTGAACGCCGCGGGCTGCTCGATGTTGGAGAGGTGGGAAGCCTCGGCAATGATTTCCAGGCGCGCGCCGGGAATCGCCGCGGCGATGGCTTCCGACATGGCCGGCGGCGTGCCGATGTCGTCGCAGCCGACGATCACCAGCGTCGGCGCCTTGATTTCCTTCAGGCGGTCCGTCACGTCGATACGGGAAATCGCCTCGGCGCAACCGATGTAGCCGGCTACCGGCGTGTTGCGGATCAGCGCGCCGACGGTTTCCATCACCTCCGGATGCGCCGCGCGGTAAGGCGCGGTGAACCAGCGCTCCAGCGTCGGCCGCACATGCGCTTCCATGCCCTGCTCCTGAGCGATGCGGATGCGCTCCGCCCACAGCGGTTGCGCCTCGGGCGGCATGCGGCTGGTGGTGTCGGCCAGCACCAGGCGGTCGATGCGCTGCGGCGCCTTCAGGGCGAGATGCTGGCCGATCATGCCGCCCATCGACAGGCCGCAGTAGTGCGCGCGCGCGATCTTCAGCGCGTCGAGCAGGCCGAGCACGTCATCGCTCAACTGGTCGAAGGTGTAGGCGCCGGCCGTCGCGTCGCTGCCGCCGTGGCCGCGCGTGTCGAAGCGCAGCACGGTGAAACGGCTTTCCAGCGCCGCCAGCTGCGGCGCCCACATCGAGCCGTCGCAGCAGAGCGAATGCGACAGCGTCAGCCAGGGGCCGCTGCCGGAGACTTCGCAATGGATGTCGATGCCGTTGGCGCGAATCTTCATGGCGTTCTCTTCAAACGGGCATCAGCTTGGCCACCGACAGCGCCAGCCACTTGACGCCCTCGCGGCCGAAGTTCACCTGCACGCGGGCGTCCGAGCCGGACCCTTCGGCGTTCACGATCACGCCCTGGCCGAATTTCGCGTGGCTCACGCTCTGGCCGATGCGGAAGCCGCCGGCCTCCTTCTCCGCTGTGCGGCGCACCACGGCGGCCGGCGCCGGCGCGGCCCAGGCCGGGCGGCGTTGCGAAAAAGTCAGTCCCGCTGACACGGCGGCATGGCCGCGCGCCAGCTTCGGCGTCAGCCATTTGAGCAGGCCCTCGGGGATCTCGTCGAAGAAGCGCGAGGGCAGGTTGTAGCGCGTCTGGCCGTGCAGCATGCGCGTCTGCGCGTGGCTGATATACAAGCGCTTTCTGGCTCGCGTCACGGCGACGTACATCAGGCGGCGTTCCTCTTCCAGCCCTTTGTCCTCGTGTACGCTGTTCTCGTGCGGGAACAGGCCCTCCTCCAGGCCGCTGATGAAAACCACGTCGAACTCGAGGCCCTTGGCCGAATGCACGGTCATCAGCTGCACGGCGTCGTCGCCCTCGCCGGCCTGGTGCTCGCCGGCTTCGAGCGAGGCGTGGGCGAGGAAGGCGGCAAGGTCGCCCGACACCTCGCCCTCGGCGTCGACGTTGCCCTCCTCGGCGACGAAGTTCTCGGCGGCGTTCACCAGTTCGTCTAGGTTGGCAAGGCGGTCCTGGCCTTCCTTCTCGTTGCGGTAGTGGGCGCGCAGGCCGGATATCTCCAGCACCTGCTCGACGGTCTCCGGCAGGGTCAGCCCGTCGCAGGCGGCGCGCAACCTGTCGACCAGCGCGGCGAAGGCGGCGGCCTTGCCGCCCTGCTTCGCCGTGCCGTAGAGACTGACTTTTTCCGCCTTGCTTGCGTCCTGCAATTGCTCGATGGTTCTTGCGCCGATGCCGCGCGCCGGGAAGTTCACCACGCGCAGGAAAGCGCCGTCGTCGTCCACATTGGCGATCAGGCGCAGGTAGGCGAGCGCGTGCTTGATTTCCTGCCGCTCGAAGAAGCGCAGGCCGCCGTAGACGCGGTAGGGCAGGCCGGCCGAGAAGAGGGCGTGCTCGAGCACGCGCGACTGGGCATTCGACCGGTAGAGCAGCGCCATCTCGCGCCGCGCCAGGCTCTCGGCGGCGAGCGACTTGATCTCCTCGACGATCCAGCGCGCCTCCTCGGTATCGTTGAAGGCCTCGTAGACGCGGATCGGCTCGCCCGAACCGGCGTCGGTCCACAGGTTCTTCCCGAGGCGCGCCTCGTTGTGCTTGATGATGGCGTTGGCGGCGTCGAGGATGTTGCCGTGCGAGCGGTAGTTCTGCTCCAGCCGGATGACGTTGTCGACGCGGAATTCGCGCTCGAAGTCGCGCATGTTGCCGACCTCGGCGCCGCGGAAGGCGTAGATGCTCTGGTCGTCGTCGCCGACGCAGAACAGGCAGGCGCCGCCTGCCGCCAACAGCTTCAGCCAGCGGTATTGCAGGACATTGGTGTCCTGGAACTCGTCCACGAGAATATTACGGAAGCGGCTCTGGTAGTGCTGCCGGATCGGCTCGTTGCGCTGCAACAGCTCGTAGGCGCGCAGCAGCAGCTCGGCGAAATCCACCACGCCCTCGCGCTGGCACTGCGCCTCGTATTCGCGATACAGCTCGACGCGCTTGCGTGTGTAATCGTCCCAGGCCTCGACCGCATCCGGCCTCAAGCCGGCCTCTTTCTGGCCGTTAATGAAGTTGGCCACGTCCCGGGGCGGGAATTTTTCGTCGTCGACATTCAGCGCCTTGAGCAGCCGCTTGATCGCGGCCAGCTGGTCGGCGGAGTCGAGGATCTGGAACAGCTGCGGCAGGCCGGCGTCGCGGTGATGGGCGCGCAGCAGACGGTTGCACAAGCCGTGGAAGGTGCCGATCCACATGCCGCGGGTATTGATGGGCAGCATGGCCGTAAGACGCAGCAGCATTTCCTTCGCCGCCTTGTTGGTGAAGGTGACGGCGAGCACGCCGTGCGGGCCGGCCTGGCCGGTCTGGATCAGCCAGGCAATGCGCGTGGTGAGCACCCGCGTCTTGCCGGAGCCGGCGCCGGCGAGAATCAGGGCATGCTGCGGCGGCAGGGTGACGGCGGCGTGCTGGGGTGGATTGAGACCGCTGAGGAAGCTCGACATTGGACAAGAACGATAATCGAAGCGAAATTATACTGCCCCTGAACCCGGAACCCGCTTGCGCTGCACGCAGCCCCGCCGAGGAATGGCTCGATCTGGCCGGGGGTGCGAAGGTAGTGCTTCTGGCCGCCGCCGTGACCCTGATCGGCACGCTGGTCTATGTGATCCTGCTGCCGGAATTGAGGGGCTTCGACGACTACCGGCTGATCGGCCCGGCATTCCTCATCCCGGTCTCTCTCCTCTCCCTGGCTCTGGTCTGGCGTGGCCGGGCGGTCGCCGCCTACCAGACGTTGCTCTGGGGCGTCCTGCTGGGGGTCACGGTAGCTTGCGCCCTGGTCGCCGGCCTGCGCACGGGCATCCTCTTCGCCTATCCCGCGGTCGTCATCGGCGCCATGGCGCTCGGGCCGCGCATCGTCGTGCTGGTCGGCGCGACGGCCATCGCAGCCGTTATCGGCATGGGCCTGGCCGAGCATTTCGGACTGCTGCCCGCGCCCAGGCTGTCGTCGACCTTCATCCTCGCCCTGGCCTACGTTCTGGTGCTGCTGGTCCTCACCACGGTCGCTACGGCGATGGTGCGCGAGCAGAAGCGCTGGCGCGACAAGGAAGCGCATGCCAGCCGCACCCTGAAGGACAGCCTGCATGCCCTGGCCGGGCGCGAGCGCGACCTGCGCCTCGTCATGAACAACGTGCCGGCGGGCATCTGCGCCTTCGACGGCTGGATCTGCCGCTTCGCCAATTCCCATCTTGCCGCCTACTGCGGCTTCACCGAAGACGGTATCGTCGACAAGCATCTGCGCGAGGTTCTGGGCGAGACTCACTTCGCCCTCGCCAAGCCCCATGTCGAACATGGCCCTTGCCGGCAAGCCGGTACATTATCGCGGGCCCCACCCCTCGCCCGCCTTCGCCGGCCGCTACATGATGTTCATGCTGGTGCCCAGCGCCGGCGAACCCGGAGGCGAACAGGGCTTCTACGGCATATTTTTCGACGTCACAAAGCAGGAACGGGCACGTCTCGAAATCGAACAGCTCAACCGCCAGCTCGACCAGCGGGTACGGGAAAAGACCGCCGATCTCACGGCCGCCAACCGCGAGCTGGAATCCTTCGCCTACTCCATCTCGCACGACCTACGCGCGCCGCTGCGCGGCATCGACGGCTTCAGCCACCTGCTCGACGAGGAGTACGGCGAGCGGCTCGACGAACAGGGGCGCGGCTACCTGAAGCGGGTGCGCGGCGCCGCCCAGCGCATGGGTACACTGATCGACGACATCCTCGAGCTCTCGCGCGTCACGCGCAAGCAGATGGTGCGCGAACGGGTCGATCTCAGCCGCATGGCCACGGAGATCCTCGACGAATTCCGCCAGGCCCAGCCGCAGCGCCGTGTCGACGCCCGCATCGAAGGCGGCATCGTGGTGGAGGGCGACCCGCAGCTCCTGCGCGTCATGATGCAGAACCTGATCGAGAACGCCTGGAAATACTCAGGCAAGACCGATCAGGCCCGCATCGAGTTCGGCCGCGAGGCGGACGGCGCGACGCCCTGTCTGTTCGTGCGCGACAACGGCGCCGGCTTCGACATGCGCTACGCCGGCCGCCTGTTCGCGCCCTTCCAGCGCCTGCACAAGCCGAACGAGTTCGAAGGCAGCGGCATCGGGCTGGCCACCGTGGCGCGGATCGTGCACCGCCACGGCGGCCGGATCCGGGCCGAGGCCGAGCCGGGCCGCGGCGCGACGTTCCGCTTCACCCTTGCCGGGACCGGTGCGCAGGCGCAAGATGAATCCACCCGACGGTAACGTCCCGACCATGCGATCGTCTGAACCGCGCCCCACCCAGCCCCTGCCGCTCCCGGCCGAGGCGATCGACCACGCCTTTCTGCGCCTGGCGGTCGGCTTGATGCTGGCCGGCAGCCTCGGCTTCATTGCCGTCGTGATCGCCGTGGCGCCCGGGCAAATGGTGCGCGCCCTCGGCGGCGTGCTGCTGGGTGCCATCGCGCTGATTGCCGCCTTCTTGCTGCACCGGGAGCGCCACGTCGCCGCCATCAGGACACTGGCTTACGGCATGTGGGGCGTGGTGTCCTTCATGGCGGTGCTGGGCGGCGGACTGCACGCGCCCATCGTCATCGCCTATCCCGTGCTCGTCGCCATGGGCGGCTGGCTGCTCGGCCCGCCCACCGCAACCGTGCTGGCAGGTCTGACACTGGCGTGGCTGGGCCTGCTCTTCGCCGGCGGGGCCTTGGGCGGGCTGCCCGCCATCGGCCCGGCTCCGCTGGGCATCGTGTGGGCCGTGGACGCCATCGTGCTGGTGTCGGCCGCGGCGCTGACCATTTATGCCACGCGCGGCCACCGCGCGCTGTACCGCAGGCAGGGCCAGCTCGCCGCAGACGCCCTGGCCAAGGCCGATGCGCTCGCCGAGGGGGAGGCGCGCCTGCGCCTCGTCACGGAGAGCGTGCCGGCGCTGATTGCCCATTACGACAGCAACCATGTCTGCCACTATGCCAACCGGCGCTACGCGGCGTTCTTCGGCTTCACGCAGGACGAGATCGTCGGCAGGTCGCTGACCGAGGTGGTCGGCGGCACCGTGTTTGCCGCCATCCAGCCGCAGCTCAACCAGGTGCTGGCCGGCGAAGCGGTGCGCTACAGCGGCACGCGCCAGTCCCCGAAGCAGGGCGGGCGCCACATGGAGGTAAGCCTGGTGCCGCAGCGCGAGGCGAACGGCCGGGTGGCGGGCTATCTGGTGATGATCCTCGATGTCACGGAACAGCATCAGGCCGAACAGGCCATTCGTCTGTCCGAAACGAAGTTCGCCAAGATCTTCCGCTCCAGCCCGGTGCCGATCTCGCTCGCCCGATTCGGCGACGGCCGCTTCGTGGACGTCAACCCCGCCTTCGAGTCGCTCTTCGGCTGGGCACGCGAGGAGGTCATCGGACGCACGTCCACCGAAGTCGGCGTGTGGAAGTCGCGCGAGGAGCGCGAGCGCTGGACGCAGACGCTGCGTGCGGCCGGCAAGACGCGCAGCTTCGAGGTGGACTGGCGCAACAGGGCGGGTCAGGACCGCATCTGCCAGATCTCGGCGGAAATCATCCAGATCGAGGGAGAGGACCACATCCTCGCCCTGACCTACGACATCACCGAGCGCAAGGCGGCGGAATCCGCGCTGCGCGAGAGCGAGGCGCGGCTGCGCGAGGCGCAACGCATCGGCCACTTCGGCAGCTGGGAGCTCGATCTGGAAAAGGATGCGTTCTACTGGTCCGGCGAGATCGACCATATCTTCGAAACCACCGCGCCGCAAGGAAAGGTGAATTACGCCGCCTTCCTCCAGACGATCCACCCCGAGGATCGCACCGTCTTCGACCAGGCCTTCCGCCAGGCCATCGCCGCCGGCGCCACCGCCGAGTTCAATTACCGGCTGTGCATGCCCGACGGACGCATCAAGCACGTCCATGCCCGCGCCGAACTCCGTCTCGGGGAAGACGGCAGGCCGATCCGGTCGATCGGCACCACCCAGGACATCACCGAGCACATGCTGGCGCTCAAGGAGATCGAGCGCCTGAACGCCGAACTGGAGAAGCGCGTGCAGGAACGCACCGCCGACCTGTCCAGCGCCAACCGCGAACTGGAATCCTTCGCCTACTCCATCTCGCACGATTTGCGCGCGCCGCTGCGCGGCATCGACGGCTTCAGCCAGCTCCTGATCGAGGAGTACGCCGACAAGCTCGACAAGCAGGGGGCGGATTATCTCTCCCGCGTCCGGCGCGCCGCCCAGCGCATGGGCACGCTGATCGACGACATCCTCGAGCTGTCGCGCGTGAGCCGCCTCGAGATGCGCCGCGTCACGGTGGATCTGAGCCAGATCGCCGGCGAACTCATCGAAGAGCGCGCCCGCAGCGAGCCCGGCCACCGCGTGGCCGTTTCGCTGGCGCCGGAGTGCAAGGCCCTGGGCGATCCGCAACTGTTGCGCGTCATGATGCAGAACCTGCTGGAAAACGCCTGGAAATATTCCAGCAAGGAAGCCGCGCCCGCCATCGAGTTCGGCTGCCGCCAGGAAGGCCCCGAACAGGTCTTCTTCGTGCGCGACAACGGCGTCGGCTTCGACATGAAGTATGCCGACCGCCTGTTCACCCCCTTCCAGCGCCTGCACAAGCCCGAGGAGTTCGAGGGCACCGGCATCGGTCTGGCCACCGTTGCCCGCGTCGTCCATCGCCACGGCGGCCGCATCTGGGCGCAGGCCGAGCCGGGCAGGGGGGCGACCATCAGTTTCACCTTGTCACGGGGCAAGGCGGGCGACTGACGCACGGCTTGTCCAGGCGTATCCTGACGGGCAACCCAAGGGGGCTCCATGAACATGCGCTCCGCTGCAGGAAACCAGGACCGGGTTGACGGCACTGCCGATGGGCGGCAGGCCTTTGCGCGCTTCGCCTGCTGGCTGTGTCTGATCGCCCCGGCGCTGGTGACCGTGCTCATCGTCTCCCAGGGCCAGTTTTTCCGCCTCGCCGGGCCGGCGGTGTTCTTCCTCACCGGCGGCACGGGACTCTGGCTGCTGCGCGGGGGCCGTAATGACGCCGCCTTCCGCGTGCTGACTTTCGGCAGCTGGCTGGCGACCGTCGTCGCCCTGTCCTACACCGGCGGCATCAAGGGCAATGCCGTTTCGGCCCTGCCGATCATCATCATGTTCTCCGCCTGGCTGGCCGGCGTCCGCGCCATGCTGCTGCTGGGCGGCCTGACCATCGCGGTGCTGTTCGGCTACGCCCTGATCGGCCTCAACGACCTGCTGCCCATACGCTTCGAGCCGCCCCTGCTGCAGCGCGCCTTCATCCTGTCGATCATCATCGTGGCGGCCACGGCGCTCGGCTACTTCGCCGCGCGCACGCTCCTCACGCAGATGAAGGCCCTGGCGGATTCGCGCGGCGAACTGGAAATCAAGGTGGCCTCGCTCGCCAGGCGCGAGGCGGAACTCAGCCTGCTGGCCGAGAGCGTCCCCGCCATGATCGTGCGCTTCGACAGCAATCAGGTCTGCCGTTTCACCAACGCCGCCTACGCCCGCTTCCACGGCCGGCCGCCGGAAGCGATCATGGGCAGGACGGCGCGGGAGATCATCGGCGAGGCGGCCTATGCCGACATCGCCGACAGCCTGAGGAAGGTGCTCTCCGGCGAGCAGGTGCGCCTCACAGTCAGCCGCAGCAATGCCGCGGGCGAGGCGCGCACCCTGGCCCTCGACCTGGTGCCCGATTTCGGCCAGGAAGGCCGCATCGCAGGGTGGTACGCCCTGATCCGCGACGTGACGGAATCCGAGCGCGTCGCCAACGCCCTGCGCCACATCATCGAGGGCACGGCGCGCGCCACCGGGACCGCCTTCTTCCGCGCCCTGGCACGCAACCTCGCCCAGGCGACCGGGCTGCGCTGCGCCATGGTGGCGGAGGTGCTGCCGGATCGGCGCCATGCCCGCGCCCTCGCCTACTGGACCGGTGAGGACTTCCGCGAGGGCGCGGTCTACCTGCTGGCCGACGCGCCCTGCCAGCGCGTCATGGAGGACGGCGAAGCCTGCTTTCCCGACCGCGTCGCCGAACTCTTTCCCCTCGACAAACCGCTGGCGGCGCAGGGCATCCGCGGCTATTACGGCGTCAGGCTGGAGGCGAGCGACGACACCCCGCTCGGCGTGCTGGTCGTCATGGACGGCGCGCCGATCCGCAACCGCTCGGAGATCGCCTCGCTCGTTTCGGTTTTCGCCACGCGCGCCGCCGCCGAACTCGAGCGCATCCGCGCCGACATGGAGCAGCAGCGAGCCGAGGAAGCACGCCGCGCCGCCCTGGAGCGCTTCGAGGCGATTTTCCAGAGCACGCCGAACGTCGCCATCCAGGGCTTCGACGCGAAAGGCACGGTGATGCACTGGAACCGGGCCAGCGAAACCATGTATGGCATTTCCGCTTCCGAGGCCGTTGGCAAGCCCATCCAGTCATTGCTGCATACGCCCGAAACCGCCGCGGAATTCGAGACCGTCGTCGCCGGCATCTGCGAAAGCGGCGCGGCAACCGAACCCGGCGAATGGCCGATACCGCTGCGCGACGGGCGCGAAATCTGGGTGGTGTCGACCATGTTTCCGGTCTTCTCCGACGGCATCCTCGTCGAGATTTTCTGCATGGACGTCGACATCACCGAGATGAAGCGCTCCGCCGAGGAAGTGCGCCAGCTCAACGTCGAGCTCGAGGCGCGCGTGGCGGCGCGCACGGCGGAGCTGGCCGCGCTCAACCAGGAACTGGAGGCGTTCTCCTATTCGATGTCACACGACCTGCGCGCACCCTTGCGCAGCATCGACGGCTTCGGCCGGCTGCTGGAACAGGATTACGCGGACCGGATCGACGACACCGGCAAGGATTACATCCTGCGCATGCGCCGCGCCGCGCAGCGGCTCGCCCAACTGATCGACGACCTGCTCGACCTGACCCGCATCGACCGCGCAGAAATCCGCCCCGAGGAGGTCGACCTGAGCGCCCTCGCGCTGGAAATCATCGAGGAATTGAGGCAGGGCGCGCCGCAGCGGCGCGTCGCCGTGTCGATCGCGGACGGCGTGCGCGCCCGGGGCGACTCCCGGCTCCTGCGCATCGCCCTGCAGAACCTGCTCGACAACGCATGGAAATACTCGGGCAAGGTCGAGGACGCCCGGATCGAATTCGGCTGCGACGCTTCGGACGGTCGTTCGGTCTGCTATGTCCGCGACAACGGCACCGGCTTCGACATGGCGTACGCGGACAAGTTGTTCACTCCCTTCCAGCGGCTGCACAACCCGCGCGATTTCGAGGGGACAGGGGTCGGCCTCGCCTCCGTGGCGCGGGTCATCAAGCGCCATGGCGGCCGCATCTGGGCCGAATCGGCGCCCGGCAAGGGTGCCACTTTCCTGTTCACCCTCTCCCCGGACTCCGATCTGCCTTAATGTGAGCGCACGCTCACAACCATTAGGCCGCCTTGCCTAATCGTGTTGCGCCGCCATATTTACTTGAACCAAATCAAGCAAAACCAATTCAAAACAAGCGTAGAATCCGCAGCACTGTATTGCTGCGCCGCATCAATACAGCCTGCAGCCGCCCATGAAGCCGCCGGCAGGCAGAACCACTACACAATGGTTGGAAAGGAGAACGCATGAACAGCCCGATGATCCTGCCCTGGATCGCCCACAAGGCCGGCATATCCGAGGCCCGTGCCGAGGAACTCTGGCGCGAAGCCCTGTGCCACGCCACCGAAGAGACCGGCTGGGTCGGCACCAACGAATACTGGGAGGCGGCCGAGGCACGCCTGCACGCGCTGATCGACCGCGAGGCGAGAGCGAACTGCCTGCCGACGCCGGAGCTCAGCGGCTGGGTGCGCCTGCAGGCGCGCATCGCGCACCTGCCGCTGCTGGTCGCAGAAAGCTGGTCGCTCGCCTGGGTGCGGATGCTCGCCGCCCGCGCGGCGCTATAGCGAGGCCCGCGCCGCGAGGCCGAGGCGGGGCCCGACCCGCGCGGCCAGCGCCTCCGCTTCCGCCCGGCTGGGCAGGTTGCGGATGAAGACCCGGTAGCGGAAGCTCTCCCCTTCGCTGCGCGGGCGAATGGCCGCCGCGTAGCCCGCCTGCCGGGCGCGATCATAGAGATCGAGCGCGCCGTCCTGGCTGTCCGCCTCGCCCAGCAGCACCTTCCACTTGCCGCCGCGGCGCGCGGCGCCCGCGCCCGCGGCAATTTCCGTTTCCGCCGCCCATTTCTTCACCGTTTCCGGATCGGCCGGCTCGATACCCTTCGGCGGTTGGCCGCGCGGCGCGACGTAGAAGGTCAGCGCTTCCGTCATCTCGCGCGCATCCCCGTCCTTGTGGCTGACGGTAATCCTTCCCTCGAGCAGGCAGACGAAGTCACGCTCGGGTTCGGTCTTGCCCCAGATGTCGGTGCCGCGGATGCCCGCCGTCACGGTCGCCACGCGGATGGTGACGTCGAGGCGGGACAGTTTTTTCAGCTTGTCGGTGGTGAAGCGGAAGGCACCTTTCGCCACGTCCAGCGCGGCGGAAAAGAACTGCCAGTCGCCCGGCCCCAGCCGCTCGGCCAGGAGCACGCCGTTCTCGCCGACCTTGACCGTGCTGCCGTCGGCGAGCTTGAGATAGACGCGCGCGCCCTCACCGGTGCGGATGCGGTCGCGGCTTTGCACCTCCATGCCCGGGGCGAGGGCTTCGGCGCGCCCGTCGCGGTCGCGCCAGGCCGGCGCCTGCACCGCATCCACCACCGCCTGGGGCGCGGCCCAGGCCGGCAGCGCCAAAGCAAGGATTGCGCACAGCAGGATTCTCGCATTCTTGTCTCCTCCGTTTTGACGCGGCGGCGCGCCGCATGCGCAGAGTATAATTCGCTCTTTTGCAACGCAAGCCGCCTCTTCCATGCAGGACAAATACGCCCCGGCCGAGATCGAGCAGGCCGCCCAGGCGCACTGGGAAAATACCGCCGCCTTCCGCGCCGTCGAAGATCCTTCCAGGCCGAAGTACTACTGCCTGTCGATGTTCCCCTATCCCTCGGGCAAGCTGCACATGGGCCATGTGCGCAACTACACCATCGGTGACGTGCTGACGCGCTACCACCGCATGCGCGGCTTCAACGTGTTGCAGCCGATGGGCTGGGACGCCTTCGGCCTGCCGGCGGAGAACGCCGCCATGGCCAACAATGTTCCGCCGGCGCAGTGGACCTACGACAACATCGCCTACATGAAGAAGCAGTTGAAGTCGCTCGGCTTCGCCCTCGACTGGGCGCGCGAGCTGGCGACCTGCAGGCCCGACTACTACCGGTGGAACCAGTGGCTGTTCCTGCGCATGCTGGAGAAGGGGCTCGCCTACCAGAAGACCGGCGTGGTGAACTGGGATCCGGTCGACCAGACCGTGCTCGCCAACGAGCAGGTCATCGACGGCCGCGGCTGGCGCACCGGCGCCGTGGTGGAGAAGCGCGAGATCCCGATGTACTACCTCGCCATCACGAAATACGCCGAAGAATTGCTGTCCTCGCTCGACGCCCTGCCCGGCTGGCCGGAGCGGGTGAAGACCATGCAGGCCAACTGGATCGGCAAGAGCTTCGGTGTGCGTTTTGCGTTTCCGTATGAACTCGACGGCAAACAGGAAAAGCTCTGGGTGTTCACCACCCGCGCCGACACCGTCATGGGCGTCACCTTCTGTGCCGTGGCGGCCGAGCATCCGCTCGCCGCGCGCGCCGCGCGCGACAACCCGGCGCTCGCCGCCTTCGTCGAGGAGTGCAAGCAGGGCTCGGTCATGGAGGCGGACCTCGCCACCATGGAAAAGAAGGGCATGCCGACGGGCATCTTCGTCAGCCACCCCCTCACCGGCGAGCAGGTCGAGGTCTGGATCGGCAACTACGTGCTGATGGGCTACGGCGAGGGCGCCGTGATGGCCGTGCCGGCGCACGACGAGCGCGACTTCCACTTCGCGCAGAAATACAAACTGCCGATCAAACAGGTCATCGACGTCCCCGGCAAGCCCTTCTCGATCGACGCCTGGCAGGAGTGGTATGCCGACAAGGAAAACGGCCGCTGCGTGAATTCCGGCCAGTACGACGGCCTCGGCCTGCAGGCGGCGGTCGACGCCATCGCCGCCGACCTCAAGGCGAAGGGGCTGGGCGACAAGCAGGTCACCTGGCGCCTGCGCGACTGGGGCATCTCGCGCCAGCGCTACTGGGGCTGCCCGATCCCGCTCATCCATTGCGAGAAATGCGGCACCGTGCCGGTGCCGGATTCGCAACTACCGGTGGTGCTGCCGGAGGACTGCGTGCCGGACGGCTCGGGCAACCCGCTCAACAAGCGGCCCGATTTCCTCGACTGCGCCTGCCCGAAGTGCGGCGGCCCGGCGCGGCGCGAGACCGACACCATGGACACCTTCGTCGACTCGTCCTGGTACTACAGCCGCTACGCCTCGGCCGACAGCGGCGGCGCCATGGTCGACGCGCGGGTGAAGTACTGGCTCCCGGTCGACCAGTACATCGGCGGCATCGAGCACGCCATCCTGCATCTCCTCTACTCGCGCTTCTGGACCAAGGTGATGCGCGACCTGGGCCTGGTCGGCTTCGACGAGCCGTTTTCCCGCCTGCTGACGCAGGGCATGGTGCTCAACGAGATTTTCTTCCGCAAGCCGGAATCGGGTCGAATCACCTATTACAACCCGGCCGATGTGGAATTGAAGTTCGACGACAAGGGCAACCGCACCGGCGCCGTGCTGAAGGCCGACGGCGAGTCGGTGGAATCCGGCGGCATCGGCACCATGTCGAAATCGAAGAACAACGGCGTCGACCCGCAGCACCTGATCGAACAGTACGGCGCCGACACGGCGCGCTTCTTCATGATGTTCGCCAGCCCGCCGGAGCAGACGCTGGAATGGTCGGACTCGGGCGTCGATGGCAGCTACCGCTTCCTCAAGCGGCTGTGGGCCTATGCCGCCGCTCACGGCGACATGCTGAAATCGGCGCCACTGCTGCAGGAAACGCCGGAAAAGTCAGTCGCTGCGATACGCCGCGAGATCCACCTGATTCTCAAGCAGGCCAACTACGACTTCCAGAAGTTCCAGTTCAACACCGTGGCCTCGGCCGCGATGAAGATGCTGAATGCGCTGGAGCGCGCCGACAAGGCAGCGCCAGCGTACCCGGCGCTGGCGCGGGAGAGCCTTTCCATCCTGCTGCGCCTGCTCTCCCCCATCACGCCCCATGTCTGCCATCATCTGTGGCGCGAGCTGGGCTTCGAGGGGGGCCATGGGGACATCCTGCACGCCCCCTGGCCGGAGCCGCTCGAGGCGGCGCTGGCGCAGGACGAGGTCGAGCTGGTGCTGCAGGTGAACGGCAAGCTGCGCGGCGCCGTCAAGGTGCCGTCCGGTGCCGCGAAGGAGCAGATCGAGGCGGCGGCGCTGGCCTCCGAAACCGCGCTGAAATATTTGGAAGGCAAGCCGGCGAAGAAGGTGGTCGTCGTGCCGGGCCGGCTGGTCAACATCGTCGTCTGAGCGGAGCCGAGTATGCGCAAGCTGATTACCCTCCTGTTGGCCCTGATGCTCGCCGCCTGCGGCTTCCAGCTGCGCGGCTCGCAGCCGCTGCCCTTCACCAGCATTTATATTGCAGATAGCTGGGAACTGGGTGCAACACTTAGACGTCATATCAGGGCCCTAGGTGGTACGCAGCTGCCTGACACCCCCCAAGATGCTCAAGCCGTGTTTACACTCATCGGCGAGGCAAAAGAGAAGCAAATCCTCAGCATTTCCGGCAAAGGACAAGTGCGCGAATTCCAGCTGCGCTACCGGCTTGCCTTTCGCGTGCACGATTTGAAGGGGCGCGAATTCATCCCGCCCAGCGAGATCATCCTCGCGCGCACCTTCAGTTTTAACGACGAACAGGTACTGGCCAAGGAAAGGGAGGAGCAGCTGCTCTACCGCGACATGGAAAGCGACATGGTGCAGCAGCTGATGCGCCGCCTGGCCGCCGCAAAAGTCGAAGGCTGACCGGCCGCGCCTTCCCATGCAGCTGCGCGCCGACCAGCTGGCTTCACAC
>Ga0233425_10004806_pt1 | contig 22151 bp, 22 predicted proteins | sample Watercolumn_Towu_2_FD_181712 | JGI IMG/M metagenome (GOLD analysis project Ga0233425, IMG submission 181712) | Freshwater microbial communities from Lake Towuti, South Sulawesi, Indonesia - Watercolumn_Towuti2014_140_MG | ecosystem: Environmental > Aquatic > Freshwater > Lake | place...
ACTGGTGTTCCATGCGTCACGAAACCCAATACACGAGGCTCTTTCGCTCATGACCGCCATTCAGAAGGACCTGCGCGCGCAGGCCGGCACGGGCCCGCTTCGGGTCGGCATCGGCGGGCCGGTCGGCTCGGGCAAGACGGCGCTGGTCGACCGGCTCTGCAAGCGCATGCGCGACCGCTACCGGATCGCCGTCGTCACCAACGACATCTACACCAAGGAAGACGCGCAGTTCCTGACGCGCTCGGGCGCGCTCGCGCCGGAGCGGATCTTGGGCGTCGAGACCGGCGGCTGTCCCCACACCGCGATCCGCGAGGACGCCTCGGCCAATCTGGCGGCGGTCGCCGAGATGAACGCGCGTTTTCCCGGGCTCGAGATCGTCTTCGTCGAATCGGGCGGCGACAACCTCGCGGCGACCTTCAGTCCCGAGCTCGCCGACATCACGATCTACGTCATCGACGTCGCCGCGGGCGACAAGATCCCGCGCAAGGGCGGGCCCGGCATCACGCGCTCGGACCTTTTGGTCATCAACAAGATCGACCTTGCGCCCATGGTCGGCGCGAGCCTCGAGGTCATGGATCGCGACGCCCGCAAGATGCGGGGCGCCCGGCCCTTCCTGTTCGCCCAGGTGAAGGACGGCAAGGGCGTCGACGACATCGCCCGCTTCATAGCCAAGACCGGCGGCCTGCCGGATCGTTTCGACAGCTGAGACGTAGGGACTTCGTCATGCGGACGGCCGCGTTTTCGGCGCTCGCTTCGGCGTCATCCGCTTGACGACGAAGAAACGCCAACCTCGCCAAATCCTTTGACGCGAGGCGGCCGAGACGGGATGCTCGACCGCCTTACATAGGGGGGCGCGATGAAGGATTTGGCGGGCAAGGTCGGTTTCGTTACGGGCGGCGCGAGCGGCATCGGGCTTGCGCTCGGTCGCGCCATGCTCGAAGCGGGCATGAAAGTTGCGCTCGCCGATATCGAGCCTCGCGCGCTCGAGGGCGCGGTCCGGAGTCTGGGCAATCTCGGCGAGGTCCGCGGCATTCGCTGCGACGTCTCCGATCGCGCGGCGATGAAGCGCGCGGCGGACGAGGCCTTCGGCGCTTTCGGCCGCGTTCACGTGCTTTGCAACAACGCGGGCGTCGCGGTGGGCGGCATCCAAGATCAGGTCAGCTACGAAGACTGGGATTGGGTCTTCGGCGTCAATCTCCTGGCCGTCGTGTCCGGCATACGCGAGTTCCTGCCGCGCATCCGTGCCCAAGGGGAGGGCGGGCATATCGTCAACACCGCGTCGATGGCGGGCATGATCAGTCCGCCGCATCTCAGTCCCTATTCGGCGACCAAATTCGCCGTGGTCGCGATGTCGGAGGCGCTCGCCGGCGAGCTCCAGGGCACCGGCATCGGCGTCAGCGTGCTTTGCCCGGGTTGGGTCAAGACGCGGATCAACGAAAGCGGGCGAAACCGCCCGACCAAATTCGGCGGCGCGGGCGAGGCCAATCTCGGCGGCAATCAGACCGAACTCCGCAAGACCATCCATGCCGCGATCGAAGGCGGCATGGACCCGGCGGAGGTCGCGCGGCGGACCCTCGCGGCCGTCCGCGACAACCGGCTCTACGTCTTCACGCATCCGCAGATGCGGCCGGCGGTCGAGGATCGCTTCAAGCGCATCCTCGCGGCATTCGACGAAGCCGAAAGGAGCTAGAGCGCCGGAGCGGCGACCGTTCGGCGGCGCAGGGCCAGGCGGATGAGCCAGTAGGCGACCGCGCCGTTCAAGAGGTTCCACAGCACGCCGTTGAGAAAGGCCAGGCGATAGCTGCCGGTCAGGTCGAATATCTCGCCCGCCATCCAGCCGCCGAGCGCCATGCCGATCAGCGTGGCGAAGATGGCGATCCCGACGCGCGCGCCGGCCTCCGCGGCCGGGAAATACTCGCGCACGACGATGGCGTAGCTCGGCACGATTCCGCCTTGGACCAGACCGAAGAGCGCCGAGATCAGATAGAGCGAGGCCAGGCCGTCGAAGCCGAGATAGAAGGCGAGCGACGTGCCTTGCAGGACCGAGCCGAGGAGCAGCGTCTTGAGGCCGCCGATCCGGTCGGCGATCCAGCCCGAGCCGACGCGACTGACAATGCCGAGCGCCAACATGATCGCGAGCATTTCGGCGCCGCGCGCGACGCCGTAGCCGAGATCGACGCAGTAGGCGACGATATGGACCTGCGGCATCGACATGGCGACGCAGCAGGCGAGGCCGGCGATCGCGAGCAGGGTCTGCAGCTGGCCCTTCGAGAGGCCGAGCGCGCTTTCGGGCGTCGCCCCGGCGGTCGCCTGAGCGGCCTCGGTATGAGACTTCAAGCGCCGTCGAAGCGCGAGGGCGAGCGGCAGCGACGTTGCCAGGCAAAAGACGCCGATGCCGAAATAGGTCTCGCGCCAACCGACCTCGCGGATGAAATACTCGACCACCGGCGGCCAGATCGCGCCGGCGAGATAGTTGCCTGAAGCGCAGATCGCGACGGCAATGCCGCGGCGCCTGAAAAACCAATGCGAGATGTCGGCGACCAAAGGCCCGAAGGTCGCGGCCGTGCCGAAGCCGATCAACGCCGCATGCGCCGCGCCGAACAGCCAAAGATCGGTCGCGGATGCGGCAGCGACGAAGCCAAGGCCGAGCGCCAGCGCGCCCAGCATCAACGACGGCACGATGCCTCTCGCATCGGCAAGGCGCCCGAGCAGAATGCCGCCGACGCCGAAACCGAGCATGGTTCCGGTATAGGCGAGCGAGACCTGACCGCGCAGCGCGCCGAATTCGGCTTGGAGGGCGGGGATCGCGACCGCCAGGCACCACATGCCGACGCCGCCGATGGTGCTGAGCAGCAGGCTGACGCCGAGGCGCGACCAGGCGTAGGTCGAGTCGATTTCCGATGCGGGGCTCACGGTCACGGCGGTCCTCAGGGGTCTCGGCGCGGGCGGCACGCTAGCACGGTGGTGCGCGCGCGCGCCCAGCGTTTTCGCGGGGCAGCGATCCGCTATGTCCCGCCGGCGAGGACACGCCGGGCCGCGGCCGCGTCCTCGGCGATCTGCGCCTTGAGCGCGTCGAGGCTCGGGAATTTCCGCTCGGGCCTGAGATAGGCGATCAGACGCACGCGCGCATTCGCGCCGTAGAGATCGCCCGCGAAGTCGAAGACGTGAACCTCGAGCAGCACCTGCTCCTTGCCGAAAGTCGGCCGGCGGCCGAGATTGGCGACGCCCTTGCGCCATTCGATGCCGCCGGGACGTTCGATGCCGAATTCGACGGCATAGACGCCGAGCGCCGGCTGGAGGTAGTCGCCGAGCGTCAGGTTGGCGGTCGGAAAGCCGATCTGGCGGCCGCGCGCGTCGCCGTGCTGAACATGGCCGTCGACTTCGAAGGCGCGGCCGAGGAGCTTGGCCGCTTCGTCGGGCCGGCCGGCCGTCAGCAGCTTGCGAATGAGAGTCGAGGAAAAGACCGAATTGCTTTCGCCGACGGGCTCGACGATGCCGACGCCGAAACCCTTGGCCTCGCCCAGCGATCTGAGAAGGGCCGGATTGCCCGCGCGGCCCTTGCCGAAAGCGAAGTCGAAACCGACCACGACATGGCGGACGGCGAAGCCGCCGACCAGAACCTTGTCGACGAACGCCTCGGGCGAAAGGGCGGCAAGCGCGGCATCGAAATGAAGCGCCGCCATGACCTCGACGCCGAGCGCTTCGAGGGCGTGGGATTTCGGCCGAAAGGGCGTCAGGCGGTCGGCCGGCGCGTTGGGCTGAAAAAAACGCCGCGGATGGGGCTCGAAAGTCAGCACGCCGAAAGGTCCGCCGTGGCGCTTCGCGGCCTTGGCGGCCTCGAGGATCACGGCCTGATGGCCGCGATGCACGCCGTCGAAATTGCCGATCGCCAAGGACGCGCCCTGGACGTCGGCCGGCAGGCCCTCGAATTGACGGACGATCCTCACGCGGCTCCCCTTAGAGCGCGACCGCTTCGCACGGGATCGGTGCTAGGCGCGAATCGCGCTCGCCAGCGGACACATAAACCACAGTCGAGCCGGATCGGTCCAATCCGACTGGTGGATCGACGGCCTAGCCGCGCGAGGGCACCAGGACGATGGCCTCGCCTTCCAGCACCGGCTTGCCGCCGACGCTGCAGGTGGTGGCGAGGGTGACGAGCTTCTTGGCCGGATCGAGCGTCTTGACGGTCGCGCGCGCGGTGACGGTCTCGCCGGCCTTGACCGGGGCGCGGAACTTGAGCGACTGCGAAACGTAGATGCAGCCCGGGCCCGGGAGCTTGGTGCCGATAACGGTCGAAATCAGGCTCGCCGTCAGCATGCCGTGGGCGATGCGCCCGCCGAAACGAGTCGGCTCGGCGAATTCGTGGTTGAGATGCACGGGGTTCGTGTCGCCCGAGACGCCGGCGAACATCAAGATCGCGGCCTCGGTGACGGTCTTGCCATAGACCGCGGTCATGCCGACCTTGAGGTCTTCGAAGTAATAGCCGTGCAGTTCCTCAAGATGGCCCAGCTCGCCTTCTGGCGCCGGCGCATGGACGTTCATGGCTAAGTCCTTCTTGTTAAAGAATTATTAATGATGTTGCGATGCAGCATATCAGATTCTGCATATGCGAGCAAGTCGGCGGGTCAGGCGGTCTTGTGAGCGGCCACGACCTCGGTCGGAATGGGGACCGATTTGATGCTGCCGGTGCCGTTGTCTTGGCGAACCGTGACCCGCAATTCGTAGCCTTCGAGCGCGAGCGCGCCGCCCTTATAGGCCCGATGCGCGACCCGAAAGCTCGAGCGGCCCCATTCGACCACCTCGCTTTCGAGCTCGATGTCGTCGTCCGCCGCCGAAGGCAGCATGAACTTGGCCCCCGTATCGACGATCGGCATGCCGGCGATGCCGAAGCGACGCAGAAGCTCCTGGCGCGTCAGGCCGACGGATTCGAAGAGGTAATGCGTGCCGGCGTCGAACATGCCGAAATAGTTGGGGTACCAGACGATGCCGATCGGGTCGCAATCGCCCCACTCAATTCTGATCTTGCGGCGGTTGATCCGCATCGGACTCTCCCTGCGCGTTTCGGGTTGGCTCGAGACTAGAGGTCGAGCATGCAGCGAATGTCGAGCGGGCTCTTGCCCTCGGCCCTGAGAGCCTTGAGGCTCTTGGCGCCGTCGCGCTTGGACAAGCGTTGTCCGCTCTCGCCCAGCACCAGATCGTGATGGAAATAAGCGGGCGATGGCAAGTCCAACAAGACCTGAAGAAGCTTGTGGACATGGGTCGACAGGAACAAGTCCTTGGCGCGCGTCACCAAGGTCACGCCCTGGAGCGCGTCGTCGACCGTCACCGCCAGGTGATAGGAGGTCGGCACGTCCTTGCGCGCGAGCACGACGTCGCCCAGGAGATTGGGGTCGCAGGCGATCGGCGTGCCGGCATCGGTCCAGGCAAAAGGGCCGCCGGCTTTGTGTTCGGCGACCGCCATGGCGCGCGCGAGATCGAGGCGGAGCGCAAAGGCTTCGCCGGAGTCGAGGCGCCGCAGACGTTCCTCGGCCGGCCGGTCGCGGCAAAGACCGGGATAAAGCGGGCCGTCCGGACCCTGCGGCGCGGAAGGGCTTCGCGAAATTTCGTAGGCGATGTCCTTGCGGGTGCAAAAGCACGGATAGAGCACGCCGAGCGCGTCTAGCTTCTCGATCGCCGCACGATAGTCGGCCATGTGCTCGGACTGGCGCCGCACCGGCTCCTCCCAAACCAGCCCGAGCCAGCGCAGGTCCTCACGGATGCCGGCGACGTATTCCTCGCGGCAGCGGCCCTGGTCGATGTCCTCGATCCGCAGCAAGAAGCGTCCGCCGTCGCGCTCGGCCGCCCTTTCGGCGACGAGAGCGGCATAGGCATGGCCGAGGTGCAGTTCGCCGGTCGGCGAGGGCGCGAAGCGCGTGACTGTCGGGCCGTCGGACATCGAACGGAAGATGGACGCCATTTCGTGCCACTTGCTATGAGTCGGGGCATGGGCGCAAGGGCAAAGACCGAGGAACGCGCGGCGGGCTTCGCCGAACTCGCCCGGCGCGATTCCGACTTTCGGGCGACGCTCGAACGCTATGGCCCGCCGCCGTCGCGCAAGCGTCCGCGCGGCTTCGAGACGTTGCTGCGCGCGATCGTCGCCCAGCAAGTCTCGGTCGCGGCCGCGACCTCGATTTATGGCCGGGTCGAGGCGTTGGCGCGGCCGATGTCGCCCGAAAGCGTCCTGGCGATCGAGGTGCCGGCGCTCTGCGCGGCCGGGCTGTCGCGCATGAAGGCCGATTATGCCCACGATCTCGCGCGCGCCTCGCTCGACGGACGGCTCGACTTTCGCCGGATCGCGCGCCTCGACGAAAGCGAGGCGATCGATGCGCTGACCTCGGTCAAGGGCATCGGGCGCTGGAGCGCCGAGATCTACCTGCTCTTCGCAGAGCAGCGCTTCGACGTCATGCCGATCGGCGATCTTGCGCTGCAGGTCGCGGCCCAACGCATGAAGGCGCTCCGCCGTCGGCCGACGCCCAAGCGCCTCGAAAGGCTGGCAGCGGCCTGGAAGCCCTGGCGCGGGCTTGCGGCCGAAATCCTCTGGCACTACTACAAGCACGCGCCCGTGCTTTAGGCCCCTCGATCAAGGATCGCCTCGCTATGTCTTTCGCCTCGCTTTCGGGTCCGCGCATGCCCCCAGCATCCGGCGCCAAGGCCGAACAGTTGATCGTGCTGCTGCACGGCTACGGCTCGGACGGCAACGATCTGATCGGGCTCGCGCCGCATTTCGGGCGCGCCATGCCCGGCGCGGCCTTCGTCGCGCCCAACGGCCCGCAGCCGACGGGGCAGGGCGGCTATCAATGGTTCGATCTGATGAGCCGGACGCCTCAGGCCATGATCGAAGGCGCGCGCCGCGCCCAGCCGGCGATCGACAAATTCGTCGACGGCGAACTCGAGCGCCTCGGCCTCGGCGAGGAGCGCTTGGCGTTCGTCGGCTTCAGCCAAGGCACGATGATGAGCCTGCATGTCGCGCTCCGCAGGCCCAAGGCCTGCGCCGCGGTCGTCGGCTTTTCCGGCGCGTTGATTTCGCCCGAGCTGCTCAAGGCCGAATGCCGGTCCAAGCCGCCGATCCTCTTGATCCATGGCGATGCCGACGACATGCTGCCGGTGCAGTCGATGTTCGCGGCAGCCCAAGGTCTCGCGGCCGCCGAGATCGCCGCCGAGTGGCATGTTTGTCCCGGCGTGCCCCATGGCATCGATCCGGGCGGGCTCGACCTCGCGACGCGCTTCCTGCGCCAGATGCTTCGCCGAACTCCCTGAGGACAACGGATCGCGCCAATCGCGCCGCGACCCACTAGACCTGGGAAAGCTCTGGTATTCGTCCTCGAAACTCGCCACTATGGCGGCGGAGGGACGATGCTGGCTTCGCTTGAAAGTATGCCGGCTCTGGTGCTGAACGCCGATCACCGGCCGCTCAGTTACTTCCCCTTGTCGCTCTGGTCCTGGCAAGAAGCCATCAAGGCGGTCTTTCTCGGGCGCGTGAACATCTTGTCCGAGTACGATCGCTCGGTGCGCTCGCCTTGTATCGAGATGCGCCTGCCTTCCGTCGTCTCGCTCAAGCAATACGTGCCGCCGGCGCCTCGCCCGGCCTTCACGCGCTTCAACGTCTTCCTGCGCGATCGCTTCATTTGCCAATATTGCGGCTCGCGCGAGGAACTGACTTTCGATCACGTGGTGCCGCGCTCGCGCGGCGGGCGCACGACCTGGGACAACGTCGTCGCCGCCTGTTCGAGCTGCAACCTGATCAAGGGCGGCCGGCTGCCCCGCGAATGCCACATGCATCCCCGGCATGCGCCGCACCGGCCGACGGTGCGCGAGCTGCAGGAGAACGGCCGCGCCTTTCCGCCGCGCTATCTCCACGAAAGCTGGCGCGACTATCTCTACTGGGACTCCGAACTCGAGCCCTGATCGCCGGCCTAGATCTTGGTCGAGAGCCTGATCGCGAACTTGGTCGCGCCGGAAATCGCGGCGCTCAGCGCCCGGTAGCCGGGCGCATCCTTCGCGCCGTGCTCGACCGCGATGTCGCGGTGCTCGATTTCGTCGTCCCGAAAGCGCGCGATCGTCCGGGCGAGCGCGGGTTCCTCGGCGCCGAGACGCGCCAGTTGATCCGCGTAATGCTCGTCGATGACGCGTTCGACCGCTTCGGTACAGGCCATGGCCGCTTTGGGTCCGATCAATGCGGTCAGCGCCCCCATGGCGAAGCCGGCGACATGCCAAAGCGGCGCGAGCAATGTCGGTCGGACGCCGCGTTCGGCGATCAGCCGATCGAAGACCCGAAGGTGCTCGCGCTCCTGCGCCGCCATGCGGCGAATGGCCGGCGCTTCGGCGCTTCGGCCGAGGATCAGGAGCTGGCCGTCATAGATGCGCTTGGCGCCGTGCTCGCCCGCGTGATCGACCCGGATCATGGCGGCGATTTCCCGCCCGCGCGGCGGATCGCCGGGCAGGCGCCGCCGCGCGGCCTGGGCCTTGGGCGACCGCGCCGTCATGACTTCGCCTTCCAGGCGACCAGGAACGAGACCGCGGCGAGACCCGCCGACATCAGCGCGTTCCACGCCGCCATGCTGAGCCCGAGAAAGGACCAGGGGATTTCGTCGCAGCGGACGACCGGCGTCGCCAGCAGGCGCGCGGTCATTTCCGCGACCGAGAGGTTGGCGCCGCCGGCGGGCGCGGTGCATTCGGCGCTGCCGGTCCACCAGCCTTGTTCGACGCCCGCGTGATGGACGGCGATTGCGGCGCCGATCGCGAAGGCAGTTCCGGCGCAGGCCAGCAAGAGCCGCGCGGCGCGCCGGTCGTCCTTGGCGACTGCCGCGGCGAAGGCCGAAAGCCCGATGGTCGCGGCATAGGGCCAGCGCTGGGCGATGCAGAGCGGACAAGGCTGCAGGCCGCCGAGATATTGGAAGGCGAAAGCCGCGCCGAGGATGCCGAGCGAGGCGAACAAGATCGCGAGCGCGACCCGGTCGAGCGGCAGCGTCGTCAGGATCATGCCCCGAGTATAGGTCAGATCAGGAACTTGACCACGACGAAGCCGCCGACCAGCGCGACGACGAAAACGGTCGTGACCAAGGTCAGGTATTTCTCGACGAAGGTTCGGATCGGCTCGCCGATCCACCAAAGGAGCCCGGCAACCATGAAGAAGCGTACGCCGCGCGTCGCGATCGAGGCGAGAACGAAGACCCAGAGATCGAATTTGGCGGCGCCCGAGGCGATGGTGACGAGCTTGTAAGGTATCGGCGTCAGGCCCTTGATCAGGATGATCCAGAGGCCCCATTCGTCGAAGGCCTTCACGAAATCGTCGTATCGGGCTTCGAGACCGTAGGCGCGAAGGATCGGCATGCCAAGCACGTCGAGCAGGAAATATCCGATCGCATAGCCCGCCAACCCGCCGGCGACCGAAGAGACCGTGCAGACCAAGGCGTTGACGAAGGCGCGGGCGCGCTGCGCCAATACCATCGGGATCAGCATGACGTCCGGCGGAATCGGGAAGAACGAACTCTCGGCGAAAGAAATGACCGCGAGCCAGCGCGTCGCCAAGGGGTGCTCGGCGAGGCGCATCATCCAATCGTAAAGGCGGCGAATCACGTCGGTACAAATCCCAAGTCGAAGGCGGGCGCGCCCCTATAGCAGCGCGACGGTCAGCCGGCAATCGCCGGGTCCCTTGCCTCGCCGCGCGAAAGCATCGATCATCGTCGCCGCCGGCGCGTCCGCGCCGCCAGGGGGAGAATGACATGGGCATCGACGGTTCCAAGGGCGGCGCGATCCTGTTCGCGCTCGCGGCGGTGGCTTTGGCGAGCGCCGGCGCGCCGGCGCAAATTGCCGTCTCGGCCAACGACAACAAGGCCGTATTGAATGACGGCGTCGTCTCGATTCCGGCAAGTGTCGCGGCGGACACGGTGACCCTCATCAATCTCGGCGTCTCGCCGCCCAAGGTCATCGCCGAGATCGCCGCGCCCTCGAGCGTCGTCGGTCCGCCCTCGAGCGTCGCCGTCGCCTCCGACGAAAGCATCGCCATCGTCACGGCGGCCATCAAGATCGACCCGGCCGATGCCAAGAAGACCGTTCCCGACAACCGCGTTTCGGTGATCGACCTCAAGGCCTCGCCGCCCGCGGTCGTTCAGACCGTCATCGCCGGCATGGGCGCAGCGGGCGTCGCCATCAACCGCGCCGGGACACTGGTGCTGGTCGCCAATCGCGCGGAAGGCAGCGTCTCGGTCTTTTCGGTCGCGGCCAAGCGCCTGACGCCGGTCGGCAAGATCCAACTCGGCGCGGCGAATTCCGGCCCGAGCGCCGTGGGCTTTACGCCCGACGGCAAGTCGGCGCTGGTCACGCGCGACGGCGATCACAAGATTTCGGTTCTGTCGATCGACGGCAACAAGGTCGAACATGCCAAGCGCGACATGAATGCGGGCCTCAGGCCCTATCCGCTCGGCATCACCTCGGACGGCCGCTATGCGGCGATCGGCAATATCGGCCTTGGCGACGGCGACGCCGATACGATGAGCCTGATCGACTTGCAGCTCAAGCCGCCGCGCGTGGTCGAAACCGTGACCGTCGGCCAGACGCCCGAAGGCCTCGCCGTCGCACCCGACGGCATCCATGTCGCGGTCACGGTCATGAACGGCTCGAACAAGCCCAAGGCCTCTCCCTATCACGCCGAGAAGGGCCTGGTGCGCGTCTTTCGGATCGTCCAGGGCCGGTTCCAGCATGTCGCCGATGCGTCGGTCGGCCGCTGGTGTCAGGGCGCGGCCTGGAGCGCGAACGGCCAGACGCTCTTGGTCCAGTGCATGGTCGAAAGGGAAATCCTGGCTTTCGCCTTCAACGGCAAGGAGCTCAAGGCCGCGGCGTCGATCAAGGTCAATGGCGGGCCGGCCGGCATCCATGTCGCCAACCAATAGGGCCGCGCGATCGGCGCGGCTTGACGCAAGGGCCTTCGTCCCTATTATGCCCGCCGTTCTCGACGGCCCCAGTGGCGGAACGGTAGACGCGGCAGACTCAAAATCTGTTTCTCGCAAGGGAGTGGGGGTTCAAGTCCCTCCTGGGGCACCATTTGTCGCCGTCGAGACCGCGCCTCGTCGCGGCCCGTGGGGGAGCGGTCGATGACCCAGGGAACCAAGCCGCCGTTTCGCGCCGATCATGTCGGCAGCCTGCTCCGACCGGCGCCGCTCAAGGAGGCGCGCGCCAAGCGCGAGGCCGGGGCAATCGAACCGGCCGCGTTCAAGGCGATCGAGGACGAGGCGATCCGCCAGGCGATCGCCAAACAGCATGCGATCGGATTGAAATCGATCACCGACGGCGAATACCGTCGCGCCATGTGGCATTTCGATTTTCTCGAGCGGCTCGACGGCGTCGAATCGTTTGCCGCAGAACACGGCATCGCCTTCAAAGGCAATCTTCAGACCAAGGCCAAGGGCCTTCGGGTCAAGGGCAAGCTCGGTTTTTCCGGCCATCCGATGATTGAGCATTTTCGCTTCGTGGCGGCGAACGCCAAGGCGACGGCCAAGATGACCATCCCCTCGCCGAGCGTGCTGCATTTCCGGGGCGGGCGTAAGGCGGTCGACGAGAAAATCTATCCGCGCATGGACGAATTCTACCGCGATCTCGGCGAAGCCTATCGCCGGGCGGTGCGCGCCTTCGCCGACGCGGGCTGCCGCTATCTGCAGCTCGACGAGACCAACCTCGCCTATCTCTGCGATCCCGAGCAGCGCAAGATGCTGAGCGATCGGGGCGACGATCCCGAAAAGCTGCCGCTGGTCTACGCCGACATGATCAACCGCGCGATTGCGGACCGCCCGGCCGACATGGTCATCAGCATGCATCTTTGTCGCGGCAATTTCCGCTCGAGCTGGATTTCGACCGGCGGCTACGAGCCGGTGGCCGAGATCCTGTTCAACAAGATCGGCGTCGACGCCTATTTCATGGAATACGACACCGAGCGGGCGGGTGGCTTCGAGCCGCTCCGCTTCTTGCCCAAGGGCAAGACGGTCGTGCTCGGCCTGGTGACATCGAAGACCGGCGCGCTCGAATCCAAGGACGCGATCCGGCGCCGGATCGACGCCGCGGCCAAGGTCGCGCCGGTCGAGCAATTCGGCCTCAGTCCGCAATGCGGTTTCGCCAGCACGGAGGAAGGTAACGTCCTCGGCGAGGACGAGCAGTGGGCGAAACTCCGCATGATCGTCGAGCTGGCCGACGAGGTCTGGGGTCGCACCTAATTTCCACACGACGCCACGGGTGTACGGTGGGGGAAACTCACCTATAGTCCCGGCGCCATGAAACGCATCGTCGTCCTCGCGACCGTCTTCGTCGCCCTGGTCGCGCTTGTTGCCGGGGCGAGCTATTTCCACTTCGTCGCCAAGCCGGCGATGGTCCGGGGGTTCATCACCGCTGCCGTGCCGCCGCCGACGACGGTCGTCGCGGAAGCGGCGCGGCTCGAGGTCTGGGCGCCCGAAATCCCGGCGATCGGCACGCTCGCGGCCGCGCGCGGCGTCGAGATCGCGCCGCAGGTCGGCAGCGTGGTCAAGGCGCTTCACTTCGACTCGGGCCAAGAAACGCGCGCCGGCGCGCCGTTGGTGCAGCTCGACGACGCGGTCGAACAGGCGGATCTCGCGGCCAATATCGCGACGCTTCGGAATGCCGAATACGACCTCGAGCGCCAGCGCGAACTGTTCGGCCGCGGCAACGCGCCAAAATCGGCCTACGACGCGGCGCTCGCGCGGCGCGACAGCGCCGCCGCGGCCGTCCAGCGCACGCGCGCCTTGATCGCCCAAAAGGCGATCGCCGCGCCCTTCGCCGGGCGGCTTGGCATCCGCAAGGTCGACATCGGCCAATACGTCTCGCCCGGCACGCCGCTGGTGACGTTGCAGCAACTCGATCCGATCAATGTCGATTTTCCGCTGCCCGAGCGACACATCGCGACCATCGCGGTCGGCCAGGCGGTCGAGCTCCAGGTCGACGCCTATCCCGACGCCGTCTTCAAGGGCACGCTTCGTTCGATCGATGCGCGCGTCAGCGCCGAGACGCGGAACATCCTGGTCCGCGCCGAAATCGACAATCCGGATCGGCGCCTCTTGCCCGGCATGTTCGCGAATGTCGCGGTGCGCGCGGGCGAGCCGCGCCGCCAGGCGACGCTGCCCCGGACGGCCGTCACCTACAGCCTGTTCGGTGACAGCATCTACATCGTGAAACCCGACAAGGCGGACGCGCAAGGCCTCGTGGTCGAGCAGCGCTTTCTGCGCGTCGGCGAAGCGCGCGAAGACCGCATCGCCGTCCTTCAGGGCGTCGAAGCGGGCGAGATCGTCGTCACCGCCGGCCAGATCAAGCTGCAAAACGGCGCGCGCGTGCGCCTCGCCGAAGACGCCGCGCTCAAGCCGGCGTCCGAGCGCCCGAAGCAATAGGCGCGCCCTTGGCCTTTACCGACATTTTCGTTCGCCGGCCGGTGCTGGCTTCGGTGGTGAGCTCGCTGATCCTGCTGATCGGCGCGCAGGCGGCGTTCAAGTTGCCGATCCGGCAATACCCCGAGCTTTCGAACACGACGATCACCGTGACCACGGCCTATCCGGGCGCCAATGCCGAGTTGATCAAGGGCTTCATCACCGTGCCGATCGAGCAGGCAGTCGCCAGCGCCGAGGGCATCGACACGCTGGTCTCCTCGTCGCAGCAGAACGTCTCGACGGTGACGGTCAATCTCAGGCTCAACGCCAACGCCGACCGCGCGGTTGCCGACGTTCTCGCCAAGGTCAATCAGGTCAAGAGCGCGCTGCCGCGCGACGCCAACGACCCGGTGGTCGAGAAAAAGACCGGCGCCGGCTTCGCCTTGATGTATCTCTCCTTCAATTCGGAAGTCCTGACGCCGTCGCAGATCACCGACTACCTGACGCGCGTCGTCCAGCCCAAGCTCCAGACCGTCGACGGCGTGGCGAGCGCGACCATCCTAGGCGGCCAGACCTTCGCCATGCGCATCTGGCTCGATCCGACGCGCATGTCGGCGCGCGGCGTGACGCCGGCCGACGTGCGCGCGGCGCTGCTCGCCAACAATTTCGTCTCGGCCGCGGGGCAGGTGAAGGGCGATTTCGTCCAGACCAGCATTTCGGCGCTGACCTCGCTCGACAGCGCCGAGGCCTTCGGCCAGCTGGTCGTCGCGACTCGGGGCGATTCGCTGATCCGTCTCGGCTCGATCGCGACCATCGAGCTCGGGCCGCAGGCGGTCGATTCGTCCTCGGTCTTCGACGGCCTGAAGGCCGTGTTCATCGGCATCTACGGCACGCCCTCGGCCAATCCCCTGACCGTGATCGACGGCGTGCGCCGCACCATGCCGCAGATCGAGAGCCAGCTTCCGGTCGGGCTCAGCGCGGCGATCGCCTACGACTCGACCATCTTCATTCGCGCCTCGATCCGCGAGGTCGTCAAGACGCTGGCCGAGGCGGCCGGCATCGTCGTCCTGGTGATCTTCCTGTTCCTCGGCAGTTTCCGCGCCACCCTCGTGCCGATCGTCACCATCCCGCTGTCGCTGATCGGCGTCATGATCCTGCTGCTCGCGCTCGGCTACTCGATCAACCTCCTGACGCTGCTCGCGCTCGTGCTGGCCATCGGCCTCGTGGTCGACGACGCTATCGTCGTGGTCGAGAACATCTATCGGCACATCGAGGAGGGCATGACGCCCTTCGAGGCCGCGCTCAAGGGCGCGCGCGAGATCGCGCTCCCGGTCGTGGCCATGACCATCACGCTCGCGGCCGTCTACGCGCCGATCGGCTTCGTTTCGGGATTGACCGGCGCGCTCTTTCGCGAATTCGCCTTCACCCTTGCCGGCGCCGTCGTCGTGTCGGGCGTGGTCGCGCTCACGCTCTCGCCCATGATGTGCGCGCATCTCCTGCGCCCGCCCGCCGAATCGGGTGCTTTCGTCCGCCTGCTCGACCGGATGTTCGAAAGCCTGAAGGAGCGGTATCGGCGGCGGCTGCATCGCAGCCTCGAGTTCCGCGCGCTCACGGTTCTGATCCTGGTCGGCGTCGTCGCCCTGACCGGCGTGCTCTACGCCTCGACGCCCAAGGAACTCGCGCCCGAGGAGGATCAGGGCATTCTGTTCTTCGTCGCCAAGACGCCGCAATATGCCAATCTCGACTATCTCGAAGCCTCGACGGCCGATCTCTACCGCAAACTCGAAGCCGTGCCCGAAGGCGCCCACGTCTTCACCATCAACGGCTCGGGCGGCGTGCGTCAGGCTTTCGGCGGTCTGCTGCTCCGGCCTTGGGGCGAGCGCGAACGGAATCAGAAGGCGATCCTGAAGGACCTCGCGCCCAAGCTCGGCGCCATCCCGACCGCCCAGGTCTTCTCCTTCTCGCCGCCGGCCCTGCCCGGATCGACCGGCGGCACGCCGCTGCAGTTCGTCGTCACGACGACCGGGGATTTCGAGCGTCTCGCCGCCGTGCTCGCCGATCTCCAGGACGCGGCGCGCAAGAGCGGACTCTTCATCTTCACCGACAGCGACCTCAAATTCGACACGCCGCAAGTGGTGCTCCGGATCGACCACGACAAGGCCAATCGCCTCGGCATCAGCATGCAGGACATCGGCGCTGCGCTCGCGACGCTGCTCGGCGGCAACTACGTCAATCGCTTCAATCTTCACGGCCGGAGCTATCAGGTCATTCCGCAAGCGCCGCGCGATTTTCGCCTGAGCGCCGATTGGCTGATGCGCTACGAGGTGCGCTCGGCGAGCGGCGTGCTGGTGCCGCTCGCGAGCGTCGCGTCGTTCGCCCAGGCGGTGCAACCCAACTCGCTCACCAGCTTCCAGCAGCTCAATTCTGCGACGCTTTCGGGCGTTCCTTTCCCGGGGCGCACGCTCGGCGAGGCGCTCGATTTCCTGCGCGATCACGCCGCCAAGACCTTCCCCGACGGCTTTGCCTACGACTTCCAGGGCGAAAGCCGGCAATTCGTCCAGGAGGGCGGCACGCTGGTGCTGACCTTCGTTTTCGCGCTGGTCGTCATCTTTCTGGTGCTGGCGGCGCAGTACGAGAGCTTTCGCGATCCGATCGTCATCCTGATCGCGCTGCCGACCTCGATGTTCGGCGCGCTGCTGCCGCTCAATATCGGCGGCTTGATGGGCGGGGCGAGCATCAACATCTACACCCAGATCGGCCTGGTCACCTTGATCGGCCTGATTTCCAAGCACGGCATCTTGATGGTCGATTTCGCCAATCACCTGCAGGACCGGGGCCTCACGCGCCGCGCGGCGATCGAGGAAGCGGCGGCGGTCCGCCTTCGGCCGATCCTGATGACCACGGCCGCCATGGTGCTCGCCATGGTGCCGCTCCTGATCGCGGCCGGTGCCGGCGCCAAGAGTCGCTTCGACATCGGCCTCGTGATCGCCGCCGGAATGACGGTCGGAACGCTCTTTACCTTGTTCGTGACGCCGGCGGTCTACACCCTGCTTGCGCGCGAGCGTTCGCCAGCGCCGGCCGACGGCGGCTGAACGCCGATCGACTGGGCGATTTCGCCGGCAGCCTTGACCAAATCGCGCCCGACCGCCGCAATGCGGCGGCTGTCGATCTGGGCCATCAAACCGACGCCGCTCAGGGCCATGATCGCGCGGCCGTCCGAGCCGCGCAGTGCCACCGCGACGGTGGTCACGCCGTCGTAGAAATGGCCGCGATCGGCGGCGTAGCCCCGGCCGTGGACCGCCTCGCAATCCTGGTAGTAGTCGGTAAAGGACGGCGGGTTGTCCCAGCGGATGTCGCGCAGACGCTCGCGCAGCGTCTCGCGGTCGTAGCCCTCATAGGCCGCGACGCAACGCCCGAGCGCGCCGATCAGCACCGGCAGGCGGTGGCCGACGCTCATCTGGACGCGCACCGCGGCGCGGGATTCGGCGGTCGCGACCAACACGACGCGCGTCTCGGAGGAGCGCTGCCAGAACATGGTCGTGACGTCGTGGGAATCGGCGATCCGGCGGAGATAGGGGCGGATCACCGCGATAGGGCTGACGCGATCGATCGCGCCGGCTGCGAGCTCGACCAGACCGATGCCGGGGCCGTAGCTCTTCGCGATCGGGTCGAAGACCGCGAGCCGCTCGCGCACCAGCGTGCGCAGCAGATTGAAGCAGGTGCTCGGATTGAGGCCCAGATCGCGCGCCACCTTGCTGACGCCGACCGGGCGGTCGGCGCCGTTGACGTAGCGAAGCACCTTGAGCCCGGCGACCAGCGCGCCGACCGGTTTGCCCTTGTCGTCGGCCGCCGACAGCATTCGCGTGATAGAATGGGTTTCCATGGGGCGATCACTTACCCCCAACGTTGGCGCACCGTCAAGCGCCACAGCGCCGCGGCGCCGCGTCCTATCCCAGGCGCTGGCGGATTTCGGCCACGCCCTTCGAGACCAGATGCTCGAGCCCAAGCCGCGCCTCGCGCGCCGCCGCGAGATCGCCTGCAGCAATCGCCCGGCCGATGTCGTCGCAGCGCTCGGCGACGACGGCGAGGCCGATGCGCCCAGCCGAGGAACCGAGCGAGCGGGCGACCGCGGCGACCGAGGTGGCGTCGCCCGCGTCCGAGGCGCGCCCGAGTCGTCCGGCCATTTCGAGCGCCGATTCCGAAAAGCGATCCGCCGCCGCGCGTGCCGCATCCGAGCCCATCTCGCGGAGCAGGCGGGCGACCGCCGCCTCGTCCACCAGGCCCCGGCGCGCCTCTTCGCCGCGTCGTTCGAGCGCGAGCGCCTCGGCGGTCGCGTCCTCGATCGCGGCCTGGAGCTGAGCGCGGGTGAAAGGCTTGCTGATGTAGCCGGTCATGCCGGCGGCGCGGCAGCGCGCGACGATGTCGCCCATGACGTTGGCCGTGAGGGCGATGATCGGCAGCTTGCGGCCCTTGTCGCCCGAGGCGCGGATCGCCCGCGTCGCGGCAAGGCCGTCCATGTTCGGCATCTGGATGTCCATCAGCACGACGTCGTAGTCGTTGGTCGAGACCTTGCCGAGGGCTTCCTGACCGTCCGCGGCGAGGTCCGCCGGATGGCCCATGCGCGCGAGCATCTTGAGCGCGACCTGCTGATTGGTCGGATTGTCCTCGGCGAGCAGAACGCGGAGCGGCCGCCGCGCCGCGGCAATCGCCGGTCCCGGCATGACGGCGGGAATATCCGCAGCGGGTCCCGCCAGCGCGACCAGGGCGCCAAGCAGGCTTCGCCTTTGGACCGGCGCGGTCAGGCCGGCGTCGTAGCCATAGCGTTGGAGCTCGCGGGACGGCATGCCGGGGCTCGCCGGTTCGATCAGGACCAGCTTGAGGTCCTTGAACGCCGGATCGCTCCTGACCAGCATGCCGAACTGATCGGCCGCGAAGGCGGGCAACGAGCGATCGACCAGGACAACCCAGAACGGATCGCCGTAGTCGTTGGCGTTGGCGAGCTCGATGAGCGCGCGCGTCGCGTTCGGGGCGGCCGCCGTCCGCAGGCCCCAATGCGACAGCATGCTGTCGGCGATCCGCTGCAGGATGTCGCTTTCGGAGACGATCAGCGCGCGCCGACCGAGCAGCGCCTGGTGCTCGGCCTCGCCTTCGGGGGCCTGCGCGAGCTCGAGCGGCAATTCGAACCAGAAAAGGCTGCCTTGCCCGGCCTCGCTTTCGAAGCCGATCCGACCGCCCATGCGTTCGACCAGGCCGCGGGCGATGCTGAGGCCGAGGCCGGTGCCCGAATAGCGCCGCGACATCGACGTATCGACCTGCGAAAAGCGCTCGAACAGGCGGTTGCGCTCGGCGGCCGGAACGCCGATCCCGGTGTCCTTGACGGCGAAGCGCAAGACCCTTCTTTCGGTCTCGCCGGGGACGGCGACCGGTCCGCGATCGACCACGGTGACGACGACCGATCCGATGTCGGTGAACTTGATCGAGTTGGTGACGAGATTGAGCAGAATTTGGCGAATGCGCCCGGCGTCTCCGATCACCGCGCGCGGCACGGCCGGCGAGGCCGAATAGGCGATCTCGAGGTTGCGCTCGTAGGCCTGCGGCATGACGTTGTCGAGCACGCCCTCGATCAGGGCCGCCGGATCGAAGCGATCGAATTCGAGCTCGATCAGGCCGGAATCGATCCGCGTGAAGTCGAGGATCTGGTTGATGATGCCGAGCAGCGCCGAAGCCGAGCTCATCACGGTCTCGGCGTAGCCCCGCTGGTCCGGATCGAGCTTGGTGTCGAGCAGGAGCCCGGTCATGCCGATGATCCCGTTCATCGGCGTGCGGATTTCGTGGCTCATGATCGCGAGGAAGTCGGTCTTGGCCTTCTCGCCGGCCTCGGCCCGCTCCTTGGCGACCCGGAGCGCGTTTTGGTCGGCGACGCGCTCGCTCGCGTCGCGCACGGTCGCGATGCGGATGGTCCGTCCGTCCTGCTGAATTTCGCCGGCCGAAATCTCGATCGGCACGGGCGTGCCGTCGCGCCGAACGCCGACGCAGTCGCGCGCCCGGCCGCCCTCGGACCAAAGCGTGCCGTTGCGCGCCGCCGGATCGTCGATCAGGGTCTGAATGCCGATCCCGACCATGGCGCCTTCGGGATAGTCGAAGATGTCGGAGGCGACCTTGTTCGCGGCCTCGACCTTGCCGTCGGCGGTGGCGTCGATCACGCCTTCGCCGATCCGGTCGAGAATGCTGCCGACGAGCGTGCGACCTTCGCGCGCGATCCGGCGCTCGGCTGCCAAAGGGCCCCTGGGCGAGGCGTCGTCTTCGTCACCGGCCATGGCGCTCAGAATGGCCCGGCGCGGCCCCGGGCCGCAAGGGGGAGGCTCGCGCGGCCCTAGCCGCCGGCAAGGACCGAACGAAAGGCGCGCCAGACGCTGCCTTCCTCCAGGTAACGCAGGCCGAGGATCGCGCCGCCGACGATGCCGAGGATCGCGAGGACCGAGCCCGCGGCCAATGTCGAGAGGCCGGTCAAGCCTTGGCCGATGGTGCAGCCGCCGGCAAAGACCCCGCCGATGCCCATCATCGTGGCGCCCGCCAGATGCCGGGCGAGATCGGAAAGATCGGCGAAGCCCTCGAGCCGAAAGGAACCGCGCGCCCTGGCCGAAAGGAAGGCGCCGATCACCACGCCGCCGACGACGGCGATGCCGAAATTGATGGTCGCGCCGGTGAACACCATGCCGTACATCAGCGTCTCCGCGCTCGGCCCGACGAAAGTGAGCGACGCGAGCGGCACCGGTTCGAAATCGTCCCGGCCGACGATCCCGGTCGCGACCCAACCGCCGATCGCCAGAAGGCCGATCAGGACCCCGGCGACGAGATCGCGAGGCGAGGTCCGAAATGCGCGATCGCCCAACGCGAACCAGAGGAGCGCGCCGCCGCCGATCGCCGTCGTGACCGTCCGCGCGCTCGCCGCCGGCAAACCGGTCGCCCAGGCGAGCAGCGTCGGCAGTCCCTGATCGCCGACGGCCTTGAGATCGAGCGCGCTCACGCGGTCGAGGCCGAGGCGCAGCGGCGCGAAAAGACCGCGGAGCGTCATGTAGGCCGTCGCCGCCAGAACCAGAATGACGACCAGGGCCTTGAGGCTGCCGCCGCCCAGTCTGACCAACGTCTTGTTGGCGCAACCGCCGGTCAAGGTCATGCCGAAGCCGAAAACCGCGCCGCCGAGCAGCGCGCCGAGCCAAGGCAGATTGGCGCCGAGGTAGATCGATTTCTTGAGCTCGATCAGCCCGGCCAGTTCAAGCGTCTGCGTGCCGATCAGGGCGATCGCCATGGCCAGCACCCAGGCGCGCAGACGTCGGCCGTCGCCGAACAGGACGCGGTCGGACAAGCCGCCCATGGTGCAGAAATTCGCGTGCTCGGCGACGATCCCGAAGGCGCCGCCCAACCCGAACCCCAACCATGCGACCAAGGTCGCTGTCGCCATCGTTTCCATGAGCCGATCTCGGACGATCATATAGGTTTTCGTTCGGCGACAACGGCCTTAGAATTTCTGTCGGGACGCGATACATTTTCTCAATGGCGGGACGACGACGACGCCCTAGATTGCTCGGTGACGCGCAAGCGTCGCCGGTGTTCGAAAGTCCCCAAGGAGTTTGGCGCTATGACGACGGTTTTGGATCTCAAGGGTTTGAGCTGCCCGCTTCCGGTTCTCAGGACCAAGAAGGCGATCAAGGACGTCGCGCAGGGCTCTACCCTCCAGGTCCATGTCACCGATCCGGCGGCTGTCAACGACTTCAAGGCGTTCTGCCAGGCGACCGGCAACACCTTGGTCGATTGGACGGAAACGGCGGGGGTCTTCCAATTCACCATCCTCAAGGCGGCTTGAGCCGCCGGGCCTCGCTTCTCGCGCGGGGTCTTGGGCTTTTTCTTCTGTTGCTCTTCGGTTCCGTCGCTTTGGCGCAAGCGGCGGAACTCGTCATGTTCGAGGCTAAGGGCTGTCCCTATTGCGCGCGCTGGAACGCCGAGATCGGCCATCTCTATGCGAAGACCGACGAAGGCAAGCGCCTGGCCCTTCGTCGGGTCGATGTCGACGAGCCGCGGCCGCCCGATCTCAAGGAGATCGCCGGTATTCGCTTCACGCCGACTTTCGTGGTCGTCGATGGCGGGCGCGAGGTCGGCCGGATCGTCGGCTATCTCGGCGAAGACCAATTCTGGGGACTGCTCGGCAAATTGGTCGAACGCTTGAACGGCGGATAGCCGCTTACGTCTTGCGGAAGGCGATCGCCGCGATCCACCCCGCCAACAGCGCGATCAGCACCGCCGCCAGGCCGTAGATCAAGGGATTGCGGTGTGCCCAGTCGTACACGGCGCGCTCGAAGCCTAGCTTGTTGACGAAAAGCGGCGTGGTCTGCGCCGCGACCACGTTGCCGCCGCGGAACAGATAGACCTCCGCCGTGTAGGTGCCGATCGGCACGTTGGAGGGGAGTTTCACCCGCGTGCGGAAAAGCTGGTTGCCGAGAAAGGCGACCCGCCCCGCCTGCTCCTGATAGAGCTCGTTCGCGGTCTTCAGTCGGATCAGCGCCTCGCGGAACGATTTCGCCGTTGCCTCGTCGGCGGTCCCGATGCTGCTCAGCCTGAGATTGGCGGCGCCGATCTGCAGGCGCGCCAGGGTTCGGGTTGGCGCGATCTCGTCGACCGGCCGGCTCGCCGCGACGGCGTAGAAGCTCGGCACGGCGCGGAAAGTGAGCATTTCGGCATTGGCCCAAATGCCGA
>Ga0233425_10004807_pt1 | contig 22137 bp, 22 predicted proteins | sample Watercolumn_Towu_2_FD_181712 | JGI IMG/M metagenome (GOLD analysis project Ga0233425, IMG submission 181712) | Freshwater microbial communities from Lake Towuti, South Sulawesi, Indonesia - Watercolumn_Towuti2014_140_MG | ecosystem: Environmental > Aquatic > Freshwater > Lake | place...
ATCTCATGATCGCCGACGGTAACACAAGTGTTGCCATGCATTTCCAGGGCTATTTTCTCCACCATTTCTTCCACCAGGTTCATCATCCACTCATAATCCCTGTAAGCCACGTACAGCTCCATCTGTGTAAATTCAGGATTGTGGAAACGGTCCATTCCCTCATTGCGGAAGTCCTTCGAAAACTCGAAGACGCCATCGTATCCCCCGACAATCAGCCGCTTCAGGTATAATTCATTTGCGATCCGCAGATACAGCGTTGTATCGAGGGTATTATGGAACGTCTTAAATGGTCGTGCTGCGGCTCCGCCATACAATGGCTGAAGAACAGGGGTTTCCACCTCGAGGTATCCCTTCCGGCTCAGAAACGACCTCATGACATCGGTAAGCTTTGCCCGCTGGATGAAAACATCTCTTACCTTCGGATTTACGATCAGGTCGAGGTAGCGCTGCCGATATCTCAGTTCAGGATCGGTGAAGGCATCCCATACCTTGTCATCCTTCTCCTTGACGACCGGAAGAACCTTCAGCGATTTGCTTAAAAGCCTGAATTCGCGAACGTGAATCGTGATCTCGCCCATCTGCGTGGTAAATACATAACCCTTTACACCGATGATATCTCCGATATCGAGCAGCCGTTTGAACACAATATTATAAAGGCTCTTATCTTCCCCCGGACAAATATCATCCCGCTTGAAATACAATTGAATTTTTCCGGTCGAATCCTGTATCTCGGTAAAAGAAGCAGCACCCATGATGCGCCGCTGCATGATCCTTCCGGCAATGCTCACTTCCTGAAACAGGGTTTTGTCGCCGGGAAATCTTTCCGGAATTTCCCTGGCTGTTACATTAACCTCAAATGCTTCAGCAGGATAAGGATCGATCCCGAACTTTTGCAATTCAGCCAGTGATTGTCGCCTCACCAGTTCCTGTTCGTTCAGTTCCATAAAAATAGTGCTGTTGTGTTTTACTCAAAATAAAAAAGCGTGCAAAGATAGAAAAGATACGATAACCTGTTTAGTTTTTAACGACAACCATTTTCGCGGTATACCTGATTCCACCGGCATTAACTTGCAAAAAGAGGATCCCCGACAATTTCTCAGGCAACCATATTTTCAAATCATCGTTCGGGTGAGGAATTATGATCCCCTCGTGAACCACTTTGCCTGTTATATCCGATATTTTTACCCTGACCGATTCAGCCTGAATCTGTCCTGCAGGAATCAGGATAAAATCACGCGCTGGAACAGGATATACAACCAGATTTCTAACATAAAGATCCTTCACCTGGCTTACATAAGCCTCAACTGCCTCAGATGGACCCGACTGCGCCCCGATATAAACAGTCTTCACGAAATATTCGTGATCCCCGGGAGGAACATCATAATCGGAATACCCGGTTTGAATTATAATCTCTGTGTTGACCGCGATTCCATCCCGAAAAATGTTATAACCCAGCAACTCGTTTGTTCCCGGAAGTTCCGGGGCATCCCAGGAAAGCATTACCGTATGTTCGCTAACAGATGAAACGAGATTCGCTGGAGGATATGCGAGGATAATCGAATCAATGTCGGGCTTTATTCCGACAACGGCGTCATGCTGAAAATCGAAATAATTGTCGCCGGCGATAAGCGAATCGAGGTAGAAATAACCGTTATAGGTTCCGTTCCACCCCCAGTTAAAATGGAAAAATGCCGTATCCTGGTAACCATCACACACCAAGGTATGACCCGATCCGGATTCGCTGTCAGCGCCACCATAAATAACAGGTCTGTCTTCATTGAGTTCGGCTCGCAGTAAAGCAAGCCAGTCGTCGTTATTAAAATTATCGCGCCATAAAAACTGAGTTTGCGGGCTGTAATCAAAATACTGTATGAGTGCCTGCCGTGCACTGAAATCAAAAGCCCCGGTACCATTCGGGAAGAACTGAGAATTAACGCTGATAGCGCAATGAAACAGCAATTGTGCGACGGCATCATTTTCCCCGGTCAGATGATAGCTCATGTTCACCCAGCCGTATTGTGTGTTTCCGAAATCAGCTTCCACCCAGCCATAATTCGAATTATATCCGTGTGTTCCCGTTCCGTTCTTCGGAAAGTTGTAATATTTCATCACCTGCGCCATGGCTGTTGCAACACAGCCTGTCCATAAATGGTCGCAGGGACCGTTTGTATCTGCCGGAAATTGAGAATTATAAAAGCATCCCTGGCTCCAGGTTGTCAGCAAAAAGGGATCTTTGCCTGTGAGAGGTACCTTAGGCTCAAAATTTTCATCCGAATACAATTCCCATGCTTTCAGGGCAAATGCCGGAATCTGACATTTATTATGCAAAGCCTTTAAAATATGGGATTGATAGCTTTTCATCCAGCGTGAAAATGCGGGTGGAAAATCTTTGTCCATGTATGCTGATTCCGCAGACCATGCCAATACCGGGAATACGTTTTTGGATGAAGCAACAATTACAAAACCCTCGTTAATATTAAAAACATAGTATAACGGTAATTGATCCTCTTCAATAATGTAGCTCATTCCGAAATGAATCATGTCAGTATTCACCTGAGCCTTTTCAACGAAAAAATTGACTGCAACCTTTTCTGCCTCCGCCTGGCTAATGGCTTGAGGATACGCTTTCAGTACTAAAACCGTTATCCCGGTTAAGATTCCAATCCACTTGACGTTTTTCATTTCTGGATTATTTTTGCAATTCTTACAGATTCAAAAGTAGGACAAAGTTGGAAATTGAAACATGAAGTTGGATCGCGATTTTTATATCCGTCCATCGGTTACAGCGATAGCGCGGGATTTACTTGGCAAGTTTTTATACACAAATGTCGGCGGAAAGATCACGGCAGGCATGATCACTGAAACTGAGGCTTACGAGGGGATCATCGACAGGGCTTCGCATGCCTGGAATAACCGGCGAACCAAGCGGACGGAGGTGATGTATGCCGAAGGTGGTGTTGCTTATGTTTATTTATGCTATGGGATCCATCACCTTTTTAATGTTGTTACAAATATTCGTGATGTCCCCCATGCTGTACTACTCAGGGGGATCAAACCTTTTGAGGGACTTGAAATCATGGAATCGCGAATGGGTAAGGCTTATCCTGGCAATGGATTTTTTGACGGACCCGGTAAGGCAGCAAAAGCTCTTGGCATACGGGTAACCGACTCCGGAAAAAGCTTGCTTGGAAACGAAATTTGGATTGAAGACAGAGGATTTTCAGTCGACCATGAGCGAATCCAGATCGGTCCAAGAATAGGCATTCATTATGCTAATGAGCATGCCCTTTTACCATACCGGTTTCTCATGTTGCCGTAATTATCATCAAAAAAAAAGGCCCGGCAGAAAAACCGGACCTTTAATTTTCGAAAGCGATGGTCTATTTAACTGAACCAACCAGTTCGCTTCCAGGTTTGAATTTAACAACCTTTTTAGCGGCAATTTTAATTTCCTTGCCGGTTTGCGGATTCCTGCCGGTTCTTGCAGCGCGTTTTGCTACTGAGAACGAGCCAAATCCAACTAAAGCGACCCTGTCGCCTTTTTTCAGAGCCTTGGTAGTTGCACCAACAAATGCATCTAAAGCCCTCTTAGCATCTGCCTTCGTTATGCTGGCATCTGCTGCAATTGCATCAATTAATTCTGCTTTGTTCATTTTACTTCAATATTTACGTGGTTAACATGGCTGCAAATATAAGCCATTTCTGACAAATGTCAAGTCAGTTTTCTTAAAACCCTTGATTTTGTTAATAATTCGACTGTTTTGTTAATAACTTCCAGCTTAAAAGGCTCTGTTTACAAGCATTTCAGGTTTTAACAAAAAATTAAAACTCTGAACCGGCTTGTCTATTCAACCCTACAGCCTTCCTCAAACCTGAAACCCCTGAGAAATTCAGCTACTGGCATCCTTCGCTTTCCCTCAATCTGAAGTTCTGTTATCGACAGCAGTCCATCAGCGCAGGCAATATTCAGGTAACTCTTTTGGTCGGTAATAACTGTCCCTGGACTCCTCACGGGGAGGAAATCCTCCGTATTGACGCATGGAAGAACATGGGATTTGAAGATTTTCATCACTATAACTGATTTCTGGCTTATTCTGATTTTCGTGAAAGCTGCAGGATAGGGACTCAATCCGCGTATCAGATTATGGATTTCAACAGAACTTTTTTCCCAATCAATCCGGCAATCCTCCTTGAAAATTTTTGGGGCAGGTTTCAGCCTGTTCATATCCAAAACGATGGTGTCCTGCTGTACTGGCTTGACATCGCCGAGTGCAATTGCGTCGAGGGTCTTAACCAACAGCCTTGCTCCGGTCTCCATCAATTTGTCGTGCAGCGATCCTGCATCATCATCATCCGCAATCTTCATTGTTTCTTTAAAAAGGATCGCGCCTCTGTCAATGTTTTCATTTATAAAGAAAGTTGTAACTCCCGTTTCCTTTTCACCACTCATAATTGCCCTGTTAATGGGTGCTGCACCACGATATTGCGGTAATAAAGAAGCATGTAGGTTGATTGTCCCAAGCGCCGGCATTTTCCAAACCACTTCAGGCAGCATCCTGAATGCAACGACCACCTGTAAATCTGCCTTCAATGTCTCAAGAATCCTTAAAAAATCCGGATCTTTCAGGTTGGCAGGCTGTAAAACCGTGATGCCTTTTACAAGAGCAAATTCTTTAACAGGTGACGGTGTGAGCACCTGTCCTCTGCCTGAAGGTTTATCGGGAGCGGTAATTACTGCAACAACCCTGTGATCTGATGCTGTCAGGGCTTCAAGGCTTGGAACCGCAAATTGCGGTGTTCCCATAAATATTATCCTGAGCGGTTTAGCCATTACCTGTAATGAAAAAACCTGTCCTTTGAAGAACAGGTTTTTATTTTATAACTCATTCAGATTTATCTTTGCTCTTGCAATGTATCTGTCGACTTCCCGCGCCTCACGCGATTGCGGATATTCCTTCTTCAGTTTTTCGTAAATTTCCTTTGCCTTTTTCCATTCGCCTAAAATCTCATACGACCATCCTGCTTTCATCATAAATGTAGGAGAAACAAAATCATTTGGATGCTGTTCGGCGGCTTTCAGGTAATAGTCGAGTGCTTTGCTTGTCTGGTTTAACTGCATATATGCATCACCGAGAGCGCCAAGAGCCATCCCCGAAACAATCAGATCCTCACCTGAAAATTTTTTCAGATAATCAACGGCTTTCTGATATTCACCCTTGTTCAGGTAACAAAGACCTGCGTAATACTTTGCCAGGTTGCCGGCTTTGGTTGAACCATAATCGTCAATGACAGCAAGAAACCCGTTGTTTTCACCGTCGCCGTTCAATGCAAGATCGAGGGAATCCTGCTCAAAATAATATTCTGCCCTGAACATAGCAGCCTCAGCGGCTTTTTCACGCGGTGAAGAGATGTATTTTTTGAAAATGAAGAAAAGTAAAATAACCAGTATGATCCCTCCGATCACGTATGTTAGGATTTTCTGGTTCGATTCAATAAATTGTTCTGTCTTGCTCAGTGCGTGTTCTACTGCTTCAATCCTTTCCTCAGCAGAGTCCTTCTTTTTTGCCATTGTCGATTTTTAATTTGCGCGCAAAGATATATTTTTTTAATAAAAAAATAGATTTTCTACTTTTGGTTTCCTGATTTTCAAACACTATGAGCGAGCAACCTTCGGAAGCTGAAAAAAAGGAATTATTGCATTATTTAACCGGGTTTGTTTCGGAGAATAAGAAACAACTCTTCGATAAGGTAATCCAAAACAGAACCAGGTATCTTACCGTCGTCATCGAGGATCTGTTTCAGCCGCACAACATCAGCGCTGTACTGCGCACCTGCGATTGCTTCGGGATTCAGGATGTACACATCATCGAAAACAGGAATCGCTTTGAAGTTAACCCTGATATAGCTCTTGGTTCCTCAAAATGGCTCACTATCCATCGGTATAATTCGGGGAAGGATACAGTTCTCAATGCGATCAATCAGCTGAAAAACTCAGGATATCGGATCGTGGCGGCTACCCCGGATATAAATAATAGGACACTGACGGAATTTTTTCCCGATTCCAAAACTGCTCTGCTTTTCGGGACTGAGCTGCAAGGACTCTCCCAGCCGGCTCTCACAAATGCAGACGAACTCATCAGAATCCCGATGTTCGGTTTTACGGAGAGCTTTAATATCTCCGTCTCTGTTGCTATAATCCTCCATGCCCTTACTGAAAAACTCAGGGCTTCCGCGATTTCCTGGCAACTTGGCGATGACGAAATCACCGATATTAAACTTGATTGGGTCAAAAATGTCGTTAAAAGAGTCGATTTATTTGAACAGAGGTTCAGGAGTCGGAAAAATTTCTGATCCATCAGGTAAAAAATTATAATTTTACCGGCAATTTAAAAAAAACAAAAAAATAAATTTATGGGAAAAGGAGATAAAAAGTCAAAAAGAGGCAAGATTGTCATCGGGACTTATGGCGTAAGGAGACTCAAACGGAAGAAGAACCTGAAAATGGCAGCAAAGACCGAATTGCCGGAAGAAGCGACAAAGAAAAAGAAAGCCGCAGACGTTGAAGGAAAAAAGAAACCTTCAATAAAGAAAGTGGCTACTGATTCAGTTGAAGAAAGCAAACCAACCACAAAGAAAAAAACTGCTGCCAAAGCCTCCGCTGAAACCAAAAAGACAAAAAAGGAAACTGCCCCGGAAGAAGGTACAGTTGAAACTGCGGAAAACTGATACGATTATTCAGATAGCAGAGATCAGAGGGTTTCTGCTATTTTTTTAAAAACTTCCCCCCTTTCCTCGAAATTTCTGAACATATCGTAGCTTGCCGCAGCGGGCGATAACAAGCAAATGGTTCCTGGCTTTGTGTTTTTCAGGATAATACTCCGGATTTCCTGAAAGTTGCTGATCATAAAAAATTGCTGGTTCGCATTCTTTTCTTTTTCCAGGGATCGATAAATTCTCCTGCCTGCTTCACCTACGAAAATTATATTCTTAACGTTGGAACCCGGTAAAAACTCAACCAGAGGCTGATAGTCAATTCCCCTGTCCTTGCCACCAAGTATCAGGGTATTCACATTACCCAGGCTTTTCACAGCTAAAATAGTTGCCTGAGGTATGGTGGAAATGGAATCATTATAAAAGAAAATATCCCTGAATTTTCCGATATATTCCATGCGGTGAGGCAATCCCTTGAATTCAAGCACCGCTTTATGGATTACATCATCTGCTATTCCGATAACCTTTGAAGCGCAGATAGCCGCCATTATGTTCATAAGGTTATGATCACCGGGAAGGTACTGCCGGTTCGAAAAATCAAATTCGGAGATTTTGCCTTTATACTTACACCTCACGAAACCCGGACTTTTTATATAAGAGTTATTATTACCCTGAACCTCGGTGTGCGAGAAAATAAAGTATCTCCGGTTTAATTTCAGAGACAGAAAATGTTCCCTCAGAACCTCGTTATCGCTGTTCAGAATCAGCCAGTCATTTTCCGATTGAAACCTTGTAATATTCATTTTTGCAGACTGGTATCGCTGGTAGTTTTTGTAATGATCAAGGTGTTCCTCATAAACGTTTAAAATAACTGCGATAAAGGGAGACACCCTGATATTTTCGAGCTGGTGGGACGACAATTCATAGACTATAATCGAATCAGACTTTATCTGGTTGATGTGGTCAAAAGGTGGAATGCCGATATTACCGACGAGCAAAACATGATCTCTTTGAGATGCTATAATATGCTTCACCAGGCTCGATGTCGTACTTTTTCCTTTTGTCCCGGTAATTCCGATAGTCCGGTTTGCAAAGCTCCTCAGGAAAAGCTCGGTTTGAGAGGTTATTTTTTCTGGATCAGTCCTGTGTTCCAACAAAGCATGAGGAATTCCCGGTGATTTGATGATGATATCGTAAACAGAAATATTTTCGAGATAGTTTTTTCCGATTATTAATCTGCACTGTGGATCAACCTGAAAATTGATTTTAACAGGCAGATTGGAATCCTGATCGGCAATAGCAATGTTGTCTGCCGGGATTTTATCAATCAGGTATTTATACGTCGAAATTCCTTCTTTCCCAAATCCAAGAATCAGGATTTGTTTTCCATGCAGAAGTTCCAATATTTCGTTATCCATGATTAGCCTGGTTCAAAATTGCCAACATCCGGTCATCGAGGTAGTGATCAGGATTTAATTTCTGTAAATCAAAACTGAGATTACGGTACTTTTGGAAGAGAGGGCTTGAAATGTAATATTTTAAAAGAAATGGCAATGGCTCCGGGTACTTTTTTACAGTCCTGCACAGTGAGTAATTGACCTCATCAACAGTCCCGACGCACTCGAATGGCTTTATATCTTTAAGCCCTGTCAATTCTTCAAAGATATCAAGCAGTTTAGGGTCGTCCAATAAATTTTTGTTGAATATCCTGGTGAGTTCACCTTTAGCGAGAACCGGAGAAAGCAAAATATAAGTAAACAGGCATTTTGGACACTTCCCGCACCAGCTATCCGTTTTACTGCCTGCATTACAGCTTCTGAATATGGAATGATACTTAGAAAAACCCGAAAAAATATTTGCAATACCGACTTCATTCAGCGGACGAAGAAAGCTGAAATAATTGATATCAGCCGAAGTATATTTGGCGGTATAATTTCTGAAATCTCTTTCAAATTCGTAGGATTTAGAGTATTGGTGATTGACTCCTGTTTCAGGATCGGTTGGTTCATTCGCACTCGATTCATTTGACAAGGCAATGTTTTTTGTCCCTGTAAGACCTGCACAAACAACACTGACAAAAGCGAGCAAAGCCGAAAACGGAGTATGTCCGTTTAAAAAGCCTTCATCATTGAGCCGAAGCAGTTGCGGATGTATGCTTCTGTGTAACTCAAAAATCTCTTCCCTCCTGAATCCTGCAACCGACGCAGTACTTATGCTTGCATTCCGGGGATTCATGATCATTGGGATACATTGGTAATGATCTTTCAGTAACTCAAGGGTAACCGCTGAATCTTTGCCCCCGCCTATCGGAACTATTACCTTTTTTTCATCGAGTGCCAGCTCATGTAAAGCGGCATGACTTTTTGAGGTGCAAACAACGTCAGCAAAGTCATCCTTCGAGGTTTTAATGTTATTGAGGTAAAAAAATTCACCAAGTCCCTGGAACCAAACGTTTTTCCACCAATCAATCTGTTCCTCGCCAAGTCGGAATGGCTTTATCAATATCCTGGAGGGACAGGCAGCCTTCCAGTAACTAAGCAACTCTATTAATCCCAAATGAAAAGCAAAATTTTCTAAACCCGAAGGAGGTAATTTGTTCCAGTTGATTTTGCTTCGGACGAAAACAATATCCGGATGAAATGAATATTTATCATCCAGATTGAAATTAAAGACAATCCTTAATCCATCAGGAGTTTCATTAATCGAAAAGCTTTCGTATGCGAAAAAATCAAACTCCGCACGAAATCGCTGAAATTTATTATGGTTATCTTTAACCACGATTCTTCGCTGGTATTATTTTTGTAAATAACTTTTTATAGTTCAAATTTGTTATAGTAATTGCAAAAGAACAAAAAACAAGTGACAATGACCGATATAAACGACATACTCAAGATAAAGACCAACAACCTGAAACCGACGAAAGGTAAAATACTGATTTCGGAACCTTTTTTAGTAGATTACTATTTCAAACGGTCGGTAGTGTTGTTAGCCGAACATAATGAAGAAGGATCTTTCGGATTGATCCTGAACAAGCCGGTTGATATGCCGTTGAATGATGTATTGCATGACTTCCCTCCTTTTGATGGTAAAGTATTCCTTGGCGGACCAGTGAAAACCGACAGTCTTTATTTTATTCATACTCTTGGCGATCAGATCGAGAACAGTCTTGAAATCTCTGAAGGATTGTTTTGGGGCGGCGATATCGATGCGATCAAAGAAATGATCGTTATCGGAAAAATAAAACCGAAGGAGATTAAATTCTTTGTCGGTTATTCGGGATGGATTTCAAAGCAGCTTGAGAGCGAGTTGGCAAGAAATTCCTGGCTGGTAGCAAATATCAAAGCTCATCAGGTTATGGAGTCAAAGCCGGAGTTTTTATGGAAGGAAAGCCTCTTAAAACTCGGAGGAGTGTATTCGTACTGGCTGAATTTTCCGTCTGATCCCGGAATGAATTGATTAAGCCGGACCTTTTATGCCGGACTATGCATAAATCAGATTCCTCGGAAGGAGTTTAACAGTATTGAAAAACATCACTTCAATCTCTTTACTTACACCAAGGACATAGGTTCTGATCCTAACTTCACCGTGATATATATAGCATGAATCCCCTGGCTTAATTCGTTTTCGTAATTTGGAAGTCCTGATAACATTGATAGAGATTGTAATCAGGTAGATGAATAGCAATATGCCAGAGATTATTAAAAGCAATTTTCCTGTTTTTGTGTTTTACATGCGATTAAAAGTACATCTTTCTTAACTTACTATTACCATGCGATGTGGTCATTTTATGAACCACAGCATGTTAACATTCACCGAATCTTTATTGAAGTGTTGATAACTTTGTCCTTCCTGACAATTATTTATTTGAAAATCATTTTTTATTTAAACGTTCTTCCGAAAGGAATGTTATTGTTCATTGATTTTGGTCGCATTGAGGACAGGTGATCGACTTATCATTTGACAGGGATTTTTTTGTCAATAAAATATTTGTTTATTTTCGCGGCGAATTTTTAGGAAATAACTCAATTCAAGTTAATTATGGCTACAACAGCTGATTTCAAGAATGGTCTTGTGATGGAAATGAACGGCGAGCTTATGTCGATCGTGGAGTTTCAACATGTGAAACCAGGAAAAGGACCTGCTTTTGTTAGAACCAGGCTGAAAAACCTGAGAACCGGAAAAGTCATTCCTCATACTTTTACTGCGGGTGTGAAAATTGATACTGCCCGTGTTGAACGGAGACCGTACCAGTTTCTTTATAAGGACGATATGGGCTTCATTTTTATGCATACCGAAACTTTTGAACAATCTACAATCCCGGTAGAAATAATCAGTGCTCCGGCTTTTTTAAAGGAGGGTCAGGAGGTTGAAATTCTTTTCCATGCAGAATCGGAAACACCGATTTCGTGCGACCTTCCGGCTTACGTTGTCCTGCAGATTATTTATACCGAACCAGGCGAAAAAGGGAACACTGCAACCAATGCAATGAAGGACGCCAAGGTGGAAACCGGTGCTATAGTCAGGGTACCTTTATTCGTCAATGAGGGCGAAAAAATCAGGGTGGATACACGATCGGGCGAATATTCAGAACGAGTTAAGGATTGATTAGTTTCCTTATAAATCTGGAACATACTTGAATTATTAAACAGACCTGAACAAATCACCATTTTGAATCCTAACCCTGATGAAATTTAAATCTCCAAAGACACTACACGAGATTTGCGAACTGATCAATGCTGAGTTCGAAGGTGACCGGACTTTTCCGGTCACCGGCATCAATGAAATCCACATGGTTGAAACCGGAGATATTACTTTCGTCGATCATCCCAAGTATTACGAAAAAGCTTTAAACTCAAATGCAACCACAATTATCATTAATAAGAAGGTTCCAAAACCTTACGGCAAGGCATTGATTTTCTCTGATGATCCGTTTGCGGATTACATGTTTCTGGTCAAAAAATTCAGACCATTCGAGCCAGCCTTCAAGATGATCAGCGATACTGCTGAGATTGGCGAGGGGACAGTGATTCAACCCGGTGCATTCATCGGGAACCATGTCAAACTTGGCACAAACTGTCAGGTACATGCAAATGTTTCGATCTACGACCATTGCGTCCTGGGAAATAATGTCATCATCCACTCAGGGACAGTTCTTGGCGCTGATGCGTTCTACTTTCAAAAGAGAAAAGATAAAACACTGAAATTCGAATCTTGCGGAAGGGTAGTTATAAAAGACAATGTGGAAATCGGGGCGAATTGTACAATCGATAAAGGAGTTTCGGGAGATACGATTATCGATGAGTACACAAAGCTCGATAACCTGATTCAGATCGGTCATGATACGTATGTTGGCAAGCGCTGTCTTTTTGCTTCAGGAGTCCTTGTAGCAGGTGTAACCCGGATAGAGGACGACGTCATTTTATGGGGAAGTGTAGTCGTTAACAAAGACCTTGTAGTCGGCAAAGGTGCGGTTGTTCTTGGCGGATCAGGGATTGACAAAAGCATAGAAGGAGGTAAGGTTTACTTTGGAGCACCTGTGGAGGAAGCAAGAAAAAAATGGAAAGAATTAGCCTTGATAAGGAAACTGCCTGAAATGTACGAAAAGCTGAATGGGCTTACAAAAGGTGCCTGAACGGCAATAAAATCCACTCGATAAATTTGCTGATATTCGATCGCTTTTGCCAAAGTTCGAAATCAAACTCCTCACTGTTTTTAATGGTTTCAGCAATGTGCTCGCTGATCTGGCTGATTGCATCCTGATCCCGGCTTATAAGCACAATCTCATGCTGGAACCTGAAACTCCTGTAGTCAAAATTAGGTGAACCCAGGCTGAAGATCTCCTGGTCGGCAAGCAGGATTTTTGCATGAAGGTTATCGGGAGTATAAAAAAGCAGCCTGACTCCGTTCTTATGTAAAGGTCCAAGGAAGCGGGTTCTTAAAACATCGATCAAACCAACATCAGAATGCTTCGGCATGATAACGGTAATAACTACGCCCCTTTTCGCCGCATCACTTAATGCCTTTCGAACAAAAAAACTCGGAAGAAAGTAAGGCGTTTCGATGACCACGTGCCGGTTGGAACTCTTTATAATTTCGATATAGCGTTTTCTGATCCGTTGCCTGGTCAGTGATGGCACATCGCGCAGAATTTCAGAACCATCGTGGTTGATCTTACGCATTTTGATAAGTTTCTCGAAAACATACTTATTGTAGATTTTGAAATGTTGAAGAAAAACCTTCTTAAAAACAGGGGCAATATCCGAGCCGATTCTGAGCACCGACTCTCTCCAGTTAAGCGAATAGGCAGTGAGATTGGCTGAACCGATGTATGTTATGGCATCATCAATGATCATTATTTTCCTGTGATTGCGGCGATGATTCTTCGTAAAAAAATCCCAGAAGAATTTGATTTTTAGAAAGTACCTGATCTCTGCTCCTCTCTTTAGCATTTCACCGAAGAAGCCTGCCGGAAGCGATGTTCCCCACGAATCAACCAGAATTTTAATTTCTACACCCTCCCTGCTTTTCCGTGTCAGGGCATCGCGGAATTTAATCCCGATCGAATCATTGTTGAACCTGTAGGTTTCAAGGTAAATGTATTGCCTTGCCTTTTCAATATCCTTGAGCATGGCATCGTAAAACCTCAGCGGATCGTCGAAGAATTTATATTCCGGTGGACTTTTGCTTAGCATTCCAACAGATTCGATTTTTTGTAACTATACATCCCCCTTTTTATTTTTGATATTCAGTTATTTAACCACAGATTACACACAGTCAGCACAGAGTACACAAAATGGTAAATGTAAGTGCTTCAATCCTTTGTGCATCCTGCCTGTCCTGACTGCCGTCAGGCAAGCGCAGGCAGGTCTGAGTACATTTCTCTGTGAACTCCATAGTTTCATATTTTATGCGGATCAAGGTTTGAAAATTAAATTAATGAAAGCGGCAGCTAATTTGCCAAAGTAATGAACCAAAAGGATTTTAGCAGACTGCATTTTACTTTCTCTTTGAAAATCTGTTTTTTCGATCAACCATTGGAAAAATCCCTCTATTGGCTGGCGTACTACTGAAACGGCTCTGGAGAACAAATCATTTGCAGCACGATCGAAATGTTTTTCCCAGTCAGATTGACTTTTAATTCCCTTTATAGGTGTAAACATCACCGAATTATGAGTTTTGAAAAGGTTCTCAAAATATGGATTATCATGGTAACCTGAATAATTCATAAACCAGATTTTCGACCAAATTTAGTAGAAAAATTTCATTCCTATGTGATTGCATTTACTCAATTGTAACTAATCAGTCTTCAAATTCGCTATCACATTTAATGCTTTAACTACATTCCTTGTTTTTAATAACCGTATCGGTAACAGACCTTAGAACGGCATAGATAAATGCTCCATTGGTTGATTTGTCCCGATATTTTTTGTTTGACCTTGATGTTGCGAATGGCTCTCTCGGAAGCATTGTTATCAGGCGGCGCTTTGGGATGGTATAAGAAGGTAAACAGGTATTCACGGTATTTTTTCAATCTGTTCTGAAACGAAATTAGTTCTTTATGATCCTTGCCAAATTGGTAATTCAGCAAAATATTCAGCCGGTTTTCTAAAGTTGTTCTTGCCGGGTTATGGATGTAATAGTCCACTTCACTCATTTTGTTTTTCAAATCCAAAGCCGACTTAAAGATCATTTCGCAAACCTTACTCCATTTATGATTGTATAGCTCTGAAAGATAATTCAAATCCCTTAACAAATAGGCAATACATATCTGATGTGACAAGGCATTGGTATTAAAATGACTTTTCCAGCAATCGTGCACCAATATGGCATTTTCAAAACCTTCCTTAAAGTTTGCCTCTTTGCTTGCCCGTCCTCTGTTGTCAGTTATTGAAATAAATGTTGCATAGCTGTTTTGCCATGTCCATGCCCAATGTTTATCACCGGCAACCTTTACTCCGGTCTCTTCTGCTCCGATAGCTAAGGTGGCATTGGATTTAAGTTTTTGCTTTATCAGTGCATAGGCAGGAAGGGTTTTCTTTACCATTTTGTTTATCAAATAATGAATACCGCCTTCGTTAATGGGTACATGGAATACATCATTGAAAAATTCCTGCATCCGTTTAAAGGGTATGTATTGCCTGGAATGAAAGTAACCGATCAGGCTTTCTATATTTTTGCCATAACTTACCGGGACGCTTGCCTCCAAAGGAAATTCGCCGGTGGTTTCATGACCGCAGGAACTTATTTTTTTGAATATTCTGTGTTCGGTTACCCGGAGTTTTATCTCAGGGATATCTATTACCTGGCGTTTGCCTGCAAACTCATAAGAAAGACAGCTGATGTCATTCCCACAATGGTTACAATATTCAGGAAAATGTTCTTTTATCCGATCAGGGTTTTCAACCATTTTCAGCGTGTTTCCTTTTCGTCCGGCTTGTCCGCCTGGTTTTCGTCCTGTGCTTTCCTGTAAGCTACCGGTTCGCTTTGCCCTGTTTTCATCTTTAGCGGACGGTATTGAACTATTATTGCTGTTTTTGGGATGTTCGTATTTGGACAGGCGTTCTTTCAAATCCTGATTTTCTTTTCGTAACTGCTTTATTTCGTTCTCTGCTTGTTCAAGCCGATGGTTAGATGATCAACTTTTGCTATTAACTCCGACATGATTTTATCTTTGTCCAAAACCTTTGCAATTACATTGCAAACTTAACCTGAGAAATCCATCAAGGCAAGTAATATCAAGGGTTTTTATAAAAACCGGTTGAAGTTTTTGTTAATATAGTCTGATTTTTCAGCAAGAAAAGAAACACCTGAAGAAACACCTGTTAACAACACCATTTTTTTGTTATAAACCGTTGTTTTTCAAAAAAAAGATTGGAAAACTTGAATTAGATTTGTAACTGATAAGTTACATTTTTTAAAATTATAACTATTTTAATTCTGACTCCCTTTCCCCCCTTTCATCCTCCAGTATATATTTTTATCAATCTTCTTCCACCTCTTCATCCTCCATATTTTGACTTGCACCATCTTCGGTCTCTTTCTCAGAATCGTTTAACTTCAAATTTTGAGAGGTAATTGTTGCAGAAAACAATGTTAATGCCCCGGTAATCCAAACAATACCAAGCACCTTTTGAAATGCATTCAGCCTTACACGTTCCGCGTTCAGTTTCTTATAACCTGTTAATATCGAAGCCAGCGTGCCAGTTTCAACATTGAATATTGTGTCAACTGCTATTCCTAAAAGATGGATAATAACCAGAGCAATTAAAATATTGACCATCACTTCATGGGCTTCTTCAAAAAATTCTGACTCTTTAGGCAAATTCAGGAAGGTCAATAATCCCTGACCCTCACTTGCAAGATTTGCCAATCCCGAAAAAACGACCAGCAATATTATGATCAGAATGGAAATCATAATCAATGATGCAGCCGGGTTATGTCCCGGGTATTTCAGCTTGGTTGATTTCATATTGGTTACAAACTCCTTTATTTTCCCAATTCCAACCGGGAAATCACTGAACCTTGAATAACGCGGTCCAAAAATTCCCCAGATGATCCTGAACAGGACCAAGGTTCCTGCCAAATAACCAAAAGCTACATGAGTGTTGATATACTCCTCTTCGCCACCCAGAATGTAAGCAACTACCAATGCAATAACTACGAGCCAGTGCGACAATCTTGTCGGCAGGCTCCAGATGTATGTCCTCATAAAATAGATTTAAAATAATTATGAATAAAATAAATCAATGGGTTCGTCTAAAAATCAAACAATTCACCGAAGAAACCTTTCTTTCGCTTGTACCTGTAATCGTCAGAATGGCGATGATTATAGTGATCATCATGATGTTTTTCATGGCGATATTCCGGGTAGCGGGTAGTTTCATACTGGTTTGATTTTTCGATGATCTTTTCCAGTTCTCCCCTGTCGAGCCAAATACCTCTGTATTGCGGACAGTAATCGATTTCAACGCCCTGCTTTTCAGCTAAGAGCAAAGTTACATTGCATGTCGGACAGTTCATTTTATTGTTCCTTTCGTTTTATTTTATTGTTTTGTTTAAATTATCTATTAATGTATCAGCCTTTTTAAGTTGCCTGTTAATTGTTTTTTGAATGGTCGAGTCAAGACTCTTTATTGTTGAATCAACCTTTGGCATGTGTTCATCAATTTCTTTAGTTGTCGTTTTTTGTATTTCTTTAGCCTTATCCTCAATGTTTTTCTGCAGATTATCGCAGGAAAGATAAAAGGCCATGATAATGATGAGTGCTATTGTTTTTTTAAATTGTTTCATTGTTTATGTGATTTAGTTAATTTTCCGGTTCAGGATGGACAAAAACCTCGCATCTTGCAATGTTTTTCCCGATTTCCTGTTCGATCCGGTCGCAAATATCGTGGACTTCAGGCAACGAAAGCTCGGGTTGAAGATGAATATTTACCTTTACAAAGGTGTCGGCACCAGCCATCCTAACCTTGACATTATGGTATGTTTTGATTTCGGGAAAGCTTTTCAATATTTGTTCAACTTTTATTATTAATTCGACGGGAGCCTTGTCCAGCAGTACATCGATGCTCCTTTTCCCCAGCCTGTATGAAATGAAAAATACAATTAAAGCGACGATGAGGGCGGCAATCGGGTCGGCAAAATAAAGGCCGAAGTGAGCGCACACCAGACCGAATAATACGACGGATGAACTCCAGATATCTGTTGAAAAATGAAGCGCATCGGCTTCCAGCGCCTGACTATTATATTTCTTAGCGACTCTGTACAATGCTCTTGACCGGGTTACATCAATGATGATCGAGGTGATAATTACAACATAACTCCAGACATTTACTTCAATTTCCGTTTTTCCTGTGACCAGCCTGTTGATGGCTTCGTAAATGATCCAGATGCAGGTAACAAAAAGCAGGATAGTTTCAACAAGTGCAGAAAAATTTTCAACCTTACCATGACCGTATGTGTGTTCTTTGTCGGGAGGTTTATCTGAGATTCTAACAGAAAAATATGTAATTACTGCCGCTACCAGATCAAGCCCGGAATGCAAAGCTTCCGAAAGCAAGCCAAGGCTGCCTGTAAGAAGAGCAATGATAAATTTAAACCCTGTTAAAAAGATTGCAGCAAATACGGATATTCCGGCAACTCTTCTTTTTTCGTTAACCATAATTTACCGTTGAGTACTGAAAATTCAATTGCGATTTTCTGAACTTGTATTTATTTTTATAAAAGGTCCTTAAGGAAACAGAAAAAATCAGATTAGCTTTGTTTTGGTGGTTGCCAGATAGCATTCGATATTTTGGAAGGCATTTTATCCACATACGAATTAGTCCTATCCGTATTCATACATACAGGATGCGCAACCCCTACTGTCTGGTTGGATACAATATCGTCACCATCCCAGTTACAGTCATGTGAATTGTTATGATCCTGGGTATTGTTTGAAGTTAACAAAACGACAGAGGGTGAGGAAAATTGCATACAAGCTCCAATTGTGTTATTCCAACTGAATAACATAAGCATAAGTAAAACAAATATGTTTTTAATTGAATTCATTACTGGCAACAAATGTATTGATATTTTTTAATCTGAACCAGTGGTATTAATTTTTATTAACGTTTAGAAAGCAATAAAATGTTTACTTTTATGTAATTCTGTTTAACCGTCAATTTCCCTTGTTCAACAATGATTTTTTCGGTTTGACGGAAAAAAGTTAATCTATTGTGTAATTAGATAGTAGTTTTGCTACCAATTCATTTAATCATAATGGTTTGCAAAGATTGAATATGAATTATAAAATAAGAGAATTGATAATGTTATTTACGAAAAAAATGAAAAAATTAGCTACTCTAACAATCTTAATGCAGATTGTATTGTTCATGCATGCTCAGTCATGGACCCAACTCAACACCGGCAGCTCATACAATTTCACTGATTGCTGCTTTGTAAATGCCGATACGGGTTATGTCACAGGTTTTTTTCCCTGGGGTGAATACCGTGTTCCATTCGTTTATAAAACCACTGATGGCGGAACCACGTTCAGTTATCAGCAACTGGATTATGGTGTTACATGGTGGCAGGCAATCTGCTTTACCAGCGAAAATAAAGGTTTTCTTGTCGGGGATGCAATTCGTGTAACATCTGACGGTGGAAATTTCTGGAACACGGTTCTGGATATGTGGATGATATCAGGAACCTTACGCGACATCACCTTTTCAACTCCTCAAAAAGGATATACTGTCGGAGAAGATTGGTATCAGCTACCGCTGTTTTATAAGACTACAGATGGAGGGATGACCTGGAATAATTATCCGATTGTTTCTGAAGCCACTGCCATCACTTCTATTTCGAGTCCGGCAGAGGGAATTTTATATACCGGAGCTAATTCTTATGGCACAGGTATTCATACTTTTAGTAAATCGACAGATGATGGAGCTACCTGGACTCAAACCTCCTTTACCGAGAATATCTTTACACTCTGTTTCATTTCGACAGATGATGGTTTTGCGGGGACGGATGGAGGAATTTTTAAAACAACCAACGGGGGAGACAACTGGACTTCAGTTTTAGCAACTTCCTCGGCCGTGAACAGCATAGATATCAAAAACGGTTTTGGTTTTGCAGTTTGTTATGATGGAAGCATTTATCAGACTACCAATAACGGCGATAACTGGATACAAATTATAAGCCCGGTGCAAGGTACCAAAGTGTTAAATGCAGTTAGTGTCGTTTCTCCTCAACGTGCATACACTGCCGGTTCGGCAGGAACAGTTCTGAAATACACTGCTCCCTTTGTAGGTATTGAGTCACGAGTTGCCAACTCAGAATCTATATTAATGTATCCAAATCCTGTTAAAGATTTGTGCACCATAAAACTGGAGGGAATTGCCCCTGAAGGAATTTCGGTTCACATTTATAACCTCCTGGGTCAGGACGTATTGAAAGTAGCAAACATCAGTGACAATTCGGTCAGCCTTGATCTAACCGACTTGGAAGGAGGATTGTACTTTTATTCAATTGAAAACAAGAATGATGTAATAATGACTTCAAAATTTGTGAAAGAATAGATAGGGTCACCCTTGTTTATTGGGATTTGCTAAGATACCCAAGCTGTTATGTCCGGGATTCTTTATTTTGATAGCGGCTATTAAAAATATTTCCCTATCGCCTCAAGAGTCGGATAATAGAACCCTTAAAATTAATAAAGACAATGTGATAGTAATAAGTTCAGCGTACTAATTTTTCCACCAAGGGTAGGAAAATTCAAGACTTGCTGATCTAAAAATTAATTCGATTTGAGCCTGAATTTAGTCCTTTTGTAAAGGACATTAATAATTTAAATCAAATATGTTATGAAAAATTTTTATTTTTTAGTATGGGTAATAATTGCAGCAATGGTTTCAACCGGCCTTTCAGCACAGGATTACATTGATGATGCCTATCCATTTCTTAATCAATCTTCCTATTCACCCAATTATGGCACAGATGTCCTCATCCAGCCAAATCCAGGAGAATATCAGGCCGAGTGCAGGGTTTCGGTTGCATCCAATGGATGGATCTACGCTTCATACATGCTTTGGAGCGGAGGATTAAGGGTAGCGCGATCTATTGATAACGGACAAACATGGACGCATACCTCAACATTGCGGGCAAATTATACACTCACAGCACTTGATCTGGTGGTTACGGGATATAGCGCAAACAGTCTAAAAGTCTGGGTGATAAATTCAGGTTACAACAGTTCTTCGATTGATTTGTGGGAAGTATCCCTGGAGGAATTAAACGGTGACCTTACCAATGCAGGCAGCCATTCAATTGAATCAATGTTTTCCAACGATGGCTATTATGGGGTTGCTATTGCTTCAGATTATTTCTATCCGTCTGCAGGCACCTCTCCGTTCAGTCTCGCAATTATCTATTCAAAAGCGGATTATGTTAATGATAAAATTATTTTCAAAACGTCCAGCACCGGTAATGCTGTTTTCGACAATACACAGGTTGTGACAACTTCGGCAAAATATCTTACACGAGTAGCCTTGGCCTATGGAAGAAGCTATGCATATCCCAATGGTAATTATTTTGCAGCATGGCATAAACAGCAATATGCCGGATGGGCCGGGGAGTATGAAGGAGAGATTTATACTTCTTTTACCGTCAGCCAGTACAATGGAACATGGATCGCACCAATAAGGCTTGATAACCTTGTGGAATCAGGAGCAGGAAATTGTAAACATCCTGCTATTGCCTGTCAGGTAAATAATACCAATAATCTTACATCGGGGATTTCAACGGTTGTATTATTCGACAGGAAATACAATCAGGATCCAAATGATAAAAATGGTGTAGTCGGTGCCTATAATTTGGATCCACATTTAACTCCCATATGGAGTGCAATGACAGTTGAAAGTCAATTAAATGCGAGCTCGATACAACCGGATGTTGTTTATGATACCTTACAGAATAATTTTTATGCGACATGGTGCGATTCTACAAATCAAAGCCTGAAATGTGCATATCAGTCCTTTAACCTTCCTTCGCCTTCAGGATGGAGCATTTTTTATTCAGGTTACAACGACAATGAAAATCTGAAGGCGCCATTTCCAAGGGTACAATTAAATGCAATGACACAACAGGTCGTCAATGTTTGGACTGGTGCGCAAGCTACGAACAACGGGAATGCGACATTTGATGCTTCCAATATTATAATAGGTGTTACTGAAACTAAGGTTTCGGAAAAGGCAATGCAAGTTAAGCTTTCCCCCAATCCTGCGACTGATCATGTTCTGTTAAGATTTGAATCGTCCTCAGAAAGTACAGGAAATTTAAGGATATTGAACCAGGCAGGTCAGGTGGCTTTGAAAGTTCCGAAATTCATCATAATGTCAGGTCAAAATTGCCTTGAATTAGATGTTTCTAAACTCTCACAAGGAATATATTTCTGTTCACTGCAAACTGATGACGAGAATATTTGCAGAAAACTGGTAATAGCCAGATAGATAGATTGAGTTACTTATCGTGGATAAAGCCTTGTCGTCAATCTCATCTTAGCAGCAATTTGCTAGTCAAGCATTGCGTTTAAACAATCTTGGAGTTAATACATTGCAGTTATCCCTAAGGACACTTCTGGAGAGGATAAAATTTGCCGGTGAAGACTTTAATCCCCATATTAAATTAGTAATCGACTTATAATTGTAGTTTAATACTAAAACGGTATAAACAATTCACACAGCTTTACAAATGTAGAAAAGTTATATATTTATTTCTAATCTTCTCACTCTATTGATTTTGCATCCTCTAAAATAACCGCAAAAAAATAACCCATTCCGAAATCCTTGTTCAGATTTAAAATCCCTGAATAAGTTACAATATCACCATCTTTAGGTTGATGATCGGTGGTAATTGTTAAATCAAAGCTTTCGCCTGAAGAAGTTC
>Ga0233425_10004808_pt1 | contig 22136 bp, 20 predicted proteins | sample Watercolumn_Towu_2_FD_181712 | JGI IMG/M metagenome (GOLD analysis project Ga0233425, IMG submission 181712) | Freshwater microbial communities from Lake Towuti, South Sulawesi, Indonesia - Watercolumn_Towuti2014_140_MG | ecosystem: Environmental > Aquatic > Freshwater > Lake | place...
GTCCACCAGCCGGCGATATCCGTAGCGCGTTCCACCGGCGAATTCGTTGAAGTACTCAATGTAGAACGGATACGCCAGCGTCGTCGCCACAGCCAGCCACGCGCACAACATCCACACGGCCACACGCCAGCTTCGTGAGAGTTGTTGCGCCGTGCCGACCGCCAGCAACGGCAGCATCGGCAACACGTAGCGCACGCCGATGTTGATCGTGCTCGTCATCGCCAACGCCAGAAACACGAACGCAGCCACCCAAGGCGCTGCTTCCGCAAAACTCCACTGACGCAAGCGAACCAGCCAGAGACTCAACCCAGCCAGCGTCAACACGAGCAGAGGCACCGGCAATTTCCACGCAAGCGCCAACGGGAAGTAGTACCACCAACCTTTTGCGCCCCACTCACCGCAGAGGAACGCTTCATGCCCAAACGCCGCGTGTTCCGCCTGCATCGCTATTCCCTTGAAGAACCCCGGCGGCACCAATACGGGACGCAACGTTTGGAACCAACCCGGCACACCGATTCGCGCCGCTTCCACCGCTGACAACGCCGGCGCTGGTTTCCAGTACGGCGCGTACACGAGCATCACCACCGCCCACGCTGCCAGCGCCACCAAGGGTAGCCACTTCCAAACCATTCGCGTCTCACACCATTTTGCCAGCAAGAGCACTGCGAAGATTGGCGCCAACAACACAGCAGAGAATTTCATCACCAGCGCCAGTCCCATCGCGCCGCCTGCCAGCAGCGCCGTTCGCCATGATGGTTTCTCCAAGAACATAGTGAACATCCAGATCGCAAGCGTCATCCCGAACGTCACGCTAATGTCCGTGACAACGATGTGACCGTAGGCCAGCGCGATGGGATTGAACACCCAAAGCGCCACGCCAAACACCGCCGCCTCCCTTCGCAACCAAAACGCAATTACCAACCCCGTTAGTAACGTCAACCCCACCTGTACGCAACGGCTGGCCCACAACAAGATGTCCGGGTTGTTCCAGTCGCCATAAAGCAACTCCTGCCCGTAGATACCGGCTTCCCAATACGGCCAGTAGTACCAACTCGCTCGGCCACCCGGATAATACCGTTCCGCTTTTCCGCTCTCCCAACCCTTCCACGGTCTTGCCTGTGGCGCGCCAAGCTGCAGATCACCCAATTGCTCCAAGAACTTTGGCACGTTCACATCCAAGAACAACAACGGCAGTGCCGGCAGAATTTGCCCGAGTGGTGGATGTTCGGGGTTGAAGCGATAGCCGTAACCCGTGCAGTAGAGATAGCCTGCCGCCAAGTTCACCGGCTCGTCCATCGTCGCGCTCTCCTCGCGCACCGGCCCCAGCATCAACGCCGCCATCACCGCCAGCAGCGCCGCCACCAGACACCAAGGCGACAAGAAGTTTCGCATGTCGCCATTCTCAGAATCCCTTCACCGGAAGCAACCTCTTTTTCGTGTATATTACACGCGTGACAACTGCGTGTAACCTCTGTCCGCATCGCTGCCGGGTGGACCGACTCCACGATCAGACCGGTGTTTGCGGCATTGGCCGGCAGGCCCGCGTCGCCAGCTATGGCCCGCATCATGGCGAAGAACATTGTCTCAGCGGTTGGCGCGGTTCCGGCACGATCTTCTTTAGCGGCTGCAACCTGCGTTGCGTCTTCTGCCAGAACTGGGACATCAGCCACGAAATCACCCGCGAACTCGTCTCAGCCGACCGCCTCGCCGACATCATGCTCGAACTTCAGAACTCCGGTTGCCACAACATCAACTGGGTCACACCCTCCCATGTGGTGCCGCAGTGCCTCGAAGCATTCGCTCTCGCCACCACACGCGGCCTGCACGTGCCCATCGTCTATAACAGCAGCGGCTACGACTCCGTGGAGACGCTTCGTCTGCTCGACGGCATCGTGGATGTTTATATGCCGGACTTCAAGTTCTGGGACGCCGACGTTGCCGCTCGCCTGACAAACGCCACGGACTACCCGGAGGTTGTGCGTGCCGCGCTCAAGGAAATGCAGCGTCAGGTAGGCGTCCTTCAACTCGACGACCGCGGCCTTGCCTTTCGCGGCGTGCTCGTGCGCCACCTCGTCATGCCCAACAACTTGGCCGGCACAGCCGAAATTGCCCGCTGGCTTGCCGCCGAGTTGTCGCCCGACACCTATCTCAACGTCATGCCCCAGTATCACTCCGCAGGACGCGCATTGCAGTACGACGGGCTTGAGCGTCCCATCACTGTCACTGAGTTTCGGGAAGCCGTGCGTGCGACCCAGCGTGCCGGGTTGACGCGGCTCGACAAGCGGTGAGGGCTTCGAGTACAACGCTGTTATGAACCTGTCACCCGATGTGCGGCGCCAACTACTGATGATGCAACGCACCGAGATCACCGAGCATCATGTCTATCACCGGCTGGCCGCGACGTTGCCCGAAGGTGACAACCGCCGTGTCTTGGAAAACATCGCGCGCGACGAGCTTCGTCATGCCCGCCTCTGGGCCAACTACACCGGCCAAGACAGTGCGCCCCGTAACCTCATCGTGCTGTTCTACTACTGGATGGGACGCCTGTTGGGGTTGACCTTCAGCATCAAATTGATGGAACGCGACGAACAACATGCCGCAGCTTCCTACCAGCAACTGGCGGGCACCATCCCCGAAGCCGAACAAATCGCCCGCGAAGAAGACAGCCACGAACACGCCTTGATCGGCATGTTGGACGAAGAACGCCTTCATTACACCGGCTCCATGGTCCTCGGTCTTAACGATGCTCTCGTCGAACTGACTGGCGTGTTGGCCGGCCTGACGCTTGCGTTGCAGAACACGCGCCTCATCGCCATGACCGGCCTCATCACCGGCCTCGCCGCTGCGATGTCCATGGCCGCCTCGTCCTATCTCTCCACCCGATCTGAAGAAGGCCACAGAAAAAGTCCCCTCAAAGCCTCCGTGTACACCGGCATCGCCTACCTGTTCACCGTGGTGCTGCTGATCATGCCGTACCTCCTTTTCGCAAACTTCTACCTCTGCCTCGCCTGCACCTTGGGGATTGCTGTCCTCATCATCGCCGGGTTCAACTACTACATCTGCGTGGCGCGGGATCTTTCCTTCCGTCACCGGTTTCTCGAAATGAGCTGCCTGAGTTTCGGCGTGGCGGGAATCAGCTTCCTGATGGGATTTGTGGTGCGTCGGGTTCTGGGGATTGACCTCTGACCGCCCGGCACTGTTCGGCGTATTCAGGAACATTCCAGTCGTTTGGAAACGTGCGACACTGCTGTGGTTTCACTCGCTGCACCAGACAGTCCGCGTCGTTGAGGAAGACACACTCGCCGTTGTCCTTTTCCGTCAGCATCAGCCCGAGCCGGTCCGGTCGCAGCCGCGTGTATCGCTCAATGAATTCGTCCATACCGACGCCAAGCTGTATCGCCATGGCTGCGATCTCCATCTCCGAGACCTTCACCTGTCCCGTCCATCGGCAACAGGCTCCGCATCGCTGGCATTCGTAGGTCATGTCTCCCGGTAAATCTCGCCGCCGGATTGTTTGAACTCCTCGCTCTTCTGTTTCATCGCCGCCTCGCGGACTTCCTCGGTCAGTTTCATCGCGCAGAAGTGCGGACCGCACATCGAACAGAAGTGCGCCCGTTTCGCGCTCTCCTGCGGCAGCGTCTCATCGTGAAATGCGCGCGCCGTCTCCGGGTCGAGCGCGAGGTTGAATTGGTCTTCCCACCGAAATTCAAATCGCGCCTTGCTAAGCGCGTCATCGCGCTCCCGTGCGACGGGATGACCTTTCGCCAAGTCGGCCGCGTGCGCGGCGATCTTGTACGCGATGACGCCGGCTTTGACGTCCTCGCGGTCTGGCAGACCGAGATGCTCTTTCGGGGTGACGTAACAGAGTAACGCGCAGCCGTACCAGCCGATCATCGCCGCACCAATGGCGCTGGCCAGATGATCGTGCCCAGCGGCGATGTCCGTCACGACCGGGCCAAGTGTGTAGAACGGCGCCCCGTGACACCATTCGCGTTGCCTGACCATGTTTTCCTGGATGAGATGCAGCGGAACGTGGCCCGGACCTTCGTTCATCACTTGGCAGCCATGTTCCCATGCGATCTTCGTCAACTCGCCTTGTGTGCGCAACTCGGCAAACTGCGCCTCGTCGTTCGCATCGGCCGTCGCGCCCGGACGCAGCCCGTCGCCAAGACTGAACGCAACGTCGTACGCTGCCATGATCTCACAGATCTCGCGGAAGTGGGTGTAGAGGAAGTTCTCCTCGTGATGCGCCAGACACCACTTCGCGAGAATCGCCCCGCCACGGCTGACGATGCCAGCCAGACGGTTCACCGTAAGCGGAACATACCGGAGCAGAACGGCGGCGTGGACAGTGAAGTAGTCAACACCTTGCTCGCATTGTTCGATAAGCGTCTCGCGGTACATCTCCCACGTCAGGTCTTCCGCTTTGCCGCCCGCTTTTTCGAGGGCTTGGTAAATTGGCACCGTGCCGATGGGAACCGGCGAATTGCGGATGATCCATTCGCGCGTCTCGTGAATGTTTGGTCCCGTCGAAAGATCCATGACTGTGTCGGCGCCCCAACGAATCGCCCAGCGCATCTTCTCGACCTCGTGCGCGATGTCGGAGGCGACTTCGCTGTTGCCGATGTTGGCATTGATCTTCGTGTAGAACGCGCGCCCGATAATCATCGGTTCCAGTTCCGGATGGTTGACGTTAGACGGGATGATGGCGCGTCCGGCGGCGATTTCGTTCCGGATTTGTTCCGGCTGCATCCCCTCCCGAATCGCCGCGAACTCCATCTCTGGTGTGATGACCCCACCACGCGCAAACTGAAGCTGCGTGCGCACCGGCGCGGGTTTACGACGCCATCTTGGCAAACCTCGTTTGAGATCGGTGTTTTCAGGGCCGCTGGTGTCGTAGAGGCGAATCGGTGGGTTTCCCTCAAGCGGGATTTCGCGGAACGGCACGCGGATGCCCGGGTGAATCGTCCCCGGAACATAAACTCGATGTGGTTGTGCTTTGTTCATTTGTATTCCCTACGCCAGCATTACCTGGTTCAGGTTCAATGGATTTTCCGCCGATCGGAATCTCAGCTTCGCAAGGCTCCCCAAACTGTGTAAAATGCTATCATGCGAATCACGGCAGCGCAATTCGAAAGACTCGTGGACGAGGGATTGAAACTGATCCCCGGCGAAATCCGCCGGCTCATGGACAACGTACAGATCGTCATCGAAGACCATCCCAGCGACGAACTGCTCGACGATCTCGGCGTGCCGGAGGATGAGACGATCTACGGTCTCTACGAAGGCACGCCGCTCACCGAGCGCACCAGCGAGTATAGCGCTTTCCCCGACCGGATCATCATTTACCGGCGACCGTTGCTGGAAGACTTCGACGAGCCGGATGAGTTGCGCTATGAAGTCGCGCGCACCGTCGTTCACGAAGTCGGTCACCACTTCGGCATTGACGAGGAACGGCTAGCCGAACTCGGCTGGGACTAGCTGCACACGGCGCGGATTGAGTCGTACAACGCCGTTGTCATCCGGTTCAATTGCTCTGGTGTCACGCAATACGGCGGCATAAGCACAATGACGTTGCCGATAGGACGCGTCAACACGCCGCGCTTGCGCATCTCGGTGCAAACCTTGATTCCCATCTTCGCCTCCAGCGGATATGGCCCAATTTCGACCGCGCCGATGAATCCGCACTGGCGTGTATTCCACACTTGCGCAAGTGTGGAATTCTGTGCCAGCCCCGCCGACAACTGAGCACTCCGAACCGACAGCCTCTCCAACACCCGCTCGTCCTCAAACGCCTGCAGGCTCGCCAACGCCGCCGCGCAGCCAAGCTGGTTGCCGGTATAACTGTGACCGTGGAAGAACGTCTTGAACTCGGCGTACTCACCGAGAAAGGCGTTGAAAATCTCCGCTGTCGTCACCGTCGCCGCTAACGGGAGATAACCGCCGGTCAGTCCTTTGGCCAGTGCCATCAAGTCAGGCCGCACACCTTCCTGTTCGCACGCGAACATCGTCCCGGTACGTCCGAATCCGGTCATCACTTCGTCAGCGATCAACAGCGCGCCGGTCTTGTCGCACCACTCGCGCAATTCCCGCAGCATTCCGCGCGGCCACAACTTCATCCCGGCGGCACCTTGGATCAGCGGCTCAATGACGACGGCGGCGACATCATCGCCCTGCGGCAGTTCAGAGACTTGCGAAACACGGATCACATCGAACAGCAGCGGCTTGAACGCAGCGTGAAAGAGATCAATGCCGCCGACGCTGACCGCACCCAGCGTGTCGCCGTGGTACGCACCCGCAAACGCGAGGAACTTCGTCCGCTGTCGTTGACCCCGGTGCTGCCAGTACTGGAGCGCCATCTTGATGGCCACTTCCATTGCCGTCGAGCCGTCGTCGGAATAAAACACGCGATCCAAGTTCGTCAGTTTAGAGAGCCGTTCAGCCAGTTCGATGGCCGGCGCATTGGAGAGACCGAGGAAGGAGGAGTGCGCGATTTGGTCAAGTTGCGCCTTGAGGGCTGCCGTGATCTTCGGATGACGGTGACCGTGAAGGTTCGTCCAGATCGAGGAATTGCCGTCGAGATACTCGCGCCCCTCGGTATCGCGCAACACAGCGCCATCCGCCGAGGCAATGACAATCGGCTCTTCCGCCATCCAGTCCTTCATCTGCGTAAACGGATGCCAGAGGTAACGATGGTCGTTGTCAGCGAGAGAGTTCATTTCGAAGTCGTGCGATGTCTTCCGTTGTGTGCGCCGCACTAACAGTAACGCGCAGTCGCGCTTTGTCTTTGGGCACTGTTGGGTAGCGAATCGCCGGCGCGAAAATGCCGCGTTCGTACAGCTTACGCGACAACTCGACGGTCGCCGTCTCGTCACCGACAATCACAGGATGAATTTGGGTTTGCGCGCCCAGCGCGTGAACGTTCGCCCACAATCGCTCGCAACGACGCACGCCCTCATCGCTCATCACCAACTTGACCGCAGTTGCAGCGGCGGCGCACATCGCGGGTGGCAGCGCCGTCGAGTAGATGAAACACCGCGCGCGGTTCCGAAGAAGATCAATCAACTCGTGGCTACCAACAACAAAACCACCGATGCACCCAAGCGCTTTGCTCAGCGTGCCAAGTGTAAGGTCAATCTTGTTCTCAACGCCACACTCCTCGGCCAATCCACGCCGGTGCGCGCCCAACACGCCGGTGGCGTGGGCTTCATCTATCATCAGCCACGCGCCGTATTTTTCCTTGAGCGCCACGATCTCGGCCAGCGGGGCACGATCACCATCCATCGAGAAGATCGTTTCCGTCACGACAAGAACGCGCCCCCTTGCGCCACGCAGCAGGGCTTCGAGCCTCTTCAGGTTCTTGTGCGGGTAAATGCGAACCGTTGCGCCGCTCTGGCGGGCGCCATCAATGATACTGGCATGATCAAGCTTGTCGAGGATGACAACATCACCCTCCCCCACCAACGCGTTGATTGTCCCGACATTGGCCGCGTAGCCGCTGCCGAACACTATCGCCGCTTCCTTGCGCTTAAACGCCGCCAGCTTCGTTTCCAACTCCTCGTGCGGCGCAAGATTGCCGCACACCAATCGTGACGCGCCCGCGCCGACGCCCCAACACCCGATAGCCTCGGTAGCCGCGCGTCTTAACGCGGGATCATTGGCGAGGCCGAGGTAATCGTTGCTGGAGAAGTTCAACAGTTCGCGTCCGCCGATGTTGATGCGCGGGCCTTGCGCGGAGTCCACGCGGCGCAACTCGCGGTACAAGTTGTCCGAACGGAGCCGATCCAGCTCCGCGTGGAGCGTATCACGGAGCGTTGGCATTCGATTTGGCAGGGGCGAACTTGAGCGGCGGTGAAATCACCACGGCGTGCGGATCAATCTGGTATTGTAACCCGGTCAATACCGTGATGTAGCGCAACACTTCCATCAGCGGAATCTTCTTTAGCGACATCGTCACTGTCGGCGCCTTTCCTTCGGGCAGCAGCACGACGAAGTTGATCTCCGTTTTGTCCTTCGTGTGCTTCTTGCTCTCCTCTCGCAGGAACGCAATCACATCGGTAATCGCTGCCTCGCGAAACTCAACTACGGGCAGCACAATCCTATCCAATTCCTTTTTCAACTCTGCGGACGGATCGGGTTTGCGTCCGCGCATCTTCTTCTCCTGAAGATCCTCGAGCAATTTCTTCACCGTCGGTTGGTCAGGCATTTGCGAGAGGATCTTCTTGCAACGCGCCTCCGCCTCCTCGTACATGCCCACCTGTGAGAGCATGATCGCCTCTTGAAACAGGTTGTCGAGATGCTCCTGTGTGTACTTCGGTTTCTCCGCCGCGTTCAGGCTGCCGCACAGCAACCACGCGCTTGCTATCAACACCACGAATCTCATTGCAGCACCACCTTTCCGCCGACCATTGCAAAACAGACCGGTTTCTCCGAGCGCACGACCGACTCGTACGGGTCGCCATCGAGCGGCACAGCGGCCAGGTCGGCCAAGCCGCCAACTGTTATCTTGCCAAGTTTCCCCTCACAATTCAACGCCTTCGCCGCGTTCACCGTCGCCATCGCCAGAACCTCTTGTGACGGAAATTGGTGTAACGCCCGCATCTCGGCCCGGATATCGAGCGATTCGTTGCTCGCCAGGCTGTCGGTGCCGAGACAGACATTCACACCGTAACGTCGCCACAATTCCCACGGCGCAGACTCCCGACGGAAAAACCGGTGCGCGCGTGGACAATGCACAACACTCGCGCCCGTGCTTGCCACTGATTCCACTTCAGCCTCGTCAAGATGGTTTGCGTGTGCCAGCAGGCAATTCGGACCGAGCACACCAAGCTCCACCAGCGGCACTTCTCTTTGATCTTCCGCAATGTGCGTCGTCAACACCCAACCGCGTTCCCGCGCGACGCGCGACGCAAGCCGGTAGAGCGGCTCAGTCGTCGTGTACGGCGCGTGCGGCGCGAGACCGCCATGTGGTTGCGTCTCCAGCCACCGAACTGCATCATCAACCATTCGTCGGGATTCCTCACTCCAGGTCAAGTCGAGCAACTCCGGACACCACCATATCCGCGATGGCGTCGGAGCGAGCCGTGCCACCAGTTTCGGAAAACACTCGATGTTCACAACGCTCGTCGTGCCGGTGCGCGCCAGTTCCGCGAGACCACGATTGATCGAGGCGACATACTGTTCTTCTGTCCACAGTTTCTTCAACTTGGTGATTCGCAGAATCCAGTCGCGGAAATCTCCACGCCAAGGAACTTGGTCGCGCATGTCGGTGTAGTCGAGATGACAGTGTGCGTTGATCAATCCCGGAAACAAGACTGCGTCACCCAAATCCACATCCGGAACATTTCCGGAACACGACACCGCGCTGATGCGGTCGCCTTCAATGACGACTGTGCCGTCGCGAATTGGCGGCCCGTCCATCGTCACAACGTATTTGGCGCGAATAATCATAGAAAGCAGTCTGTCACCCTGAGCGAAGCGAAGGGCCTCGCAATGTCCGCGCAGTTGAGCCACATCGGTTACGAGGTTTGCCGTCACACGACAGATGGCCCACAGCGGTTTCGCTTCGCTCAGAATGACATCGTTTTAGCATGCGTCACGAATGCGTTCGATGCTACGGGCCAGCCCGGTGTTCTCGTCCACATCCACGATGACACCGTTGAGCAGCACATTGCCCTCCGCCACTTCAAGGCGCTGCGGCATTTGCGTCACGAACCGACGGATCACGGCCTCCTTGTCACGACCGAGAACGGAGTCGTGCGGCCCTGTCATGCCGACATCGCTGATAAACGCGGTGCCTTTCGGCAACACTTGTTCGTCAGCAGTCGGAACATGCGTGTGTGTGCCGATGACGGCGCTGACTTGTCCGTCGAGAAACCAACCCATCGCCATCTTCTCGCTGGTCGCCTCGGCGTGCAGGTCAATGATGATGATGCGGGTCTGTTGGCGTAGTCTCGCAACTTCAGCCTGCACCGCGCGAAACGGACATTCACACGCCGGCATGAACACACGTCCCACCAGATTGATCACTCCGACACCGCTGACGACAACAGAGCCGCGCCCCGGCGCTGCCGGCGCAAGATTCAGCGGACGCAGCACGCGCGGTTGAAGCTCGATGAACTTCTCGAATCCTTTCTGATCCCAGATATGATCACCGGTCGTGATGACATCCACACCGGAACTCAACAGTGCCTCAGCAGTCGCCTCCGTTATCCCGGCGCCATGCGCGCAGTTCTCTCCGTTAGCGATGACGAAGTCCAAGCCGCACTCATCCCGCAACCGGGGCACCAACGTCGCTACCGCGTGCCGCCCCGGACTGCCCACCACGTCGCCTATGAAGAGAATCTTCACTTGGCCAACTCCGTGACTCGGGTCTCGCGGACGACAGTGACTTTGATCTGGCCGGGGTATTGCAGTTCCTGCTCGATCTTGCGGGCGATCTGGCGTGACAATTCGATGGCCCCGCCGTCGTTGATCTTGTCCGGCTGAACCAAGATGCGAATCTCGCGACCGGCTTGGAGCGCGTAGCTTTTCTCGACGCCGGGGAAACTGTTGGCAAGTGTTTCGAGCTTTTCGAGGCGCTGCACGTAAAGCTCCATGCTTTCACTGCGGGCGCCGGGACGCGAGGCGCTGATGGCGTCGGCGGCACTGGTGAGCGAGCCGTACACGGTCGTCGCATCTGTTTCGTGGTGATGTGAGGCAACGGCTTGGCAGACTTCCTCCGATTCCCCAAACTTTTTCAGCAAGCTCGCCCCGATGCTGGCATGTGAACCTTCAACCTCGTGATCAACGGCCTTGCCGATGTCGTGGAACAGGCCGATCCGTTTCGCAAGCTGCTGGTTCAAACCCATCTCGGCGGCAATCATACCCGCCAAGTGTGACACCTCGACGGAGTGATCAAGCACGTTCTGCGCGTAGCTGTGCCGAAACTTCAACCGTCCCAGCATCCGCACCATGTCGGGATGAACACCGACCACGCCCGTGCGAGCAATAGCGTCCTCGCCGGCTTGGCGGATCGTTTCCTCCAGTTCGACGCGCACCTTGCCGACTTCCTCCTCGATGCGGGCGGGGTTGATCCGGCCATCCGCCACGAGCCGCTCCAACGCAGTCCGCGCAATCTCGCGGCGGACCGGGTCGAACCCGCTGAGCACGACGGCTTGCGGCGTGTCGTCAATGAGCACGTTGATGCCGGTGGCGGCCTCGAAGGCGCGGATGTTGCGGCCTTCGCGGCCGATGATGCGGCCTTTCATTTCCTCGCTGGGCAGCGCCAGCGTGCAGGTCGTCGCCGTCTGGACGTGGTTGGACGCGCAGCGTTCGACGGCGATGCCGATCACGCGGCGCGCCTCGCGCTCGGCATTCTCGCGGGCGCCTTCCAGCAGCCGGCGCGTCATGGTGGCGGCGTCGGCCCTGACCTCCTCCTCCAGTTGCGACAGCAACATCGCCTTCGCCTGGTCGGCGCTCAGCCCGGCCAGCCGCTGGAGTTCCAGTTGCGAAAGGCGTTTCAACTCATCCAGTTCGCTTTGAAGCTTGTGTAATTCGCGTTCGCGCTCGACCATGGCGAGTTCCTTGCGCAGTGTCTCCTCCGATTTGCGGTCAAGCAGTTCGGCCTTGCGGTCGAGGCTGGCCTCGCGCTGGGCAAGGCGACGATCGGTTTCGGATGCTTCCTGTCGCCGCTCACGCATCTCGCGGTCGAGTTCTTCGCGCGCCTGGAGTGGCAGTTCCTGGGCCGTGGCGCGGGCGTCGCGCAGGATGTTTTGGGCTTCCGATTGCGCGGCGGCCAGCACGTTGCCGGCTTGGCCGGCCTGCCGGTGCGCGCGCAAGAGGAACAGACCCGCACCGAGCGCCGCTCCGAGCAGCAACCCGACAAGGCCGTAGATGATCTCGTTCATTGATCAGTCCTTTTTGCAGTGTACGACTCGGGTTTCGGTCACAATGAAGTCCAGCCGGATGTCGTGCGGCTCCGACGGGATTTCGTTCAGCAACTGGAAATCGTAGGCCAGCGCGATCTTCACGCCGCGCGCCCCGCACAAGAGGCGGTCATAGTAGCCCATGCCGCGGCCCAGACGGTTTCCACGCTCATCAAACGCCAGGCCCGGCACCAGCCACACACCCATCTTCTCTGGATGCACCGGGCGGATGGCACCCCCCCTAGGTTCCAGAATCCCCAACTTCCCCTCTTTCAAATCCAGATCGAAGTTCTTCATTTCCGAACAAATGTAACGCCGCCCCGCCGGGTCGAAACTCGGCACACACACACGCCGCCGTTGCTCCAGCAGCCCTCTCAGCAGGCCATGCGTACACACCTCCGTCCCGAACGACACAAACCCCATCACCCACTCCGCCGCCAGCAGGTTCGCGACGGCCAGTTGACGGCAGACTTCCGCGCTCCGCCCGGCCACCTCCCCCGGCGTCAGCGAGGCGAGCTTCGCGCGCATCTCACGGCGCAACTCTACTTTTTCAGTTGTTGTTTCCATTTCTCGATCCGCTCACGGACCTTCAACTCGAAGCCTTGGTCGGATGGCTCGTAGTACTTCTTCGTCGTCGGCACGTATTCCTGCTCGACGATGTGCCCCTGGAAATCGTGCGCGTACTTGTAGCCCTTGCCGTGCCCGAGGCGCGCCGCGCCCTGGTAGTGTGTGTCCTTCAAATGTTCCGGCACCGGCAACGTCCGCCCCTGCTCCACGTCGGCCTTCGCGTCCCAGATGCCTTTCGCGCTCGCGTTGGACTTCGGCGCCGCCGCGCAATAGACCGTCGCCTCCGCCAACGGCAGTTCCCCCTCCGGCCAGCCGATGAATTCGACGGCGTGATGCGCTGCTACCGCAACGACAAGCGCCATCGGGTCAGCCAAGCCGATGTCTTCCGCCGCAAGAATCGTGATCCGACGGGCGATGAACCGCGGGTCCTCGCCGGCGACGACCATCTTGGCCAGCCAGTAGAGCGCCGCGTTCGGGTCGCTGCCGCGCATGGACTTGATGAACGCCGAGATCGTGTCGTAGTGCTCGTCCTCGTCGGCGTCGTACACCACGGCCTTTTTCTGGATGGATTCTTCTGCGACCGCCTTCGTGAGGCGACCGCCCGGCGTCGTAAGCGCGCCGACCTCCAGCGCGTTGAGGGCTTTACGGGCGTCGCCGTCGCAGGCCGTGGCGAGAAACTCGATCGCGCCGTCGTCGGCCTCGTACTTCTCGCGCTTCACCGCCCGGCGTAGCAGCGTTGTAATGTCCGCGGGGCTGAGCGGTCTGAGTTCGAAGATTTGCGAGCGAGAGACCAGCGGCGAGTTGACGTAGAAGAACGGGTTGTGCGTCGTCGCGCCGATGAGACGGACGGTGCCACTCTCGACATCAGGCAGTAACACGTCCTGCTGGGCTTTGTTGAAGCGGTGGATCTCGTCAATGAAAAGAATGCTGCGCTGGCCGGTGTTGGCGAGGCGGTTGCCGGCGGTGGCGATGACGCGGCGGATGTCGGCCACGTTGGACTCGACACCGCTGAGTCGCTCGAATTTTGACTGCGTGGCATTGGCAATGACGGTTGCCAGCGTTGTCTTGCCCGTGCCCGGCGGGCCGTAGAGGATGATCGAACTGATGCGGTCGGCTTTGATGGCGCGCCAGAGGAGTTTGCCGGGAGCGAGGATGTGTTGTTGGCCAACGAATTCGTCAAGCGTTTGCGGACGCATCCGCGTGGCGAGCGGCGCGGTGGGAGTATGACCTTCAGCAGCCGCGTTGGGGGCGGCGTTCTCGGGCTGCCGATTGAATAGGTTCTCGGTCATGACCACTGCTGTTCTTCACGCTGACCGAGGCAGGCAGGAAAGAAATACCCCGCCGTAATGCCGTTGGAACGGTATCTTTGAACCCCTCAGTAAAGGGGCGCCCTGTCGGCTGTTTTCTGGCTGCCCCTTGCGGGGTGTGCCGCTGGCAACCGAACTTCGAGCTCCGTTAGTTAACGGTGTTGGCTCAAAGAATCTTCGTTCGTCACGTACATGGCAGGGTATTTCGCAATTGCCATACTTCCAAAGAACCTGCGGAGCCATCGTCCCTCGCTCCGCCATATGTATAGTCCAACTTCCCCCGCAACTGCAAGTGGTAAACCACCTTTTCGATGTTTATTTTCACATCCACCCTGCCTCTGCCTGTCAGCTCTCACGTATTTCACAGGGCAGCCTCTGTTGGAGCTGCCGTTTCATCTGTTCATGTGCTGCGTTGACCTCCGCGTCGGTCAGGTTCCTGTCCGCCCGAAACGTCAACGAGTACGCCATGGACTTCTTCCCCGCGGGAATCTGTCCACCGCGGAAGATATCAAACAACTGCACCGATTCCAAGTCTTTGCTTCGACATTTTTCAATGGCCGCCATCACGTCCGCATGGCGCACCTCCTCCGGCACCACCATCGCCATGTCGCGCACCACCGACGGGAACTTCGGCAACTCGCGGAACTGCTTCTCCGCCCGCGACGCCGCGGGCAAATCCAGTTCCGCCACGAACACCGCGTCCCGCAAATCCATCTTGCGCGCCTGCGCCGCGGGAATCTCGCGGATCTCCGCCGTCGCGCCCAACTCCTCCAGCGCGCCTTTCAAATCGAAACAATCAACCTTCTCCGTCCGTTCCCAGTCGCCCGCCGTCCGCCGGCCCGTCATCACCAGCGCCAACTTCAACGATTCTGTGCCGTCCGACGCGAACACGCGCCCGATCTCGAACAGCCGCACGTCGAATTGATGACGCGACACGTTCGTTCGCAGGTTGTTCAGCAATCCCGGCACCAGCGATGACCGCAACGCCGTCATGTCGCTACTCAACGGGTTCCGCAACTTCGCAACCCCATCGGCAACCATCGTCTGGTTGAGCGCCTCGTGGAACCCGAGCGCGTTCAAAGTCTCACGCACGCGGCGTCGCGCATCCCACTCCGCATCGAACTCCGACACCTGCGCCGTGCTCGGCAACATCGCCGACGGAATCTTTTCGACGCCGTAAATCCGGCACACTTCCTCGATCAAATCGGCTTCCCGCTCCAAATCCACGCGAAACGTCGGCACTTCCACCTCAGACGCCTCGGCATCTTCCTTCGTAACGCTCAAGCCAAGCCCCACAAAAATCCTCTTCACCGTTGCCGTCGGAGCCTCAACACCAAGCAGACGGTTCACCTGCGCATACCGGCAGGTCACACGACGACGCTCAATCGGCTTCGCCAGCGCATCAATCATCCCGCACGCAATCTGTCCGCCGGCAAGCTGCTGAATCAACGCCGCTGCGCGATTGCTCGCGAAGACCAGACCTTCGATGTCCGTCCCGCGCTCGAACCGGTAACTGGAGTCGCTCGCCAAGCCGAGCCGCTTCGATGTCCAGCGGATGTTCGGCGGATTGAAGTAAGCCGCCTCCAGCAACACATCGGTCGTCCCGTCGTTGATCTCGCTGTTCTTGCCGCCCATGATGCCGGCCAGCGCCACCGTGCGCTCGGCGTCCGCGATCACCAGCATCTCCGAGGTCAACTCGTGTTTGCTGTCGTCAATCGCTTCGTACCGCTCGCCGTTCTCGGCGCGACGGACGACAATCTGGTGGCCGCGCAGCAGGTTGTAGTCGAAGGCGTGCAACGGATGCCCGCACTCCATCAACACGTAGTTGGTCACGTCCACCACGTTGTTGATCGAACGAAGTCCGACCTTCTCCAGCGCCTGTTTCAACCATGCCGGCGACGGGCCGATCTTCACACCGCGAATCAGCCGCGCCGTGTATCGCGGACACAACTCCGGCGCGTCCACCCGCACACTGGCTTCGATCTCGCCGCTCTCCGCAAACGACACCTCTGGTAGCTTGAGCGGATTCCCGGTCAACGCCGCCACTTCCCGCGCAATCCCGATGACGCTCAACCAATCCGGCCGGTTCGGCGTCACCTCGATATCGAATATCGTGTCGCCCGGCCCGACGTGCTCCGCAAACTTCTTCCCCACCGGCGCGTCCGCCGGCAAAATCAACAGGCCGTCCTCGCCCTTTGGCAGGCCGAGTTCCTCGGCGGAGCACATCATCCCTTGCGACACAACGCCGCGCAGCTTCGATTCCTTGATTGTGAAGCCCGGCCCCAGCACCGCGCCCGGCAACGCCAGCGGCACTTTGTCGCCGGCTTTGTAATTCTTCGCGCCACACACAATCTGGCGTTCCATGCTGCCGTCGTTGACACGGGCAACGGTGAGCTTGTCGGCGTTGGGGTGTTTCTCGCTCGACAACACCTGCGCGATGACGATTTGTTCCGGTATTGTTCCGGTGGTCTGGACGTCCTCGACTTCAATCCCCGCAAAGGTCAGTTTCTCCGCCAGCTCTTGCGGCGACCAGTCAAAGTCAACGTACTGTTTCAGCCAGTTGAAGGTGAATTTCATTTTGGTGAATTGACTCTGATAAGACTAACGGTTAGTATGCCTTGCGATGCCAGCGACAGCAACAGCCAAACCAAGAGTGGTCCGCATGAACAAGGCCGATCTCGACGCCGAAACGCGTCTTATCCGGGCAGTCAAGGCACGGATGATCGCCGACGGCGAAACGATCACCGTCGAGACATTACGCCAACGTGGGTATTCGGCGCCGTTCATCAAGCGATTCCTTTCCGTTTAGGACGCGCATACTCCACAAACTCGCGGACGGTCAACCCCAAGAATGGCGCCCATTTCTTCGCCATCCCCCGCACATCGGCGTAAGTGCAGCCCCAGCAGAGTGTCCTCACAATCTCCGCGTCCGTCATCCCTCGCAGACGGGCATCCTCGATCAACAACTCGATGTCCGACGTATATTTCAGGCTCTCGTCCATGCACCACTCCGGCTACCGTGGCGCCCCATCAACGTTCACACGCCGTTTCAGCCACTTGTAGGTGAATTTCATGTCACTTGACCAACTCGTATTTCTCCGCAGGCAGACCGCAGATCGGACACTTGGCGGTCGGTTTTCCAATCTCGATATGGCCACAGAGCGGGCAAAGATAGATCTCAGCACCATCGAGGTCATGCCCCGCTCTCACTGCCGCCAACGCGCGTTCATAAAGGTTCGCGTGAACCTCCTCGGCACCGAGAGCAAACCCGAACATCGTCTTGGCGCGGTGGTTCTCCTTCTTGGCCTGCTCGAACATCGGTGGGTACATCTCCTTATACTCGTACGTCTCGCCTGCCACCGCTTCCTGTAGATTCTCCTGCGTTGACTTCACACCGCCCATCGCATTCAAGTGGCCGTGTGCATGGATCGTCTCCGCCTCGGCCGCCGCGCGGAACAATCGCGCGACCTGCGGAAAGCCGTCCTTCTCCGCCCTCTTCGCAAACGCCAGATACTTCCGGTTTGCCTGGCTCTCGCCCGCGAACGCCGCCTTCAAATTGTCATTCGTTGTCGTCATAATTTCTTCTTCGTTGATTAGAATTGTTCCAGTAGCGCATATCGTTCTCCGTGAAGAGGTGATGGTTCATGGCGGCGACACATCCAAGTCGCGACAGATTTTGCGGGCGAGAAAATCGTTGATCTCGGTGTGGCGAGGAACGGAGGAACGTCGGTTCTTGGCCGGATTGATCCACCATGAGTGATTTGCGCCTTCCCGCAGCAGGCGACAGTTGTGCGCGGTCAGATGACGGATGAGTTCCCGTCGTTTCACACGAGGACGCTTTCCTCCGTGTAGTTTTCCACAGCGGCTCTGCGCGCATCCTCGCGGTTCATCTCAATCATCTCCGCCAAAGCGGAACGAAGGTTCTCCAGCAGTTCCGACTTGGTGCGTCCCTGGCTGTTGACGCCTGGCACTTCCTCAATCCAACCAATCCACCAGTCACCATCCTGTTTCACGACGGCTGTAAAAGGCTGTTTCATTGTGGTTCACCATATCGCCGAGCGAAGCGCAAGACAAGCCCGCTCTTTGCGACTCAGAATTGCTCCAAAAACCGGACGTCATTCTCGGTGAAGAGACGAATGTCCGTGATGCCGTATTGAACCATCGCGAGGCGCTCGATGCCGAAGCCGAAGGCCCAGCCGGTGTAGGCGTCGTCGGGATAGCCGACGGCCTTGAAGACGTTCGGGTCCACCATGCCGCAGCCGGCAATTTCGATCCACTCTTTACCACGATCACGGAAATGCGGCGTGCTCAGGTCAATCTCGAAGCTCGGCTCGGTGTACGGGAAAAAGTGCGGACGGAACCGGACCTTCGTGTCGGGATCGAGCAGTTGCTTGAAGAAGAACTCGACGGTGCCTTTCAGGTCGGCGACGGTCACGTTCTTGTCAACGTACAACCCTTCGATCTGGTGGAAGGTCGGGCTGTGCGTGGCGTCGGGATTGTCGCGGCGAAACACGCGGCCGGGGGCAACAATGCGGATCGGCGGCTTCCGCTTAAGCATCGTGCGAATCTGGACGGGAGAGGTGTGCGTGCGCAGCAGGTAACGACCACGCTCGCGTGCCGGTAAGTCAACATACAATGTGTCTTGAATGTCGCGAGCGGGATGATCGGCCGGTGTGTTCAGCGCGTCGAAGCAATGCCATTCGTCTTCGATCTCCGGGCCGTCCTCGACGGCGAAGCCCATGCGACGGAAGATGGCGACGGTCTGCTCGAAGATTTGCGTGAGCGGATGTTGGTGGCCGATGCGATGGCGCCGTCCCGGCAACGTCGTGTCAATTGGAGATTGGAGATTCGAGATTCGAGATTCGAGATCAGCTTGTTTCGCCTCAATGACGGCGGCGAGCGCGGTCTTGACCTCGTTGGCGAGTTTGCCGACGCGGGGCTTGTCTTCCTTCGGCAACGCGCCGAGTTGTTTGAGCGCGGCGGTGACAGTACCCTGTTGTCCGACGTATTTTGCTTTGATCTGAATCAATGCTTGCGCGTCGCCGCAAGCCGCGACGGCGGCTTCGGCTTCGGCGCGGATGGACAAAAACTGTTGTTCGAGTTCGGTCATGGCGGGGACACCGTAGCGAAACCAACGCTATCGCGCAAGGAAACTTGCACGGGGAAAAGAAGTCAGCAGACAGGAGACGAAATCGGTAAGAGGTATGTTCCGGAAATGTTCCGGCGGCAAACGGTAGGGGCAAGCCGACGGCTTGCCCGCACCGTTGATAATTCTCGGACGAGCCGGCGGCTCGTCCCTCGACGGAGCGATCACCGTAATGAGGACGAACCCACGACCAACACACACCGAAACCCTTTCAGTTCCTCAGCCATTGTCATTTCCTGAAAACCTTTCGAACAGCTTGGCAAAGAGTAAAAGCACAAAGCGCAAAGTGTCACGGAAAGTCCAGACACAACCGAACCCCGAAGTTGTAGTTGCGGTTGACGGGCGAGTTCCTGAAGCGGCTGGCAGAACGGCAGTAGCCGGGATTGTCGCGCCACGACCCGCCGCGCAGGACACGAAATTGACCGGAACCGGGGCCGGTGGGGTTCGTAACTTCGCCATTCGGGTAGTCGCCATACCAGTCCGCACACCATTCCCAGACGTTGCCGTGCATGTCGTACAAGCCCCACGCATTCGGCTTCTTCTCGCCAACCGGATGCGTCGTTCTACCGGAGTTGCTGTCGTACCAAGCGTATTCGCCCAAGCCGCCCTCGCCGTCACCGTAGCAGTACTCACCGGTGCTGCCGGCCCGGCAGGCGTATTCCCACTCTGCTTCCGTCGGCAACCGAAATGTCTGCCCCGGAACCTTCTCGCCCAACTTCCGGATGAACGTCTGGCAGTCATCCCAACTCACCGTTTCCACCGGATTCTTCGCACGCTTGAAGTTGCTCGGATTGCTGCCCATCACGCGTTCCCACTGTTCCTGCGTCACCAAACATTTGCCGAGGTAGAACGCCTTGGTCAACGTCACCTTGTGTGCCGATTGTTTCTCGCCCATCTGGAATGTACCGGGCCGGATCAACACCAATTCCATTGTGACAGTGCCGCCGAGATCAACGGTGAGTTTCTTCTTCGGCCCTGGTATCGCCGCGACTTTCTTGCGCAACGCCGCCATCCGCGCGTCGCTCGGAATCAGCGCCTCCAATTCCGCCAACACGTCTTCGGCGCCGAACTTGTCGCGTCCGGTCACCGCCGTTTCCAGCCGCGCGATCATCGCTTTGGCCCTGGCTTCCGCATCCGCCTTTTCCTTGGCCAGCCGTTCGGACTGCACTTTGGCCCAGGCTTCCGCTTGGCGGTGCTGGGCGGGCAAGTGGACGCTGAAATACCAGCCGGCGGCCGCGGTCAGTGTGAGCAGCGTGGTGAGGACCACGGCCCAGCGGATTCGCGGTGATTGGAAACGGCGGGCAGGCCGGGGCGGTACCGGTTGGGCTGGGGATCGCGGTACCGGCTGCAGAACGGGCGGTGCCGTCGGGTGGGCCGCCGTGGCGGGCCGCAGGTGCTGGCCTTGCTGCACGCTCTGGCGAGTTGGGAACGGGTCATGCCCCCGGAGGCGGTCGCGGCGCTCGCACCACGGGCAGACGCGCAGATGGTTGGCGTAGCAGTGTTGGTCGTTGGCACGGCAGGTCAGCAAGCAATCCTCGGCCTGTTGGAGGGCCTTTAGCCAGGTCGGCGCATCGGGGCGGTTGGCCGGCTTGTGATGGCCGTCGGCAAAGCAGCGCACGAACAATTCAGCGAGCGCGGGTGGCAGGATTTCAAACCCCGGGGCCAGCGGCATCGGCTGGTACGGCGCGTGCCGGCGCAGGCCATACGGGAAATGGCCAGCCGCAATGCGCTCTTCCAGCAGCGGTGGCTCGCCCGCGCTGGTGTAGCGCCCCGCAAACGGATGAGTGCCTTCCATCAGTAGTTGGAAAATCAGCACGGCCAGCCCGAACTGGTCGTGTTCGGGGCGGCGGTCAACGGTGGCAAAATTCCGGCCCTGCAACTCCGGCGGGGTGAATTCCGGTTTGCCGACCGGACAGCGATAGATGCTCCCGCGGCGCGCGTCCGGCACTTGAAACGAGTCGGTATCCACCAGCGTAACCAGCGCGGTTTCGGAGACGAGGATGTTGGATTCGTTGACGTCGCCGATGACGTAGCCGCGGACGTGCAGGGCGCGGATGGCGGCAGCAAGGTTGCGGGCCGTGCGCAGCAGATAGACGTAGTTGAACAGCGGGTGTTGTCGGCGGCGCGACGCCGGGTTGTAGAAATCAATGATCGGATGCACGTCGCTGACCAGCGGCATGAGAAACCCCAGCACCCGCTGGCCGTCGTACGGGGACAGCAACAAGTCCTGCGGCCAGGCAATCGAGACATGGCCGGTGCCGGCCATTGGATCGTCGGGGGGGTTGGCCAGCATCGCCGCGAGCTTCGCGGCGTGTTGTGGCGTCGGCTTGTGATAGATTTTGGCCGCCAGGCCGGTGCGGCCGCTGACGATAAACACCCGCGCTTCGCCGCCCACGCCCAATGTCGCTGCTGATGCGAAGTTGAGCAGTTCCTGGGTCGTGTGCCGTCGCAACTGCATCGGCAGTTTACTCCACGCGCGTGGCCAGCAACAGCGTCAGGTCGTCGTCGGCTCGTTCGCGCAGCCGGGGCGAGCGCAGAAAACCAGTCAGCCCATCGCGAGCCTGGGCTTCGTCAGACTGGCCAGCCAGAAAACGGAACAACGGCGCAAAAAACGGCGCGTGGGGCGCGCCGCCGGGCATTTGAAGCGCCAGCATTTGCAGGCCGTCAGTGAACGCCGCGAGGTGCGCCACCGCACCGCGCCAGAAGGCGAGTTGAAGCTGTTCGTCGGCGTTGGGCGAGGTCAAAAAAGTGGTCTCGTTCAAAAACTCGCCACTGCTCGGCTTGGTGATCGCGCACAAGCCTTCGCCACCTTCAGCCACGACGACGGCGCCATCGCCAATCTGCGCCGCGGCAACCAATCCTGGCTGGGCCAGCACCACGATCAGTGTGCTGGCCAAGTCGCGCGGTTCCACGCCACGCGCGGCGGCTTCCGCTACGACCGCCGCGCGGGCTGCGGCGACGGCCTTCGTTAGCCAAGCCTTGTACTGTTCATCGTCGGGTTGTGAGGCAGTGGCACCGAGCGGCATGGGCGTCTCGCCCATGCGTTCGGTAGTGGCATTTTCGGATTCACGGGCAGGATGCCCATGCCACTCCGCCGGACCGGCGGAGAAGAACTCGATGGCAGCGCGCACCGCCACTGCCGCCCCGACTTCGGCCAGCCGCGCCGAGCCAGCGCCATCGGCGACGGCGGCGATCAGTGTCCCGTCTGGC
>Ga0233425_10004809_pt1 | contig 22130 bp, 23 predicted proteins | sample Watercolumn_Towu_2_FD_181712 | JGI IMG/M metagenome (GOLD analysis project Ga0233425, IMG submission 181712) | Freshwater microbial communities from Lake Towuti, South Sulawesi, Indonesia - Watercolumn_Towuti2014_140_MG | ecosystem: Environmental > Aquatic > Freshwater > Lake | place...
CAATCTGAACCAAGATCAAATTCTCATTAATAGAATTTAATCAAAAAAATTTTAGGTAAATACCTATGCCTCTAAAGCATAAATACTTACACAAGCTACTTTCACCTCTTTTTTCCCACTGTCAAAATAACCACATAAGGCAATAAAGCCTCTTTCACTACTTAAAGTAGTAAAAACAGCATACATGGTAACTTACTTTTTTAGCAAGTTAATATGTTTATCTCCCAGTTCTACATTGATTAAATATATCTAATAGATATATAATACAATGATAGAAATGAGGTAAAAATGCATATAATATCTTCGACAATTCATGGTATAATTTCTGGCGCTCCCATCTGGGTATGGCTTCTACTTATATATCTAATAAAAAATGGGATAGAGGCACTTTATGAAAGAACGGTAAAAATAAAAAAACTTATGCTCATGCCAGTACTTCTATTTTTATGGAGTTTTTATTCTCTTATTCAAAAGAACAACGATTATGCACTTTTCATTTGGCTTGGTTGCATATCACTCGGCATATATCTCGGCTGGAAGAGCCTGAAGAGCAAAACAATAATTGTGGACAAAGAGAAGAAAGAATTAAGGATCCCCGGTTCTATTTTCACACTACTTATTGTCATACCATTTTTCGTCATTAAATTTGTCCTAAATTCCCTCTATCATTGTCATACTTCCTATATAGGCTATCTTTTACTCTTCGATGGCGCCATATCAGGTATAGTTTCAGGATTAATGGTTGGACGATTAATATTTTACTATTTAAAATTTAAACATGGTGAAAAAGCGAAAAAAAACACCTAATGCAACCAGTCGTGGAAAAACAAGTTTTGTTGTTTTGGGATTATTGACAATTGAGCCAATGTCTGGTTATGCAATATGTGAAATGATAAAAAATTATATTGGTCATTTTTGGTCAGAAAGTTTTGGACAAATTTATCCTACACTTGAAAAATTGTTACGTCAAAATCTCATAACCATAAAAAAATCTTCTGTTGGTAAAAGACCAAAAAATATTTATTCCATTACTAATGAAGGAATAAAGTATTTACAACAATGGCTTTCTGAAACTGGTGTTGAAAAACATTCTCATCGCGATGAGGAATTATTAAAGTTATTTTTTGGAAAAAATTCTACTTTTTCTAAATTGTCGCAACTTATAAAAACCCGAAAAAAGCGATGCAAACAAACATTTACTTGTTACAAGATCATTTTAAAGACGATAGAAAAGCACAAACAATCAAAACATTATCTTTTTTGGTTAATGACTCTTCAAAACGGCATGGCTCATGCAAAAGCTGAGATTAACTGGTGTCATTCTATCTTACGAACCATTGCCAAACTTAATGGCACAAATCACTAATCACTAAACACTTAATATTTCATTTTATATAATAACACCCAGCATTTTTATATAGTATTAATTCCATAATATTAATCACTGTTTATATTTGATAATAATTAAAATTTTTGTTATAATATTATACAAAAAATGGAGATATTGATGGCAACCTTAGTAACTTGTTTGGCGCACATACAATCATGCGACACATCTGCCACATATGAATGTGGCTTATTTCTCACAACGAATGAGAGTAATCAAAGAGAAACGCTAGAAAAACTATCAAGACAACAAGTAGTGGGTAATACAGCTATTGGAGTATCTGGATTTTTCATACTAAATGCTGTAACAGCACTTGGTTCAAAAACCGCATCCGGGGGAAAAATTCGAAACATTATCGTTATCGATTGCAGTAAACGCGTAAAATGTTTCTGGGAGCACATGAAAGCCATTTTAAGTAGAGCGAGTGATCGCTTTGAAGCCAGACATATGATTATACATGATCTTGCAGAATGTCAATTCTCATATTGGCCGGAAACACTCTGTCCTGAATTACGATCAGAATCAGCCATCCAACAATTAAGCAAAGAAATCGAGGACGGGACTAGCTTTCTATCTAGCGATGAAAAATTTGCAATGGTCCACCAAATTGCAATATGTGGAAATTTAGAGTTTAAACTAGTTAATTTGTTTGAATTCAAAACATTTGAACAAATGAAATCGGCTCTAGATGCTAACGGACGTACTATTGCCTTAATGTATACCTCGAACGTATCAGAATTTGCTACAAAGACTGTACACAGTCAAAATCCCGCAGCAGATTATGGTTGTAATGAAGTAGACGAAACAAAAGCTCTTGGTTTTTTAACATCAACATCTCTACTCGTGGCTCAAGAGACATTACTTATTCATACTTGTAGTACACCTCAAGGGGAATTTCAAAAAATAATGAGAAGAACAAAAACTACAGATAGACCATCAGCAACAGATCAAAGTATACTAATGATAGCAAGAGAGACCTTCTCTTGGCAATATACTGAAGCGCATGGCGTCAAATAAATATTTTATACTAATTTTTACTTATGGAAATATTTTCCCTTTGAGAGTATTCTTGAGGTAAAACCAAAAGAAAAAAATGTGGTTTTATTCAGAAAAATTAAAAGAATTTTTTAAAAATCCAAAGAATGTTGGAGAAATTCCAGATGCTGATGCTGTAGGAGAAGTAGGCAGCATGGCTTGTGGCGATGTGATGAAATTAACTCTAAAAATAGATAAAGGAACAGAAAAAATTATCGACGCAAAATTTCAAACCTTTGGCTGTGCTAGTGCTATTGCATCTTCCTCTGCACTTACGGAAATGATTAAAGGGAAAACTATAGAAGAAGCATCAAAAATCACCAATCAAGATATCGCCAATTATTTAGATGGTCTACCCAAAGAAAAAATGCACTGTTCAGTTTTAGGTATGCAGGCTTTAAAAAAAGCAATTGCCAACTACTATAAACAAGAACTGCCGCAAGAAAACATTATTTGTCATTGTTTTCATGTAAATGAAAAAACCATAATAGATGCTATTGAAAAAAACAATCTTATATCGGTAGACGACATTACCAATTATACAAAAGCAGGAGGCGCCTGTGGACACTGCCATGCTGCTATTGAAGAGCTAATAAAAAAACACATAGAAAAAGTCAAATGAAAAAAATCTACGTCGACAACAATGCTACAACACAAATGGACAAAGAGGTTTTTAAGAGCATGCTCCCCTTTTTTACCAAAAAGTATGGTAATCCTTCAAGTATGCATGCTTTTGGCGGAGAACTTTACCATGATATCGAAAAAGCCAGAACATCAATTGCTTCCTTTTTAAAAGTGCAAAGTGATGAAATCATTTTCACAAGTGGTGGAACGGAGAGTAATAATACCGCTATAATGAGTGCTCTACAAATACAGCCGAATAAAAAACATATTATCACGACAAAAGTAGAACATGCAGCCACATTAAACTTTTGTAAGCACCTAGAAACTATTGGATATAAAATCACCTATTTAGAGGTCGATGGACAAGGTCTTTTAGATTTAAATGCCCTAAAAGAGGGTATCACCGATGATACTGCGATAATTTCCATCATGTATGCTAATAATGAAACCGGCGTGATCTTTCCCATAAATGAAATTGCATTATTTGCTAGAGAAAAGAATATTATTTTCCATACCGATGCTGTACAAGCCTTTGGCAAGACACCAATAAATATCGATAATATTGACATGCTCTCCATATCAGCGCACAAAATACATGGCCCGAAGGGTATTGGAGCACTTTATGTGAAAAAAGGGCTTAAATTTATGCCCTTTATAATTGGTGGGCATCAAGAAAAAAATCGTCGCGGCGGAACAGAAAATGTACCTGCAATCGTAGGCTTTGGAAAAGCTTGCGAACTACTTTTGCAAGATTGTGGACGAACTATAAAAAATTTACGAGATAAATTAGAACGAGGACTTTTTGCTAAAGTTGACAATATACGCATAAATGGCTGTACAAAGAACCGTCTCTTTAATACTACTAACATAAGTTTTGCTTTTGTAGAAGGAGAGGCAATAATTCTAAAAATGGATGAAGCTGGCATTTTTGCCTCTTCTGGATCAGCTTGTACCTCCGCATCTCTATCCGCCTCACATGTTCTTGAAGCCATGCATGTGCCTGCAAATTTCATCCAAGGATCAATACGTTTTTCATTAAGTCGTTACACTACAGAAGATGAAATTGATTATATTTTGAAAAAACTACCGAAGATTATTGCTGAGCTTAGAGTAATTTCTCCGTATGGGCACTAGAGTTTATTTTTCCCTTCTTCCAAGACAAAAGAATCGGCGAAATATTTATGTTTTTCCAAATTACTATCTTTAAATGTTGTGGAAAGAATATAAAAACTCTTCGGTAAAATGAAAGCGGTGACTTTATAATTTTCACTCTCTTTTTTATATTCTAATTGCACTATAACCTTATCGACATCTTTTTTTACTGAAGAAGAGATGATTTGTGAACATTTTAATTCTTCTAAGATAACTTTAACTACAGTTTCGTAATCAAAAGAGCTATTTTCGACATTTTTTCTGATTAAGCTATATTTTACTCCTCCATCTTCCGAGGTGAGTAAAACAAAATTTTTAGTTGCATTGACAGTTGGATCAAAGGGGAAACGTACCATGAACTGCTCATTTTCACATTTCTTAATAAAGAGAGCCCAAGTTTCATTTTGAGAGTTATCTACCGCTCCTAAAAAGGTATAAAGCGAGATAAACAGTGCGCACAAATATTTTTTCATACGCACCTATTATACCATCTATTGTAAATAAATGCAGTCTAAAACACAAAAGTCTCAAAGCCAATATTTTACCAAATCTTAACGAAACAGCATCTAATAAAAACAAAGCAATCTATCAAAATATTTTTTTACCATAGTGCCATAACATAATAAAAGCCGGCGAGATCATGACAATTCCTCCGACATACATAATTAAAGAAGGATGAAGGCCGACAAAAAAACCGGCGACAAGAACAGAAATTGCTTGTGCTGCCGTGTTTACTGAGCCCAATATGCCAAGAGCTTCTCCTTGCATATCTTTTGCCGCATTATTAGAAACTAATGTAGTAAAAGTAGGATAAAATACACCGACGACGTAGCTAAAAAAAAGCACGAAGGGAATAAGCCAATAATAATTGGGATAAAAAGGAATGGTGAGTATACTACCGCCTCCCAAGACACATCCGCAAAACAACAAAAGTTCAGGTTTATATTTAGCTAGGATGGGACGAAGCAACAATCCTGTATTTAAAGCATAAATGGCACCCATACTGCCATAAAATATTCCTATTTGTGCAGCGGAAAATCCAAAATTCTTTATTAAATAAACTGGAGCAAATTCCATAAAATAGGACCATGCAAATCCTACCAAAAATGTGCAGAGGAAAAATATTCTGATTTTTTTTGTAGTCCAAGCTTTTTTTAAGTTTTTTATTCCTACAACAAAGTTCATTTTCTTGTGCAAATTACCAAAAAACGTTTCTTGAAATAACACTAAGGCGACGATTAAGTTCACAGTAGTTAATCCTAAAGAGACGGAAAAAGGCAAACTATAATCGTATATTGCTAAAGCTCCTCCTATAAATGGGCCTAGAGCAAACCCTGCGCCGATAGCCATCGCATAGAGGCTAAAATTCTTAGTTTTTTCCTCTTTTTTACTGATATCCGCAATGGATGCTTGTACTATAGCGAGATTTCCCGAGCTTATTCCCAAAATAACTCTCGATAAGAGCAAAAAAAAGATACTATAAAAAATAACTCCAAAAATAGAAATTAAATATCCCAACATAGTTAAAAGCAGGGAATACAAAAGAGGATTTCTTCTTCCTTTTTCATCGGAAATGGTTCCCCAAATAGGCAAAGAAAGAAACTGTACTGCTGGCATGAGAAAAAACAGTACACCGAGCCACATGCCACGTATAGCACCACCTACCTCAGGTGCAAAGAAATGCATTGATTGGTCAAATAGCAATTTGGGAAATATTGGATAAATTAGTCCCATGCCCATAAAATCGATAAAAGCGACTAATATTAAAACTGCGAGAGTATTTTTTTCTGTTTTTTGCAAAAGCGAACCTTTTTTTTAAAGCAATAACAGAAAAAAATATTCTCTCAAACACATTTTATTTAAAAATCTTTCAGCGAAAATCCTTTTTTGCTCTTATCGATTATGCAAGTTCAATATCTGAAAAACAACTCCGCTGGCAAAACAACAAAATGCACGCACCAAAACCCCTGTTGATATCATCACATCTAGTGGAGAAAAAGCACTTATCATTAATATTCCCAAAGAACTATACATCCAAATTGCATTAATTCTGTCAATCAATCCGCCCCATGTAACTATTCTTTCGCTATTCCATATTCCACGGTTTTTAAGAACAACAATCGAACCAAGCCTAAAGCTCCGCTTCCAAGACCAATAGCGATATAAGGAACATATGCAGCAATAACACCAATGGTAAAATACATGCCGAATATTATACTAGCGGCCAAGTATACAGCTCCAACTACTCTAGTTATTGAACTGTGTGGAAATACTCCATGTATTTCATTATGAGGATTTACTAATCCTTCCACACCATTTGCCATAATCAACACCTCTCATAAAATTATTCAAAAAATTTAAAATAAAAATCCTTTATTTTTCAATGTTAATCTAGGCTCCATGCAGTATTTACCGCTATTAGATTACCTATCTTTTCCCAAGAAGGATCTGCTTTTAATGTCACACAAATGCATACATCTCCAGATTTATTTACACATTTCATATGTCCTGAGTGTAACTCTGATTGAATTTGTTCGGGCGATAAAGTATAAATACCACCTGATACTGCATCGATAACAACTCCAATGAATCCTCCTATAACTAGATTACCGAAAACCCATCCACTCATATGTTTTGATACAGCTATCTCGTATGGTAGATATCCTTTAAGTTCAATTTTTACGATATGATTATCACCTCTTGTCATTTTTACCACTACTGGAGTTTTACCAACAAAATTCTTATCTACCCACACAAGGGCATCGCTAGGATTGCTGGAAATATTCACTGCCTGCTTTGTACCATGCATTATCGTTGCGCAGCTGTTTAACCCTAAAACAAAAAAGCCCAAAGTTAACATCGTTATTATTCTATTTATTTTCATAATTCTCCATTTTTTTAACGGCGTAAATAATAACAAGAAACAATATTATTGCAAAACCAAATATTTTCTTAACAAAACAGAAAAAAAACCATGAGTGATTTTTTAAAAAAGCCGGGAAAAAGTTCCCGGCTACGATTTAATTTTTTAATTTATAGCGTTCTAGAGCCGCATTTAAAATCATCTCCAGGAGATCTTCATATTTTATTCCCCTAAAAGCAGCCATAAAATTTAATTTTCCATCCCAGCACCACCCGGGATTAGGATTAACCTCGAGTAGTTTAACGATGCCATTAGCATCTTCACGATAATCAAATCTTGCGTAATCACAACAATTAAGTCTTTCAAAAAGAAGCATGGATTGATCGGTAAGTTGCCTATATACTTCATCAGAAAGTTCTGCTTCCTTATACTTGATATCATTCCAAAAAGGAGAATCTGGCAGCCACTTTGACTCATAGGATAAAATCTTGGGAAGCGAGGGATCCAAACGGCTATAATCCACTTCTAGTATTGGTAAAACCTGATAATTACCGGGGTTACCGATAATACCTACACTATATTCCTTACCTGGCAAAAATTCTTGTACTAAGATAGCTCTACCTGGGAACATAGTTTTCATTTTTTCCATATACCCCATCAATTGTTCTGCATTATGAACAACAGCATCTTTTGTTATACCAAGAGAACTATCTCCAAGATTGGGTTTTAAAAGAGCAGGGAAAACGGATGGAAGTGTTGCTGCTTGATCTGCAGGATCCACATAAGTTTCCAATGGCACAGGGATATCTAAATTTGCTGCCAGCGAGCGCACGAAACTCTTATTATAGCATGTAGCTAAGCATACGGGTCCCGCTCCTGTATATGAAATTTTCAGCATATCTAAAATTGCAGGAACATGTAATTCCTTAAATGCGTCATTAAAAAAACCCTCATCACAAAGGTTAAACACAAAAGAAGGGGTATTGCGCAAAAGATTTTTAATTAAAGTAGGATGATTATCTAAAAATGTGAACTTAAATCCCGATAATTTTTTTAAATTATCTTTTAAGGTTTTTATTGTATTAAGATCCTCTTCATTAAATTTGCCATCTCTTTTCACCTCATCCGGCAAGTGAGGATCACCCATTATGACGGTAACATCGATTATATTTTTTGCTATGATTATTTTTTGTTTTTCTGGCACCATCGCGGTGATAAAAAGTCGATTACTCATCATGCCAAGATCTTGATTTCTCGTGGAGTGTGGCACAAGATTTTGATGATGAATTATGTTAACAAACCCGCATTTTTCCAAGATAGCTTTAATGGTATCGATAGAATAAAGTCTTTCTGCATAAAATTGATCGGCAAGGATTCCTTGTTCTGCGTGGATAATAACCTCTCTTGTGATTATACGATCTTCTTTTAACGACAAAGATCTTTCTCTACAAACGAGATAATTTTGATCGATCCACTCCCAGGATCTAGCTTCAAAATTCTTTTCCATCCATTCTCCGTCGACAATATCTAAGACAAGAGAACCATGATCTCTTAAAATTCTTTTTACTTCTTTTATTACGCAGATATCATCTTCATTTCTTTCAAAATAGCCAAAAGAATTACCCATTAAAAGAACAGTGTCTAGGCTATTTTCTGCAATACGAAGACGTCTGGCATCTCCCTCGCTAAAATTAACTTTAAAGTTAAGTTGAGAGGCTCTTTTTCTTGCTAATCTTATGAGATACCTGGAGCGATCGATACCAAATACATTTTGATATCCTCTTTTAGCTAATTCTAAAGAATGTCTACCCTGTCCACAGCACAAATCCAAAATATGATCATAGGGTTCAATATTAGTTGTTTTGACAACAAGATCGATTTCTTTCATTGTATTATCATTATTTTCTATCACATCGCCATCTGTTTTCAAATATAGCGAATTAAAGATACTTCTCCACCATTCTGGAAGAAGATGTTTTTCTAAATCTGAAATAGGTCCCAAGGACCGCGGGCCAGGCTCCTTGTTCTTTTTTTTACTTGAAACTAATTTACTCATATTTTCACCGTATTGGTTGTTTTGAATTTTTAAGATATCTATGATAATTCTCTTTTCTTTTTTTATATTTAAAAAAACAATTTTTTCTTTAACAAGCTTATTATCAGCAACTTAAAATAACAAAAGTATTATCACTTAAGTTCTTTCGACAACCACTGATAAAATGGAGCAGTAGCGTTAGCGACAATTTTTAATATACATGGCGTGTCATAAGAATGTAATTTCGAGATCATTTTTTCCAATTTGGTATATTTTGTTTTCACCGTTTTGATCAACAAAATAGCCTCCTTTGTTTCTTCTATTTTACCGGCATGTGGAGGCCATAAAAACAACGTTTTTACCATGGGAATGATATTGACACAACCACATAGTTTTTCTTGCAGCAACCTCACGGCTATTGTTTTTGCTTCTTTTGTATTTGAACAAGGCACATACAACAATATTATTTCCATTTTTTCCCTCATTAGAAAATGCTACCACAATTTTATGCAAAAAATCATTTTGTTTGCCAAAAAACAAAATTTTTCCAAAAATAAATTTATCACTGAAAAATTCTCAAAGGGTAAAATTATTGTTGCTAAAAAATCCTCAAAAAAACTATATATTGTGTTAGAAGAGCAATAAAAACACTAGGGATTGTAATAAAGGCTTCAGCCGGCCGATAAACAAAAAGGAGAAAAAGATGGATAAGTTACAAGAAATGCCTCAAAAAGAAGTCAGCAGAAAAACAAAAATAAGAAAAAGAAATGGTAAGATTGTTGATTTTGATGCTAATAAAATCACAACGGCCATTACCAAAGCTGGTAAAGAGACAGGAGAGTTTACAGAAGACGTTGCAAAAACATTGACAATAAGAGTATTGCAATTAGCTGAACAGACTATTACTAGAACTATTCCTACGGTTGAAGAGATACAGGATATCATTGAAGAGATATTGTTAGCCTCCGCCTACAAAAAAACGGCCAAAGCTTACATTATTTACCGAGAACAGCACGCAAGAATACGTGAGATTGCAAATCAGGCTGGCGTAGACATGATTGATCAATATTTACAAAAACTAGACTGGCAAGTGAAAGAAAACAGTAACATGTCTTATTCTCTACAAGGATTGCACAACTATGTTGCCTCAGAGGTAAGCAAACTCTACTGGCTGAACAAAATTTACCCATCTTTTATTAAAAAAGCTCATGTAGATGGTGATTTTCATATTCATGATCTTGGAGAACTTTCCGTATATTGTGTTGGCTGGGATTTAAAAGACTTATTGACTGTAGGATTTCAGGGGGTATCTGGAAAGATACAAAGTAAACCTCCCAAACATTTACGCAGTGCTCTTGGGCAAATTGTTAATTTCTTCTACACCCTGCAAGGAGAGGCCGCGGGCGCTCAGGCATTTTCTAGTTTCGACACACTTCTTGCACCATTTATTCGTTACGACAATTTATCCTACGAGCAAGTAAAGCAAGCAATGCAAGAGTTTATTTTTAACATCAACATACCTACAAGAGTAGGTTTTCAAACACCATTTACCAATATCACTTTAGATTTAACGGCTGATTCTACCTACAAAGACACGCCGGTGATTATTGGTGGTGATGTGCAAAAAGAAACCTATGGGGAATTTCAAAAGGAAATGGACATTATAAATAGGGCCTTTTTGGAAGTGATGATGGAGGGAGATGCGAAGGGAAGAGTATTTACTTTTCCTATTCCAACCTACAACATAACGAAAAAATTTGATTGGGATAATCCTAACTATGATCTTCTTTGGAAAGTTACTGGTAAGTATGGTATTCCCTACTTTGCCAACTTCGTCAACTCTGACATGAACATTGAAGATACTCGTTCCATGTGTTGTCGTTTGAGATTGAACACTAGTCTTCTAAAAAAGAAAGGCGGTGGTTTTTTTGGTTCTAACCCGCTTACAGGTTCTATTGGTGTTGTTACCATAAACCTACCCCGTCTTGGCTATTTAGCCTCTGATAAAGCCGACTTTTTTAATAAACTTAGTAATTTGATGGATATTGCCAAAGAAAGTTTAGAGATAAAGCGTAAAATTTTGGAAAGGCTCACAGAACAAGGGCTTTATCCTTACTCTAAGTTCTACCTAAGAGATGTACATTCTCGTTTTAAAAGATATTGGGAAAACCATTTCTCAACAATTGGTATTGTTGGCATGAATGAGGCTGTTTTCAATCTTTTAAAAGTCGACATATCCACAAAAGAAGGAAAGGAATTAGCTATAGAGACGCTAAATTTCATGCGAGAAAAACTTAGTGTCATCCAAGAAGAGACGAAAAACATTTATAACCTTGAGGCGACACCGGCCGAAGGTACAAGTTATCGTTTAGCTCTTCTTGACAAGAAACAATTCTCTGACATTATTTTTGCCAACATGGAAGAGTTCAACAAAGGTGCAGAACCTTTTTATACCAACTCCACACTTTTACCTGTGAACTACACTAATGATCTTTTTGCAACATTAGATCATCAAAATGATCTACAAAAACTTTACACAGGAGGTACTGTTGTACATACCTTCTTGGGAGAGCGCATTGAAGATCCACAAATGGTAAAAAAATTAATTAAAAAGATCTTTGAAAAGTATGAAATCCCCTATTTATCTCTGACCCCCACATTTAGCATCTGTCCCACTCATGGATATTTAGATGGAGAGCATGAAAAATGTCCCACCTGTGATGATAAATGCGAGATATATTCTCGTGTTGCAGGGTATTTACGACCCGTTGAGCAGTGGAATTCTGGCAAACAAGAGGAATTTAAACTACGTAAACTTTATGAAATTGACCCAAAGTCCCTCATTTAAAATTGGGGGGCTGATAAAATTTTCTCTTATCGACTATGAAGGCAAGATGGCAGCAGTGATTTTTGCTCAAGGCTGTCCCTTTCGCTGCCATTACTGCCACAATGCCAGTTTAGTTTTTCCAAAACTTTTTACGCCCCCTATTGATGAAGAAGAAATTTTTTCCTTTTTATCCTCCCGTATAGGGCAACTAGAAGGTGTAGTGATAACTGGTGGTGAGCCAACGATGCAAGATGGGCTCTACTCCTTTATTCAACGCATAAAAAATCTTGGCTTTAATATTAAGCTAGACACTAATGGCAGCAACCCTGACATCTTAAAAAAACTTTTGGAGGATAATCTTTTAGATTTTGTGGCCATGGACCTAAAAGCACCCTTAGCAAAGTATGAAGAAACATGTGGTGTACATGTAGACATCAGTCTAATTCAAAAGAGCATAGCTCTTTTACTGGCATCTTCTATAAAGTACGAATTTAGAACAACGCTTGTACCGCTCTTGCATAAAGAAGAGGATGTTGAATCTATGGCCAAGGTTATTGAAGGGGCTGAAAGTTATGTTTTACAAAATTGTCTTTGTAAAAACAGTTTGAACAAAGAATTTACTAGTGAGCCTACTTTTTCTAAAGCTATGTTAGAAAATCTGCAAAAAATTGCCTCAAAGCACGTTAAACTCTGCAAAATCCGCTACAATACTCCATAATAATAATTTATTTAATAGCATTATTTAATTATTTATCTTATAATATTTCTAAAAAAATTAAAGGAAAATCATGAAAGTATTAAAGACAAATAGCCACCATCATCACACCCCTGCTCGTCACCACGCTCACCGTAGCAAGCTAAAAAGATCTCATATCAATCCTGCTACACTTGTGGCACAGGCTCACGATCCTTTTTTATACGCTGCCTTTGGCAATCTGGAACCCTACTATGTTAAGATGCAAGAGCTCTTCAACAGGTTCATGAGGCAAGATCTAACCTCTTCCTGCGCACAGGCTATGGGAACAGTTATACCATGGTGTTTATGTCCTGCTTCCTCTTTTACTGGTTTTATAACTAACATCGCAAAACAAATACTTTTTGGAGCAGCTGCAGGTTCTATTCCAGCGGCATCTTTAACATTACTCTCTAAGCTTACCCTTCCTCCAAATCCCGAGGAAGTGAATGAATACGAAAAAAGAACTTTGGAAAAAATAGGACAACAAGGCAGACAGTATCTTAAGAAAACGTGCGCTAGTACCGCAGCTATTGCTATTAAAGCGGCTTGCGAGGAATGGATGTGCACAAACATATTTGATGTGTTTAAAGAGAGTTTTACGCACCTCTTTCCTGGAAAAGATGTATTTTTAGCAGTGAGCATTGCTACTTCTATATTTTTTGGCATGTCGCATTTTAATAATTATGGGCTTATGAAATTCAAGATAGGACAAACATTGATGACATCTGGTTTAGGTTTTATGTATGGAATGTTAAGGGAAAAAGTTGGTTTTCTATCCGCAGCGGTTGCACATACTATGAATAATCTTCTTGCTGCTCGATATCTACAACCACTATTATTAAAACATCAACCTACCACATAAATATTTTTTCCGAAAAATTTCATGAGAATAAGAAAAAAACATTTTCACCATCATCATAATACCCACACTTCTCATCATGGCAAGCGAAAGAAAAACCATATCAAGCCTTCTACACTTGTGGCACAGGCTCACGATCCTTTTTTATATGCTATGTTTGGACAATTAGAACCATATTATGCCAAGATGCAAGAACTCTTTAACAGGTTCATGAACCTATTCATAACACAAGATCTGCCCTCTTCTTGCGCACAAGCTATTGGAACAGTTATACCATGGTGTTTATGTCCTGCTTCTTGTTTTAGTGGTTTTGTAACTAACATCGCAAAACAAGTACTTTTGGGACAGCAATAGGAACTGTTATTCCCGCTATTGCAACATTAATGAGCCATTCCTCTGAAGAAGACGGAAAATTTATGCAACAACTAGATCAAAAGGGTCTAGAATACTTTAAACGCATGTGTCAAGGCCCCTTATCTCTCACCATAAATGTGCTTGAAGAAGAATGGGGATGTAAGATGATTTTTGGTATATTTCAAAATATTTTCGAAGATTTTTTTACTCAAAAGTCGTGTTTTTTAACCTCCGTTATTGCCACGTCCATCTTTTTTGGTATGACGCATGCCGCCAATCCTCATAACAACAGGCAAGCAAAATTACAACAAGTTGCGAACACAACGGCCTTGGGTTTTATGTGTACTTTGCTCAGAGAAAAAGTGGGATTTCTATCTGCCACTGTTGGTCATACCGTGATGCAGCTCATTTCATGCAAGCATCTCTTACCAAATATCGTCCCAATGCATAATTTATTCTTTGGCAGTTTTGTCCAATATTTTTTCCCCTTCTGATGATGCAACCATAATGGCAGAGGTTGTATTCGTAAAGACATTGGTCATTGTTCTGAACATATCGATGATTCTATCTATTGCCAAGAACAATCCTATGGTTTCTATGGGTACATTAAATATCTTTAGCATGGTAATACTGACGATTAAAGCAGCTGATGGTATTCCTACTATGCCGAATCCGAACAGCAGTGTCAAAAACAAAAGAGCTATTTTTAAGCCAAGGGCTAATGTTAAGCCATTTACTTGCATTACAAAAGCCACAGTTAAGAAAATATAAAAGGAAGAACCGGCTAAATTCAGAGATAGCCCTAATGGTAATACTAAGCTAGAAATACGGTTAGACACTTTGGCATTTTTTTCTATGCAATTTAAAGTTACAGGCAAGGTAGCTGCGGAAGAACATGTAGAGAAAGCTGTTATTAATGCTGGAAACATTGCCTTAATAAGTTTCCAGGGAGACACTTTTGCCCAAAATTTTAAAATTATAGGAAGTATCACAAATGTGAAGACTAAAAATCCTCCAATAATTATGAACGTATAAAGCAAAAGTGGTCTTAGGGCACTCCAACCTGTTTCTGCAAATTGTTTTGTTACCAAGCAGAATATACCCAAGGGAAGAAGTTTCATGATTAGTTGGGTAAATTTTATCATTATATGAAACATGCCCTCGAAAAATTCTTGAATGGTAGTAGCCAATTTCTTTTCAATTTTTGTTATTAGATATCCGAATACTAAGCAAAAGAAGATGATACCCAGCAATTGGCCTTCAGCTAAAGCTGCGATGATATTTACTGGCACTATTTTTAAGAATATATTTAAAACGTTTTGAAATGGGTTAGACAAGGCCTGTAAATTTTCGGATGTCATTGTACCGATGGCATGAAGATGTTTAGCGGAAGCGGCAATTGGTTCTGCAAATATTGACGCTAGTACAAAAGAGAGAAGTATGGCTGTAAAATTCAAGGTGACGAACCAGAACAATATTTTACCTCCCAATTTACCGAAGTTAGTACCCTCGAATCTTGAAAAGCTGGTGATGATAGCTGAGGCGACAAGTGGAATAATTACCAGCATTAAAGCATTCATGAATAGTTTTCCCCCGACATCTAGTATCATGGTAAAGATAGAATTTTTATCCAAGAAAGAGCCGACGATCATCCCTAATACTAAACACAGCACCACTAACATGAGGTTAAGATGTTTTTTCATAAAAAATTCCTTACTTTTTGTTTATCTTATCAAAAGAATCTTCTTTTTTATAGCACAAGTTTTTAGTCATAATTTCCTAGCACTGTATTATTAAAAAAACACAAACCATTCAAAACTCTTGAATTAAAACTATCAAACACTCAAAGTATTTGAGCAGAATTCACTTTATTAAAAAAAATAAAAGTATTTCTCATTAACTATGCATCCAACACCAGTGATTTCAATAGCCGCACCAAGTGCTCAACCTTACGCCATGCTAGATCCTGTAAGAGATTACCATCCAAGCTCCTTATCTCGTGTTTTTTCTGTCTATGGCTGCTGCGCAAAGGATCTCTGCTCCTCCTTATTTAAAAAATGCATGTTCTGGAGAAAAGAAGAATCACCTGAGCTAAGAGCAGCTGCTCAACCATTAGCTCCAGGTGATGTATCTCCTCTAACACCTCAAATTGAATCACAGTCAGATTTTGAAACTCTTATAGAAAAAGAGAAACCAGGATGCTTATCAATTCTCGGAGAAAAAGAAAGACAAGCATTACATAAAGCATATGAAATCCTACGTAAAACCGTTTCTAGCCCAATCGTTTTAATACCAACATTAGCCGGTGCAGCTATTTGGCTCGGTACAACCATAAGTAAAGAAGGTCAATTTATGCACCCGGCAGCATTAGTTGGCTTTATTATAAAATATTCAGCACATTCACTTTTTTCAAAAGAAATCGCTGACGTTATTGACAGAGTATGTGATTTTATACTACCTTTTTTTAATTTTTGTAGCATCGAAATCGCTGGATATCTCGTAGAAGGAACCTATGGAGATCAAGGAGATTTGGATACGGCATTTAGTATAGGTAAGGGAGTAGACACTGAAATAGGAATATTCTTTGGTTCACTTTTAGCAGATAAAGCTAAGCTAATGAGCACAGGAAGCGAATCAAAAAAAATCTTAACTCAACCTACTGATTTACTTTATAAATTACTATTATCACAAGCCACCGACATTGTAACAAAGTTAAAAGCACATCCTAAAGGTAGTGAAATTTTTGATGATGTAGAAAACACCGAAGATCTTACAAAAAAATTACTCATCTCTTCTGCAGATTTTACAACTCGAATACAAGCTGCCGAAAGTGCAGCTCAAAAAAAACCGTCAACTATAAGAAAAATCTGCACTACTGCTTTATCTATTCTACCTACATTAGCATGCTTAAGTCTTTCATGGTATGCATCTTCATCAGAAGATACACCTTTACACGAATATTCATCCTCTTTTATTGATGCAGCTATATTAACAGCCTTTATGCCCATAGGTGCTTGGTTAAAATCTGGAGTAAACAAATGGTGCGACACCCAACATACCGGTGCAGCAAAAACAGTAGCACACATAGCTAAACCAACATTAGACATAATGTCTTCTCTGTTATTAGGATTAGTGTTTACACCAGAATCATCGAACATTTTAATGAATGCTGCTACTGGACTTACTGGTGGAATAATAATTCAAAATGCCATAGACAAACAACGCATAGAAAAATTATATGAAGAAAAACAAAAAATTATGGAATCTATAATCAATGATTTCAAAACTAAACTTTTAGAAATGATTGAAAAAAATAAAGAACACCTGAGCACAAAAGAATTTAACGAACTTAAAGCCATATTAGATCAGGCTACAACTTCCTCAAAACAATGGCTTGAAAAATCATATTTTGGATTACTACTAATGTTTGCAATAATATTCCCTTTTTATATCAAAAATTATGGTCCACCCAAATCAGATAGTATGGTTGATTTTTGGCGTACCAGCGCACATTTATGGACATCTGTTTTTGCTTGGCTGACCAGTTCCTTTATAAAAAATTCAGATTACATTACTGCAATGCCAATAATATCGCTGATATTTTATTGGTACACTACTGCAATTATCCAAACTCTCGAAAAAAATAACCCTACAATGCATCCTGGACATCCTCTTTTAGAAAATTGGATGAGAATGAAATGCATTTTAATTGGCATTGCAAATGGAATATCGCAATACTTCGTATATCATAAAAAGTTATCAGGACCTAATCACACACAAAATCGTGCGTTATTAGCACAAACAGGAAACGTATTTAGCAGAGTAGCTGCACAAGTGGCCAAGAAAGATTATACTTAAAATCCTCTTAATATTTATGTTCAGCTCCAGGATCCCATCCTCCTACAATTCTCTCCAACTGCTCAATTTTTAGTTTTTCATCATTGTTGACAGATTTAGGAAGATAGATCGTAAGTGTTTTGTCTTTCTGCTCTTCACAGAATCGTATGTTCCACCCCTTAGGAGGTTCATACCCCTCTTCTTTAAGCACCTGCATTGGATTAGCTAAAAGACGAGATTTGAATTTGGCATCTTCCATACAACGTTTCATGAGACTGGACTAAACATTTCAGATTACTAATTATTTTTCAATATCCAGCAAAACTCCTTGCGTTAAAACGCTTTAGCGAGTAATTTTGTTAAAGATTTTTTAAACAGCTTATAGTATGTGTATTACGAAACGCAATAAAAAATATTTTAAAATTGATTAAAATTATTTATGTATAATATAATATTAATACTAAAAGCTTGATAAATCTTAGGATTAAATATGTTACCAAAAACTGTAGTTGCAATAGCCGCGCCAAATCCTCAACCTTACGCGATGCTTGACCCTGTAAGAGATTCTCATCCCAACTCCTTATCTCGTGTTTTTTCTGCCTATGGCTGCTGCGCTAAAGACCTCTGCTCCTCCTTATTTAAAAAATGCATGTTCTGGAGAAAAGAAGAATCGCCTGAACTAAGAGCTGCGGCTCAACCACTGGCTCCAGGTAATGTATCTCCCATATCTGCTCATTCTTCTGCAGATTTTGAAGTATTATTACCTCGTGAACAACCAGGTTGTCTATGTACAGCATATAAAACAACTCTAAAATATCTAGACGTCCTTAAACGATACTCTCAAAAACCACTTGTCCTTTTCCCTGCATTATTAGGATCTTTGGTATGGGCCGCCCAAACAGTCAGTACAGAAGGACAATTTATTCCTCCTGTGGCTATAGCCACAATAGTTGCTGCATACACCGCAAATAGCTTACTATCGCCAGTAGCAGCGAGAAAAATGAATAGGCTCATAGATCTTTTGCTACCACTGGTAAATTATCTAAATGGTGTGGTTTTCGGAGATTATACAGAATATCAATTAGAAAACAGAGGATACCATAATGCAGCATCTATTATCGATAGAATCACATACATTGTTATTCCTGTCATGTGGGGAGTACAATTCACAAATAGACTGATATTATTCAACGCAGAAAAACCTCATGCATTAGAACAAAAAAAACCATCAGACCAGTTATATAGCGAGTTGCAAACGAAATTTAAAGAGACTGTTACACAACTTAAAGCAATTGCAGAAAACAGCACATTACTAGAACGAGATCCAGAGAGTCGTGAGGATCTATTTGATAAACTACTAATATCAGAACAGGATTTTAAACATAAAGTTGAAACTCAATCTCCCAAAACCTCAAGCAAGTTGTGGAGAACTTGTCAAAAAACCAGTGTTTTAATCGTGCCTATTTTTTCCTCTATTACATGTTTCTTTCTATCAAGATATCTGCCTATTCCTAGTGATAATCCAATATATACTTATTCAATGTTGCAGAATATTGGGACAATGATTTTAGGATTAACTGGAGGAGCTTTTGGAGAGGTCGGATTAAGAAAATTATGCGAGCATTGCATATCTACTGATCCAACTAGAGAACAAGTAGTAACAAAAACAAAGGCTGCTTTTGATCTTTTTATATCAATCTCTATGGGACTACTATTAACCCCAAGTGCAACAAATATAGCGATCAATTTTATTAGTGCCTGTGGCTGTGGCTTTCTAATGCAAAAAAGTATTGACAGTACCGCATCCGGTGAAGCTACCGATGCACAAAAATGTCTAACAGAAGAAATCTCCAAAGCTAAAGTAAAACTACTAGAATTACTTGAGAAAAATAAAGATTCTATGGATTCAGCACAGTTTAAACAAATAAAAACCATTTTAAATAAAAAAGAAACAGATCCACATTATGGAGAAACCATTTATCTTGTTTGCTTAACATCATTTATTATGGGATGGCCTTTTGTTGAATTATTATTCCCTCCTCCAGAAGAACCCGGTAAGATTTTATTTCAAAGAGAAGCCATAGAACTATGGGCTGCTGGTGCAACATATGGATTAAGTTCAATAAAAATACTACCTGCTGCAATATCAAAAGGAATACCTGCTGTGTCTATGTTATTTTATTGGTATTTTGGAGCCATAATTAAAATTTTCGGGAACACCCATCCAGATATACATCGAGGTCATCCAGCAATAGAAACCTTAGTTGGAGCAAAAGCTGCTGCGTTAGGACCGGGAGTGGGTGCAAGTTTTTTTAGTGTAATACATGACCTTTTACAAATACCTAATTTTGTACAAACACGTTATTGTGTATCTCACTTAGGAGCCATTATTAGAGCTATTTGGCCAACAATTGCCAATCATCAATATTTGTCATGATGATCGTCAATTCCTCCCACAATTCTCTCCAATTGCTCAATTTTGAGCTTTTCATCGTTGCTGACAGATTTTGGAAGATAGATCGTAAGAGTTCTATCTTTCTGCTCTTCACAGAATCGTATGTTCCACCCTTTAGGAGGCTCATACCCCTCTTCTTTCAGCACTTGCATGGGATTAGCTAAAAGACGGGCTTTAAATTTGGCATCTTCCATACAACGTTTCATAAGACTGGACTTGGTCATAAATACTCTCCTTGTTATATCTTCTTAAAATCATAAAAAAAAATTTCAGTCAATAGGTTTCAATGTCTATGAGCACAATTTGTGTCAATTTACACGTAATCTTAGAAATACTTCGTGATACTCCACAATCAGCTCTCTTAATAGCGCTATCTTAGCATCAATCACAGATTGCATGTGCCTAACATCATAAGAACTAATATCTACGTCAACTTCAGTTTTACCATGCATCCTATCCAAAAAATGAGCAGCTCTAATCTTGTCAATTAACACCGACTTTTCATAATACCTGCCTTCCTCACCACGAAGCTTTGCAACTTCCCGAATTGGCTTATGAGAAATACAACAATTATACTTTTTTAATTTAAAGGGCACCTCATGCCAATATCTCGTAGGAATTTCATGTGCTATTATAGCATCAAATTGCTCAGGAGTGGGATATGTTTGTAACAATTGAACAACTCCAGAACGTACATTTTCAGGAAAACGTGAACTATTCCTATGCCACCAGTTCAACAATCTCGGAAGAAAATCGTCAGCTTTTTGCGCAACGATGTGACTGTAACATATTCCTGCCATTCCACTTACCCAACCTTTCCCAAATTCTTCCATTTTTGCACTGAAAATTTTCCCTAACAACGCCGAACCACAACCTATCGATAACAACAAAAGAAAAAGATTGGTGTAATTAGCTTGTTCTTCAACCATAGTCTCACGAGCACTACAAGTAGTTGTAAAAAATGAGTGCTTCAATATATCTCCAATTCTTTTCTTACCGACAATTCCGCCAAAAAACATTCCACTCACAGCTAAATCGGCAATTACCCTCCATTTATCAGAAGAAGTAACACCACCATGAATACACTTTTTCGCCATAACTCCTAGATCAAAAATAGAAGCACCTAAAGTCACACCATTCCCAACCATAACAACACATTTTAAGAATCCTGTAGCCATAATCCTCCTTATTGTGCACCATGAGGTGCTGCCAATCTTTCATGCAAATAATCTCTCATTAACTGTACATAGATCGTCAGATGATGATCTATTGTTTCTTGAATTTCAGGACATAACTCAAGATCCTCTAATAACATGAGCTCTCTGGTCAAAGGAGAAGATGGATGATCAATAAGCCATTGTTGTATAGCCGCCCTTTCATAAACATGTTCGGGATGATGTCTGTCACGAACAGGAAACCGAATGGCTCTTCCAGTAATTGGACACCTGTGGGCAGCAAATACTGGATCATCTTCTAAATCATTTGGAATAACATCACATAGTAATAGGTTAAAAGGATCATGAGGATTCATTTCCGGAACCATAGCAATCAATTCCTGAGGCATCCTATTCAAAAATTCTTTAATCTCTCTTCTAAATTTATCCGCTTTTACTACCAATTCCGCAACGGAGACAACATTTGCCGTGACCACAGCAAACCTTTGAAGATTTTGTATTTCCTCTCGGGTGGGATGATGCGCTCCATTACATGCCTTGACACGTCCATCTTCATTGTGAAAAATTTTGCCATCACGCGCTAATATTACCTTATTAAACTCTTCAGAGTTTAAACTTAATATTTCAGCATATTTTATTTGATCTACTTCTACTAAATTTCGAAAAACGGCTAGTCCATTTGCCCCCATTTCTTCAAAGACTTCCCACCTTCTCCCTCTGTCTGCCAAATAACTCAAAAACGGACATTCGGTCATAAAATAAAAACTCATGGCTCTTGTAAAACCTTCCAT
>Ga0233425_10004810_pt1 | contig 22128 bp, 11 predicted proteins | sample Watercolumn_Towu_2_FD_181712 | JGI IMG/M metagenome (GOLD analysis project Ga0233425, IMG submission 181712) | Freshwater microbial communities from Lake Towuti, South Sulawesi, Indonesia - Watercolumn_Towuti2014_140_MG | ecosystem: Environmental > Aquatic > Freshwater > Lake | place...
TGGCGCAAGACTTGCTCTTGGACGCTTGTAGCGCGAATGAAAAGATGTTCTACTATTCCGGCGCTCAGCTTCGCTCCTTTTTGAAGTTCCGCCCCGGGATGCGCGTCTCTGACTGGCAGGTCGTTCGGCAAACGCAAAGACTACATTGAGATGAGTTGTCGATTGCTAGCACGCTTGGGGGTGCTGCTGGGGGTGGTCCACACCCTGGTTGCGCCGGTCCACGCCCAGACGCCTTCCCCAGGTGTCGTTGTCATTGAGGCTGAGGACTTTAACTTCGGCAGCGGCCAGCATCTTCCGATCTCGGACGTCATGCCCTACCTCGGCGGCGCCTATGACGGGCGGGCGGCGGTTTATCAGGTGGACTATTTCCAACCGGGCAACGAGCCATCCTCGGACCAGTACCGCATCAACGAGAAACCTAATGTCCCCATGATCCAAAACAGCGACATGGATCGTGGGACGTGGACGATGACCACGAACTATCGCATCGGCTGGACCGATCCTGGCGATTGGTACAACTACACGCGGGTGTTCCCTGCCGGTTACTATCGGGCCTTCGCGGCGCTCTCGTTCGACGGGACTTCGCCCGGCCAGTTGCACGGCACGCTGCAACGGGTCACGTCGGGAGCGACCAACGCCAACCAGACCCTTCAGCAACTCGGCGTGTTCGATGCCCCGGGTTCGGGCGGCTGGGGCCTCAACAACCTGGTGCCCCTCAAGGATGCCAACGGCAAACTGGTGACGCTCGAGTTTGATGGCGCCACCACTCTCCGCTACACCGCCACCAGCGCCGACATCGACTACTACAAATTCGTCCCGCTCCTGCCTCCGCGTTTCGTCGAGGAACCCGCCGACCTCACCGTCATGGAAGGAGACGCGGCCGCGCTAAGGGTGGTCCTGGGTGATCCCGTCGGCGCGGTCTATCAGTGGCAGAGCAACCGGGTGGACATTCCCAAGGCCACCGGCCCGCTCCTGACGCTTTCCCCCGCGCCTTTGGCGGCCGACGGCGCCCGTTACCGCTGCGTGGTCACCAACGCCCTGGGCTCGGCCATCAGCCGCGAGGCCACCTTGCGCGTCACGCCCGACATCGTCAAACCGGCGATCGTGCTGGTTCAAAACATCGGCACGACAACCTTGATGGTCGTCTTCTCCGAGCCCGTGGCCCCGGGCTCCGCCCTCGTTCCGGCCAACTACACCATCGAGCCTGGCATCGCGGTCAACGCGGTGGCGGCCGGCGCCGACAACCGGACCGTGTTGTTGACCACGGCGCCGCTGACGTTCGGAACCAGCTACGAATTGATCGTCAACAACGTGCAGGACCGGGCCGTCACCCCCAACACGATCGAACGCGACGCGCGGCGCCAGTTCCTCGCGGTCGAATTCGCCCCGGTGGACATCGGCGGGCCCGCGCAGCCCGGACGCTCCGTCCCGCTGGCCGGAGGTTTTGACTTGACAGGGTCGGGCGCCGATTTCGGTGGCGCGACCGACCAGTTGCATTTTGACTACCAACGGCGAACCGGCGACTTCGATCTCCAGGCCAGAGTGGCTGGGCTTGAGATCAGCGATCCCTTCGTTCATGCCGGGTTGATGGCGCGCGAGAGCCTGGACGCGGGCGCGCGGTTTGCGGCCGTCTTCGCCTCCTCGGCGTCGCTCGGATGCTTCTTCTCCTCGCGCCCCACCGTGGGAACGGCGGCGGTGTCCGCCGGCGCGGGGATTGTGCCGGTGAACTATCCCCAAACCTGGCTGCGCCTGCGGCGAGCCGGCGCGGTTCTGACCGGCTACGCCAGCCTCGACGGGCGCAGTTGGGTGCAGTTGGGAAGCCGGAGCTTCTCGAGCCTGACCGGCACGCTGTTCCTGGGGATGTCGGTGACCAGCGAGAACCCGGCGCGGGCGGCCACGGTGCAATTCCGGGATGTGGGTCCCACCGCCAGCACCGCGGTTGGCGTTGCCCCTCCCCCGAGCGAGCCACTGGCCCCGTCCAACCGCCGCACGGGCCTCGTGCTGAGCGAGATCATGTACCACCCGCCGCGGCGGGCCGACGGAAAGAAGCTCGAGTTTGTCGAGGTGTACAACGCGGGCGCGGTCTTCGAGGACCTCACGGGCTATCGGCTCAGCGGGGACGTCGATTATGCATTCCCGGCGGGCTTCCGGCTTGGCGCCAGCGAGTTCGTCGTGGTGGCCGCCGCCCCGGACGATCTGCGAGCGGTTTACGGCATCGAGAACGTGCTGGGCCCCTTGACGGGCGCGCTGCCCAATGATCAAGGGCGAGTCCGGTTACGGAGCGACACGGGCGCCATCCGGCTCGAGGTCAACTATGGAACGGAGCCGCCCTGGCCGGTCTCGGCCGATGGGGCTGGGCACTCGCTCGTGCTGGCCCGGCCAAGCTACGGCGAGGATGATCCGCGTGCCTGGGCCGCCAGTGAGGTGATCGGCGGCTCGCCGGGAAGAACCGAGAGCGTGCGCCCGGCGCCGCAACGCAATGTGGTGATCAACGAGTTCCTTGCCCATACCGACTTGCCACAACTGGACACCATCGAGCTCTACAACCACTCGAACGCGAGCGTTGATTTGTCCGGGTGCATCCTCACCGACGACCCGTCCACCAACAAGTTCCGGTTCCCGCCGGACACAAGCCTGGCCGCCGGCGGGTTCCTGGCGTGTGATGAGAACCTGCTTGGGTTCCGGCTCGATGCGGCGGGCGAGACCATCTACTTCAAAGATGCGGCTGACGCCCGGATCCTGGACGCGGTGCGTTTCGGTGGGCAGGAGAACGGAGTGTCCACGGGGCGCTCGCCCGATGGCAGCCCCACGTTCCGACGGCTTTCGCGACCGACTTTGGGCGCGGCCAACGCTCCCTGGCGTTCCGAGGATGTGGTATTGAACGAGATCATGTTCAATCCCATCTCGGGTGAGGACGACGATCAGTACATCGAACTGTTCAATCTCAGCGCCGACACCGTGGACCTTTCGCGTTGGCGGTTCGTGGCCGGCGTCGATTTCACCTTGCCAGCGAACACAACCCTGGCCGCGGGCGGCTACCTGGTGGTGGCCAAGAACCGGGACCGCTTGTTGGCGAATTATCCGCAACTCAATCTCACCAACACCGTGGGGAACTTTGGTGGCTCGCTGGCCAAGTCCGGCGAACGTCTGGCGCTGGCCAAACCCGACACGATCCTGGGGACCAACGATCTCGGCGAGATCACCACCAACCTGATTCACATCACGGTCGCGGAGGTGACCTATGGGTCAGGAGGGCGATGGGGCAGGTGGGCGGACGGGGGCGGCTCGAGCCTCGAGCTCATCGATCCGCACGCCGATCCGCTTCGGGCCGCGAACTGGGCCGGCTCCGACGAGACCAGGAAAGGAGAGTGGACCACGTTCTCGACCACGGGTGTATTGGACAATGGCCACGGCGACTACCCGCCCAACCGTTTGCACATCACGATGGAGGGCGAGGGCGAATGCCAGATCGACGAAGTGAGTGTTTCCAAGGCGGGCGGCGCCAACCTGGTCAGCAACGGTGGCTTCGAGGCCGGGTCGCCCCCCGGCGCGACCGGTTGGAGTTTTTTTGGCAATCATAGCAAGTCGGGTGTCGATACGGTCGGGGCGTCCGATGGCAGCCGTTGCCTGCACGTGCGCGGCCAGGGGGGCGGTGATACGGGCATCAACAGCATTCGCACCGCGCTGGCAGCCGGCTTGGCGCAGGGCAACACCGCCACGATCACCGCGAAGGCGCGCTGGGTGGCCGGCTGGCCGGAAGTGTTGTTCCGCACGCGCGGCAACTGGCTCGAGCTGTTCGCCCGTTTGCCGGTTCCCAGGAACCTGGGCACGCCCGGCCTGGTCAACAGCCGCGCCGTCACCAACGCCGGCCCGGCGATCTTCGATGTCACCCACACACCTGCCCTGCCGCGGGCAAACCAGTCGGTGGTCATCACCTGCCGCGTCTCCGATCCGGACGGCATCGGCCTGGTGCGCCTGCGCTACCGCGTTGACCCGACGACCTCATTGACCGCGGCGACGATGCATGATGATGGCGTGGGAGGCGACGCCGTGGCCGGTGATGGAGTCTATTCGATGACGCTGTCGGGACGCGCGGCGGGGACCCTGATCGCCTTTCGGATCGAGGCCACGGACACCGCTGGCGGGACCCTCTCGCCCGCCTCGTCGTTGTTCCCTCCGGCAGCGCCCGCCCAAGAGTGCTTGATCCGCTGGGAGGACCCCGTGCCTTTCGGAACGTTCACCCACTACCATCTCTGGAGCACCCAATCGACAGAGTCCTCGCGGCAAAACGCGCTGGACAACACCGCCCGCGACGCCACGCTGGTCTATGGCAACTCACGCGTGATCTATAACGTCGGGTTCCGCGACAAGGGCAGCCCATTCCACGGTGGCGCCGGGGATCTCACCGTCACGGTGCCGCCCGATGATCTCCTGCTTGGCACGCCCGATCGTGTCTTCGCCTCGACTGGCAACGGCGGGAGCGAACCTACCGCCATCCGCAGCCAGTTGGCGGCCTGGCTGGCCAAGAACATGGGGATTCCGTACCTGCATGCGCACTATATCCAACTCTACCGCAACGGCGGTTCCTTTCGCGAAGTCATGGAGGACCTCGAGTACCCGCGCAACAGCTACGCCGAGTACTGGTTCCCGGACGGCGGCTCGGGCGATCTGCACAAGGTCGCGGTCTGGTTCGAGTTTCAGGACGACAATAGCGGCTTCGGAGCAGTCGGTGCGACGCTCGACAAACTCACCACCACGGGGGGCGCCTACAAGCTGGCGCGCTATCGGCGGCATTACCCGCCCCGCCCCAAAGGCGGGACGGCCAACGACTTCACCAATGTGTTGGACCTGGTCACGGCGGCGAACGCCACCGTCAACTACCCCAGCGCGCTATTGAACTTGGCCGATCTGGACGAGTGGATGCGCGTCTTTGCTTATCATCGGGCAATGGGCAACTGGGATTCGTGGAGCTTCGGCGTGGGCCAGAACATGTTCATCTTCAAGCAACCGGGCGGCCGGTTCGTGTTGCTGCCCTGGGATATCGACTTCACTTTCGGCCTCGGGAACGGTCCCAATGACGGCCTGTGGGGCGGGCAGGACGGTGTGATCAACCGGATGTTCGACGTGCCCGCGATTCGCCGGATGCTCTGGCGCGGCTATATCGATGCCGTCAACGGGCCGATGTTGCCGGAGAATTACGCGCCGCAGATCGAGGCGCGCCGTGCCATGCTCCGCAAGAACGCGATATCAGGTTTGGGGGACCCCTCGAGCATTTACACCTACATCGAGCAGCGCCGCGAGTTCCTCGTGAGCCAGATCAAGGCCAACGACGCGGCCAGCTTCGCAATCACGAGCAACAACGGGAACGATTTCACCTCGGCCACTCCCGTGGCGACCCTCGAGGGCGCCGCCCCGTTCGCCGTGGCGGCGATCGAAGTCAACGGTGTTCCGTATCCCGTCAACTGGATCGATTTCACGCGGTGGCAACTCAAAGTGCCGCTGACGGCCGTGACCAACCTCCTGTCGATTCGCGGCCTCGACCGGCTGGGCGCGCCGGTGGACGGGGCGGCCGATTCCGTCAAGGTGATCTACCGCGGCGCGGTTCCGCAGCCGCAGGACTACGTGCGCATCAATGAGATTCACTATCATTCGGCCGAACCGAAGGCCTCTTTCCTCGAGCTCTACAACTCGCATGCCACTGTGGCGTTCGATCTTTCCAACTTCCTCCTCAAGGGCGTAGGCTACCAGTTCCCCGAGGGCGCGATCATCCCGGCCGGAGGATTCCTGGTCCTGGTGCAGGACCGCGCTGGTTTCAACCTGGCTTATGGCTCGAATATCCCGGTCTTCGACCAGTTCCCGGGCACCCTTGACAACGGGGGCGAACGGCTGGCGCTGGTGAAGCCCGGACCGGCACCGGCGGAGGACCTCGTGATCAGCGATGTGCGCTATCATGACCGGCTCCCTTGGCCGACCGAGGCCGACGGCGGCGGGTCATCGCTCCAGTTGGTGGACGCTCGGCGCGACGGCTACCGCGCCGCCAACTGGGCGGCCAGACCCACGAATGACGTGAACCGTGTCACCCCGGGGCGCGCCAACAGCGTCCGCCAGAGCCTCCCAGCCTTCCCCTTGCTGTGGCTCAACGAAGTCATGCCGAACAATGTGAATGGCCCGACCAATAACGCCGGAGAGCGCAGTCCGTGGCTCGAGCTCTACAATGCCGGCGCATCCGGGCTGGACCTGAGCGCCCTCTACCTGACCGATACCTACACGAACCTGACGCGATGGCAGTTCCCGCTGGGCACAGTCATCGAACCAAACCAATTCCTGGTCGTGTGGGCGGACGGCAACACCGGTCAGTCGGCCGCCGGCGCTCCGCATACGAGTTTCCGCCTCAACCCGACGAACGGGTCGGTCGCCCTGGTTTGGAATCAAGGCTCGCCCGCGCAACCGGCGGTCCTGGATTACCTGGATTACCGGCAACTGCCCGCTGGTCGCAGCCTCGGCTCCTACCCCGACGGCGAGCCGCGTAAGCGCAGGACGTTCTATTTCCCGACCCCCGCCGCCACCAACGACCCCACGTTCCCACCGGTGGACCTGTTCTTGAACGAGTTCATGGCGGGCAACACGCAAACGCTGGCTGATCCGGCGGATGGCCATTTTGATGATTGGTTCGAGATCTACAACGCGGGCGCCAACACCGTGGACCTCACCGGTTACACGCTCACGGACGATCTCACCAACATCACACAGTACGTCATCCCGCCCGGCTACACAGTTGCCCCGGGCGGGTTCCTGCTCGTGTGGGCCGACAACGACACGAAGCAGAACTCGCCCACCAACGCCGACCTGCACGTCAACTTCAAGCTGGCACTGGCGGGTGAACAACTCGGCCTGTTCTCACCTGACGGCCTCCTGGTGGACGGTTTTTCGTTCCCCGCGCAAACCAACGATGTGAGCATGGGCCGGGTGCCGGATGGCGGCGAGTTGCCTTTGGCGTTCATGCCTTCGCCCACGCCGCGCGGCCCGAATATCGTCGCGGGCGCAAATCGTCCCCCGGTGCTCGCGCCGATCGGCAACCTGACCGTGGCCGAGGAAACTCTGCTGGCCTTCACCGCGCGCGCCACCGACGCCGATGAAGGACAGCATATCACCTACAGCCTCAGTCCGGACGCGCCGCCCAGCGCCGCGATCGACCCGCAGACGGGTGAGTTCGCCTGGACCCCGACCGAAGCCGAGGGTCCCGGCGTCTATAGCTTCGCCGTGCGCGCGACCGATGACGGCCTGCCGCCGCGCGCGGGCGGCGAGCGCATCACGGTTACCGTGACGGAAGTGAATCGTCCACCGGTCATCGGCCGGATCGACGACCAGGTGGTCAACGAAGGCTCGCTATTGGTGGTGAACTGCGTGGCCACCGATGCGGACAGGCCGCTCAACCGCCTGGCCTGGAGTCTCGAGAATGGGCCCCCGGGCGCAGCGATTGACCCTGCCACCGGCCGGTTCGCCTGGACCCCGTCCGAGGCCGATGGCGGCCAGGATTTCTCGGTTTCGGTGAGCGTCACGGATGATGGGACTCCGCCACTGAGCCAATCGCTCGCGTTCCGCGTTTCCGTTTTCGAGGTTGACAATCCGCCCGTGCTGGCGGTGATCCAATCGCAGACGGTGGACGAACTGGACCTGCTGACCGTGACCGTTTCGGCGGTGGACCCGGACGATCCCGGCATTCCCATCCTCTTCAGCCTGGACGTGGCGCCCGAGGGCGCCGCGATCAATCCCACCACCGGCGTCATTACCTGGCGGCCCACGGAGGCTCAAGGGCCGACGAACGCCGTGTTCGTTGTGCGCGCCACATCCGGCACCCCGCCGGGCTTGAGCGACGTGCGGACCTTCGGCGTGACGGTGCGTGAAGTGAACCAGCAACCCCGGCTGGCGGCCCTGGCCGACTATGTCCTGGCCGAGGGGGCCACCCTGTCGGTGACGAACGCGGCAACCGATGACGATCTGCCGCCTCAGGCCTTGATCTTCACGTTGGACCCGGGAGCGCCGGCGGGCATGGCGGTGGACCCCGTCTCCGGTGTGCTCTCCTGGACGGTTGGGGCCGATCAGGGCGCCAGCACCAACCTCGTTACCGTGCGCGTCACCGACACGGCTTCCCCGCCACTGAGTGAGGCGCGCTCGTTCACGGTGGTGGTCCGACCGCAGCCCCACGTGGTTTTCAATGAGATCATGTACCGGCCCGCCGCCGCCAACGCTGAATTCATCGAGTTGCACAACAACTCGACCAACACGACCGAGAACCTCGGGGGCCTGCGATTGAGCGGACGGAATCTCTCGGCGACACTGCCGTCCGGCTTGGCATTACCGCCCGGCGGGTTTGTGGTGGTGGTGAAAGACCGCGCCGCCTTCGCGCTGGCTTATACGAATCAGGTCGTCATCGCCGCGGAATACGCCGGTGACCTTGGGCGCTCGGGCGATGAGCTGCACCTGGTGCGGCCTGGCGCCACCGCGGGCGAGGACGTTCTGGTGGCTGCCGCGCATTATTCGGACGCGCCGCCCTGGCCAGCGGCGGCGACCGGCGCGGGCGGATCGCTCCAACTCATCGATCCACATCGGGACGTGGCGCGGGCCGGCAACTGGGCCGCGCTGGCGGGCCTCGCCCCGAACCAACCGCGCACGTTGATCCTCATGACGAACGTCTGGAGTTACGACCAATCCGGCAACGAACCGGACCCGAACTGGAACCAGCCCGGGTTCGACGATTCCGAATGGCCGGCCGGCCCGGCGCTGTTGTACTGGGAGAGCGCGGACCTCCCGGCCCCCAAGAGCACCCCCTTGACGCTCGGCAAACTGGCCTACTATTTCCGCACCCGCTTTCAGTTCAACGGCGCTACCAATGGCGTGGCGCTCAAGATCACCACCGTGCTCGATGACGGCGCGGCGTTCTATCTGAACGGGCGTCTGATCTTCGCGCTCGGCATCGACACCAATGCGCCGATCAACTCCACCAGCCTGGCCAGCCGCACGGTCGGCGACGCGGTGCTCGAGGGCCCGTTCGTGCTCCCGCCCGACGGCCTCCGGCAGGGCGAGAATGTCCTCGCCGTTGAAGTGCACCAGACCAATCCGGGCAGCAGCGACATCGTGTTCGGGATGACGCTCGAGGTCGAGGGTGGCCTCCTCACTCCTTACACTCCCGGGGCGGAGAATTCCGTGCGCGCCGACCTGGCGCCGTTCCCGAATCTCTGGCTCAACGAAGTCCTCCCGAACAACCAGACCGGGTTGGCCGACGCGTCCGGGGCGCGCGGCCCGTGGGTCGAGCTCTTCAATGCCGGTCCCACGCTGGTCTCGCTGGCAGGCTGCTACCTGACCGATGCCTACAATGACCTGGGCCGCTGGGCGTTTCCGGCGAACGCGGCCATTGAGCCCGGCGCCTTCGCGATGATCTGGGCCGACGGCCGCGCGGCCCTGCCCACGCCGGGCGAGTGGCACACGAGCTTCCGGCTCGCCGGTCCGAGTGGCGCTCTGGCACTGGTCCGTGCGCAGGAGGGCGGATTGGGCGTGATCGATTATCTGAACTACGAGGGCGCCGGCCCGGATCAGAGTTACGGCTCGCTGCCGGACGGGCAGGCCGGGCAGCGCAGTCTGCTGCCCGCCCCAACTCCCGGAGCCTCGAACCTGGCCCGCCCACTGGATCAGCCGCCTGTCCTGCGGAGTGCCGGCCTGACCGCAGAGGCTTTCCCAACCTTCGCCTGGGCCTCGATCGAGGGGCGGACCTACCAGGTCGAGTTCAAGGACACCCTGAGCGCCCCCGCGTGGCAGCCGTGGGCGCAGGTCGTCGCCAACCAAACCACCGTCGTCTTCGTTGATTTCCGTCCCTCGCCCTCGGCCACCCGCTTTTACCGCGTGCGGCTCGAGTGACCTCTGCGTCGTGACCGCTCCGCGCGGGGTTGCTTTTTCCCGTCGGACTGCTTTGCTGGTGCCGCTGAATGACTCCGCGGCAGCCCGACCCGTTGTATCACCTGCGCCTGCTCTTCCTCATGGGGCGGGTCTCGAATCTCCCCACCGTCTGGTCCAACTGCCTCGCCGCCTGGCTGCTGAGCGGCGGCGGTGATACCGCCCGGCTGCAACTCGTCTGCCTCGGCGCCACCTTCCTCTACCTGGGCGGCATGTACCTCAATGACGCCTTCGATGCCGCGTTCGACGCGCAATTCCGTCGCGAGCGGCCCATACCGGCCGGTCTCATCCGGCTCGGCACGGTGTGGCAACTCGGTGTCTTGTGGCTTGGCCTCGGCTTGTTGACCCTCGCCTGGTTGGGCAAGGCGACCGGCGTATTGGCCGTGCTGCTTATTGTTACGGTCGTGGTGTATGACGCCGTCCACAAAGCGATCACGCTTGCCCCCGTCCTGATGGCCCTCTGCCGGTTCCTGCTCTATCTGATTGCCGGCACGAGCGCCAGCAACGGTCTCAGCGGCCTTACCGTGTGGAGTGGAGTAGCCCTGGCGCTCTACATCCTCGGCCTGAGCTACATCGCCCGCCACGAGAGCACCCGCCCGAGTCTGCGCTGGTGGCCCACGGGGTTCCTCGCCGCGCCGGTGGTTCTGGCGTTGGTGGTCAACGGCGAGGGCTATTACCAGCAGGCCGGCTGGCTGATCCTGCTGCTGGTCTTTTGGATCATCCAGTGCCTGCACTCGAGAGCCGGCGAAACGAGTCCGGACCTCAAGCGGACGGTGTCCGGCCTGCTGGCGGGGATCATCTGGGTGGACCTGCTGGCCGTCGCCGGGGGAACGACCACGATCGCCATGCTGTTCGTCGCCTTGTTTCTTTTGGCGCGGTTGCTCCAGCGCGTCATCCCTGCCACCTGATCGTTCTGCTCGTTCCAGCCCAGAATGCCATTGCCTCGATTTCGGGGGAATGACACGCTGCCGTCATGATCATCGGTGTTCCAAAGGAGATTAAGCAGAAGGAATTTCGGGTGGGCTTGCTCCCGTCGGCGGCCTATCAACTCGTGAAGCATGGGCACGAGGTGCTCGTCGAACGCGGCGCCGGGGCGGGCGCGGGCTTCGCCGACGAGGATTACGCGCGCGCGGGCGCGCGCCTGGTGGATGCGCACGCCGCCGTCTTTGCGCAGGCCGGGCTCATCGTCAAAGTCAAAGAACCACAGCCCAGTGAATTCAGCCTGCTGCGGCCGGGCCAATTGCTTTTCACCTACCTGCACCTGGCGGCCAGCCGCGGCCTGACCGAGGCCCTGGTGGGGTCGCGCGTCACCGGCCTGGCCTACGAAACGATCGAGGTGAACCATCGGCTGCCCTTGCTCGAACCGATGAGCGAGATCGCCGGGAGAATGTCCATTTTCGTTGGCGCTTACTTCCTGGCGAAGCACTGCGGCGGCAGCGGCACATTGTTGGGCGGGGTGCCGGGCGTGCTGCCGGGCCGGGTCGTGGTTCTGGGCGGCGGCAGCTCAGGCATCAACGCCGCGCGCATGGCCACGGGCCTCGGGGCGGACGTGACCATCCTCGAGGTGGACCTCGAGCGGATGCGGTTCCTCGACATCACGCTCCACACGGCCCACACGCTCTACTCGAACGAAGCCCACCTGATGGACCTGCTGCCGTCGGTGGACCTGTTGGTCGGGGCGGTGTTGCTCCCGGGAGCCAGGGCCCCGAAACTGATCCGGCGCGAAATGCTGCGCCGGATGCGCCCGGGCAGTGTGCTGGTGGACATCGCCATCGATCAAGGCGGTTGCGCGGAGACGTCGCGGCCCACCACCCACGACGAGCCGACGTTCGTCGAGGAAGGTGTCATCCACTATTGCGTCGCCAACATGCCCGCGGCCTACGCGCGCACGGCCACGCAGGCACTGACGAATGTGACTTACCCCTACGTGGAACTGCTCGCTGACCACGGCCTCGCCGATGCCTGCCGGCTGCGGCCCGCGTTGGTGGGCGGGATCAACGTGCTCGACGGCCAACTCACCTGTCGTGCCGTAGCGGAGGCCCACGGCCTGCCGTGCGTGGCGCCTGAGCTTTGAAGCCGGGCGCCCCAGCCGCCGCCTACCGGTTGGTCGTGCCGGAGTTCCCTTCCGCCTCACCCGCGTCCGCCGGCGTGCCCTCGTCCGGCAAAGCGGAGTCTTCGCCGGCATCCTTCTCGAGCGCGTCGGTTTCCTCGACGGCGGGTGTGGGCAGCTTCAAGTTTGCCATGGCCGCCTTGAGTTCGGACCGGAAGACATAGCGGTGTCTGGGTGTGATGACGAAGTAGCGGAACAGGCCCGAGCGCAGGCGCAGGGTGAGGAACCGGCGTGAGGGTTGATGGGTGTTCCACCACTGCTCGCCCCATTCCTCGGCGTGGAGGCGGCGGGCGGAGATGCTGCGGATGTTCGAGATGGCAATGCGGCGAACGCACACGCCCCAGAGCGTGACCTCGAGGTTGGCGCTGGTGATGCGATAGTCGATCTTGGTGATGAGCCAGGCGATGCTGAGCACCAGCGGCACGGCCAGCACCAGGCAGATGAGCGCCGTCTTAAAGTAAAAAAGCAACACAGGCGGGTCTGGGCTTCGGCGTCGGAGGGCTCAGCCGCACGATCGAGTCAGGTGGCCAATGTCGCGCACGTGGTGCATGGGTCGAACGCGCGCACCCTATGCCGGGACGGGTTCGAAAATCAAGCCCAGCGTGCGGCCGCGAGCAAATATACACGGCGTGTTACGGATCTCCAAAACCGCCAAACCACCGCCGGCACAACCGCGCGCTTGTAGCCAGCGCGGTCTGCGGCTAGAGTGATCGAGGAATGGCTCGTTCGGGAACACAACAGACAGACGCGTGCTTCTTCGTAACCGGCGGCACGCTTCGCCACGATGCGCCCTGCTACGTCGAGCGGCAGGCCGATCGGGCCATCTTCGAGGGCTTGCGCCGGGGCGAGTTCTGCTATGTGCTGACCTCGCGGCAGATGGGGAAATCCTCGCTCATGGTTCGCGCCGCCAACCAATTGCGCCGTCAGAACACCCAGGTCGTCGTGATCGACCTCACCTCCGTCGGGCAAAACCTCACCCCCGAGCAGTGGTATGACGGCCTCCTGGTGCGGATCGGCACCGAACTGCGGCTCGAGGACGAACTCGAACGCTTCTGGCTCGAGCGCACCCGCCTCAGCCCCGTGCAACGGCTCTTCGCGGCGTTGCGGGAGGCGGTCCTCCCGCGCCTGCGCGCGCCGCTGGTGGTCTTCCTGGACGAGATCGACACCGTCCGGAGCTTGCCCTTTTCGACGGACGAGTTCTTCGCCGCAATCCGTGCCTGCTACAACCAGCGCGTTGAAGACCCCGAGTTTCACCGCTTGACCTTTTGCCTCTTGGGCGTGGCCACCCCGGCGGACCTGATCCGCGACCCGCGCACCACGCCCTTCAACATCGGACGGCGCATCGAGTTGACCGATTTTACCCGGGCCGAGGCCGCGCCGCTGGCCGACGGCCTCCACGTGGGGCGTTGGGCGGCCTCGACGACCGGGACCGAACTGGGCGGCTTGTTGGAGCGAATCCTCTACTGGACCAGCGGCCATCCCTACCTGACCCAGCAGCTTTGCCGCGCGCTCGTCGAGGGCGACCGTGCGGGAACGCATCCACCGTCGATCGTGGACACCTCACAGTTGGCGGATTGGCTCTGCGGCGAGCTGTTCCTTTCCCCGCGCGCCTGCGAGCGCGATGACAACCTACTCTTCGTGCGCGAGCGGTTGCTGCGCAGCGAGGCCGACCTGGCCAGCCTCCTCGGGCTTTACCAGCAAATCCGGCGCGGCGAATCGGTCCAGGATGACGAGGCCAATCCTTTGATCGATGACCTGCGCCTGGCCGGCATCACGCGCTCCAACGCCGGCGTGCTCGAGGTGCGCAACCGGATTTACCACCGCGTCTTCGACGACGAATGGATTCAGGCCAACAAACCCGACGCCGCGCTGGTAAAACCCGACGGCGAACGCGTGCCTATCCGCGGCAGTTGCACCATCGGGCGCGCGCCGACCAACGACATCGTGCTGCTCGGTGATCGGGTCTCGCGGCGTCACACCCAAATCCAGGCGCAGCAACAGAACGAATTCTGGCTCGTGGACCTGGGCAGCAGCAACGGCACCTACCACAACGGCCAGCGCGTTGTGCAACCCGTCCTGCTCCGTGACCAGGACCAGATCGATGTTGGCCAATTCCGCCTGATCTTCCGCCAGACCCAGCGCGGCCATGCGGCCGCCGGCGCCGACGGCGTCAGCGACAAGACCATCGTCGATTTTCGGCTGTAGGGCGGGTGAGAAAAGAGTGCAACAAAACATTTGACAGGTCTGGCAAAGTGTATTAATGACTTAATACACAATGCAACTGCACCTGGCCCCACGCGACGGTCTTCCGATCTACCGACAGATCGTCAACCAGGTGAAATACCTCCTCGCCGCCGGCCGCCTCGCCGCGGGCGAGGAACTGCCGCCCATTCGCACCCTCGCCGAGCAGCTTGTCATTAACCCCAACACCGTCGCGCGCGCCTACCTCGAACTCGAGCGCGCCGGTCTCGTCACGAAACGGCAAGGGTCCGGCACGTATGTCTCGGAGATACGGTCGCCTCTGCGGCGGACGGAACGACTGCGGTTGCTGGCGGACCGGGCGGATGCACTGCTGGCGGAATCGAGGCACCTGGAGATCGAGTTCGACGAAGTGCTCGAGTTGCTGCGCGAGCGCGCCCAGGCCATGTCGCCCAAGGAACCACTATGAGCACCCCGGCCACCGAACGACGGACCCCCTGAAGGCGGCACAACGAACGATTATTACCCAAGGAACCACTATGACTACCCTTGCCTCCAATTCCGCTCCCGAAACGGTCGTGTCTGTCAGCGGCCTCACGCGGCGATTCCGCTCGCGACTGGCCCTCGAGGACCTCTCGCTGGAGGTCACACGCGGCCAGGTCTTCGGCCTGGTGGGCGCCAACGGCGCCGGCAAGACGACCCTCATTAAGCACTTGCTGGGCCTCTATGCGCCTCAAACGGGCATCGTGCGCGTCTTCGGGCTGGACCCGGTGAAGGAGCCCGCGAACGTGCTGGGCCGTGTCGGTTTTCTCTCGGAGGACCGCGACCTGCCGGCTTGGATGCGGGTCGAGGAACTGCTGCGCTATGCGGCGGCGTTCTATCCGCGGTGGGACGCGGAGTATGCCGAGCGTCTGCGGGAACAGTTCCAGCTCGACCCGCGCGCACGGGTGAAGCACTTGTCTCGGGGCGAACTGGCCAAGGCCGGCCTGTTGACGGCGCTGGCGCACCGGCCCGCATTGCTCATTTTGGATGAACCCAGCTCGGGGCTCGATCCGCTCGTGCGGCGCGAGGTGCTCGAGGCGGTGGTGCGCACGGTGGCGGAGGAAGGACGCACGGTGTTCTTCTCCTCGCACCTGCTGGACGAGATCGAGCGGGTGTCGGACCAGGTGGCCATGATGTCAAGCGGCCGCATGGTGTTGCGCGGAGAGTTGGCTGAGATCCTGGAGGGGCACCATCGCGTGACGCTCCGCTTCCCACAACCGCTGGGGCAGGCCCCAGTGCTCGAGGGCGCCCTGACTGTCCAGGGCGCTGGGAGAGAATGGACCGCGGTCTGCAACGGCACCCTGCCACGGCTCAGCGCGGCGGCGGCAAAGCTCGGCGCGCAAGTGGTGGCGGAGCAGGCAGCGACGCTCGAGGAGATCTTCCTGGCGCGAGTCGGCTCCGGGGCTGCCTGCGGCGAATCCGTGGAGGCTTGAGCCATGAAGACGCCTGCATCCGCGCTGGTCTGGGAGATCTGGCAGAGAAACCGGTATGGGTTCGCGCTCTTGTTAGTGCTCATGGGCCTGGCCGCCTGTGGGCGTGGCTACGTGAACCGCCTGGTCGCTGAGGCCACTCGGTTCGAGGCGGCTCTTCCGTGGGTCGCCGAGGGGCGGATCACCTTCTACCTCCGGCCAAGCGCCCGTCCGGCCGATACCCTGCCGGCGGAAGCGCCAAAAGCGGAGATGCCCAAACCGGAAGCGCCGGGTTCGTTCGTCCGGCTGCGCGCCTTCACCACCATGCTCGAGGGACCGGACACGGTCATGCTGCCGATGCCGGCCTCTGGTTTGGCGATGCATCATGTGCGTTTGGAACTCGGGCCGCTGACCCTCTACGAGGGCCCGGTGAAGCCTCAGGACGAATTGGTCTGGCTCACTCCAAGGGGCCGCAGCGGGGCAGTCCAATTCAAACTCAACGGCACCAATCTGCCCACCTACTCGGGGCCTGTAACGTCTCTCCCTCTGACCTGTCGTGTGCCCAGCGCGGCCGGCGCCGGCGGCAGGATTCCCTTCGAGTTTGTCCGGGAGAATTCGGATGAGCTGCGGGCGCTGAAGGCCTCTGCCGACTATGCGCGCGGGATCTGGCTCGGGTGGACGCTGGCGTTCTTTGCGTTCTCGTTCCTGGCGCTCTGCGCCATGTTCGCCGGGGCCGAATCCCATCCGGCGCGTGGTTTCAGCGGAATGCCGCCGCGTCGATTTGCCTACCCGGTGGCGACGACGACGCTGGTGGCCTGGCCGCTGGGCCTGGGCTTGTTGAGTGTCGGCGCCGTCTATTGGGTGTGGTCCAGGCTGCTCATGGGTCCCCTCCTGCCAGCCGGTGCGGCTTTGCCCGACACGTATTGTCTCCTGCTGCTCTGGACCGGGTTTGCGGGCTTCCAGGCGCTGGTTTGGGGTCTGCCCGCGCTGCCCAGGGTCCGGGCATGGTTGATCGGGCTGCTGGTCTTCACTCTCGCCGCGGGCGCATCGATGGTGCCCGCAGTGCGCGAATCCGAGGTGCGCCAAATCTTGGCGACGGGGCTGTTGGCGGCCGTCTTCCTGGCGGGGATCGCTACTGCCTGGCTCGCGGTCCATCTTGAACGGCATGGCCATTGGGCGAGCCTGCGGGACCTCGATACCGCCGGGTTGCTTGGGGGACAGCGGCGGCCGAGCCGCGGGCGGGCGTGGCGAGCTTTCGGCGCGCAACTCTGGCTCGAATGGCGGAGGAACGTGCGGTTTCCGCTGGGGTTGATGGTGGCCGGCCTCGCTCTTTGCGTGGGGGGTTGCTGGCTCACCCGAGGAAGCCCCACCGAGTGGCAATCGACCCGTGAGGCTCTCTTCGCCACGTTCGCCTCGCTCGCGCTGATCGGTGCGGCCATCGCCGGCTTGAATCTGGCTCGTGATGGAAGTTCCGGGCAGCTCATGATGTCTTCGTTCGTGGCGGCGCGACCCGTCAGCGTTGGTTCCCTCGTGACGGCGAAGGTTCTTGCGGGTTTACTCCTCTGGGCGGGCACGATGAGTTGCGTCGGGCTGGCGGCGGCTGTGGCGCACCCGGACCTCTTGGGGCCACTTTGGCCCGCTACCGTGCTCCTCGTGCTGGTAGGCGTCCACGCCTGCGTCGGCATTCTGCCGCTTGGTCTCACGGGCCGGATTCCCGGCTTTCCCTGGTCGCTCTTGCCTCTGCTATTGGTGTACGGCGGAGTGTTCAGCGGACTGGATTGGTTCAGCCGTCATCCCGAACAGTTGACCACGGTCGCTGTGGGGTTGGCCGCCCTGGCGCAGTTCAAGCTCTTCGTGAGTTTCTGGGCCTTCCGCAGGAGTCTCCAGCGGCGGCTCGTGGCCCGGCGCTTTGTCGCCGGTTGTGCTGGGATATGGGGGGTCGCGGTGCTCGTCCTGGTCGCGGCGGCTTGGCTGTCGCGCCCCCCTCCTTTATGGGACCTGGGCGCGCTGCCCGATGGGTGGTGGGTTATTATCCCCGGGGCAGTGGTGGCCGTCCCGCTGGCGCGGATCGCCCTGTCGCCGCTTGCCTTGGCCTGGAACCGCCATCGCTGAGCGGGTCCCGGCGCACCGGGTCCAACGGCGGGAGGCCGGGCGCTCTACTTGAGCCGGTAGAGGTGGACTCCCCAACCCCGGAAGTGATCGCTGAAGCCGCCATCCACCACGGCGAGTGTACGATTTTCCCCCAAGACCTCGACCGTTCGGGGCTTGTCGGCGAGGGTGAGCTTGAAAGCGGCGGCGGTTTCGGCATCCCGCATCGCAACGGCGAACACATACAGCGCCTCACCCTGTCGCTTGCTGAGAACCGCGACCGGAACAGACGCATCGCTTGAGCGGACCTCGACCGCACCGCGCGCGTCCGGGCTGTTCAGAACGGGGGCGAGGGTCGCGATCTGGTGGTTGATGTCCGTCACCGCCGCGAGCATCTCGGAGTCATCGAGCAGGGCGGACTCGTTGAACTTCGGCTTCCATTCGTGCACGAAATAGATCAGCCCTTTCGAGCCGTGGACTAGGGACATCCAGACCTCGGCCTTGACCTGCGCCGGGGTGGCCTTGGCCGTGGGATGCCCGATCCGCGTGCACTCGATGCAGTTCCAAACCACCTTCTCGCCCTTGGCCCAATCCACCAACCGCTTCACCCCGTAGGCCACGCGCTCGAGCTTGCCGGAGACTTCCGGATGCTCGTGGACGACCGGGTAGATGTCGAACGACACGATGTCGCAACCCTTGATGTATTCGGGGTAATCCTCGGGATGCCGGCTGCGCACGCCGCGGCCGTACCAGTTGTCCCAGGCCACCCCTTGGCCGAGATTGAGCAGGACCGGCCGGGAAGGCTTGGACGCGCGGAGGCGCGCATAATCCTGCACGATCTTCTCGGGCAAGACGGGAGGACCGTACCCTTTGCCTTCGCCCAAGGACTGCGCATTGTCCGGCTCATCACCGTGCATCCAGCCGATGATCGTCGCGTCTTCGACATGGTCGAGTGCCGTCCGATTCTGGTGGCAGATCAACTTCATCTCAGCCTTCTTCAGGACCGCCAGTTGTTCCTCGGTGGGTCCGCGCCAGAGGGCGACGTACGTGTTGATCCCGGCTGCCTTGTAGCGCTCGGCCTTGGCCGGTGGTTGGAGCCAGACGGCGATCGGGAAGAACGCGGGATCGCCGGGTGGTCCGTGTGTCCACCGGGCATAATCGCTTTCGGCGGCCCCTGTGTCGCCGCCGCTCAGCGCCAGCACGAGCCAACCCGCCAGCAGATGGCCTTGCAGCAGACAACTCAGCCGCATCGTCATATCGCATGGACTGCCCGGAGCGCTGAGAGATTCAACCGAAGCCACTGCCGGGTGGGCCCATCAGGGCGAAGTGGTCAGCACGGTCCGCCTCGGTGTAGTCCCAGCGGGACGACCTCTTTATAGCAAACCGATCGAGATAACCTCGCGCCTTCAGGTCTGGCGGAATGAACGTGACAGCGACCGAAGTGTCCTTATAGTCAACGGAACACAACGTGATCGCGGACCGCATCCCCTGTTCTGACCGTCTCCGACGGCTGGGACCGCCCCGTCGGCCGTCCCGCAGAGGCGGATGCTCGATGGACCGCACGGTCACGCCGATCCGTTTCGATTAAGGACTCCATGAAAACCGTGAATACACTCCCCGTTCTGCGCGGCCTGCTCGGAGGCCTGGCGGCGGCCACAGGACTCGCGCTGGCCGGCGAGGCCACGCTCAAGGTCGGCGACGCCGCGCCCAAACTGCAGGTGGCCAAATGGGTCCAGGGCGAAGAGGTCAAGGAGTTCGACAAGGCGAAGGCCTACATCGTCGAGTTCTGGGCCACCTGGTGCGGCCCGTGCAAGGCCTCGATCCCGCACCTCAACGAGATCCATCAGAAGTTCAAGGAGAAGGGCCTGGTGGTGATCGGCCAGAATGTCTGGGAGCGCGACCGCAGCGCCGTCGAACCGTTCCTCAAGACGATGGGGGACAAGATGACCTACCGCGTGGCGATGGACACCGAAGGCGCGAAAGGGAAGATGGCGGAGACCTGGATGGAGGCCGCCGGCCAGAACGGCATCCCCGCCGCGTTTCTCGTCGGCAAGCAGGGACGCATCGCCTGGATCGGCCATCCGATGGAGCTGAAAGAGCGGACCATCGAGGAAGTGCTCGAGGGGACTTTCGATTTCGCGAAGGCCGCCGCCGATCACGAAAAGCAAACGCGCGCCCGCGCGCAACTCAACAAACTCGGACGCGACCTCTCGACCCACATGCGGGGCAAAGAGTGGGACAAGGCTGAAGCGGTCGTGACGGACATGGAGAAGCTCATGCCCGAGGACGAACGCGATGGGCTGGCGTCCGTCCGGATGGAGATATTCTTCGGCCGCGAGGATTATAAAGCCGCCTTCAAACTGGCGGGTGAACTCAGCGCGAGGAACAAGGAGAACGCGATGCTCCAGAACGCCATCGCCTGGGACCTGTTGACGCGTGAGGGGATCAAGGAGCGTGACCTCGGAACGATCGAGAAGATCGCCGTGCGCGCGAACGAGGCCTCCGGCGGCAAGGACCCGGCGATCCTCGATACGTTGGCGCGGGTCTGGTTCATGCAAGATAAGAAATCCAAGGCCATCGAGACGCAGCAGAAAGCGGTCGATCTGGCCGACGAGGACATGAAGAAGCAACTGCAGGAGATCCTCGACGCCTACAAGGAGGGCAAACTGCCCAAGGCAGACTGAAGCCGCTGTCGAGCAGCCTCGGGAGCGGCCGCCAGGCGCCATGGGCTCATGTGTCCGCGGGTTGGACGGCGTTTGGTCAGCCGGCCGCATCGTCAGGCGGCGGCGGAATTCGTCGTTTCTTGATGGCCGTCAATTCTTCTTCGGTCCGGCCTGGTAGGAATGGGCGCCGTTTATGAGCGCCATTAGCTATCGCCCTGCGCAAAGCGCCGGGCCGACGCGTCCGTCGAGAAGGCCCGCTGGTTGCCTCGCGGCAGCGGGCGCGCCCGCCCTGGCGCTGGCGGCGGGGATGGCGGCCTTCGGCATCGCGGCGAACCGGCCGGCGCAGGCCGCCGACGGCGATTTTCAGGGCGCGAGCCATATCCTGGCGTTCGACGAGGACACGCTCGGCTACAGCAAGAGCGACGCAACCGGCCCGATCGCCCGTCTGCAGCGGCAGATCGAGGCCGGTGAACTGAAACTCGAGTTTGATCCGGCGTTCGGCTATCTGCCCGCCGTGCTCCGCGCGCTGAACGTGTCACGCGCGTCCCAGATGTTGGTCTTTTCGAAGACGTCGTTTCAACGCGAGCGCATTTCGCCGCACACCCCGCGGTCGTTGTTTTTCAACGACGACGTGTACGTGGGCTACATTCCCGGGTCGCCGTTGCTCGAGTTGAGCATGGCCGACCCGCAGCTCGGCGGGGTCTTCTACACGCTTGAGCAGAAGGCCGCGCCGAGGCCGCGCCTGGTGCGGACCGATCAGTGTTTGGAGTGCCACGCGTCGGCCAAGAGCATGGGGGTTCCGGGCCACCTGGTGCGCTCGTTTGTCACGGACGATGACGGCGTGGTGGATTTGAACACGGGCGTCTCGCTGGTGACGCATCGCACGCCGTTCAGCGATCGCTGGGGGGGCTGGTATGTGACGGGCACGCATGGCAAGCAGGTCCATCGCGGGAACCTGTTCGGCAAAGCCGCGTTCGCGCGGCAGGAAAGCGACCCGAATTTCGCGGGCAACCTCGCCGATCTCGGCCGGCTTGTTGACTCGGACAAGTACCTGGGCAAGGGCAGCGACATCGTGGCCTTGATGGTTCTCGAGCACCAGGCGCACATGCACAATTTCCTCACGCGGCTGCGCTACGAGGCCACGCTGTCCCTGCGCCAGTATGGACATGTGAATTACCTCAAGACCGTCCTGAATGCATTCCTGCGCTACCTCCTGTTTGTGGATGAAGCGCCGCTGGCCAGCCCCATCCAGGGCAACCCCGCCTTCGTCGAGTGGTTCGCGAGCCAGGGGCCGGCCGACGCCGCGGGCCGGTCTTTCCGGCAATTCGACCTGAAGACCCGCCTTTTCAAGTACCCGTGCAGTTACCTCATTCATAGCGAGGCGTTCGACCAATTGCCGGCGCCGGTCAAAACGCGGGTCTATGAGCGGCTTTGGGAGATCGTTTCTGGCCAGGACACCAGCCCCGAGTTTGAAAAGTTGACGCCTGAGTCACGCACCGCGATTCGCGAGATCCTCATGCAAACCAAGAAGGACCTGCCGGCGTGTTGGCGTCCGGCGGGCTGAGTGCGGCGGGGTCGATCTGACACGGCTCGAGGGACGTTTGCCTGCGCTTTGCGGTCCGAAACGGGTGGCTTATCCAGGGAAGCGTGGCAGATTTGCGGGCAATGC
>Ga0233425_10004811_pt1 | contig 22124 bp, 23 predicted proteins | sample Watercolumn_Towu_2_FD_181712 | JGI IMG/M metagenome (GOLD analysis project Ga0233425, IMG submission 181712) | Freshwater microbial communities from Lake Towuti, South Sulawesi, Indonesia - Watercolumn_Towuti2014_140_MG | ecosystem: Environmental > Aquatic > Freshwater > Lake | place...
CCGGTGTAGGCACCAATGGAGGAACCAATATCATTCCTTCCTCGCAGGGTTTCTTTATCCAGGCAAATGCACCCGGGCCGGCATTATCCTGTAACGAGAACGTTAAGACAGCGGCCGATCAGTCGGTTTACCGCATCAACACACAAAGCGCGGGCTATTACATGAATTTAAAATTATTCGGCAATGGTTATGAAGACGAGGCTTATATCCGGTTTGACGCGAATGCGACGAACTATTACGATGCTGATTTGGATGCCAGGAAATATGTGAGCGATAATCCGCAGGTGCCGAGCTTAAGCTCTGCCGACTCTACCGGCAAGGATATGTCCATCAATAGCTTTCCTTTATTAACAGGGGCCATATCGGTTCCTGTAAAAACGACGGTGGGCGCTACAGGCACGTATACGATTACAGGTGATACCATGAACCACATGCCGCCTGGGTTTTGCATCATCCTGGAAGACCTGCTTACGGGGTCTATGACCGACCTCAGGACAACAGCTTCCTATGTGTTCAACATCGCGGATACAACCGTGGCCGCCAGGTTTTTGCTGCATATGGGAAAACCAATCGAAACGACGGCCATAGCCACCACCTGCTACCATTCCAACACGGGCAAAGCGATTGCCAAAGGAAATGGCTCAGGGCCCTGGGACTATGTGTGGCATGACAGCTCGAACACGATTATCAGAACAAGCTATAACTCCATGACGGCCGACACCGCGGCCAACCTGTCGGCAGGCGTGTATTCCGTGAGCATCACCGATCCGGCAAGCGCCTGTGGAGTGATTACCAGCACGGTGGCGGTAAACGATGCCCCTCAGATTGTAGCGGCTTTTGTTTTTGCACGCGATACTATTTTTGCCGGAACTCATGACAGCCTCGAAATCACGAATCATTCTACGGGGACGTCAACCTATTCCTGGAATTTTGGAGATGGCAGTCCTTTGGTGAACATTCAGAACCCCGCCGCTCATTCGTACAGCCTCGCAGGCACTTATACCGTTAGCCTTACCGCAGGCGAAACTAATTGCCTGACGTATCTTTCGAAACCGGTGACGGTCGTCAATCCCAATCCTTTGGCCATAGAGGAAACACAAGAGAGCGGTGCTGTGGCCCGTGTCTACCCGAATCCAAACGACGGTCATTTCAGCATCACCTTACCGGATGCGATGGAGGAAGGAGCGACTCTGGAGATCTATAATGCATCCGGCAGGCTGATGCACCGGGAGTTATTGCGTGGCGGGCGCTCCGAAGTGGATCTAAGCGATTACGCCAAAGCCATTTATTTTTACAGGCTGTTCTTCCCGTCTACGAAAGAAACCCAGAACGGAAAATTAATTATTTACTAGGCCCTGTGGCACCGTGATGTTCAGCAAACTGAACATCACGGTGTTATTTATTCGAGCTTTTCGCCCGGTTGCGCTTTTCAGCAATCCGCCTGAGGTTTTCCTGGCGGCGTTTTCCACCTTTGTTTTCCTTTTTGTTCTTTTCCTTTTTCTCGTGGAAAGCGCCGCTCGGCGTCACGATCTTCGGAATTTTCTTCAGGCTTTTGTCGCGCTTCACGGGCTTTTCATCCTGTGTCAGGTTTTCCGTGATCTCCACGTCCTCCGGAAGGTCGAGCAGCTGGATCTTTTTATTCATCAGCGTTTCCACCTCCTTCTGCATAGCCTGCTCCGCTTTGGTTATAAAGCTGATGGCGATGCCGGTTTTATCGGCGCGGCCTGTACGGCCAATGCGGTGGATGTAAACATTCGGATCCTTCACCGGCATATCGAAATTGATGACATGCGTCACGTCTTTCAGATCGAGGCCTCGCGCAATCACATCCGTAGCAATGAGCATGCGGTGCGAGCCTTCATCAAACTGCTTTACCGCGCTGAAACGCTGCGGCTGCGATTTATTGGAGTGGATCACGCCGATGTCCTCCGCAAATTCAGCTTCCAGCTCCTTGTAAATGTCGTCGGCAATTTTCTTGTTCTTCACGAAGAGCAATACCTTGGTAAAGTCTTTTTCGGTTTGCAGCAAAAATTCCAGGAGATTGACCTTTGTATAAAAATTAGGAACATGGTAGGCCTGCTGGATGATCTTATCCAGGGGCGTTCCACGGCTGATGAGCTCGATGTATTCCGGCTTTTTGAAATAGCTCTCGATCATCGTCTCCACCTCTTCCGTCAGCGTGGCAGAGAACATCAGGTTCTGGCGCCTTTCGGGAAGAAGGTCGAGGATCTTGACCAGCTGGGGGCGGAACCCCAGGTTCAGCATTTCGTCCACCTCGTCGATCACCAGCTTTTGAATGCTGCTCAGCTGCAAGGTTCTGCTTAAGGTGAGGTCAACGAGCCTTCCGGGAGTGGCCACTAAAATATCGAGCCCGTCGTATACCTGCTGTTTCTGGATGTTGATATTGGAAGCGCCGTACACACCGAGGCAGCGCACGCGCATGTATTTGCTGAGCTTCTCGATTTCGCTCACCACCTGCACCACCAGCTCGCGCGTAGGAACAACGATCAGCACACGGGGAGCGCGCTGCTCCGAATAGCTGAGCTGGCGAAGGATGGGCAACAGGTACGCAAAGGTTTTTCCTGTGCCTGTCTGGGCAATACCCACCGCATCCCGTCCCGACATGATGATCGGGAATGACTTTTCCTGGATAGGGGTCGGGCTTTCGAAACCGATATCGCTTAAGGCATTTAATAAAGGTTTGCTGAGGTTAAGGTCTTTGAAACTTGCCATGCTCTTGATTTTCGGCAAAGATACGTTATTTTTTATGGTTGTTCCGTCATTGCGGGAGGAACAACGGAGCAATCTCTCATCAACAAAAGGTAAATGATACTTGTCGAACAGATAATAGCAGGTAAATCAGGCTCTGATCGCAGGTGTCTACTACTCAGAAAGGATGAGATGGCCTCGCTTCAGGGCATGACGCTCGCAATGACAGATTCGTCAGAGCTTCCGCAGCGGCTCCAGCAAGTAATCCAGGCCGTTGGATTTGATCTCGTAAATGGTGGCCAGCTGCATGCCCAGCTTTCCCGGGGGAAAGCCGCCCTTGCGGAGAAACCACTCGAGGTAGGAAACAGGAAGGTCGGCCAGGATCCGGCCTTCGTATTTTCCAAAAGGCATTTTTACCTTCAGCAGCTCAAGCAGGATCTCCGGGTTGTGCATCTCAGGCTGTTTTCTTTTTTTCCTTTTTGCGTTTTTTGTTCCAGTAGTTGTAGCCGATAGCCGCCACAACCAGGATCAGCACCGGGATCTTCCAGGATACGAGGCCGTTCTCGCCTACGTAACACATAAAGCGGTCCCAGCGGAATTTGCCATCGTGCGAATTTTTGGTGAGTGAGCCTAGCACCGAGGAACCTGTGAGCGGGTTGTTATTCGGGTCCTTCATGCTGAACCATACAAATACCGGCCTTCCCACGATGTGGTCGAAGGGCACCACGCCCCAGCTGCGGCTGTCGGCGGAGTTGTGGCGGTTGTCGCCCATCATCCAGTAGTAATCCTGCTTGAAGGTGTAAGACGTGATTGGCGTCCCGTCGTAAAGCACCTTTCCGCCTGACACCGTGATGTGGTGAATGCCATCGTCGTAGGTGCTGAGGATCTTATCATACAGGCAGATGTTTCCCGTATCGATCTTGACCGTCATGCCTTTCTGAGGAAGGGTGAAAGGCCCGAAGTTATCGTTGTTCCAGGCATAGCTGCGGTTGTGCGGGAAGATGCGCTCATCGCGGTAGCCCTTTGGCTCGATCTTTTCCCTGATATAGTATACGCCGGGCAGCTGTTTGATCTTGTTGGCGACATCCAGCGGCATATTGAGGTCGTAGTAGTTGGTGTCTATCCGCTCAGGCGTTTCGATCTTCGAGGCCTCGGTCACATAAATATCATAGTCTTCCAGCAGTGCCGAGTTCAGCACCGGCTCTCCCTTCTTGTTGGTGCCGTTCTGGCCGAAGATCGGGTCTTTGGTGGCTACGATATAGCGGTGCTGCGCATGCTCCGGCATGGCCTGCTTTTTATCGTTGATGTACACGTCGCCGTCCTTAATTTCAAGCTTGTCGCCGGCAATGGCCACACAGCGTTTCACATAGTGCTCGCGCTTGTCCGGCGGCCTTGCGACAATATCGCCGAAAGGCTTTCCGGGGCCGTTCACCATGTTCCAGGCCAGGTTCTGGTAGTAGGCATCAGAGTTGCGTCCGCCGTCCTGCTCGCGGTTCTGGCGGGCAATCTCCCTCACGAGCTGGTAGTAGCTCATGCTCTGAAGGCCGACAGCCACCGTATCGCCATCGGGGTAGTTGAATACCACGATCTCGCCGTTGGTAGGCTTGGAGTAGCCCGGCAGGCGCATGTACGGGATCTTGATCCACTCCACATAGGATTTGGTGCTTTCCGTGAAAGGCAGGGTGTGGTGTGCAAACGGAAAAGCGATGGGCGTTTGCGGTACTTTGGCGCCGTAGCATAATTTATTGACGAATAAGAAGTCGCCCACCATCAGCGATTTCTCCAGGGAAGAGGTGGGGATCGTAAAGGCTTCGAAGAAAAAGCCGCGGATGATGCTGGCAGCCACCACCGCAAAGATGATCGGGTCCGCCCAGTTCTTGATAAAAGCCGATTCCGATTTGATGTCGCTCACACCGAAGTATTTCGTTTCCTTGCTAAAGCCCAGGTAGGCGAAGTAGAGGTAAGGCATGAGTGCCGCTATCACGAGGTCTTTGTCCTGGCGTTTTTTAAATGCCCTGGCAAGCTGGAAGCCGTAAACACCGTACATGATGAGGTTCACGCCCGGCACGATCATGATCAGCCCCCACCATTTCGGGCGGTTGATGAGCTTGCCCAGCTCCCAGAAGTTGTAGACAGGGATCAGGCCCTTCCAGCCCGGCATGCCCGCTTTTTCAAAGATTTTATACAGTCCTGCGAAGGAGATCAGCACAAGGATTAAAAAAATGATGTTGCCCATATACTTTTTGTGGATGTTGTGTTAGTTTGATCATGCTCTCACAGCCTGTCGTGAGAGTCGAAACGTTGTATTGCTTTTTGTGTTAGTTGGTATTCTCCGGTTTCATTCAGGATGACATCAAGTCGCTCATGGTAAATATACCTTTTTTCCCGATAATATACTCGGCGGCGATCACGGCGCCCAGTGCAAAGCCTTTCCGGTTATGGGCCTTGTGCATGATCTCGATATCGTCGATCTCCGAGGTGTATCTGATGATATGCGTGCCCGGCACTTCGCCCTCACGAAGGTCCTTAATGAAAAGCGTTTCGGGATGGCGCTCGGTGATGCTCCAGTTCTTTTTGCGCTCCATGTTTTCGATCACCTGTCTGGCCAGGGTGATGGCCGTGCCGCTGGGCTTATCCAGCTTATGGATGTGGTGGATCTCTTCCATTTCCACATCGTAGCTGTCGTACTTATTCATGAGCTCCGCCAGGTAGCTGTTCACTTTCATGAAGAGGTTGACGCCCAGGCTGAAATTGGTGGCATGAAAGAGCGCGCCGTTTTTTTGCAGGCACTCTTCCGCAACCGTTTCAAAAGCATCGTACCATCCTGTTGTGCCCACCACTACCGGAACCTGCGCGTCCAGGCATTTCTGAATGTTTGCGATGACCGTATCCGGTGTGCTGAATTCAATCACCACATCGGCTTTCCGGAAATCTTCCGCGGTAACGGAGGCTGCATTGGCCCTGCCTGTTTTTAAAACGATCGTGTGGCCTCGTTGCAGAGCAATGGCTTCGATCTCTTTACCCATTTTCCCGTATCCGGATAATGCTATATTCATAATTTTTTGTCCCGCCCACAGCTCAGCGTTTTAGTGCTTCTGCCTTTATCTGCGCCGTCTGCAGGAGATTTATTTAAACGTTAATTTTATACTCAGTCCCGTTTGAAAATCGTTGCGGTATCCCAGGTTATACCAGGGCTTGAACTGTAAGCTCAGGTCATCGCTTACATCAAAGGTCTTGAGGTGCGCGGAAACGTTAGCGTCGATGATGTTCAGGGCATAAGCTACACCGCACAGAATCAAAGCAAGGTCCCTGGATTTTTTGAACTGGTTCTTCTGAACAATGATCTGGTCGGCCGTATACAAAGGGTAAGCGCTTAAGGTATTCGGGTCGTCGTCGTACATGGCTCTGAGCGAGTTACTGTAAGCCTTGTATTGCCTGTTGTTGTTATAAGCCCAGTAGCCCAGCCCTCCGAGAGCCGCGTACACCAGGGGCATTTTCCAGTATTGCTTGTTATAGGCCTGGCCCGCCCCCGGAATGACAGCGCTCAAAATGGCCGCTGTACGCGCCTTTCCGTAAATGGCCTTTTTCACTTCCCTTTTGGCCCTGAGCGAATCGGGCTTTAGCGCGGTGCTTTTGAGCGTATCCTTTTTGCCCGGAAGCGTATTGACATTCTCCATAGGCTCGTTGTTATAGTTGGTGGAATCTTTCGTTTGAGCCCGGAGGCTTTGGGAAAATGCCAACACACCTAAAATGCTATATAGAATGAAACGATTCACCGGCTCAAAAATAAAAACAGGAAACCGGCTAAGCGGTTTCCTGTGACCAACGGTTAGTTAATTAATGTCAAAAAAAGACAGGATATGCTCCAGTTCCGTGTCGTTGCTAAAGCTCAGGGAGATAGAGCCGGCGCCTTTGGCGTTGCGTTTGAACTCGAATGATTTGCTGAAGATCTTCTCCAGCTTTTTGGCGATCTGCTTATCCTCGATGGTCAGCGGTTTTTCTACACGGGTGGTTTTCGGCTTGAAGGCCATCTTTTCGCCGCGGGCCAGGTCTTCCACCTGGCGCACCGATAGCTCGTTCTCTACGGCCATGGCAAAAATAGCCAGCTGCTTGTCTTCGTTCTCGATGCTCAGCAAGGCGCGGGCATGGCCCATCGAAATTTCCTTGTCGCGCACCGCTTTCTGGATCACGGCAGGCAATTTCAGCAACCTTAAAAAGTTGGTCACCGTGCTGCGCTGCTTGTTCACCTTTTCGCTCAGCTGCTCCTGGGTGATGTTGCATTCGTCGATCAGGCGCTTGTAGCTCAGGGAGATTTCGATCGGGTCGAGGTCTTCACGCTGGATGTTCTCGATGAGCCCCATCTCCAGCATGGCCTGGTCGTTGGCAACGCGGATGTAGGCCGGGATGTCCGTTAAGCCCGCCAGCTGCGTCGCCCTGAAACGGCGCTCCCCGGAGATCAGCTGGTATTTGTCGTAGCCCAGTTTGCGAACGGTGATCGGCTGGATGATGCCATGCTGCTTGATCGACTCCGACAGCTCCTGCAGGGCGATCTCCTCGAAATTGGTACGTGGCTGAAAAGGGTTGGTCTCGATATCTTTAACCTTGATCACCGCGATGGATCCCACGATCGGGGCGCCTTCGCCGGATTGCTTGGTGGTAATGTCCGTTTTGGCATTCTCTAATAATGCGCTTAATCCTCTTCCTAATGCCGGTTTCTTGTTAGTGCTCATGGTGTGTGATGATTTGTGGTTGGTGATTAGTGAATAGCTCTCAGCACTTATCACTAACCACTTTTTCTTCTTATTTTATCCTTCGTTAAATTCAGATTCTTCCTGTGTAAAGGTCATGGTGCGGTCCTCGTCGCTGATCTTCGTCAGGCCGTTGCGCTGCAGAATCTCTCGGGCCAGGTTCAGGTAGTTCACCGAGCCTTTTCCTACCGCATCGTGCATAATGATGGTTTTGCCGTGGCTTGGCGCCTCCGCCAGCTTGATGTTGCGCTGCACGATGGTCTGGAACACCATGTTCTGGAAGTGCATCTTCACCTCTTCCACCACCTGGTTGGCCAGCTTTAAGCGCGGATCGTACATCGTGAGGAGCACCCCTTCGATGTCGAGGTTGGTGTTGATGTGCGCCTGCACCAGCTTGATCGTCTGCAGCAGCTTGCCCATGCCTTCGAGCGCGAAGTATTCGCATTGCACCGGGATGATCACGCTGTCGGATGCCGCCAGGGAGTTGATCACGGTAAGGCCTAATGACGGGCAGCAATCGATGATGATGAAATCGTAATCGTTTTTGATCTTATCCAGAGCCGCTTTCATCATGTAATCCCGGTCGGGCAGGTTCACGATCTCCAGCTCGATCGCTACCAGGTCGGTATTCGTTGGCAGCAGGTAGAGGTTAGGCGTTTCCGTTTCCAGGATCACCTCTTTGGGGTGCGTGTTGTTGATGATGCACTCGTAAAGGCCCCTGGTGACGCTCTTGGGCTCAATGCCTACGCCGGAGGTGGCATTAGCCTGCGGATCACCATCCACCAACAGGGTTTTATATTCCAGAACAGCCAGTGACGCTGCTAAGTTAATGGCAGACGTTGTTTTTCCAACTCCACCTTTCTGATTCGCTATAGCTATGATTTTTCCCATGATTCTTGTCGTTCGTTTATATCTGTTTCCGCAATCCTGCTTATTTTACAAGGGTTTCCCCGATCGCCAGGAGGGTCAGGCTTCTGCCCGCCCGCCTGAATTTATATTTTGCTTCTTCCTGATCGATTTTGATGAAGCCGAAAGTATCGTAATGCATGCCGATGATGTCGCCGCAGTTGATGAAGTCCGTAGCAATGATCGCATTGTCGATGCCCATCGTGAAATTATCGCCGATTGGCAGGAAGGCGAAGTCGATGGAGCGGTAATTGCCGATCAGCTTCATGTCGTAGGTCAGCGCCGTATCGCCGGCATAGTAAAAATTCCGGTCAGGGCTCTCGATCACAAAGCCCATCGGGTGCCCGCCATAGGAGCCATCGGGCAGGCCGCTGCTGTGCACGGCATTCACGCATTTCACAGAGCCGAAGTCGAAGCCTTTTTTTCCGCCGATGTTCATCGGATGTGTATTGCTGACGCCCTGTTTCTGCAGCCATACGTGGATCTCCCAGTTGCATACAACCGTGGCCCCGGTGCGTTTGGCGATCGATACAGCGTCTGCCACATGGTCTTCATGGCCGTGCGTGATGAGGATATAATCCGCTTTTACAGTATTGGCATCGATGTGTTTCGCTAATTCGTTAGGAGTGATAAAAGGATCAAAAAGTAAGTGTTTTCCTGCGATCTCAACCCCAAAACAGGAATGGCCATAGTACGTAATGTTCATGGATCAGATTTCAAATAAAGTACTTAATATAACACGTAAAAATAAACTATTTGAGGGTTTTCTCTGTTTTTAGTTTTTAACAGTAAAATTCATAACTTCGCCAAAATGTTAATAATATAATGGGTTCAATTACAGTAATATCCGGCACTAACAGGGAAGATAGTCACACGGAAAAAATAGCCAGGCATTACGAAGCTGTTCTGAAAGAAAAAGGAGAAACCGTCAATTACCTCAGTTTAAAAGAGCTGCCTTCCGACTTCATCAGCTCCGATCTGTATGGCCGTCGCTCGGAAGCTTTTCAGCAGATCATCGAGAAAGACATTGTTCATCAGCATAAGTTTGTATTCGTCAGTCCTGAGTACAACGGCAGCTTTGCCGGCATCCTGAAAGTATTCCTGGAAGCCATTCCCCCGCGCCTCTGGGCCGATAACAAAGCCTGCCTGGTAGGAGTGTCTTCCGGAAGGGCAGGAAATCTGAGGGGGATGGAGCACCTCGCCAATATCCTGAATTACCTGAAAGTGAACGTGTACCACAATAAGCTGCCCATCAGCCGCGTGGATACGCTGATGAACGGAGCTGGCATCAAAGATGAAGAGACCCTGAAGGTGATCGATCACCAGCTCGATGGCTTTTTGAAATTTTAAACGATGTATAAGCAAATAGAGATCATACTCTACGTCTCCGATCAGTACAGAAGCAGCGGCTTTTACGAGAACCTGCTCGGAATGGCGCCTGTGTTGGATGTTCCCGGAATGACGGAGTTTGAGCTGATGCCGGGTGTTAAGCTTGGGCTAATGCCTGAGGGAGGGATTGCAACGATCATTACGCCTGCTTTGCCTCACCCGAATAAGGCCTCGGGAATTCCCCGCTGCGAACTGTATCTTTCTGTGGAGGATGTAGAGGCAGCTTATAAAAACGCGCTCGACTGCGGCGCAACGCCCATAAGCCCGGTACTCGACCGCGACTGGGGAGACCGTGTGGCCTATGTGGCCGATCCCGACGGGCATGTGATCGCTTTCGCGCAGCCTGCTTAACCTTGAACCTGTCAGGTTAAAGGCCGGCTTTCTTCGAAAGCTCGTAGCCCTCGTCTATCAGGCGGTTCGGACTTTTGCTGGCCATCACGGCAAGCTCGTCGCAGCGGTTGTTCTCCACATTGCTGGCATGGCCTTTCACCCATACGAACTTGACGATTTGCCTGCTCAGCGCTCTCAGGAGCCGTTTCCACAGATCGGGATTGGCCTTGCCGGCAAAGCCTTTTTTGATCCAGCCGAACACCCAGTTTTTGTTGATGGCATCCACCACATACTTGCTGTCGGAATAGATGATGATGTGCAGGCCCTCTTTTTTCAGGCTTTCCAGCGCCACGATCACGCTCATGAGCTCCATGCGGTTGTTGGTGGTTCTCACAAAGCCCTGCGCCATCTCCCGGCGCTGCGTTTTGTATTTCATCACAATGCCGTACCCGCCGGGGCCGGGGTTTCCGCTACAGGCGCCATCGGTATATATTTCAACCACAGAATTCTCCATACAGGTGGCAAATATAGGGGATTAAACCAATAGAAAATAATACAAATAAATTATGAGTCCGGCCTTATTTTTTTGTGCTTTTTTTTGCCCTCCGTTCTGATAGTTTTTTATATATTTAAAGCTTATATAAACGTAATTGTATGGCAAAAAAAACGACTAAGAAAGAGAAAAGCTTCTTTCCCGAAAGTTCCCTTGCATTCCTGAAAAATTACCTGAACAACCCGTCTCCTACCGGCTTCGAAAGCGAAGGGCAGAAGATGTGGCTGAGCTATATCAAGCCATATATCGACGATTATTTTGTGGATACTTACGGAACGGTGGTTGGTGTAGTCAACCCGGATGCCCCTTACAAAGTAGTCATCGAGGCGCATGCTGATGAGATCTCCTGGTTTGTGCATTACATTACCAAAGACGGATTTATCTACCTGCGTAAGAATGGCGGCAGCGATCACCAGATCGCTCCTTCCAAGCGCGTGAATATCCATACGGACAAGGGCATCGTGAAAGCGGTGTTCGGCTGGCCGGCGATCCATGTGCGCGATGCGGCGCGTGAGGAGACGCCTACCCTGAAGAATATTTTCCTCGACCTGGGCTGCAAGAGCGATAAGGAGGTGGAAGAGCTCGGTGTGCATGTGGGTTGTGTGGTGACCTATGATGACGAGTTCATGGTATTGAACGACCGTTATTTCGTTGGCCGTGCCCTCGACAATCGCATCGGTGGCTTTATGATCGCCGAGGTGGCGCGCCTGCTGAAAGAGAGCAGGACGAAGCTGCCTTACGGCTTATACATTGTGAATGCGGTGCAGGAGGAGATCGGCCTCCGCGGCGCGGAAATGATCGCTCATCGCATCAAGCCGCATGCGGCTATCATTACCGATGTGTGCCACGATACGCAAACACCGATGATGAGCAAGATCGTGAGCGGCGACCTGGCCTGCGGCAAAGGGCCTGTGGTGTCCTACGGTCCTGCCGTGCAGAATAATTTACTGAAGCTGATCATCGACAGCGCCGTAAAAGAAAAGATCGATTTCCAGCGCCAGGCGGCCAGCCGAAGCACAGGCACCGATACGGACGCCTTTGCCTATAGCAACGAGGGTGTGGCCAGCGCGCTCATCTCGCTCCCGCTGCGCTACATGCATACCACGGTGGAAAGCGTGCATAAGGACGATGTGGAGGATGTGATCAAGCTCATTGTGGCGTCGCTTAAGAACATTAAAAACAATCACGATTTCAGGTACCTGAAATAGTTGTTGAGCGAGAGAGTTGGAGAGTGATTTATATGTAACATACTCTCTTAATCATGAACTCAACAACTCATCAAATCTAATTGAAGAAAATGGCATTACTTGGTTCTATATTAAAAACAGTGGTTGATACGCGCGGGAAGATCCCCAAACGAACCAACTTTTATGCGCAGCAGGCGAAGGTGTTGAAGAAGCTGATGACCAAAGCGCAATACACCGCCTTCGGCGAGCATTACCATTTTGGTAAGCTGCTTGGCTCTAAGAATATGGTCGAGGAATTTCAGCAGACGGTTCAGATCCACGATTACAGCAGCATGTACAAGCAATGGTGGTTCCGGGCTCTGCGCGGAGAGCCTTATGTGTGCTGGCCCAATCATATCAAGTATTTCGCTCTGAGCTCCGGCACTTCCGAGGCGGCGAGCAAATACATCCCGGTCACTAAAGAGATGCTCAAGGCTTTCAAGAAGGGCAGTGTGAGGCAGATCCTCGCGCAGGCGCATTACGATTTCCCGAAAGAGCATTTTCAGAAAGGCATGCTGGCGATCGGCGGAAGCACGATGCTCGATTTCAACGGCACGCACTATGCCGGCGATCTCAGCGGCATCACAGCCGCCAACATCCCGATCTGGTTCCAGCATTTTTACAAGCCGGGCAAAACCATTTCACGCTACAAGGATTGGGAAACCAAGCTCACGGAGATCGTGAAGAATGCCAAAGACTGGGACATCGGCGTCATCGTGGGTGTGCCTGCCTGGGTGCAGATCCTCATGGAGCGGATCATCGAGCATTACAAGGTAAACACCATTCATGATATCTGGCCGAACCTGAGGGCTTACGTGCATGCCGGCGTTTCAATCGAGCCTTACCGCAAGAGCATCAGTAAGCTCACGGCCTTCCCGTTGGTCTTCTCCGATACCTACCTCGCATCGGAAGGCCTGATTGCCTACCAGGAAAGGCCGAACCCCGAGCAGGGGATGCGCATGCTCCTGGACAACGGGATCTTTTTTGAGTTCGTTCCTTTCACCGAAGAAAACTTTGACGGCGATGGAAACATCCGGCAACATGCCAAAGCGCTTTCCATCAAGGATGTGGAGCTGGGAAAAGACTATGCCCTGCTGATGTCGACCTGTGCGGGCGCCTGGCGTTACCTGATCGGCGATACCATCCGTTTTACCAACCTGGAGCATGCGGAGATCGTGATCACCGGGCGTACCAAGCATTACCTGAGCCTTTGCGGAGAGCACCTGTCGGTGGAGAACATGAGCCGCGCCATCAAGCTCACGGCCGACGACCTGAAGATCGAGCTGAACGAGTTTGCCGTAGCAGGAGTGCCACACGGCACCCTGTTCGCACACCAATGGTATGTAGGCTCCAACAAAGCCGCATCGGAAGAGGACATCAAGCAGCGCCTGGATTTTCACCTGAAGGAGATCAATGACGACTACAGGGTGGAGCGCACCTCGGCCCTGAAGGATGTGTATGTGAAAGTCCTTCCGGACGATGCCTTCATCGATTTCATGGCCACCAAAGGAAAGCTGGGCTCTGCCCATAAGTTCCCGCGCGTGTTGAAAGGCGATTTATTAAAAGACTGGGAAGCGTTTATTTCAACTTATAAAAAATCGTTTTGATCCTAAGTTTAATATACCAGGCCCTTATTCTGATCCTTCTCCTGACGTTCTCGTTTGGTCCGGCATTCTTTGCCCTGATCAATACAGGCATTAAGTTCGGCTACCACACGGGCTCTTTTCTCGCCCTGGGCGTGGTGCTCAGCGATCTTTTCGTCTGTATCCTCGTATGCCTGCTTGTGTATTTCGGGATGTCGAACCTCCTCGATTCGAAGAACGCGCAGACCGCCTTTGCCACCATCGGCGGCGGCATCCTCATCGTCTTCGGTTTTTTCTTTTTCAAAAAGCATGAGGTGAAAACGGACGAGACCATCGATATCCAGAACCAGCTGCCCAGCCCGCGCCTCATGGTGCTGAAGGGCTTTTTTCTCAACCTGTTCAATCCTTCCGTATGGCTGCTCTGGCTTACCAACGTGACGGTGACCAACAAAACGGTCGATAATTCCATGGTCAAGATGCTGGTGTTCTTTGTCCTGGTGCTGGCCTCCGTGCTGGGCGTGGAGCTCTTCAAGGTGAAGCTGTCCGGAAAGATCAAGCATTACCTCACCGATAAGGTGATGAACATCGTAAACTATATCACCGGCACGGCGCTCATCGTGTTCGGTGTCGTTTTAATTTATAACCATTATTTCAAATAACACATGGCTGAAGGAATTTTTGACGAGCTAAGAAAGAAACTGGAGGAAACGGTGACGACCTTTCCCTACGTCTATATGTTTAAATTCATCATCAAGGCGGAGAACCGCACCATTGCTATGGTGGAGGCGATCTTCGACAACGATGCCGAGATCATCCAAAAGGAATCCGCCAAAGGCAATTACCTGAGCATTACTGTGAAGCAGGTGGTGATGAGCGTTGACGAGATCATTGCCATCTACGAAAAAGCAGCGCAGATAGAAGGCGTCATGTCCTTTTAAGCTATCATGCAGTACGGCCTTTCAAATAGTCAGCTGGAGCTGAAGGTCAACAGCCTCGGGGCAGAGCTGTGCTCCGTGAGATCGAAGGCGGACCAGCTCGAATACATCTGGCAGGCAGATCCCGGGCTGTGGGCCAGGCATGCGCCGAACCTGTTTCCCATTGTGGGCAAGCTCCGCGGCGGGCAGTTCAGCTACGCCGGAAATTCGTATACGCTGCCGCAGCATGGCTTTGCCCGCGACCTCGATTTTATCTGCATCGAGGAAACTCCCGACCGGCTTTCCTTCGAGCTTACGGCCAGCGAGGAAACGCTGAAGACCTATCCCTTTCATTTCAGCCTGCAGATCTCTTATGCACTGCTGGGTGATACACTGAAAATTTCCTACACGGTATTCAATCCCGGTCACAAGAACCTGTACATGTCGCTGGGTGCGCACCCGGCCTTCAAAGCCCCTTTGCAGGAGCATGAAACCTTTGCGGATTATGAGCTTCAGTTCAACGGCATGAACCTCCTTACGGTGAACAAGCTGCACGAGGGCCTGATCGCCGACGAGACCAAGGTGCTGCATCTGTCGGACCACAAGCTGCATCTGAATGCCTCTCTGTTTGAGAAAGACGCGCTGGTGCTGAAGCATGCGCAGATCCGCGAAGTGAGGCTGTCATCCACACGGAGCGGGCGGGGCGTGGAGATGAGCTGCGAGGGCTGGCCTTACTTCGGGATCTGGACAAAGCCCGGAACATCGCAATTCCTCTGCCTGGAGCCCTGGTATGGCATCGCCGACTCCGATCATGCAAGCGGTGTGCTGGAGGAGAAAGAAGGCATCATCACCGTTCCTGCTGAGCAGTATTTCCGCTGCGCCTATACCCTCAAATTTTTATAAGCAATCGTTTTGCCGAGGCCGCTGCATAAATACATCGCTTTGTGTGTCGTTGGCCTTATCAGCTTCCTGGTTCAGCTTAAAACGCTCAACGAATTTCCGCAACACATCCATTCGTGGGCGCAATGCGACCGCTATGCGCTGGCGCTGGGTTTCATCGACAACGGCGGCGATTTTTTCCATCCGCAAACCTATGTGATGAATAATCAGTTCCCGGGCGAGTTTATGATCCCCAGGGAAACGACCATCACCTCTGTAGACTTTCCCATCCACGATTACCTGGTTTCCCTCGTGATGCGGGTCGCACAGACCACGGCGCCCTGGTGCTTCAGGCTCTATGTGCTGCTGTACTCTATAGCGGGCCTGTATTTTTTATACAAGCTGACGGGCTTGTTTACGCCCTGCCTCACACGAAGCCTGTTTGTTGTACTGTTTGCCTTGAGTTCACCGGTGTTTCTCTACTACCAGGCAGGCTTTTTACCAACGATTCCTTCATTGGCCAATGCCATCATCGGATTGTATTATTTTGTTTATTTTCTGAAAACGGGACGGCGAAACTATTTCTACCTCTGCCTCTTCTTCGTCAGCCTGGCCGCCCTGGCCCGCCTGCCTTTCGCGATCCTGCTCGTGGCCATCGGATGCTTTGAGGCAGCTTACGTGCTGAAGAACAGGCGGCTGGAAGGATACAAGCTGCTGGGCTTTGTACTGGCCCTGGGCAGCATCGCCGCGTATTACCTGTACAACGGCTATCTGCGCGAGCACTATGGCTCCCTGTTTCTCAATTACATCATCCCGGCCACCTCATTCAGCGATTTTACCGACTTTACCAAAACAGCCCTGAAGCGATGGGGCTTCCAGTATTTTAATAGCCTGTCGTACCTGATCTTGGCGGTGGTGGCTCTTGTTGGAACCTACCACAGCCTCAGGAACCGCAGGCACATGGCGGTGTTGGAGAAGCAGTTCCTGTTTTTGATCGGCATCCTGTTATGCGGCTGCGCCCTGTACTACATCCTGATGTGCTACCAGTTCATGAACCATGATTATTATTTCCTGGATACCTTCTACCTGCCGCTCATCGGGTTGTTCCTGTTTTTTATCGTCAAATGGCCAACGCTTTCCGTTCCGCGCCCGAAGCTGCTGGGAGCATTATCGCTGCTGGTCTTTGTGCCGGTGTTTCTCTTCAGCCGTGAAAAATTGCAGGAGCGGATCGCCTTGTTCTCCGGAGGAGAAAGCCCGACGGCCGATACTTATCAAGAGGCCGGTCGTTTGCTGGATTCCTTGAAGGTTCCGGAAGACGCCAGGCTGCTGGTGTTTGGCAACGACGGCAGCAACAATGCCTTTATCCTGCTGAAGCGGAAAGGCTTTGTGATCATCGAGCCGGATAGCGCCAAAATAGAAACCGCTCTGAAATGGCCTTACGATTATATTGTGGCAGACGATGTGGCGATGATCTCTAGGGTCTACGGCCAGGATCCTACGGTGATCGATAAGATCAGGCGGATAGGAGGCAACGGGAAGATCGGCGTGTATGTGAGGGATAAAGCAGTTCCTCCGCTTACTGAAGAGCAGTTCTTTGGATTGGATCGGCGGACGCCTTTCTTCGATAGTGCCCAGCATTTTGAGGCACCTGTTTTGGACATTCAGCGGCAGAACGATGCCGGAGCCTGTTGGGGGAATTATGCCGCTGTTCTGGATTCTGTGACAGAGTATGGCTTCACCTACAGCCTTCGCGATCTTTCGGTGCTGAAGCAAAAACCATCTTTGCTGAAAATAGCCTGTCGCTTCCGTAGTGCCGCACCTTCGAAAGACCTGCTGCTCTGCGTGTCGCTTAAAAGCGAAGGCCGGGAGCTCCTGTTCAAAGCCTTTCCGGTAAAGTCGATTCCAGCGGAGTGGCACGATGGCTCCTTTCTGATGCCTTTGCCTGAAGTCCCGGAGAAACAGTCCGAGCTTAAAATTTTTGTCTGGAACCGGGGCAAAAATAATGTGCTCTATGACGATTTTCAGGTAACAATTTACTAATTTTAAAGATTATTAATCACATGATACAACTGCTTAAATCACGCCTCCAGGCATCCATCGACCTGAAAACCTCCCTGCTTTCCAATGATGCCATTCTGAATACCGTTCAGCAAATCGTTCAGGATATGGTAACCTGCTACCGCAACGACGGTAAGGTGCTCTGGGCCGGCAATGGCGGATCGGCTGCGGATGCCCAGCACCTGGCAGCGGAGCTGAGCGGCCGCTTTTATTACGACAGGCCTCCTTTGTTCAGCGAAGCACTGCATGTGAATACCAGCTACACCACGGCTGTGGCCAATGACTACAGCTATGATGTGATCTTTAGCCGCCTGGTAAAAGCGATGGGAAGAAAAGGCGATGTCCTGATCGGTCTTTCCACCAGCGGAAATTCGGCGAATGTGATCAAAGCCCTGGAAGTGGCCAACGAAACAGGTATGGTTACCGTGGCCTTTACCGGAGAAACCGGCGGAAAGATGAAAGGCCTTGCCAGGTACCTGGTGAACATCCCTTCGAAGGATACGCCGCGCATCCAGGAGTGCCACATGATCCTGGGGCATACCATTTGTGAGCTGGTAGAGATGGAATTATTCCCGAAGCCCTGATGACGGAAGCAATCATACTGGCCGGTGGATTCGGTACGCGTCTGCAAACAGTGGTGAGTGATGTGCCCAAGCCCATGGCGCCGGTGAATGGCCGACCTTTTCTCGATTACATGTTTTTATACCTGAAGCATTACGGCATCACGCATGTGGTCCTGTCTACGGGTTACCTGGCACATAAGGTCTCAGACCGTTATAAGGAGGAATTTGAAGGCATGCGTGTTGCCTATGCTGTGGAAGAAACGCCTCTCGGTACAGGTGGCGGCATCCGCCTGGCTATGGAGCAATGCCATACAGACAATATCCTGGTGTTGAACGGCGATTCTTTTTTCGATGTCGACCTCAGAGCCTACGAAGCACAGTACAAGAGCTGTGGCTCAGGTGGTGCCCTCGCCCTGAGGAAGGTAGCGAATGCCGCCAGGTATGGGACCATCAGCCTGGGAAGTGGCCAGCGCATTGCCGCCTTTCGGGAGAAGGACAGCATCGAAAAGCCCGGCCTGATCAATGGCGGCGTATACCTTCTCAACAGGAAACTCTTTTTGGAGAATACGCCGGCAGCGAAAGCCTTTTCGATCGAGAAGGATTTTTTTGAAACCAGGCTGACAGAGATCAGGCTCTGTGGATTTGAGCATGAGGGCTATTTTATCGATATTGGCATTCCGGAAGATTATCAAAAAGCGCAGGAGGATCTCAGGCACTTCAGGTATAATACAAAATAGGAATCAGAACAGGACTGCGAAGCAGTTCGACACGAATACAATATGACCTTAAAGGACTTACACATTGATAAAAGCTGGACCTTGTTCCTCGACAGGGACGGTGTCATCAATAAAAAGCTGGAAAACGATTACGTCAAGCACACGACAGAGTTCGAGTTCCTGGATGGCGCTTTAAACGCCCTGAGGATTCTCGATGGCTTATTCGGAACGATCGTCATTGTCACGAATCAGCAAAGCATCGGCAAGAAGATCATTCTCCCGGAAGACTTAGAGCTGATCCATCGGAACATGATGTACGAGATCACCTTCATGAAAGGCAGGATCGATAAGATCTACCACTCGCCTTACCTGGCCGCCGAGAACCATCCTACCCGCAAGCCCGGCATCGGCATGGCTTTGCAGGCCAGGCAGGATTTTCCGCACATCGATTTTGAAAAGTCGCTCATCGTTGGCGATAGCCTGAGCGATATGGAATTCGGAAGAAATGCCGGGATGAGAACCGTGTACATCAGCCCCGAGGCAAAAGCCGACGAGCGCATCGATTTTAATTTCAGGTCGCTGATCTATTTCGCACACGCATTAACCCAATAGGAATTTGAAGGTCTCCATCATAACCATCACCTATAACAGTGAAGCCACGCTGGCAGACACGATAGAGTCGGTACTGAACCAGACTTACACGGATCTGGAGTACATCATTGTCGATGGCGGGTCAACGGACAAGACCCTGTCCATCATCGATTCCTACCGCGACAAAATTTCAAAAGTGGTTTCTGAAAAAGACCAGGGCCTCTACGATGCCCTGAACAAGGGAATTGCGATGGCCTCCGGCGATGTGATCGGCCTTATTCACAGCGATGATTTCTATACCGGAAAGGACGTGATCGGAAAGATCGTGAAAGCCATCACCGAACAACATGCAGATGCGGCTTACGCTGATCTGTATTACGTGGATAAGAACGATACTTCTGTCGTTTTCCGTAAATGGAAATCGGGACCTTACAGACATGGGATGTTCCTGAGGGGCTGGATGCCACCACATCCCACCTTTTTTGCGAGAAAGGAATGCTACGAAAAATTCGGAAGCTTTAACCTGAGCCTGGTATCCTCGGCCGATTATGAGCTCATGCTGCGCTTTATTCACAAGCACCGCATCAGGCTGGCTTACCTGCCTGAGTTCATCATCAAAATGAGGGTAGGAGGTAAGAGCAACGTGTCGCTGAAGAACAGGATCCGCGCCAACCAGGAAGACCGGAAAGCCTGGAAGATCAACGGGCTGAAGCCGAATCCCCTGACGCTGTACATGAAGCCTTTACGTAAGATCATTCAATTGTTTAAGAAATCATGAGCAGGGAAACACATCTGGCCTTACGGATCGACTGGAGCGAGCTCGATGTGTTCGGGCATGTGAATAATGTGATGTTCATGAAATACGTCCAGGCGGCCAGGCTTCACTATGTGGAGGAGATCGGCCTGATGGAGCTGTACCGTTCGGCCCATATCGGCTTCATGGTGGCGGAAACCAACTGCCGCTTTAAAAAGCCTTTGCATTTCCCGGGTAGGGTGCACCTGCTCACCAGGAAGCTCTCTGCCGCTAATACCAGCTTCGTATTAGAGCATCACATCACCGATGAACATCAGCAAACAGTGGCTATTGCCACAGACGTGCTGGTGGTGTATGATTTTACGAGACATGAGAAATGCCTCATCCCGGAGGCGGTCAGGAAACAGATGGAGTCTTAACTTAAATGAAAGCGACAGGTATGAAGAAATTGTTTCAAATCCGGTTATTGTTCCTGCTGATAAGCCTGACCGGCCAGGCATACAGCCAAAGTATCCCTGCGCCTACAGGACAGGTGGTGAGCGACTTTTCGGAGGTCCTGAGCACGGAGGAGGAGGAGGCGCTCGCCCGAAAGATCAAAGCCGTTTACCAGACAACCGGTAACCAGCTCTTTGTGCTCACCGTTCCGTCAGACTATTACGCTTCCATCAGTATAGAAAGCTTTGCCCAGCTGGTATTCGAAAAGTGGAAGCCCGGGCAGGAAGGTGCCGACAACGGTCTGCTCCTGATCCTGGGCGGCTCACAAACGGATTCGCTCAACCGGGCTTTGCGCATTCACACGGGCTATTCCATCGAGGCGATGCTCACCGACATCGAGTGCAGCCGCATCGAAAGAGAGGTCATGGTGCCCGAATTGAAGCAGTACCATTATTACGAGGCCCTGAGCAAGGGGACGGACGAGATCCTGAACAAGATCAGGATGTTTAAGGTGATGGTGCCGAAGCCCTCGAATCATCAGGTCTTCGGTGAGAACGATGTGATCCGCGACGATGCGCACAGCTTTACAGAGGCAGAGCTGGCGGACCTGAAGGTCCGGAATAAAAACTTCCTGGGCATGCATACCTGCAGGATCCGGACGGCATACGGCAATTACCTTAGCAATGGCGTATCAGACGCCTACCAGTATGGAAAATCCCGGTTTGACCTTGAGATCAGCGTTAGTCCCTGGGTCATCGTTCCCGTCAGGGATTCGGCCCTGGCTCTGCAGACAGGGAAGCGCGCCTATGAGCTGAAGATCAATTCGCAGATGGCCGACCGGCAGAAGCTGGAAGCTTACTATTTCAGGAACGGCTATTATAAAACGGTGCTGAGCTACCTGGAAGAAGTATCAGCCTATCAGCAAAACGCATTCATGACCTTCCTGGCTCTGCTGCTTCTGCCTTTCCTTGTATGGCTCGCAGCACGCAGGATCGCGAAGCAGCAGCAGAAGAAAATATATACGAAGGCCAACGTGAAAGGCAAATGGGCCATTAAGGTCTGGGTCTGGGTTCTCTATATTTTTTCCTTTCTCCACCTTCTCTCGCTGACCTTTCTCCAGACAGGCGTTTCGTTTTTCTTCCTCACGGAGTCATCCTGCGACCTGTCGGGCCTGCACTTCGGCTGGGCCATTGCGCTTGGCGTCCTTAACTTCATCGCTTATCTGATCGCCTTTATGAAAACCGGTGATTTTATAGAAACGGTGTTAGGCGTTAAGCTCACGGGCTCCGGAGGCTCCACCTATTCAGGAAGCTCCTACAGCAGCAGCTCATCTTCTTCTTCGTATAGTTCCTCCTCGTATAGCAGCAGCAGTTCGTCATCCTACAGCAGTAGCAGCAACTCGGGCTATTACGGCGGTGGCGGCCGTTCAGGCGGCGGCGGAGCGAGCACAAGCTGGTAGTTGTTCTGTCCTCATTGCGAAGGCTGTGAAGCAATCTTAACGCACAAAGAGATTGCTTCGCTTCACTTCCTTACATCCGCAACGGCGAATCACGATGTTTGAAACGGAACGCCTAATTAATTTTTCTGAACCACATGAAAAACGTTTGCGGGCTGCTGACAGCGGTTTGAGAGAAGGGTTCATTGATCACTTCCCCGTACTGCTTCATCGTCAGCGGAGGCAGGCCTCTCAGCGTTCCGAACGGCGTATTGTTGAGTGAGAAGACGTATTTATTATAAATATTGTCTTGTGTTTTGAGAGAATAGGTTTGC